>Ga0209550_10003166_pt1 | contig 15709 bp, 15 predicted proteins | sample LauGreSuBDMM15SN_2_FD_187567 | JGI IMG/M metagenome (GOLD analysis project Ga0209550, IMG submission 187567) | Freshwater lake microbial communities from Lake Michigan, USA - Su13.BD.MM15.SN (SPAdes) (version 5) | ecosystem: Environmental > Aquatic > Freshwater > Lake | place: Lake Michigan...
ATTAAACGGCTGGACGGCACCCAAAGATGTTATTCTTCGTGTGGCCGATATCTTAACCGTAAAAGGAGGAACCGGAGCAGTAGTAGAATATTTTGGCGAAGGAGCCATCAATATGTCGTGTACCGGAAAAGGCACCATTTGTAATATGGGTGCCGAAATTGGTGCAACCACTTCGACCTTTGGGTACGACGATTCGATGCGTCGTTACTTGGCTTCTACCGGACGTCAAGATGTGGTGGATGCAGCTGATGCTATCGCTCTCTATTTAACTGGAGATCCAGAAGTATATGCCAATCCATCTGCCTATTTTGATCAAGTGATCGAAATCAACTTAACAGAATTAGAGCCCTATATCAACGGACCTTTTACACCCGATCGCGGGACACCTGTTTCTCAAATGAAAGCCGAAGCAGCCAAAAATGATTGGCCTCTGAAAGTAGAATGGGGATTGATTGGTTCTTGTACCAATTCATCCTACGAAGATATGGCCCGTGCGGCCTCGATCGTAGAACAAGCGGTTGCCCATGGCATCACGCCTAAAGCCGAATTTGGAATTAACCCGGGTTCAGAGCAAGTACGTTACACGATAGAAAGAGACGGTATTATTGCCACTTTCGAAAAAATGGGAACCAAAGTATTCACCAATGCTTGCGGACCTTGCATCGGACAATGGGATCGTGATGGTGCCGATAAAGGCGAAAAAAATACCATCGTGCATTCGTTCAACAGAAACTTTTCTAAACGTGCCGATGGGAATCCAAATACACATGCCTTTGTAACCTCGCCAGAGATGGTGGCCGCTTTGGCCATTTCGGGAGATTTGTCGTTTAATCCATTAACCGATACGTTATTAAATGACAAAGGCGAAGCGGTAAAATTACTTCCTCCTAAAGGCGATGAATTGCCAAGCAAAGGATTTGCGGTTGAAGATGCAGGTTTTCAGGCACCTGCCGAAGACGGAAGTGGCGTGCAAGTTGTGGTTTCGGAAACATCTGATCGTTTGCAATTGCTAGCGCCATTTGATGCTTGGGACGGAAATAATATCACGGGAGCCAAATTGCTCATTAAAGCCTTTGGTAAATGCACCACCGACCACATTTCCATGGCTGGGCCTTGGTTGCGTTTCCGTGGACATTTGGATAATATTTCAAACAACATGTTAATTGGAGCGGTGAATGCATTTAATGACAAAGCCAATTCGGTAAAAAATCAATTGACTGGAAATTACGATACCGTACCAGCTGTGCAGCGTGCCTACAAAGCCGCCGGAATTTCTTCTATTGTAGTGGGAGATCACAATTATGGCGAAGGATCATCCAGAGAACATGCAGCAATGGAGCCTCGTTTCTTGGGCGTGAAAGCTGTTTTGGTGAAATCATTTGCCCGTATTCACGAAACCAACTTGAAAAAACAAGGCATGTTGGCCTTGACGTTTGCCCACGAAGCCGATTATGATAAAATTCAAGAAAACGACAGCATTGATTTTATTGATTTGGTAGATTTTGCACCGGGCAAACCCTTGAGTCTAGTGTTCACTCACGCCGACGGTTCAGCGGATACAATTATGGCCAATCATTCCTACAACGACAGCCAAATTGGTTGGTTTGTAGCCGGATCAGCCTTAAACTTGATTGCTGCGGCAACCAACTAAAATAAATTTATTTATAGTACAGCCTCTGCTTCGGTAGGGGCTTTTTTATGGTCTTTTGGCGCAAGGTAAAACCTATTGACTTTTTTATATCTTTAACCAATCGACCTGACCAATCGAAATGCATTAACTAACCAAAATTTTATCCATGGAACACAAACCAGAAGAATTTAAAAAAGAATTAGGACTCCTAGACGGTACCATGTTGGTAGTTGGTTCTATGATTGGCTCGGGTATTTTTATCGTCAGTTCAGATATTGTGAGACAAGTTGGCTCTGCCGGATGGCTCATTGCCGTATGGGTTTTGTCGGGCTTAATTACCGTGATGGCCGCCGTGAGCTATGGCGAATTGAGTGCCTTGTTTCCTAAAGCTGGCGGACAGTATGTCTACTTGAAAGAAGCCTACGGAAAACTGATCGCTTTTTTATACGGGTGGAGTTTTTTTACCGTAATACAAACCGGTACGATCGCCGCTGTAGGCGTGGCCTTTTCTAAATTTGCAGCCTATTTATATGCCCCATTTAGTGATGAAAATGTCTTGTTTACGCTAGGCCTATTCAAATTAAATGCCGCACAACTGGTATCTATTGCCACTATTATTTTGTTGACTTATTTAAACAGCAAAGGTGTAAAAAACAGTAAGGTGTTACAAACCGTACTCACTGTTATAAAAATACTTTCCTTGGCTGGCTTGATTGTTTGTGGTTTATTATGGGCTGGAAATGCCGAAATTTGGAATGCCAACTGGGCCCATGCTTGGGCTACTCAATCCTATGTAAAAGATACTGCTAGCTGGTTGCCTATTAGCGGTGTAGCCTTAATTACTGGAGTAGCTGCAGCCATGGTGGGCTCCTTGTTTTCGAGTGATGCTTGGGTAGGAGTTACCTTTATCGCCGGTGAAATGAAAAACCCCAAACGCAATGTGGGCTTGAGTCTTTTCTTAGGAACGTTGATCGTGAGTGTAATTTATGTGTTGGCCAATTTGATGTATTTGGCGGTGATTCCCTTGGATGGAATTGCAACTGCTCCCTCAGATCGGGTAGCCGTAGTCGCGTCGCAAGCCATTTTTGGCAACATGGGTACCTATGTAATTGCGTTAATGATCATGGTGTCTACATTTGCGTGCAACAACGGCTTGATTATGGCCGGGGCAAGAGTCTATTATACCATGGCACAAGACAAATTGTTCTTTAAACAAGCAGCACAATTAAACGCAGCTCAAGTTCCTTCCTGGGCCTTATGGGCACAATGTTTCTGGGCTTCTATTTTATGTCTCACCGGAAAATACGGCGATTTGCTTGATTTTGTGGTGATTATAGTCTTGATTTTTTACATCCTGACCATCTATGGTATTTTTATTTTACGCAAAAAAATGCCCGATGCCGAACGGCCGTATAAAGCGTTTGGCTATCCCTATATTCCTTTATTTTATATCGTGTTGGCCAGTGCAATCTCTATTGCTTTGTTGGTCACTAAAACGGATACCTGCGGTTGGGGTGTGTTGATTATGCTGCTTGGATTGCCGGTCTATTATCTTACCAAACCCAAAGAATAAGTACAAGAGAATCCGGTGAATTTCATCGGATTTTTTTTAGATACTTACTAGCTCGAGATACAGTATAGCCATTGCATCTGTACTCATTATCGTCAAGTTAATTAGGCCAATTACATTGGTAAATTTAGAATTGGTAAATTGGCCCATGATGGTTTTGTTGTTGCAGATGTGCAGGATAATGCCAATTAAAACCGGTGCAGTCAACCCATATAAAATAGCCGAATAAATAAGGGCTTAATTTTGGATTAGTAATAGGTGTAACGTCTCACTTTGGCAATGTATTTGGCCAGACGAATTACCTGGTGGCTGTAGCCGTATTCGTTGTCATACCAAATGTACAAGACAATGTTTTTGCCGTCGGCTGAGACAATCGTGGCATTGCTGTCATAAATTGACGGGGCTGAGGTGCCAATGATATCCGAAGAAACCAATTCGTTATTGAGGGAGTATTTTATTTGCTCCACTAATTCGCCTTCCAGGGCATATTTTTTCATGATCGAGTTGATTTCTTCTACCGAAGTGGGGCGCGAAACTTCCAAATTCAATATAACCAAGGAACCATTGGGAACCGGCACGCGTATGGCATTCGAAGTGAGTTTACCGGTTAAAGATGGCAAGGCTTTGGCTACCGCTGATCCTGCGCCAGTTTCGGTAATCACCATGTTTAATCCAGCGGCTCTTCCGCGTCGGTATTTTTTGTGCATGTTGTCGACCAAATTTTGATCATTGGTATACGCATGAATCGTTTCTAAATGACCTTTCACTACCACCAAGGTGTCTTCGATCGCTTTCAAAATTGGTGTAATGGCGTTGGTGGTGCAGGAAGCTGCCGAAAACAAATCGAGTTCATCGGGGTTGTAATCCAAGTGATTTACACCATGTACAATGTTGGGCATGCCTTTTCCAGGAGCGGTAAGCAAAACTTTGGATACTCCTTTTGATTTTAAATGTCGAGACAAGGCTTCCACTGTTGTAAACGCACCCGTATTGTCAATTACTAAAACATGGTCAAAACCATAAGCTGTATAATCTATTTCTTCAGGTGTTGCAGCGGCAATCATGTGCACGGTAGTTCCGTTAATGCTCAGTGTATCATTTGAAGCATCGGCTACAACCGAACCTTCAAAATCGCCGTGAATGGAATCGTAGCGCAACAAGGAAGCTCTTTTTTCTAGTGTAACCGCATCATTTTTATCACGCGTAACTATGGCCCGTAGGCGTAGCTGTGTGCCTTTCCCAGTTTTTGACATCAACTCCCGGGCCAATAATCGGCCAATTCGCCCAAAACCATACAAGATCACGTCTTTGGGTTCGTTATTTTTGAAGTCTTGGGCTTTTTTTAGTTTGGTCAATACAAAGCCGGTGGCGTTGTTGTGTTTGTTGTCGCCTTTGTGAAATTCAAAGGTCAATTTACCAATATCCAGTTTGGCAGGAGGTAAGTTGAGGGAGTAGATCGCCTTGGCAATCTCTACCGAATCAAAGATAGAAATGGGTTTGCCCACAAATTCTCCGGCATAGTCATGCAAATTCAATATTTCACTCACGTTGAGGTTGAGTAATTGGTTGCGAAACAGCACCATTTCGATTGATTTGTCGTACCATAAATCGCTGATTATTTTAATTAATTCTACGCCGGCACGTCGTCTGCTAGACTGAAAGGCGATTTCTTTTTCGTAGGTACTCAGTGAACTCATATAGGATAAAAATTGTTGTTTTGGATTGTGTTAGATTTGCGCAAAAGTACCCATTTCAATCGTTTTCGTAAAGGATTTTTATCATTTTTTTTAGTCTTTTTTATGGCCATAAAAAAAGGCCTATTGGAAAGCAATAGACCTTTTTTATAGTAAAAGATTAACCTTAAATAATAATGCGAATGCGTTGACCAAATTTATTTAGCATTTCAATGCTGATGCTTTGGTTTTCGTCTTTTTTGTTCAAGATTCTAGAAGCTGATTCTACATCATTCACCGGAACATTGTCGATGCTCAAAATGATGTTGCCTTTCAGTTCTTCGTAGTAGGGTTTCAAATTGTCGTTGGTAATTTCTTTGATTTTTACCCCCGAATCGATACGGAATTTTTTCTTGTCAGTCGCATCAATGTTTTCCATTTCGATGCCTTTGAACTCGGTATTAAACAATTCGTTTTTGGTTAATACCACCGTGGCTGACATCGATTTTCCACTGCGCACAAAGGTTACCAGTACTTTGTCATTTGGACGTTTGGTGTTGATGTAACCCGAAAGTTCGGCATAACTGCCAATATTTTGGTTGTCTATTTTCTTAATGATGTCGCCTTTGGTTAGCCCCGCTTTTTCAGCACCCGAATTTTTGGTCACTTTTTTAATGTAAAAGCCTTCGGTTTCGCTGATGCCTAAATCTTTGGATGCATTTCCGTTGAGTTCACCGCCTTCTACACCCAAAATTCCGCGTTGTACGTTGCCAAATTCCATGATGTCTTCTATTATTTTTCGGGTAATGTTCGAGGGTACGGCAAACGAATACCCAATGTAAGATCCGGTTTGGGACGAAATCATGGTGTTAATTCCAATCAATTCACCTCGGGTATTCACCAAGGCGCCGCCGCTATTTCCGGGATTTACCGCCGCATCCGTTTGGATAAAGGACTGAATGCCATTGGTGTCTAGGTTTCTGGCTTTGGCCGATACAATTCCCGCTGTTACCGTAGACGTTAAGTTGTATGGGTTTCCAACGGCCAAGACCCATTCACCAATTTTTACTGCATCCGAATCGGCAAAAACAGAATAGGGTAATTTTTCGCTGGCATCAATTTTAAGTAAGGAGATGTCCATTTTGGAATCGGTGCCCACCAATTTGGCCTTGTATGTTTTTTTGTTGTTTAAGGTGATTTCAATCTCTGACGCGTCTTTTACTACGTGGTTGTTGGTTACAATGTATCCATCTTCTGAGATGATCACGCCCGAGCCAGTTCCTATCTGCTCTTGTTGTTGCATTTGTCCACCTTGAAACCCGTAGAAAAAATCCATCAATGGATTCGAAACCGTGCGAAAGGAAACGTTTTTCACGTGCACCACGGTGTGAATGGTTTTGTCGGCGGCTTCGGTAAAATTGAGTACTTCGTTGCTCAAGCCTACGTTATTTCCGAATTGCACGGGGGCTTGGGTTACGATACTTTTTTTAGAAAAAAGGCGGTTATCGTCTAGAAATACTTTGTACCCAGCCAAGGTTGTAATGCCACTTAATAGGGCTACTAAAACTAGCTTTGAATTGCTGTTCATACGAATCATTTTTAGGTTATTGGATATTTAACGAACGTAAAAATAGAAAAGTTATGTTGCAGCCAAAACAGTTTAACGCTCGTTTAACAGCCATTAACGTTTTATTAATAGTTTTGATTTGTGGTTTTTTACATCCGCTATTTGGTGATAATTTGTACATTTGTTTGCGTTAAAAATCACGATGAAATTCCCCTTCTATAAATACCACGGCACCGGAAACGACTTTATTCTAATCGATAATAGAGCTTCCTTATTTCCCAAAACTGCCCACGACTGGATCGCCCAACTTTGCCACCGCAATGTTGGTATTGGCGCCGATGGGTTAATTTTATTAGAGGAAAATCCAGCCGGCCAATACAGTATGGTCTACTACAATTCTGATGGAAATTTGAGTTCCATGTGCGGCAACGGCGGACGCTGTTTTGTGGCCTTTGCCAAGCAATTGGGTTTGATTGAACACGAAATGCACTTTGACGCACCCGATGGCGCTCATTTTGCACAATATACATCATCAGGTGAAATTGCCTTGCAAATGAAATCGGTAAATGAGGTTGTGGTTCATCCCGACTATGTGTTTTTAAATACGGGTTCTCCGCATCATGTGCAATTGGTCCAGAATTTGGCTAATTATCCCGTTTTTCAAGAAGGTGCTGCCATTCGTTATGGTAAATTATATGGAGTAGCAGGTGCTAATGTAAATTTTGTGGAGCCCCTTTCGGCAGCTGCATTTGCCGTGCGCACCTACGAACGCGGTGTAGAAAACGAAACGCTTTCTTGTGGGACCGGCGTTACCGCTGTGGCGATTGCGATGCATAAGTTGCAACTTACTTCGGCCCAAAAAATCCAGTTGCACACGCCGGGCGGAAACCTGGCTGTTTCTTTTGTAGAAAATAACGGCCTATACGAGCAAGTTTGTCTCATAGGGCCTGCAGCTTTTGTGTTTACGGGTGAAATTTCAACTCCCGAATAGCATGAAAACACTGCAAAACGAAACCTTATTTTTGCGTGCACTCGAGCCCGAAGATTTAGATTTTATTTACCAAATAGAAAACGACGAAACGGTTTGGGAAATTAGCCACACCAAAACCCCCTACAGTCGTTTTTTGATTCGACAATACCTAGAAAATGCCCACCAAGATATTTTTGAAGCCAAGCAATTGCGCTTTGTGATTTGCCTGCAATCGAATGGACTTCCTATTGGAATGATTGATTTATTTGATTTTGAACCCGCTCACCAACGCGCTGGAGTAGGGGTATTGATCTACGACGAATTGTGCCGCAACATTGGAATCGGATCGGGGGCTTTGGCTTTGGTGATGCAGTATGCGCAGACCCATTTGCATTTGAATCAAGTGTATGCCAATATTGGCTGCGACAACAAAGCCAGTTTATCCATTTTTACTAAATTTGGTTTCCAAGAAATAGGCATCAAAAAACAATGGAATTTGGTGCGTGGCGAATACAAAGACGAAGCTTTATATCAATATATATTCACTAAATAGTCAAGCGTTTTGAATACAAAAAAAATCATTTACATTCTTGTTGCTCTTATTGTTGTCGTTTTGGCAGGTTACGGGATTTATATGTACCGCACCATTTTTGCCTCCAATACCAAGTTTTCCGAAAGCGAAGTATATGTTACAATTCCTACTGCTGCAAGTTATGAGCAGGTAAAAATGGCAGTGGTACCATTGGTAGAAGATTTAGATAAATTTGATCAAGTGGCTCAAAAGAAATCATACTCCACGAGAAAAGACAAAGCCGGACGGTTCCTGATTAAAAAGGGAATGAACAGCAACGAGATCGTGAATGCGTTGCGCCAAAATATCCCGGTTAAATTGGCATTTAACAACCAAGAACGCTTGGAGAATTTTGCCGGACGCATCGGAGCCCAGTTAGAAGCCGATAGTTTGTCGGTCTTGAATGCCTGTTTGGATCCGCAATTTTTGGCCCAGAATGGCCTCACCAAAAACAATGTGTTGTCGGTATTTATTCCAAACTCGTACGAATTTTTTTGGAACACATCGGCCGAGGTATTCCGCGATAAAATGCTGAAAGAATACCGCAAATTTTGGACTACAGCCCGATTAGAAAAAGCCAAAAAATTACAGCTTAATCCAGAAGAGGTTATTGCTTTGGCTTCTATTGTGCACAAAGAAACCGTAAAAGCTGATGAACGCCCTGTAGTGGCTGGTGTATATCTGAATCGCTTGCAAAATGGGATAAAATTAGAAGCCGATCCCACCGTAATTTATGCAGTAAAAGCCGTTTCCAACGATTTTAATCAAGTAATTAAGCGGGTATTGTATAAAGATTTAGAAACTAATTCGCTCTACAACACCTACAAGTATACCGGTTTGCCGCCTGGACCAATTGCCATGCCCGATATTTCAGCCATTGATGCAGTTCTCAATCCGGCAAAACACAACTACATCTTTTTTTGCGCCAGTGTGACCCGTTTTGGCTACCACGAATTTGCCGTTACTGCTGCTCAACATGAAGTAAACCGCCAAAAATATGTAGCCTGGGTGAGTAGTCAAGGGATAAAACGCTAATTGATGCAGTGCCGTTGGCTGGTCATTTTTTGCTTCGGATTTGCACTGCCAGTTGCTGCGCAACGTTCGGTTGATGCTTTTTTATCGCCGGCAGATTCTTTGCAAATTTCGAGAAGAAATGCTGTGGTTAGTACCGAAGTCGCTTTTTCTTCGGCGGCAATTATTGGATTGTCACAGTTGTGGTATGCCGATTATCCCAAATCAAATTTCCACTTTATAAACGATGCCAACGAATGGCAACAACTCGACAAAGCCGGACACGTGTTTTCGAGTTATCACTTGGGCCGATTCAGTAAAGAGGCTTTAGCCTGGAGTGGCGTTTCCAAACAGGATCAGTTGCTATATGGCGCAACTTTTGGTTTTGCGTTTCTCACAGCGGTCGAAGTTTTGGACGGTTATTCGGCACAATGGGGCGCTTCCTGGTCTGATGTGGCGGCCAATGCAACCGGAACGGCCCTTTACGTATCGCAAGAATTGTGTTGGAACGAGCAGCGAATTATTCCCAAGTATTCGTTTCACACTACTGCCTACGCGCAACAGCGCCCAGATCTATTGGGATCTTCTTTGCAAGAACAACTGCTCAAAGACTACAACGGCCAGACCTATTGGCTTTCGGTTAATATGCAGTCGTTTGTAAAATCAAAAGCTGTCCCTGTTTGGTTGAATATAGCAGTGGGTTACGGGGCCGACGGCATGGTTTCGGCTCAAGCGCTTTCCCCAAGTTCCAGTTTATCTCCGACAGCGAGAACCCGACAAATTTATTTGAGTCTGGATGTTGATCTCACCAAAATTAAAACCAAATCACATCTTGTCAAGACGATTTGCTCGGTTTTTAACACGATAAAAATTCCAGCTCCTACCATTGAATTTGGGACTTCGAGCGTGTTAAAACTCTATACAATCTATTTTTAAAAAAGATTAACTAATTGATAGTCAGTTTTATACTATTTGTTGTATATTTGGCCCGTAGAAATTTCTCATGGTGACAGCAGGGAAGAAAAACAATTTATGATAAAAAGATGGGCATTAATCACCGTAGTCTTTGCAACAATTCTCTATTTTACTTCTGGGTTTAATACATTTATTCCAACCCGAAATTACTCCAAATCTGAATTAATTAAGTCACAATCCACTTACTTATTTCCCTCCATCAATCCACGCGAATACCAAATTTTAAGCACACCCTATACGGCTAAGTTTTTTATTGGCTTTAAGGAAGCGTTGGCATTCAAAGAATCTCAAGGTAAATATCGCAAAATCAACTCGTTGGGTTATATGGGCAAGTACCAATTTGGGGCTGAAACCTTGCGAGAAATTGGCATTTACAATCACCAACATTTTTTGCAAAACCCCATTCTTCAAGAACAAGCATTTTTGGTTTTGTTGTCCAAAAACAAATGGGATTTGCAAGATGAAATTGACACCTTTTCTGGAAAAATAATTGCCGGTGTCAGCATAACCGAATCAGGAATTTTGGCCGCAGCCCATTTGGGTGGCGTTCGCTCTGTAAAACGGTTTTTGTATAGCAAAGGGAAACGCAAGTGCAGAGATCAATATGGGTCAAGTGTACGCTCTTATATGCGCGATTTTGGTGGATTTGAAACTACTGCAATAGTTGCGCAAAACAATCCAAGAGTAAATTAATCGAAGCTTAAACTAAAAAATAAAGCCTGTTTGTTTGCAAACGGGCTTTTTTACATGCGGTGAAGAATAAAAATCGTAGGCCGGTTGTGCAAATCGATTTTTACTTTTTTCCAGTCTTGCACGCGCATCGTTTTGATGTATTCGGTAGGCAAGGTAATGTCGCAGGCAATGCACAAAAACGTATTGGGTTGCAGACATTGCAGCAAATCTTCTACTAGTTTATTGTTTCGGTAGGGCGTTTCGATAAACAGTTGCGACTGATTTTTGTCTTGAGCCAGTCGTTCCAATTGTTTAAGGGCCGCTTTTTTCTCTGATTTTTCTATCGGTAAGTAGCCGTTAAATGCAAAACTTTGGCCGTTCATTCCCGAAGCCATCAATGCCAAGGTTATAGAAGACGGACCTACCAAAGGCACTACAGTAATCCCTTTTTCGTGGGCTAATTTCACAATCACAGCACCTGGATCGGCAATGCCCGGACAGCCGGCTTCGCTCATGAGTCCCATGTTTTTACCTTCTAAACAAGGCTGTATCATGCCCAGATGTTCGTTTGCTTGGGTGTGTTTATTTAAGGCAAACAAGCGCAAGTTGTTTTGTACCTTTTCTGGATAAATGCTTTTAATGAATTTACGTGCTGTTTTTTCGTTTTCTACAATGTAATCGTCCAACAATTCGATAGTTCGTTTCACTGTGTAGGGCAAAACAGCCAACGGATCGCATTCGCCCAAAGTGGTAGGGATGAGATACAATTTTCCTTTTGGTGCACTCGAATTCATTTAGGAAGGATGGTTTTGTATCAGTCGTTGGGCCAAAACTTCACAGGCCTGGTCAAGCATTTGGTAGACTTGTTCGAAACCATTGGCCAAACCATAATACGGATCGGGCACATCGACATTTTCGCCAGGAAACAACTCGTTTAGCAGTAGTTGCACTTTTTGTTTGTGTTCGGGTGTTTGTGCCAATTGAATTACGTGTTCGTAATTGGATTGATCCATGACAAAAATGTAGTCAAACTGATCATAAAAAGAGGAGGTAAATTGTTGTCCACGTTGATGGCTAATGTCGAGTCCGTTTTTCTTGGCTACGGCAACCGAACGATCATCGGGTTTTTTGCCAATATGCCAATTTCCTGTTCCAGCCGAATCAACTATAAAATTGGACGAGTGCAATTTGGATTGTAAAATTCCTTCTGCTAACGGCGACCGGCAAATATTGCCAAGACAAACCATCACAATTCGTACGGGCATGTTTAGAGAGATAATTTTTTGTTGATGTCCTCAACAAATTTCTTGAATTGTTTATCGGTTGACACCAAATTGTCCACGGTTTTGCAAGCGTGTAAAACGGTCGCGTGGTCGCGGTCGCCTATTTGTGAGCCAATGTTCGCCAAAGAAGCTTTGGTGAATTTTTTGGCAAAAAACATAGCCAATTGACGGGCTTGCACCACATGACGTTTGCGGGTTTTGGACTGCAAGGTGTCGATGTCTAATTGGAAATAATCGGATACAATTTTTTGGATGTAATCGATAGAGATTTCGCGTTTCACGTTTTTCACAAATTTCTCTACCACGTGTTTGGCCAGGTCAATGGTCACTTCTTTTTTGTTGAAGGAGGATTGAGCAATCAACGAAATGATGGCACCTTCTAATTCACGTACATTGGTTTTGATGTTGCGGGCTACATATTCGATGATTTCATCGGGCATCTCTACGCCGTCGCGGTACAAGATGTTTTTCAAGATCGAAATACGGGTTTCGTAATCGGGTTGGTGTAACTCGGCTGACAGTCCCCATTTGAATCGCGACAACAAGCGTTGCTCGATGTCTTGCATGTCAACTGGAGCTTTATCCGAAGTTAAAATTACTTGCTTGCCGTTTTGGTGTAAGTAATTGAAAATGTGGAAAAACACATCTTGGGTTCCGGTTTTGCCCGAAAGGAATTGCACGTCGTCAATGATCAACACATCGATCAATTGATAAAAGTGGATAAAGTCGTTTCGGTTGTTTTTCTTCACCGAATCAATGTATTGTTGAGTGAAAATTTCAGCAGAGATATACAATACTGTTTTTTCAGGGTACTTGTCTTTTATTTCAACCCCAATGGCATGAGCCAAGTGGGTTTTTCCTAATCCTACACCGCCAAAAATTAACAGTGGATTGAACGATGTTCCACCCGGTTTATTGGCCACTGCCATACCTGCCGAACGAGCCAATCGGTTGGAATCACCTTCTAGGAAATTCTCAAAACTGTAATTGGCATTCAGTTGGGATTCGATTTTTAAATTGCGAATGCCTGGTATAATGAATGGATTTTTTAATTCGGGATTGAGGTTTTTGAACGGAGCATCAACTTCTTGCGGTTTCATCGAGCTGCGGTGTGCACTAGGCAATTGCTCGGTAAAAGGTATTTTGTTGCCGTAGGTGTTTTCCATGTTGATTTTATAAATCAATTGGGCGTTAGTGCCTAGTTCTTTGGTGAGGGCAACTTTGAGTAATTTAACGTAATGCTCTTCCAGCCATTCGTAGAAAAATTTACTAGGGACTTGAATGTACAAAGCATTATCAGTAAGCTTAACTGATTTTATCGGCTCGAACCAAGTTTTGTAGGCTTGATCAGAGATGTTGTCTTTTATAAATAAAAGACAGTTTTCCCATACCGATTGTACAGTTTTGCTCATAAATTTGCTTAAATTTGTGTTTTTATTTTAGGTTATTCTACAAGAAAAACAGCTAGTTTGTCCTTGTTTTTTGGGGTAACAAATATGTGAACAAAAATCGTTAAAAAAAAATATTTTTCAAGTTGATTATTAAAAAATATTATTGTATGAGAATTTAAATTTACATTTTTTTAACCTCAATTTAATCCAAAGTTTTTATGTCTTTTCATCAAATTCAAGTCCGGGTTCGCTATTCGGAAACCGATCAAATGGGCGTAGTTTATCACGGAAATTACATTCCATATTTTGAAATTGGCCGGGTGGAATGGTTACGGAATAAAGGGGTTTCCTACAAAAGCTTGGAAGAAAGTGGCATTGCCTTGCCGATTGTTTCGATGACTGTCAATTACAAAAAACCCGCGCGATATGACGACCTGCTCACCGTGAAAACTACATTTAAGCAATACAGTTCGGTGAAAATTGAATTTGATTGTGAAATTTGGAGCGAAGAAAATGAGTTATTAACAACAGCTCAATTTATATTGGTCTTTGTAGACATCAAATTGGGCAAAGCTATCATTCCTCCAGCTGATCTTTTGGCTATCATTTCTACTTAATTTACGGCCTTTTTTTTAGGTTAATCTCGTATAGATTTTCAAAAGCGGCAAGCAAATTGTCCTCGTTGCTTTTGCGAGTTGCCAGTGCAATTTCGCATTGCATATCCATTTTTTGTGATAGAATTTCCAAGTTTTTTTCTTTGATTACCCGCATTACTTTATTTAAATGTGCGTAATCAAATTGGGCTACATACTCCACATCGATTGTTTTTTCTACTATAATGGCCGATTCTAAACTGAGTTGGGCAGCCGTTTTGTAGGCGCTGATTAATCCGCCCACACCCAATTTTACGCCACCAAAATAACGTACAATCACCAGCAATACATTGGTAATTCCAAACGACAACAGTTGTCCGTAAATGGGCATGCCTGCACTGCCGCTGGGCTCGCCGTCGTCGTTGGCGCGGTAGGTAATTTGTTCGGCTCCCAATTGGTAGGCATAGCAAAAATGCACCGCGTTGGGATGTTGTTTGCGAAGCACTACTAGAATTGGTTTCACTTCGTCTTCGGCGGTAATCGGGTAGGCGTAACCCAAAAACTTGCTATTTTTTTCTTTAAACAACAGTTCTTGGGTCGCTTCGGCTATTGTTTTATAGGTGTCGAGTGTTTGCAAAAGGCTTACAGTATTTTTTTATCAAACAGTTGCACCACGTCTTCTTGCCCTACCTGCAAATTCCAAACGGATAGGTCCAAGGCTGCTGCGGCATCGGTATTTTCTTTTTTGTCGTCAATGAACAAGGTGTGTTTGGGATGTAATTCGTGTCTGGCCAATACGGTCTGAAAGCAAACTAGGTCGGGTTTGCGCATGCCCAGCTCATATGAAAAATAGACCTTTTCAAAACAACTGTAAAAATCTCGGGAGAAACTCAAGCCCACTTGGTGCTCAAAATAACTGATGTGTGTCGCATCGGTGTTGGATAACAAAAACAAGCGGTAGTTGGGTTTAAGCATTTGCAAAAATTCTAACCGGTACAGCGGAAAATCGCCAATAATTTGGTTCCATGCGCTGCGAATGGCTAATAAATCTACTGTTGGATTTTGTTTCTGAAAGCCCGATAAAAATTCCAATTCGGTTATGGCACCCATTTCGTAGGCCATATTGAGTTGTGCCAATTCAGGTGTAAATGGGTTGATTCCCAATTGCTGAAATGCCTGTGTTGTGGCTTCTTTGCGCAAATTGACAAAGATGTCGCCAAAATCAAATAGGATGTTTTTGGTCATGGTAATAAGTGGTTAAGGTATCCGTATCTATTTTTTCTTCCAAAAAGGGAACTGCTTGAAAATGAGGCGCTCGAATTCCTTCGACGAATTGAATTTCACCTGTAAACACCCGTGCTTCGTCCCAACAATTTTCATCGATAAAGGTTTGTAAGGTTTGACGGCCGCCTTCAATGATCACCGATTGTATGTTTTTATGGTATAAAAATTCGGCGATTTGACTGGCTACATTTTTAGAAAAATCAAGTTCATTTTGGCTGATTACCAGGGTCTCTGCTTCTGTATTAAAAATAGCGCTTGTTTTTGGAATTCGTGCATGTTGGTCCAAGACCACACGAATAGGATTTGTACCCGTCCAATCCCGTACATTCAGTTGCGGATTGTCGTCTATGACTGTTTGTGTCCCCACCAAAATCGCTTGTTCTTGGCTGCGCCATTTGTGCACCAATTGCCGCGAAATTGGGCTGCTGATCCACAGCGGTTGGCGGTTATCTTTTGTATGTGGCGCGATAAAACCATCGGCCGATTGGGCCCACTTTAATATAATATACGGTCGTTTTT
>Ga0209550_10003169_pt1 | contig 15706 bp, 16 predicted proteins | sample LauGreSuBDMM15SN_2_FD_187567 | JGI IMG/M metagenome (GOLD analysis project Ga0209550, IMG submission 187567) | Freshwater lake microbial communities from Lake Michigan, USA - Su13.BD.MM15.SN (SPAdes) (version 5) | ecosystem: Environmental > Aquatic > Freshwater > Lake | place: Lake Michigan...
GCTAAAAGATTTAGCGTTAACTGTTTTACTAGCAGCGCTGCTACTTGGCGCAATGGGACTATTAGATGATCTGCGCTCGGTATCTCCATGGCCGCGCCTGATTACACAAACCGTTGTGGGAACAATTGTTGCTCTTTTGATTGTGAACAGTGGAACTGTTGGCACGCCTTTTGGTGAATCAACTCTAAACACCGTAATCACTATCTTTTGGATTGTTGGTATTTGTAACAGTATTAACTTCTTTGACAATCTAGATGGGGCAGCATCAGGGGCGGTTGCAATTGCTGCTCTCGGTGTCTTTTTTATTGCATTTGATCGTGGGCAAGAGTTAGTCAGCGCTCTCTCAATCGTCACAGCAGGTGCTACTACCGGTTTCTTGATGTGGAACAAGTCGCCGGCAAAGATCTATATGGGAGATGCCGGTGCACTATTCTTAGGTGTAATTATTTCTGTTACAACTATTCGTTTAAATCCAGGGATTGTTCCAACCTGGAAGTCATTTGCGATTCCGGTGATGTTGTTGGCGGTGCCATTGCTTGATACTTGCGTTGCTGTGTTCTCACGTTTATCTCGTGGGTTGTCACCACTGACCGGAGGCAAAGATCATTTGTCTCATCGCTTGGTTCGGGCAGGGCTTAGTAGACGGGTGGCGGCGGTTGGATTGTGGAGTGCTTCAGGCGTATGCGCAGTAATTGCAGTTTTTGCGTATCAATACCCAGATTCTTTGGGATCCATGTTAACCACGGCTTTTGGCGCATCCTGGCTAGTGGCATTAGTACTCTTCCTTCGCACCCCATCGCAGGATTAGGAAGGCCTCTTTTTCCGATACGATTGCGCCCGCAACCGTGGTTTACGCTTAAATCCCGGAAAAGCAGTGTGCAGTGGGGCCTATAGCTCAGTCGGTAGAGCAACGGACTTTTAATCCGTGGGTCGACGGTTCGAGCCCGTCTGGGCCCACTGGTATATCTCTTAACTGACCGATTTGCCCATTCAATCTAGAACCCAATCTAGAATTTGCTTAACCGTTTTAGTTCTCTGAACAGCAATTTCTTCGAGCCTTCTTGATCGAGTAGATAAATCCGACGGTTGCGGTTCAACCTCACGCAAGTCTTTAATCTTGACTTTCAGCCCTGTTTCTAGGTCGTCCCCTATCTCAATAAAATGTCCTTCGAAATCTACACGATCGCAAAACTGAGAAATCTCGTTTACTAACATCGTTTTATTAAAAAGGACTGCCTCCCAATACTTATTTGGAGAGATATGGCTAGCGAAGTGATTATTTGTCTTTGAATAGTAGATCCAAATTGCACTGCAACTCTTCACCAAATAAAGCCATTTACCCCAGTCTTGTTTTCCAATGCAAAAAACATTCTGAGGAAGTCTCAAAAAACCGTTACCTTTGATAAATCCTGGATCACACGCAGCTACAAGATTAAAAACGCTCTGACTTGCAATTGCGTGTGTTAACTCTTCAATTTTAGTATCATGACCCATGATTCCACCAGTCAATATAAAGGGCTTTAGTGAATCTATATATTCAGTAAATGAAGAATCATTTTCGGCTTCAACCATCAAAGACTGTGCTAACTCGGTTTCCATAAAATTTGAAAATGAGGTGGACTTATCGCGTAAAACTTTAATTCGCGAATCAAACGCCGGCATTACTAGTACTTTAGATTTAGAAAAAGCTTGTTTTTCTAGTTTTGCTATTCTTTTACTTTTGGTCATAGTTGTCCAAGGGTCTAGTACTTCAAAAATGCGTTTTCTTTTGTAAGGGAATGCGAGTTTTGAAATCAAATATCCGTCTAAATCACAGCCGTGCAGTACTTTGGGCCGCCATAGAAACCAAATCTTTATACTAGTTAAGACATAGTCTGTGTAGAGAAGAAAGCGATGAAGCTTCCAAACCCCCGGTATTCGGTTGAGTAAGTATGGAAGAGCGTTAAAGTCCAAGCCTTTAACTGAATAATGAGGTATCTGAGTTTCGCTTTTTCTAGAACATCGACCAGATCGTGAGATGCAAACAATTCCTACCCGAATTTGATTTTTCCGGTAATGAAAAAGAAATTTCGAAACACGAGAATCTTGCCCACATGGAACTGTTCTAACGATTAAAACGTCAACTTTTTCCCAGATTTGCCCCATTCTTCGCTGCTCATCGGGTAATCTCATAACACAACTTTAGGCGATTCAACCCGATTAAGTAAGGATTTACGCATGAAATACATGGTCGTAATTCCCAGCTTGGGAAGAATTTCATTAGGGGATTTGGTTGATCAAATCAAGAAGGATGAACGAGATTCTGGAATCTCTGTGCAAATCTTTGTGGCGCTTAATGGATCAATTCCAGAAGATATGAATCTAAATCAGGTAGAAATCCTAAGAATTAGTGATAAGCCTGTAGGTGTTGCAACCGCTGTCAATTTGGCCTTGAGTCAAATTGAAGATGGTTTGGTTTGGACTATTGCAGATGATGAAACGTGGTTGCCGGGGAAATTTAGAGCAGACTTACTCGCCATCAGTAATCTGAATTCAAATTCTATATTGCTTCCATCTTCAGTCTTTAATGATGAGTTTGGGGAATCGATTCGCCCGAAAATTCCATTAAAATATGATGAAAAGATACTTGACTATCTATATGCACACATACATCTTGGAAGAAACCCAAGGTATATCTCACTCTCCGGCGCTTGTGCACTTCGATCAACGTGGAGGAATGTTAGTTTTCCAGAAGGAAAGCAAACCAGGGAAGATATTGAATATCTTTATCTGCAAGAGAGAAACGGATGCCGCTTTATTCAAAGCTCAGACATAACGGTCGGAATCAATGTTGAACTCGCTAGGGGTGCTAAGCGAGAGCAAATCGCCCTCGAAGCGATTTGTTGGGCGAATGAAAGGTTGACAGATAGGCAGAAAATTGGATTTATTGGATGTGCTTGGGTCAAACCACTCGTCTATTCTAGAAATACAGTGGAGATGAGAAAGATGAAGAAGCTCGTTAATTCTCGAATGGAGTTCCCGCGACTAATTGATCGGATCAGGGTGTGTTTGTTGCTAGAGTATTGGATCATTGTTGCAACCATACTTTCTGCAGTCTCAAGGAAAAATAGAAAAGAGATAAAGTGAAATATATTGAAATGGCTTCTCCAGTCATTGAAGACGAAGAATTTGAGGCTGTTGCGCGTGTTCTCAAAACTGGCATCCTCACTCAAGGGGAAGAAGTTGCAGAATTCGAAGAAAGTTTTAGGTCTTTAATTGGATCGGATTATGCATGTGCCGTCAATAGTGGAACCTCAGCACTCCATGTCGGGCTGCTTGCCTCTGGTTTAACTAATGGAGACGAGGTTATTGTTCCATCGTTTACATTTGCTGCGAGCGCAAATAGCATCGCGTTGACTGGTGCCACACCTGTCTTCATTGACGTGGATATAAATAGTTATTGTTTAGATGACACTAAATTAGAATCTTTAATTACTCCAAGAACCCGAGGCGTTATGCCAGTCCATCTTTATGGAAATCCCGCAAACATGACGAATATCATGAAAATTGCATCAAAGCACAATATCGAGGTTTATGAAGATGCAGCTCAGTCTCATGGGGCGGAACATCATGGGAAACCAGTTGGCACCTTCGGAAACTTCGCAGCATTCTCATTTTATCCAACAAAAAATATAACGGCAGTAGAAGCTGGGATGGTAATGACCTCCGACAAATCTCTGCTCAGGAAAATAAAAATACTTCGCAATCAAGGGATGATTGAAAGATATGTTCATGAACTTGTGGGTCTAAATTATCGGCTGTCTGAAGTGCATGCAGCAATTGGAGTAGTACAGGTTAAGAAACTAGAGAAGTTTAATTCAGTTCGAAAATCTCTAGCACTAACCTACGATTCAGAGCTTAAAAACCTCATAACTCCATTTGTACCCAACGGGAATCGTCATGTCTATCATCAGTACACAATTCGTATTCCCGGACATGACAGAGAAAAAGTCATAGAATTATTGCTGAATAAAGGCATAAAGACAGGGGTTTATTACCCGAGACCAACGCATAGCCAGCCCGCATATGGGCTAGATGTGGATTTACCAAACACAAATATTCTCTGTAGAGAAGTTCTGTCACTTCCAATACATCCAAAATTGACTACAGCCAATCAGGAATTCATTGTTGAAGAAATAAACAAGATTACATCCGCTGGGAGTTGAATTATTTTGGATCGTGCGGTGAGCTAACCTTAATGAGTCGGCCATCTACAACATTCATCTTTTCGCTTTCGGCCTTTTGTGGCTCAACTCGTCTATCGCCACGCCGTGGTGGGATCAATACAATTGATCTATTTGGATACAGGCGAGATGCAATGTCAGGCATGAAGTGGCTTACTCCCGGGTCAAAAATATAACGCCCGGGCTTGGTAGCTGATAACGACAAGGACTTTATAAGCAGTGACGTAGCCTCTGCAGCAGAGATAAAGAATCTGTAGCACTCTGCTACTTGAATTTCGCTGTCTTCGCCCACATTGCTCCAGATTTCGAAAACATTCCCAGCGGTATTGACCACATTGTAAAATCTTGCAACCGTTCCACCGTAGTTAAGAGTGATTCTCTCTGCGATTAGCTTTGACGCCCCATAGGCAGTTTCTGGATCACATGATTTGCATGTTGAAGCTAAAGTGACAAGGCAGTTTAGCTCCTTAGCAGCTGAAATCACATTCATTGAGCCTGTAGTATTGATAGCAAACGTTCTCTCAGGATGAAGTTCTCCTTCAGGTGCGTGCTTATCTGCTGCAAGGTGTAAAACGTGAGTCGGTTTATAAGAATGAAAAACTGTTCGAACCTGCTCCAGATTCGTCACGTCACATTCTTCAATGTCAGTAAGTAGGAAATCAATAGAGTGATCAGCAAAAATATTTGCAACTTCTTGTCCTAAACTTCCCCGACCACCCGTGATTAAAACGCGCGAATCCGCTAGATCTTTTAAGTCGAAATTTACATTTAAAGGGGTCTCAGGTCGAGCTAAGATTAATGCAATTAAACTCTTTTCCATAAATGTAAGTTTACCCCATCAACCTTTATTGAGGCGATTTATTTTAAAAAAGTTTACGATCTTTAAATATCTTTGGTCCAACAACCTTCCAACCATCTTGAATATCCTGAAGGACGGTGGAACCCAAGCTGAAAAAAACTTTAGAACCAATTCGTAGCATGTGGGAAATCGTGACATTGGGGCCAATCCATGAATCATTCCCAATTTGGGTATAACCACATATGTTTACGCCCGCTGATATTCTGTTACTGGCTCCAAGTTTTACTCCGTGCGAAATGTTTGTAAGACTCCCAATCTTATTGTTATCTCCAATAATAGTGTTTTCAGAAGAAAAGATTGCTCTATCTATAACGCAATTGCTACCAATCGTCACTTTCTCACCAATAAACACCCCACCCAAGTGATTCATTTCGATTAAACATCCATCTAGGTCGTCGCTCAAAAACAATGCTTGTGAACCCAAAATGGAACCTGAACGGATGACACTATTCGAACCAATGTGCGTGCCTTGATTAACAATTACAAAGTCTTCGATAACAACTCCTTCCTCAATTCGAACACCCTCATTTGCAATTACAGCAGTTGTAGAAATTGATGCAGACTTTGCAATCTGATTAAGAGAATACTGCCTCAATAATGAATTTTGCAGGTATAGAAATGCCAATTTGCTATTTGATACCTCATAAAAATTTATTCTCGAACCCGACGGCGGTAATCCTAAAGAGCTGTCCCACAAAACAGCCATAATATTTGCATTTTTCTCAGCTACATCAAGGTAATCAATTTCTGAAATATAGGACAGTGTATTTGGGGTTGTTGAACTAATGAATCCTAAATCATCACATTCGCTCAATTGAAGTTGCGAAGATTTCAAAAATTTCGAAATAGAACTTAAATCAATCAACTCTTACTCTCCTTAATGACATTCAGCCTTTTGAAGTGAATTCGAGTACTCTAGAAAAAACCGATTCCGAAGTCAATCCATGATAATCGAGAAGATACTTGTATTCTGCAGTCGGTCCAAAATCACTATCTAAACTGATGTGAAGCATTTCGGGTCGAACTGGGTACGGCATATATGTTTCAGCGATAGCAGATCCCAACCCACCAATTTTCGAGTGCTCTTCAATAATTACAACTTTTCTAAAGTCATGGGCAATTTGCTTCAACATCCCTAGATCTAGTGGCCTTATTGTGTGCACGTTAACAACCTTTGCAGAAACCCCATCCTCCAAAAGATTCTCACTTACTGCTAATGCCACCGACACCATGGAACCAGTGGCAATGATTGCTACATCATTTCCTTCCTTCAATGTAATTGACCTGCCTACTTCGAATTCATAATCCGCGTCATAGACGAGTTTGTCTCCAGGCGCACCAGTTAAGCGGATGAATACCGGACCCTTTAAAAGTGCTGCTGCTTCCGTACACTTTACAACTTCCACACAATCCGCTGGAGAAAGAATAGTGATATTTGGAATTGCACGTACGATAGCTAAATCTTCTAATCCGTAATGAGAATTTCCGAGAAACCCCATTGAGAGGCCGCTCCCAATAGCCACCAGTTTGACGTTTAACTGCATGTACCCTAAATTCATGCGGATTTGCTCGCATGCTCGCATTGTTATAAACGGAGCAAAAGAAGAAGCAAAAGGAATCAATCCTTCCTTTGCTAATCCAGATGCCACACCGACCAAATTTTGCTCAGCAATTCCAACGTTAATAAATCGATCTGGAAAGTTTGACTTGAATCTATCAAGCCCGGAGGAGTTTCCCAGATCAGCAGATAAAGCAATGAGGTCTGGAAAATTTTCAGCCAAAGCGAGAATTGTTTGTCCGTACACAGCACGTGGACCCATCTTCGCCCAAACTCTAATTTCATTTTCAGAAAAATTAATCACTTTGTCTGCTCCAGGCTTGACAACGCACTCTCATAGTGGTTTTTTGTCAGTCTGCTATGGTGCCACTGGTTGTTATTTTCCATGAAGTCCACCCCCTTCCCTTTGATAGTTCGAGCTAAAATTAGCGTAGGACCATCTTGATACGATATCGCCGAAAAAGTCTCATTAATCTTTTCGAGTGAATTTCCATCCACTTTGAGTACTGACCATCCAAAACTTGTCCACTTTGAATTCAAATTTTCATAATTAGATGCTTGGAGTATGGGTCCATCGCTTTGAAATCCATTTGCATCCACTATGGCGACCAAGTTATTCATTTTTAATTCTGAGGCATTCATTGCCGCTTCCCAGACGGATCCTTCATTACATTCACCATCACCCATCAAGACAAAAACTCTGTGGTTAAGTCCCTTAAACTTGGCCGCCCAAGCTAGACCAATTCCTAGTGAAAGTCCATGTCCCAAACTGCCATTAGAAGACTCGATTGCATTGTCTAAATTCATTATTGGGTGTGCGATAAATTCACTTTCGTTTTGCATGAAGGATGAAGCGTCCTCCTCGCTGATTAGGCCCACCTCTCTCAAAGTTGCAAAAAAACCGAGAACGCCATGACCTTTACTTAATATGAATCTGTCGCGATCCACCCAATCAGTCTGATTTACCCTGTATTTGAGTTCGTGCCCGTACAGGTAGGCCAATAGATCTACTAATGACAGCCCTCCTCCTAGATGCGTGCTTTGGCCCGACTCATAACTCATCTTTAAGACTCGAGTTCTAATTCTTAATGCTAGATCTGAAAGGCTATCTATATTCATCGCATCGATCCATCAACATGAATAATTGAACCAGAAATGTACGAAGATTCGTTTCCAACCAAATAAGAAACAAGATCTGCTACCTCGCTTGCTTCCCCGAATCTTCCCATAGGAACACGGGACAACATGTTACTTTTGGCTTTTTCTTCCATTGAATTCAACATTTCCGTATCAATCAACCCAGGGGCTATTGTATTAACCCTGACTTTTTTGTCTGCTAGTTCTATTGCTAACACTTCACAAGCGTAAGAAAATGCGGATTTGCTTGAACCGTATGCAACCATTCCAGACTGCGCTCTATAGGCTGTTACTGAGGAGATGTTAACAATGGAACCTCCACCTGTCCTTACCATCAATTTAGAAACAGACTGCGTTAACAAAAATGGCCCAAAGAAATTTGCTTCAAATATCTTTCGCAAATTACTTGCCCCGGTCATGTGAATCAGTGAACCAGAGGGAGCACCTGCGTTATTAATTAAAATGTCAATTTTTAATTTTTGAGTGGTTAGGTGCTTAATCAATTGCACGATCGTGTCATTATTCGTCAAATCAAATTTTTGCATATCCACAGTTATCCCAAAGTTACTAGAAAGATTTTTAGTTTCCTCAATAAAACCTTCATCGATTTCTCTGGTGAGTGTGATCAGATTACATCCTTGGCTTGCCAGTTTTCTTATTATGGCAAGCCCAATTCCTCTATTGGCACCAGTTACAATCCCCAATTTATCTTTCAAAGGCAGTTGAATTGAGCTAGAAGGCATTTCAAACCTTTCTATAAATCGGGCCTCGCGAGTGCACCCCTTCAAGAAGTTCATAGTCTAGCGCCAGCAAAGTATTTCCTTGAGGAAATGGCGCTGGGATGTTTTGAGCATAGTATGCGCGAACTTGGGGAATTTGGTAATAGTAGTCAACAAGCCTCATACCCAAGATATTCGTGAGGCCCTTTTTGAGATCCTTGTCGTAAATGAACAGATCCACAGAAATTTGAGAGAATTTCACCCCTAATTTTAATTCTAACTTCTCTATCAATTTGCCGAACTCCAGCAAATATTCCTCAAGTTCACCTTTAGCGTCAAGGAATTTAGAAAAGTCCATGAATTCCGCCGAAGGTAAACCAGTCTCACTATCAAATGGGATCAAACTTTCAACTAGCAGTTCAATCGCCGCTAGATGTTGGTGATTTGCAGGCTTTTCATAACCGCCCATTTATGAACGAAACCTCTCATTTATTCTCGCTGCGGTTCTAAGTGCTAATGCTTGAATAGTAGCGGTGGGATTAACTGAACTTGAAGTAACAAAAACACTAGAATCGGCAATGAATAAATTCTCGCAATCGTGAACCTCACCCCATTTGTCTGTAACTGAGGTCGCAGGATTGTCACCCATACAGGCTGTTCCCATGAGATGCCATCCGGTTTCACGAACAGGACCAAAAGCGCTCGTAGTATGTGCACCAGAAGCAATAAGTACTTCACGTGCCTTATTTATTCCAAAGGCCATACATCGCTTTGTATTTTCTCCAAGCTTGTAAGTGACTTTAGGTGCGGGGATGCCATTAGAATCTTTTAAAATTGGATCTAGCTCTACACGATTAGATAACTCGGGTAAGTCTTCAACAATTATTGATAGGTGCGCAGTGCGAGAATAACGCTTTCTGACTGATTCATGATGGTTATTGCCCCACTCCAAAATTTTCTGGAGTTGATATGAGCGAGTTGCTTCTGACAAACTTGGGCCCCTAAGGGCCTGCATGGTAAATCCCCGAACAAATCCTCGTGCGGGTGAAGATTCAACAAACTCATGACTTGCAATAGAACAACCTTGTGGACCTAGATGAGAGTCAAGATTTTCTTCAAATATTCCTTCAACATATGCCAACGGATGCAGCATTAAATTTCGACCGACTAAATCATTACTGTTACCTATTCCTTTTGGGTTTAAGTCAGACTTTGAATTAAGTAAAATTCTAGGGGTACCAACTCCATTGCACGCGAGTACTGTAAACAATGATCTAATCTCACGCTCTTTCCCACTTCGATCAAAGTATTTAACTCCGATAGCTTGATTAAATTCGTTTACGAGTACTTGACTCACCCGGCAACCAGTTTGTAACTGAACTTTATTTCGCAATGCATGTGGCCAATGTGAGACATCGGCACTAGATTTTGCACCTTGTGGGCATCCAAGATTGCATGGTCCAAGATTGATACAAGGTGCATGGTCTCCGAACTTGCGTGTGGCAATTGCACTATATGCCGGCCACCAGTGCCAATTCATTGAATTAAACCCCTTGGCGAGTTTCTCACCCATTTTTCCAATGGGGACAGGTGGTAGCAAGTTCTTTATCTCCGGATAGGCCGGATCACCCTCTAGCCCAGCTACTGCTGTGAACTTTCTATTCAATTCATAAAATGGTGCTAACTCGGCATAGGAGATCGGCCAATCTTCGGCAATTCCATCGACACTTTTGACTTTGAAATCCGATGGATGAAAGCGCGGGTAGTGTCCAGAAAATAGAACCGTACTTCCACCAACTGCATTGTAATTAGCCACCGCTATTGGAGATTCATCGCAGTTAATTGGGTAGTCCTCTTTTAATTTTCGGACATTTGGATTCGGATTGAATTCGCTCCACCGAAAAGTTTCCCAATTTGATTTAGTGCTTGGAAGGTTATTGATATTTGGAAAGTCACCTTGCTCTAAGCAAATTACATTTATATCGAAGTCTGACAAATATGCAGCTACGGCGGATCCACCAGCACCTGCACCAACAATTAGTACGTCCCAAATTTCAGACATGACTACCTTTTGTTTTTAGGTAAGTATTTTTCTAATAAGTCAGGGATGGCGATTAACATCTCAGCTTCACAGGCTACCTCTCCATTGGTGATACCTACCCCCGTTCCCTTTGCAATTCCTCGGTTCCAAGACAAAACTTTTGTTGATATCTCGAATTTGTCTCCCGGCAGTACTTCTTTTCTGAATCTAACTGTATGAGAAAGGGCATGTGTCACTTTTCCCTTTAAACCGGGCAAAGTAGTAATTGCAACCGTCAACATTTGGGCCAGGGCCTCAAGTTGTAGTGCGCCTGGCATGTTCGGCCCCCCAGGAAAGTGCCCGGGAAAGTACCACTCATTCATTGTGAGATTTTTGAAACCTCTTGCAGAAACACCTGGTATTACTTCTTCAACTATATCAATCATTAAGAATGGGTATCTGTTTGGTTGATACTCCTGCAATGCCAAGCTATCCAGAAACATTGCTTGTTCATGATCCATGCCCAGAATTATGCACTATTTGATGGTAATAATCCTACTAAGGGCAATTGGCAAGTCGTATCCATCCCAGTGGATGTCTATATCCAATGCCGAACCCATTGGTACCACTCGGTCTATGCCCTTAAGAGCTCCACTCTGCACTACCTCCTTAAGATCATCTTTACTTACACCAAAATATGTCGCAGTTTGAAACTTTCGTGTAACAAGTTTGGTGAGTAAAGAGAGACTTTCTAGTCTGATTTCTAAGAAACTTCCGTATCGATTCCGAATGCCAGTGTAATCCAAATCAAATTCGTTCAATTGAATTCTACTAACCAAACTATTCTCAATCTCGAAATCTAATGAAGGATAATTCACATCAACAGATAGAAGGCATAAATCAAGATATTTCTGCATTCGGGAAGAGTCCTCAATTTGATATTTAGCTTCAACTACTTTTTGAACTAGAGACCAAAATTTAGCCTTTGCAAATTCTGTGTCTTCATAATTTCCGATCCAAACTATAGTTCTAGGAGACGAGCAAGCATTCTGATCGAAAATGTATGCGTCATTGTAAAAGCGTTCAGCCAAATTTTGTAGATTCGAATCTACTGAATCAAGAATTGAACGAGAATCAATTATGCTGAATGAATACTTATCGATAAAGCAAACATCAATTGCGTGTAGAGGTTTGCTCAAACTTGAAATCTCTTGAACGGTTTTGTCTCCTCCCCAAATAACTCGAGCGTCAGCTATCTGGGAGATTTGCTGCGTAATATCGGACCCTTTAGAGTACCTAACAAAGGCATTTGAATCTCTGAGATGCATAAAATCAGAATTTGAGGTGGCGTTGTCAAAATGTTTAAAAAAGAAGTTCTCTTGTGGAAATTGTTTTGAAGGAAGGCGAACTATATTTGAATTTCCTGCCAATAAAGAAAAGGCGAATGAAAATGCGAAATTAATCGGAACATTGGAAGGTGCTATGTGAAACACAAGCCCCCGCCCTTTACGCATTTCAGAATTTGTGTATTGGGAACGAATTTTTCCTATATTTGACCTTCTGCACCAATATGCAAACGCGGCAACATCACCATGCTCGCGGCTTTCAGTGTCCTTAAGAATTGACTCAGACAGTGAAATAAGGAAATTGCAAGAACTTTCCTCAAATAACATAGAAGCATTGGCCTGTACCGTCTTGTCAAAATTACCTGAAATGATAGACAGTTCAGGCAAATTGGCTTGAGTAAGTGTCACTGCAACCTCTAATCTCTGCGCTCTTAAGTCTTCCATCAACCTTGAAGTACTTACCAATTCTTCCACAGGTACAATTGTCTTCACCGAAGATTCTTCCAACATCCTCCGTAATAATCGAATGTCCTGGATAGCTTGACGGCAACACCGATAGCACTTGAATTAGTCCCACCTCACCTAATTCTGCAATTGAAAAATCGCTTCCTCTTCGAATCAGTATTTCGTTGAATGCAGAAGTATGTAAGTATCCTTCCTCACACTCCATATAAATCGAACCTGTCTGTTCTACCATTCCATAGTAATTAATAGTTGCACCAATACTGATAACTCGTTGAACAGTCGCATTAAATTCTGCACTGGAAACTTGTTGCTCAATTAGTTTTTTCCAGCCACCACCGTGTATCAAAGTTGAACGGTTGAGGTCTAAGTCAATACCTAGTTCAGATAATTTAAGAATGAAATGTTCCCAGATGATTGAAGTAAAGCCATAGCAAAGAGTTTTTGTTTTGGAATTATTTTCACAAAATTCTTTAACCGCATCAAAATTAATTGACATATCTGGATTAAGCGCAAAGGTAACTGGTCTACCAAAGATCGAAAAGCCTAAAATGCCAGCACCTCTTGCTGAGAATTGGTTACGGTTTTTAACCACATCAGGACTGTCAATAACTAATAATGGCGCACGATCAATCTTGACCCTTTCAGTCACTATTCGGGCCAAGCTCTTACTTTGATTGATGGAATTTTCCTTGTCAAGATAAATTCTTGATGGCAATTGCCCTGAAGTTCCAGAAGAGTTCATCGTTTTCGACACACTTTCCAGTGGGACAGATAACAATTCTAAATGCTTGAACAAACCTACTGGAATAAATGGAATTGCGGCCAAGTTCATTGTTGGGATTCCAACATTCTTCATATGAGACAAAATCTTACTATATGGTGCACAATTGATTCGATGATGTGCAGTTAAGTCAGATAAGAACTTAAGTTTTAACTGATTCCGAGATAATGCGAGAGTTTCTTTATTCCAATTATCAATGTACACATTTAGGTCTAAATCATTCAGCAATCTCAGACCTCAATTTCTTCCAATAAAGCGCTATAGAGTATTTTTCCCGATTCATTTCTTGGAATAGTTTCAATTCTTAGAATTGAAAATCCATCTCTGGGAAGTTTAAACTTCCCCCTTACAAAATCATTAATTGATTGCACCTTATCTGCTTCTGTTGTGAAAATCAGTAGCCTGTCATTTTTTTGATGACAAACACAGTTAAACCCCTCCTGATTTAGGGAGCCTTCTATGTCATCCAAATTGGTGCGAATGCCAAACAATTTTATAAATCTATTCTTCCTGCCAGAAATAAAATAAAGACCGTTAGAATCCATATAGCCTAAATCACCTGTATTTAACTGCCCATTATTAGAGTCTGGGTTGTAGAGGTCATTCAGGTTCTCTGCATATCCTATAGAAACGTTTGGTCCAAAGTACCTAAGTTCACCGACTTGAAAAGGGGCTGTAACTTCTTGCCCATTTTCGTCATAAATCCCAATTCTACCTTGAGGAATAGCCTTTCCGATGCTCTCCGGATTTGATTTGATCAGCTCGTGAGTAAGTACGGAGATTCGAGCCGTTGCTTCAGTTTGCCCATACATAATAGAGAAAGTCCCACCCAACTCATCTATCAAATCTAGGATTTCTAAAACTCTTTCTTTTTTTAATTTTCCACCAGCCTGAGTGAACTTCCTCAAGTTAGTTTTTGAAATGAAGTTAGAGCTAAATTTACCAAGCATTTCGTAAGTAAATGGAACACCGCCCATTGACGTTGCCTTTGTGGCTTTGGCGTAGTCCCAAAAGTCACGACTCGATATTGAGTGGTTGTTCATGACCAGAGAAGCACCAATTTGAAGATGTGTATTTATAATCGAAAGTCCATAAGAATAATTGATTGGCATCGTCGTGATTGCTCGATCTTCTGGCTCAATGTCTAAAATCTCGAGAATAGACGCGGTATTTGCCTCCAAGTTCTTTTTGGAGATCTTTACCAGTTTCGGATTTCCAGTGGAACCCGAAGTTGTAAGTAGTAGGGCCAGCGATGGTGGCAAATTTACATTGATTCCTGAATCATGAAGTGTGTACTTTGGGGAGAGATATTTTTCAGAAGTTTTTGGAAAAATTGGAAGCATAGAATTTTTCTGGGACCAGACGTATTTTGGCTTGTAAATCAATAGAAGGTGTTGCAGAAATGTTTGATCAAGATTTGAGGGCAGCATCAAAGCGACAACACCTTTTCTAATTGACGCTATGTAGCAAACTAAGGTTTCCAAATCATTTGAACCGAGAATGAGGATCAATTCAGAAGCATCAAGCAATTCTTCAAATTCACTTACCATTAAATCTAGTTCAGCATATGTTACGAAAGAGTTGTCTTCCGAATAAACTGCGACCCTATTTGAGTACTCTATGAAATTACTAAACATTTCTATTTTTATGTCTAGAGGTCTAGATTGTATTTTCTAAGAATTTCTTTTCCTTTTCCAAATGACTCAAAGTCGATCACATCATCCATTTCAATTAGGATTTCAAACGCATTCTCTAATGCAGTAATCAGACTCATGTGACCGATCGAATCCCAAGCTTCTATGCTTTGATAAGCGAAGCCCTCAACCAAATCACCTGCATTGACAGTGAAAGTGTCGATAAAAACTTCCTGGTATTTTTCTAAATCCGTCACTTTTCTCCCACTGAAAATCAGATTTTTGAAAATCAGATTGTTAGTCCAATTACGATAGAACTTTAGTCTAGCAAAGCGCCCCACATTCTAGGCACTTCAATGTGGTGCATGGGAAGACGTTAAACTCAACCCTTCACTCTACCCATGATTTTTGCACTAAATAAGGATTAAAGCCCTTTCAGGTCTTGCCTAGATTGAGTTCCACAGCATGAAGACTATGTGCCCTCACATTACATTCTGGCAGGAGTTTCTTAAATGGCGCTTAAGGAGTCGAAATCGGTGAATACAGCTGCAGCAACTCATGCAGCCCACTAAATTAAATGGGAACCCGCAGACACCTTTAAACTTCAAACTCTTAAGTTTGTTAGCTGTTTTCTCCATTTCTCCACCCAGTACCACGCAGAACTCCATGTCCATGCCTCCCATGCCTTTAAGGATCAGATCAAGGCAGAAGAGATCACTCAAGACGCCCCTATCAAGTTCATGTTTGCTGACCCAGAGCGTGAATCTGAAGAACACGCACTTTCTTATCTGATCCCGAGGAAGCAGCTAAGAAAGCCCTGGTTTTAGGCCTGGTATGGGCAGCAACACGCCTAAAACCCTCAATCCCGGCTTTACCCTTGCCTATCCCATAGACTAGAGATCTGATTCCGGCAGGCTTGTTTCTCGCTGCCATTCGGCGAAAGCCCTGCTATCCATTCCCCCAA
>Ga0209550_10003171_pt1 | contig 15705 bp, 5 predicted proteins | sample LauGreSuBDMM15SN_2_FD_187567 | JGI IMG/M metagenome (GOLD analysis project Ga0209550, IMG submission 187567) | Freshwater lake microbial communities from Lake Michigan, USA - Su13.BD.MM15.SN (SPAdes) (version 5) | ecosystem: Environmental > Aquatic > Freshwater > Lake | place: Lake Michigan, USA...
GCTCCGTTAGATAATGAGGTTGGTGCAGTCAAGGAAAAATCTGCGTCTTGATATATTTTGTTTATATCCAAAAAAACGGACAAGTTGGGATTTTTTTTCGAAACAGTTAGAGTTAAACTAATTGAACCACTTTCATAATTACTAGTAGCTGCTTGCGTAGCCGTAATAGTAGCAGTTCCAGCATTTAATATTGTAACAGTACTTCCGTTGATTGTAGCCACAGCTGTATTTAAAGATGAATACGTGAACGCTCCGTTAGATAAGGAGGTTGGTGCTGTCATAGAAAATGCAGCATCTCCATAAGTCTTGGTTATATCCGAAAAAACGGACAGGTTTGGAATTTTTTTAGAAATAGTAAGAACCATTTGAATCGATCCACTTTCATAATTATCAGTAGCTGCTTGCGTTGCCGTTATAGTTGTTGATCCAGCATTTAATATTGTGACAGTACTTCCGTTAATTGTAGCAACCGATGTATTTAAAGATGAATACGTGAATGCTCCGTTGGAAGACGAAATTGGTGGGGTTAAAGAAAAGGCAGCATCTCCATAAGTCTTTGTCATATCAGAAAAAACTGATAGATTTGGAAGTTTCTTCGAAACAGTTAAAGTTAAACTAATTGATCCACTTTCATAATTATCAGTAGCTGATTGCGTAGCAGTTATAGTTGTTGATCCAGCATTTAATATGGTGACAGTACTTCCGTTAATTGTAGCAACCGATGTATTCAAAGATGAATACGTGAATGCTCCGTCGGAAGACGAAATTGGTGGAGTCAAAGAAAAGACCGCATCTCCATAAGTCTTTGTCATATCAGAAAACACAGATAGGGTTGGAAGTTTTTTAGCAACAGTTAAAATTAAACTAATTGATTCACTTTCATAATTATCAGTAGCAGCTTGCGTAGCAGTAATAGTAGTTGATCCAGCATTTATTATTGTCACGGTGATTCCATTAATTGTGGCAACACTTGTATTTGAAGATGTATACGTAAATGCACCGTTGGAAGACGAAGTTGGTTGTGTTAAAGAAAATGCTGCGTCACCAAACGTCTTGTTAATATTTATAAACTGGGATAAGTTTTGAAGTTGCTTTGAAACTGTTAGAGTTAAGCTAATTGATCCACTTTCGTAGTTACTAGTTGACGCTTGCGTAGCCGTAATAGTAGCCGTTCCCGCACTTAATAACGTTACCGTGCTTCCATTAATGGAAGCCACAGTTGTATTCAAAGATGTATACGTGAAGGCGCCATTGGAAGACGAAGTTGGTTGTGTTAAAGAAAAGGCAGCGTCTCCATAAGTTTTGGTAATATCAGAAAAAACGGATAGGGTCGGATTCTTTTTAGAAACAGTTAGAGTTAAACTAATTGATCCACTTTCGTAGTTATTAGTAGCTGCCTGAGTAGCAGTAATCGTAGCTATTCCGGCGTTTAATAACGTTACTGTACTTCCACTGATTGTAGCAATAGCTGTATTTAAAGATGTATATGTGAAAGCTCCGTTGGAAGACGAGGTTGGTTGTGTTAAAGAAAAGGCAGCGTCTCCATATATTTTGTTTATATCCGAAAACACTGATAAGATTGGATTCTTTTTAGAAACAGTTAAGGTCAAACTTATTGTTGCACTTTCATAATTACTAGTTGTTGCCTGAGTAGCTGTAATAGTAGCCGTTCCCGCGTTTAATAACGTTACAGTGCTTCCACTAATTGTAGCAACATCAGTATTTGAAGATAAAAAGGTAAATGCTCCGTTGGAAGTTGATGTCGGTTCTGTTAAGGAAAAGGCAGCATCTCCATAAGTCTTTGTTATATCAGAAAAAACGGATAGGGTTGGATTCTTTTTAGAAACAGTTAAGGTCAAACTTATTGTTGCACTTTCATAATTACTAGTTGTTGCCTGAGTAGCTGTAATAGTAGCCGTTCCCGCACTCAATAACGTTACAGTGCTTCCACTAATTGTAGCAACATCAGTATTTGAAGATAAAAAGGTAAATGCACCGTTGGAAGACGAAGTTGGTTGTGTTAAAGAAAATGCAGTGTCTCCATAAGTTTTGGTAATATCAGAAAAAATGGATAAAGTCGGAGTTTTTTTAGAAACAGTTAAAGTTAAACTAATTGATCCACTTTCGTAGTTACTAGTTGCTGCTTGTGTTGCAGTAATCGTAGCTGTTCCGGCAGCTAATAAAGTTACGGTGCTTCCACTAATTATGGCCACCGATGTATTCAAAGATGTGTACGTAAATGCACCGTTGGAAGACGAAGTTGGTTGTGTTAAAGAAAAGGCGGCGTCTCCATATATTTTGTTTATATCCGAAAACACTGATAGGGGTGGATTTTGTTTAGAAACAGTTAAAGTTAAACTAATTGATCCACTCTTATAATTATCTTTGGCCGGTTGCGTAGCCGTAATAGTAGCTGTCCCGGCATTCAATATAGTCACCGTAGTTCCGGTAATGGTAGCAACAGATGTATTTAAAGAGGTGTAAGTAAAAGCAGCAGCGGAATTTGAGGTAGGTCGCGTTAATGTAAAAGCAGCATCTCCATAAGTCTTCGTTATGTCTGGAAACTGTGATATACTTGGAACTTTTTGACTTAGAACTAAGGTCATTTGAATCGTTCCGCTTAAATAATTACTAGTAGACGCTTGTGTTGCAGTTATGGTTACAGTTCCAGCATTCAATATTGTTACAGTGCTTCCGGTGATTTTACCCATAGATGCATTTGAAGATGAATATGTAAATGCACCGGTGGAATTTGATGTAGGTTGTGTTAATGTAAATGGCTCATCTCCAAAGGTTTTGGTCATATCAGAAAAAGCAGATAAGGTTGGATTCTTTTTCAAAACAGTTAAGGTTAAACTAATTGATCCACTTTCATAATTAATAGTAGCTGCTTGAGTTGCCGTAATAGTAGCCGTTCCGGCATTTAACAAGGTTACTGTACTTCCACTAATTGTAGCCACAGTTGTATTTAAAGATGTATACGTAAATGCACCGTTGGAAGACGAAGTTGGTGCAGTCAAAGAAAAAACCGCATCTTCATATGTTTTTGTTATATCAGAAAATACAGATAGGTCTGGATTTTTTTTTGAAACAGTTAGAGTTAAACTAATTGAACCACTTTCATAATTACTAGTAGCTTCTTGAGTTGCCGTAATAGTAGCCGTTCCGGCGTTTAACAACGTTACGTTGCTTCCGCTTATAGTCGCCACAGTTGTATTTAAAGACGTATATGTAAATGTACCGTTTGAAGACGAAGTTGGTTGGGTCAAGGTGAATACCGCATCCTGATATGTTTTGGTTATATCAGAAAAAATAGAAAGGGTTGGAACATTTTTAGAAACAGTTAAAGTTAAACTTATTGATGCACTTTCATAGTTAATAGTCTCTGCTTGAGTAGCATTTATAGTTGTTGATCCAGCATTTAATATCGTTACGGTGCTTCCATTAATGGTAGCCGAATTTGTATTCAAAGACGTATACGTAAAAACACCATTTGAAGCTGAGGTTGGTGTAGTCAAAGAAAAAGCAGCATCTCCATACGTCTTGGTTATATCCGAAAAGACTGATAAGGTTGGGGTTTTTTTCGAAACAGTTAACGTTAAACTTATTGATGCGCTCTCATAGTTATCTGTAGCGGCTTGTGTAGCCGTGATAGTAGCTGTTCCGGCGTTTAATAACGTTAATGTGCTTCCGCTGATTGTAGCAATATTAGTATTTGAAGATAGATACGTGAAGGCTCCGTTTGACAACGAAGTTGGTGCAGTCAAAGAAAAAGCAGCGTCTTGATATGTTTTGGTTATATCCGAAAAGGCGGACAAGGTTGGGTTTTTTTTAGAAACAGTTAACGTCAAACTTATTGTTCCACTTTCATAATTATCAGTAGCTTCTTGTGTAGCAGTAATAGTTGTTGATCCAGCATTTAATAATGTTACGGTGCTTCCGCTGATGGTAGCCACATTAGTATTTGCAGATACATATGAAAAGGCTCCGTTTGAAGCTGAAGTTGGTGCTGTCAAGGAAAATGCGGCGTCTTGATATGTTTTGGTTATATCCGAAAAAACGGACAAGTTGGGATTTTTTTTAGAAACAGTTAACGTTAAACTTATTGTTGCACTTTCATAATTATCAGTAGCGGCTTGTGTAGCAGTAATAGTTGTTGATCCAGCATTTAATAATGTTACGGTGCTTCCGCTAATTGTAGCAATAGATGTATTTAATGACGTATACGTGAAAGCTCCGCTGGAAACCGAGGTTGGTTGTGTCAAAACAAAATCTGCATCTTGATATGTTTTGGTTATATCCAAAAAAACGGACAGGTTTGGATTTTTTTTAGAAACAGTTAAAGTTAAACTAATTGTTGCACTTTCATAGTTAATAGTCTCTGCTTGAGTAGCAGTTATAGTTGTTGATCCAGCATTTAATAACGTTACAGTGCCTCCTTTATTGGTAGCAACATTTATATTTGAAGATTCATATCTAAACCCACCGTTGGAATTTGACGAAGGCTGTGTTAAAGTAAACGCCGCATCTTGATATGTTTTGGTTATATCCGAAAAATCTGAAAGAGTTGGTATTTTTTTAGAAACGGTTAAAGTTAAAGTAATTGTTGCACTTTCATAATTACTAGTAGCTGCTTGCGTAGCTGTAATAGTAGCTGTTCCAGCATTTAATAACGTTACTGTGCTTCCGTCGATTGTAGCAGAATTTGAATTTGACGATACAAAGGTAAAAGCACCGTTCGAAGCTGAGGTTGGTGTAGTCAAAGAAAATGCCGCATCTTGATATGTTTTGGTTATATCAGAAAAAACTGAAAGAGTTGGTATTTTTTTAGAAACGGTTAAAGTTAAAGTAATCGTTGCACTCTCGTAGTTATCAGTAGCCGCTTGCGTAGCAGTGATAGTAGCTGTTCCGGCATTTAACAAGGTTAGGGTGCTGCCGTTGATTGTAGCGACATTTGAATTTGAAGATGTATACGTGAAGGCTCCGTTCGAAGCTGAGGTTGGCGTTGTCAATGAAAACGCCGCATCTTGATATGTTTTGTTTATATCCGAAAAAACGGACAAGTTGGGATTTTTTTTAGAAACAGTTAAAGTTAAACTAATTGTTGCACTTTCATAATTACTAGTAGCTGCTTGCGTAGCCGTAATAGTAGCTGTTCCAGCATTTAATAACGTTACTGTGCTTCCGTTGATTGTAGCCACATTGGCATTTGAAGATGCATACGTAAACGCTCCGTTGGAAGACGAAGTTGGTTGTGTCAAATCAAAAGCGGTATCTTGGTATGTTTTGTTTATATCTGAAAAAACTGTTAGAGTTGGAGTTTTTTTTAAAACAGTCAAAGTTAAACTAATTGAGCCACTTTCATATTCATTAGTATCTGCTTGTGTTGCCGTAATAGTTGATGACCCAGCATTTATTATTGTTACGGAGCTTCCGTTGATTGTAGCGACATTTGTATTTGAAGATATATACGTAAATGCACCGGTAGAATTTGAAGTTGGTTGAGTCAAAGCGAAATCTGCCTCTTGATATGTTTTGGTTATATCAGAAAACGCTGATAAGGTTGTAAGTTTCTTCGTAACAGTTAAAGTTAAACTAATTGTCGCACTTTCATAATTATCAGTGGATGCTTGTGTAGCCGTAATAGTAGAGGTCCCAGCACTTCCTAATGTGACTGTGCTTCCGTTAATTGTAGCCACATTAATATTCGAAGATAGAAAAGTAAACGCACCAGTAGAGTTTGAAGTTGGTTGCGTTAAACTAAATGCCACATCTCCAACGATTTTCGAAATATTTAAAAACTGTGTAATGGTTGGAACTGCTTTAGAAACAGTTAAAGTCAGATTAATTGAACCACCTGAATAATTACCAGAAGCTGCTTGCGTAGCGGTGATGGTGACCGTTCCAGCATTAACTATTGTTATTGTGCTTCCGTTGATTGACGCCACGTTTGTATTTGAAGAGGTATACGTAAAAGCACCACTAGAGTTTGATGTTGGTGGAACAATACTAAAACTCGCGTCTCCAAAAACCTTGGTTAAATTAGGAAAATTAGTTAACGTAGGTGGCGGAAACAAACTAGTTGAAGATTTATAAACACTTTTTGTACCTGAAGGGCTATTCTGGGCTAAGTATAAATGTCCTTGTTTATCTATCGATATTGCGACTGTTCTTATTGGGGAAAGTAATGGGGATTCACCAGCAGATATATAGGTTCCGCTTGTATTATATAATTTTAATGCTGCATCGCTATGAACATAAAGTGATGAGTTAAATACAAAACATCTATAAGGAAGAGTCAATCCTGTAATCAGATTTGCGTTAATTACTGTTCCATCGAGATTATATTTACCGATTCTTCCAGTACCAGTACCATAAACTCCACCACTACCGAAACTTGATACATATATGATAGAATCCCTAATAAAAACCCCGGAAGCATTACCTAATGCGGTAATTAAATCATTTTTTACTCCTTGACCATCACTAACATTAAATATATATACACATCCGTCGTTCCATGTTGCAAAATAAAAATGGTTTCCGTATATAAACATATCTCTAGCATCAGCACCACCAATATCAATGAAATTGGCAGTAACCAAGGTACCCAAAAGATCATATTTATAAACATATCTACCGTTTAATAATACATAAAGATTCGAATCGGTAATAGCACATGCTGTTGCGGCGGTCCCATTAGTTAATTGTTTATATACTGTTCCATCTAAATTAAAAATAAAGGTCCTGACGCCATCTGGAACATAACAGTAATTCTCATTAATAGCAAAATTTCTAAATCCAGTGTTCGCTAAGAGAGAAGAAGAACTCCATTGATTAAACGTTAATGCCATTTCTTGTTTTTTTTTGTTTATATATTATGCTAACAAATTTATATTTAAAAATTTTTTTATGAGACCATTTTAGCTTTGCGATTTACGTAGTTATTAAACAATTGTACAAGTTCTTCTCTTAATTCATGTTTTTCATCAAAAAGAGATAATGTTTTATACAATTTGGCCGTAATATTTGTTGGATTCAAGGTTTCGCATACCATATTGTTAACTTTCATGACTCGGTGAGTAGATAACAGTACATTATACAATGTTTCGCCATTGTATTCAACCTTTGACACACCTTTATATGTGTCAATAAAACGCTCGGCTTCCATCATTTCGTTACCGGTAGAAATTAAATGATGTTTGCTTACCAATGTTTCTTGTGATGGTACATTTGGGTTTATGGAATTTTTTTGAAAACATACCAAATACTTATCAATAGTAACAATTTTCGAAATAGCTAGAATGGGTTGATTATCTATCGTATGTAATGCAGTATCCAACTTATCTATTTCTATGATTCCTTGGTCTGTTTCGACAGGGGTTCCTGCAGGAAAACAAACGTTGCTTACGACTGGTGGTGCTGGTGCTGGAGAAGGTGCTGGTGCTGGTGCTGGAGAAGGTGCTGGAGAAGGTGCTGGTGCTGGAGAAGGTGCTGGTGCTGGAGAAGGTGCTGGTGCTGGAGAAGGTGCTGGTGCTGGAGAAGGTGCTGGAGAAGGTGCTGGTGCTGGAGAAGGTGCTGGTGCTGGAGAAGATGCTGATGCTGGAGGTACCATTAGTTTTTTAATCGTTTTTACAGATACATCATACATATACATTGTCGCATTATAAATAGAAACAGATAAGGCAGTTGGAGCACCTCCGGAATTGATTGAACTCAAAAATACGCCAGATTCATTATATCGTCTTATAGTGACACCACCAGTCTCACTGACAATATTATAAATAGTATTGTTGTAAAATGCTATTTGAACTGTTAGATTAAATGTCGAAAAATCATTAATGAAAGTGGCATTATTAACACTGCCATCTAAATTATACTTTTCAATTCGTTTATTCGTTCTTGATACTACTAAAATATAGGTGTCTGCAACAACAAAGTTCCCGAGTCCAGAAACATTTGTAATTAAAACGCTTATTTGTTCTCCAGTAGTTTTGTTATATTTAGAAATACAATTAATACTTGGTATTGATACATAAAGGTTATTGCCAACAATTTGCATAAAACGTGGTGCGCCAGTTTCCGGTGTAAAAATGATAAAATCTGAATTAATTACCGTACCATCAAGAGTATACGTTGAAATATAGTTTCTAGAATCTTGTGCATTTGCTGACAAATGCATGACATACATAATATTGTTATCAATCACAACGCAAAAAGGTTTCGGTTTAGCATTCAATAAAAAGTTCTCATCGACGACGGTTCCGTTAAAATCATATTTGACAATCCGATTTCCCGCAGAATCAGGAACATAAATGTTTGTACTTGTAAACGCAAAATTTGCAGGGGTAACAGTAAGCGTCAACGCTCCAGTATTAATACTAATTATTGTATCATATTTTATGATTTCCCATAAAGTGGTTGTAGTGTACAAAGTACCATTAATATCGTAATTGGCTTTAGCTACTTTGCAATACGCAGATGAAGTAGAATCTAGAGTTTGATAAGTACCACTTACACTGTATGACCAAAGATTATTTTCATACTTGAGTGTAGTTGAAGTTAAATCGTTTACAAATTGTCCATAATTGGTTGGTTCATAAACATAATTTGCCATTTCAACAATATTTTTTTTTGTATTAAATTATATTTTTTTTTACAAATATTTTAAATGTGATTATGCTTTTCCTTTTTGTGATTGTTTCTTTTGTTTTCGTAACGATTTTTGTAAATTTTCAAGCTTAATACGTTCTTTTTCAGCTTCAGCAACACGTTTTTCATACTCTTTACGTCTTTGAATTTCTTGACGTTTTTTTTTGTTTGCATTTCTGGTAATCTGTTTTTCATTTTTGGGTTTTGAATTGTAAAATTCCTTAACAACGCTTTTCAGTGTTGCCTCTTCAACTTCTTCGATACAGGGTCCATACATAGCTCGTATAAACTTGTGGAAAAAACGAATGAAGTCGTTTTCTAAATCCTCAAAGAGTGATTTTTCTTTCGCATCAAGTTCTTTCATTACTTTGCATGAATTGTAAAACGTCATCTCATCTTCATTGAAATAAGCGCTGCGAACAAATTCAATCGGTGTGCGAACAATATCACTGTTTTTGTTCAAACAGGATTCGCGTATTTTTCTTAGAGCACGCATTTCCTTTTCATGTTGCATAAGTTCTTTTCTTGCGTATGATTCAAAAGTTTCTTGATGAGTTGTTTTTTTTGTATTCATTTTTGATTAAATTATGGTATTTGAAACCTTTTGAAAATACGATGCTTTATGTTTATATTTATTGATAAGAGTTGTTACCATGAATACAAATTGTTTTGTGTAGTGTATAATAAAAACAAAAAATGCAGTCCTTACTGGAGTGTATGATGGGAAAAACAAAAAAGTCATTATAGTTATATTTTTTTTTGGGGGGGGGCATTTAAAATCAGGGGGTATACAAAATGGTTTCCAAATCACGAAGGTATCCGGCTTTAATAATAAATTAACCACCATTCCAAACTATTCAGATCATTTATATTTTTGTAAACAGGATAAACTCGATATTTGTTTTTTTCTTTGGCTTTTCCTCGAAATCCCCAATTCATTTCTTCAATGCATTTTTTGAAATCATTTGGTGTACGTACTTTTGATTTTTTACAAAACTGTGTTATTGATGTATAAAACCCATACTCGTCTTGTTGTTTATTATGGGGACCTGTTCCATATTTTGCTTTATTCACTTGAAACCATTGTTTTACTTGTGCAAATGTCATAAATTTCAACAAGTTATAATTTTCTTTAACATCGTCTTTTACAAAATCTTTTTCAGTATCTAAATTTAATAATAAATTAAATGTCTTTTTTCCGTATGTTTCGCCTCCGGTAGACCGTGTTGTCTTTGAATTCCAACGTATGGATTTATCTTCAAACCCACAATTCCACAACATTTCATATCGTTTGATACTATCTAGATTTGTATAAACAATGCTTTGACCATTATCATCATATCCAGTATTTCGACCCACTAAACCTTGCAATATCGTGGAATCGTCAACATCATCCGTTTTTCTTTCATAAAGAATTCCAATATGTTTTTTAATCAATGTTTTTGAACATCGTAACATTTCTTTGATAAATATAAACGTATGTTTTGCAGGTTCTTTTATTAAAATGTCATTAATATCCTTTATGGCTGTATTTTCACCGTCAAATCGTATATATTGAAATTTTGTTGTATCTGTAAAAACGATTTGAAAATTCTCAATTGTTCTTTCCTGATTATTATTCTTACAATTTTTTGTTCGAATGATGTGATATTTAGGTGTTGCCAAATACGTTGAATAAATATCCGTTTTTATCTCTTCAATACTTGCCAAGACATCCGTATTTAATTCATCTTTGATTCCACATAAATCTTTGTATTGTTTAAGCCGTCCAGAAAGAAGCATATCATAAGATCCAACATATCCCTTTCCAGAATCTGCCAACAATTTTATAGATGCATCAAATCTTTTTTTCCATTGCATTTGATCATATAATGTACCATCTGGTGTTGCACTATATTCCAATAATTTAATGTCGTGTTCATACAACGTTTCCAGTTCTAATAATCCTAACCGTTTAAATAATTCATAAATGGTTTGTTCCTTTTGTGCAGCCACATGTATTTCGTCCATTATAATAAGAACATTTCGTTTTAAACATTTAGTTTCTTCATTTAAAATACTTTGTTCAAATTGTCTTAATTCTTCTAAATCATTACGATGGAAAACACGTGGCTGAATACATTTTGGCATACGAATTTTGGTTTGCGATTTCCATTCACATGAGGATAAACCAGTTATCACATAAATATGTTCAATTGGTATCAATTCTTGTTTTGTATATGCATTTATTGTTGCTAACATACTTCCCGTTTTACCAGATTGTGTTTTAGCAATAACCATTACGTTTATTAATTTTTTGTTTTGAAAGGCATCACAAATCATATCTGCAATACGATATTGGTTATCATATATTTTACATGGATTGGGTTTGCTACGTACTAACTTTCTAACCTCGGCATCAAATATATTTCTATCGTCTTTTATGTCATCAATTTCATCAAACGTATATTGAACTTGTTTCCGCATTTTAATAAATATTTTATATATTATTAAATGTTATTATTAAATGTTTTTTTAAGCAAAGTGAATAAAAAAGATTATTATATTCAGAGTTGGAATGCTTTGAAGATGTATTAGAATCTAAAAAACAAATAACCTTTTTATTTTGATTTCTTACGTCTTGATATTTTAATAACTTTTGGTCTCATATGCCTTTTTTTTATACGCTTTTTGCATGTAATTTTTGTGTGTCTTTGTCGTCTTTTGTATTTTTTAAGATTTTTACCTCCACTTGAAATAATCCTTTGATTATTGATTACCATACATCCTTCTTCATCCATATTTAAGACCTCGAGAAATTCTAAGGCATCAAAAGCATTTGATTCGGGTAAAGATTCTGTTGAACCCAAATATCCTTTACTTGGAGTTTTAAAATCATCTTCTATTTGCAAATCTGTGTATGAAATGTCTAATTGACTAGAACTGACAATTTCTTCTGCTTCTGCTTGATTACTAAATTTATTTGATTTTTTTGAATCAGTTTCCGGAATTCCAGTTGTATTATATGTTAATACAATATCAGGGATATCGATGTATTCTCTTTTATGAATACCGATTACGTTTAAAAGCCTATATTTTGTCAAATCTGGTTCTAGAATCACATAAGAAAGTATAATACTACGTCTATCAAAATCGGTTTCATCCATTCTTTGTAAACTAGTACAGACCTTCATACTTGATCGAATATAGTCTAAATTAACACCATCTTGTTTTTTAAATACTATGTCTATTTCTTTAATTGGTTCCGTTGATGTTAAATCATATGGAATTGCATGAGCCCATATAGCATCAGCCCAAACTATTGAGGTATAGTTTTTAATAATATGTCGAAGAAGTCTACTTTCTTGTGGTTTTTGCGTTAACAATTGGTGAATTCCATTCAATGCCTCAGCATATTCTTTAATGAGACGAACATTTTCGTTTGATGATAATTCTCGTCTAATTTTTTCAGCATTGAGAATAAATCCGGTACCGAAAACATATTCTTTATGCATATTCTTTAATGTAATACATTGAAAGAGGTTGTGATCTGTGTGATAATCATAATTTCGAATGTTACCTCTCACTCTATCTCGTGCAAGAATTTTAATATATATTGGTTTCGATGACGAAATTAATGTATCATAAATATCACTATTTATAAACTGACATCTAACAAAACTTAAAATTACTTTAGACATCCATGACATATCGTTTTCATCGTCATTTTCATCAAAGTCAAAGTCATATTCATCAACATCCCCATCTTTAAAATATTTACCTCTGAATCTAGAAATAAATCTATCTTGAACGTACATCTCAATTTTATTTGTCCTAAAATTAATTTTAAAAATGATAAATTTATCTGCATCTTGTTGTAGAAACCTGAAGGCGGGCTCGTAGTCAAACAAATCCTGTTGATTATTTATTTCTAAATTTGGAGAGAACTGCTTTAATAATGGAAATTGAAATGAGTTACTGTCTGCATTTACTTGAAACTTTAAAGAGTAGTTTGATTGTAAACGTTCCATTAAAAAGACTCTTAAAAAGACTCCAAAAAAATTTGTTTTTAATAAATATAATAAAAAACTTTCGAAAAAAAAAGAATGTCTTGGGCAACATGTTACAGTGGTTCAAACAATATTCATTTTAATTATCCACCCATTATGTCGGATGGTCGAATACATTCTTCATGGCAACCATCAGCTTACATTAACAATGAAATAAAAAAAGATGCTGGAATAAAAAGCAATTGGGATTATCGAAAGTATTTAACAAATAATGCTTCAACAATCATGAAATACAACTCTACCACTTATTGCAATGAATTAGGACTTCCAAAGCATGAATTTACGAATCGTAATAATGCTACGAATGTTCCGCATAAGTTCAGGTCGACATTTGATACGACAGCACCAGCATACGGTTATCATAACAGTGATCTTAAAAATCCATATCTTTCAAGAGAACAACTTCAAGCCAGAAAAGTTGCACCAAATATTACTTTTTAATTTTTTTCGACTTTTTTTTTATCTTCTTAATTCGATTTTATATTTTGCAAAATTTAACTGATTGTTTTCATAAGGAAAAGTGATACTGTATGGAATCTTGTCGGGATTATTATTCACATAAATCTGATTCATTATTTCACTGACAAATTTGTAAATATATTCTTGGTTATCACCATTTGCAGTGGATGTGCTACCGACGGCGACCGTGTCATTTTCTGTTTCACTTTGAAATAATTCAATAATAGCAGAATAGGTTTGCAAAAATGTTAACTCTGAATACTTTTCCAACAAAGTTTTTATAGAACTCCCTAATGCCAAACAAATATACAAAAAAACTTCATTTGCTGTCCAATCCTCGTTAAAATGCATAAAATCTAATAACTTTATTCTGTAATATATATCTGTTTTTTCGCTCAAAAATAAAAAAGAACCTAAAAAATCGTACGCCAACTGTGAATTAGAGTTTGTTGTTTCGTCAAAAAAAGACAAAAAGTATTTTTCGATATTTAAGGAATGAACTGATGTATCATCTGGATGACTAGCATATTCTGAAGTCATTAAAAAATTATGAATTATAGTAGGTATGTTATCATGCGAAAATGAGTTAACAAACGAAAAACTATCGACTATTGCATCAAAATCAGAACTGTTCCCAGTCATTTCTTTATAAAATTGTTTTTTATGATCTTGCGCTTCAACAACATCTTCCTCTTCGAATAGACATAACAACATACAGAATTGAAATAGATTTTTATAAAATCGCATTTTGCTATAACGTCTTGATGATTGTTCTATAAAAATGCGATGACTTGTTAAATTATTACAATTTTGTTCGTTAAATAAAAATGGGGCATTGTGTAAAGGGACACCAATTGTGCCTAATTGTATATTTAAATTATTTATTTGTTCAAACGTTTGTTGCAATTCTAAACTTGTAATTTCAGTATCATCATCATCATCATCATTTTCATAATCTTCAGGATTAAGTTGGTCATAATCATCGATATCTGTTAACGAATATTCTATTTCACTATCACTATCAGATAAATAAGGCATATAACCACTACTTTTAGAAAAATTAAAACTACTTCCACTTCCACTTCCACTGCCACTTCCACTTCCACTGCCACTTCCACTTCCACTGCCACTTCCACTTCCACCACCTCCACCTCCACCTCCATCTCCACCACCTCCATCTCCATCTCCACCACCACCTCCACCATTACCTTTTTTACCACCTATATCACCTTCTTTTTTATCACTTGGTTTACTTTCACTTTTTTCATCTCCTCCTCCACCTCCACTTCCACTTCCACCTCCACTTCCACCTCCTCCTCCACTTTCACCTCCTCTTCCTCCTCCACTTTCACCTCCACTTTCACCTCCACTTCCACTTCCACTTCCACTTCCACCTCCACCTCCACTTCCACTACTTTTAATTTCACCACAACTAAAAAGAAGAATACCTTTCAATATCCAGACGCTGTCTTCTCGTTTTGCAACAGCAATTAAATTATAATTTTTGTCTTTTAACATTTTAATCTCTGGATAATCTATTGCTTGGTACTGACATCGAGGATATATCTCATCAATATCCCCCTTCATTGTTTCTAATCTTTTGTTTGTGCCATTCTTTATACCAACGCCATAATCGATTCCATGGATTGCTTCAAAAGATAACTGTTTATAGTCAACTAAATGAGCCGATTTAAGAATACAATCGTTGATTTCATTTCTAATTTGTGATTTCCAATCAATTGCTAAAGATGCATAAATTAATAAGTCATATTGCGTTGAATTGTTATATGTTATAACGTGGTCATTGATCATACAATTAAGCTCCATGTCAATGAATTTCATTGTTGAAATGTATGATAACGCCGGTTTGTGTTCTTTTCCCTCAAAAAACTTATCTAACAGTTTACCAAATTGGTTTTCACGTTGTCCAGCCATTTTTAAAAAATGATTAAATATTGTTAATGATACATGAAATTTTTCATCATCTGGGCTGCCATTACCAAATATCTCCGCTGCTGTTTTATTTTCACTTTTTTGTAATATATCGCATACAGTATTCAAAAAACCACGCAAATCTGGATCATGTAAGTATGCATACACTTGTGATGAACTTATAAAATTGCAGTTCAATCTATCGGTAAAATTTCCACCATTATCACCGTAATAACTATCACCATATTTTAGGCTCTGACAAGAAACAATTGGAAAAACATACCACATCCAATGTGTTTCCTTTTTATAATTTCGCATCTCTCTTAAAATTTTATCCTTTAATTCATCTATTTTTGATCTTATTTCGTTTAGTCTGCTTGTATCAAAACCGAGGATCGTACTACCTTTTATACCATCTTTTGTACTTGTATCATCTTTTGTATCATCTTTTGTATCTTTTGTACCATCTTCTGTACCATCTTTTGTGGAACCCAATATTGTATCAAAACCAAATGAACCATCAAAACCAATTGAACCAAGCCATCCGGAGAAACTATCATCGCCAACATAAGATGCTCCATCACTATCATCACCGGCATCACTATCATCACCG
>Ga0209550_10003172_pt1 | contig 15692 bp, 14 predicted proteins | sample LauGreSuBDMM15SN_2_FD_187567 | JGI IMG/M metagenome (GOLD analysis project Ga0209550, IMG submission 187567) | Freshwater lake microbial communities from Lake Michigan, USA - Su13.BD.MM15.SN (SPAdes) (version 5) | ecosystem: Environmental > Aquatic > Freshwater > Lake | place: Lake Michigan...
CCGCCGTCGCCGCCGCCGCCGCCGCCGCCCTCGTCTGCCTTGGCGACCACGTCGGCGTTCAAATACAAGAGCGCCGCCGTCGCCGACGCGACCGAGGTCGCCGCCGCCGCCGTCCACCCCTCCGCCGCCTGCGCGGCGCCCAGCGCGGCGCCCAGGCATGTATCGCACCAGCGTGTGCCACAGCTCCCGCGGCCTACACCAGCGCAGTCCTCGGCGTCGCACGCATGCAGTACGCCGTCGGCGGGCACGGAGCGGTGGCATGCACTGCACTGCCATGGCGCCGAGGGGGCGCGTGCGCCACACGCGCGTGGACCACACGGGTCTTGGGCGTAGCAGCGGCGAAGATGGCAGCGGTGCGGGCACAGGCGTGGGGCGAGGGACACGTGCTCCTCACGGGCCTTGATCGCTAACACGACGGCATCAAATGCGGCCGTCTCCTCAGGGCCTGCCACGTCGTCGGCGCCGGCCAGCTCAAAGAACCCGGTCAGCACGTAACGGTCGCCGCGCGCCACCCGAACACCCTCATGTATCCACCGTCCACAAAAAGTGAGAGCGGCGCCGCAGGGCGGGGAGATGATGCGCGAGATGGCTCTCACGTAGGTGCCGCCTCCCACGATGTCATCGCTCAGGCAGCAAATGAAGGATAGTTGGCATCCATCCGAGTGCAGCCCGATGCCGCGCGCACGTTCATTTTCGGCCGAGTACTTGACGATTCGAAGATGCTTCAGCCTCGTGCGTGCGCCAAAGAGAGATGCAAGCAACGGCTCCCAAACCTCGTCGGAATGTCGATCGAGCCACTGCAGCTCCGGCAAGCTCGAAACGTCAACATCCCTCGTGTACGTTCCTTCATACTCGCCACGCAGCGCCCACTGATCTGCACGCTCGGCAGCAGCGATGATACACGCGCACTCGGAACGGCTGAAGAGCTGGACCGTGTGGAGGAAGCCGAGGCGGCCTGCCCAGGCCATCGTGTCAACGGTCACCGACGAGAGCACGCTGCATCTGCTCGGCTCATTGGCCGAGGCGCCGCTGGCCGGCTCAATGGCCAAGCCGCGCCGCATCGTGAATGATCGGCGCTCGATTACTAGATCTGTGAAGACAAGTTCGGTTTCATGTTCTGTTCCCACCCGCAATTTAGTTCCACGTCCACATGGAGGGATCTCAATCCGATCACGCACGAAGAGAACATTTGCGAGCCTTCCACATCGTCATCAGGTCCGCCCATGCCGTGGGCCCTCCTCCCCTCAGCGGCTGCGCTCGCCTACGTCCTGGGCGCGACGAGCGCCCCCGGTGCTGTACGGGTGGGATTCCCGCTGCCGGCGCTTGTTATGCAGGCCGATGGCCGGACGGTCGTGGGGGCGCACACCCACGCCAAGTTGCACCACATCGATGTGCCGAGTTCGACTGCAGCAGCAGCGGCGCCCCCCGCCGATTCGCAGGCGGCCCCGAAGAAGGCGCGAGCGGGCAAGTCAAACGAGGGAGGCAACACCCACGCCAGCCTGCACCACATCGACGTGCCGAGTCCGACTGCAGCTGCAGCGGCGCCCCTCGCCGATTCGCAGGTGGCCCGGAAGAAGGCGCGGGGGGGCAATTCCGTCGTGGCTGGCAGGTCTAACGAGGGGGGCAACACCCACGCCAACTTGCACCACATCGATGTGCCGAGTCCAACTGCAGCCGCAGCGGTGCCCGACGATGCTAACAACATTCTAGGGAAGAAGGAGCAGCGTGGGGCCAAGCAGGAGACTCGCATGCAGGAGCCGATCGCTGGTGAGTTTACGCACGCAAACTTGCACCACATCGACGTGCCCAAGGCTGGACGCTAAGCGCCGCCAAGTGAGCCCTCAAGCTCGGTCATTCGCTCGGTGTGGGTATAGTCATCAACCAGGAGGTCGTCAAGCGTTGACAGCGCCTCCGCATCCGGCAGCTCTTGCCACGTGGCTTGCCCCCAGAGAAGGAGAGAGTGTGTGATCGCGGACATGCCGAATCAACTGGCAGCTTTCGTGTCGAACGGAACCAGCAGGCAAGCTGTTGAGAGAGTACCCCGCATGACCCCGTATTCCCTGCGTTTGCGTGCGCTCGATTGTCGATAGCGCGCGCGCCTTCCATAATTATGCGCGAGCGTGCTACAGATGCATGATTGCGCACGGCCGCGCGCCGTTTTGTGGCCTCGTTTGTAGAGTTGAGTCTGTCCCCAGGAAAAAACCATCGCACGTGGAACCTACAGCACTCCCGACTTCGCGCCCGCCACGCGGCGGCCCCCCTCTCGGAGCCCGCGACGTGCACACGTGGGCGACATGGTGGGCGACGACCGACGTCGCGACGTGCGACGTGGAGTCAGACGGACTCAGTGGGCGGGACTCGACACCGGCTTTCAGCGCGCTCGCGCGACCGCCCCCGCGCGCGCACCGAAGTCCGAACGCAACATGAACAACCACGTGCCGCATCGCCGTCCGGTGCTCGTGCTGCCGCTGCCGTGCCCGACGTGGAGAGGACCTGTGGCCACTCTCCCTGGGCAAGATGACCGAGGGACACCGATCTGGTGTTTCAACGACACACTGTGTGTGTAAAGAGCGTCCCGGCCTCTCCCGTCCCCCCGCAGCCGGTTTCATCTCCGTTTCGCGAGCGAAGCAAGCAAGCAAGGTGGCTCATTAGTGCTTGCTTGCTTGCTTGCTCATTAGTATACCGGCAAAACGGCCCATTTGAGCATGCAACCGTCCCATAGCCGAAGTTCCTAAAGGGGACCCTCGTTTTCTTGTTCCTAAAAGGGAACATTATTCGTGGTGTCCGCGATCGAGGTGGCAGTCGATGCCGCTGAGTAGGAGCGCCTCGTTCAAGAGTCGGAAGGACGTTCACGAGCGCTCCGCAGCAGAGATAGAGAGAGAGGAGTCGACCTGCTACTGCGAAATAGTTGGCGTACCATGCGACATGTCGTCGCCCAAACGGCGTGAGGCGATTGTCCTCACCTACGCCAGCCTGCTTGCGTGCGTTGTCTTCTGGATACTCGACGCTTTCAAGGCGACGAAATCAACGACGAGCGGAATCATCTCGTCTCTGCTGGAGAGTCTGTTCGACGTGTTCAGTACGCTGCTCGTTTGCTGGCGCCTGCGAAGGGCGGACTGCTTCGAGGAGACGCCAGAAAACATTATCGCCGAGGCGCGGACGTCCGTCTTGCTCTCGGCCTGCATGGTCGGCATCGCCTTCGTGCTGCTCGGCTTCACATCATTTTCGGTCTTCGAGGCGCACAAGAACGAGAAGAACGCGATCAACCACTCTCAGCTGGGCGACGAGGTGTCGCTCTCCTTCCCCAGCGCGATCATCTATTTGGTCATCGGCATGCTACAGGCCGGGATGGGGTGCTCGATGCGCGTGCGCTCGCTGCTGCAGGATGGGCTGATCAGCATAATGGCGGCCTTCGTCTCGCTCGGCGCGCTCCTTGCAGCCCTCATCAACTTGATGACGTGTCAATACAAAGAGTTCCTCGAGCTGCCTGACGACGACCTAGGCTCGGGAATGGAGATCCAGAATGGCACTGGGACTGACGTCATCGACACTGACGGGCCCGATGCCGACGTGCGGATCCATCCCCGGCATGGCAAGGGCGGCGGCGGGCCTATGGGCGGGATCGGCGTAGCAGGTGCTGCAGATGGCGTCGGAGATGACGAGCCCGGTCTCAAGCTCGACTCAGGGGGAGTGTTCATCCCCTTGTCGCTGTACAGGCAAGGACGCACTGCTTCCCTACTGCTTCCCACTGACTGCCACTAGACCGCCACTGACTGCCACTGACTGACACTGATTGACACTGACACTGCCATCGCATGTTCGCCGTACACAGCGCGCGCGAAGTCGCGAAGGACGGCGTCCCTCTCTTCCGCGCGATCCGCGACCACGCCAAATGGCTACAGCACGATGAGGACGGCGATATCGGTACGACGCCTCTGATTGGACCTCTGATGACCTCTGATGACCTCTGATGATCTCTGACGATCTCTGATGACCTCTGATGACCTCTGATGGCCTCTGAAGATGACCTCTGATGAGGACGGCGATATCGGTACGACGCCTGCCTCTACGATGGCGTGCCTTGCATGCAAATGCTCACTGCATCGCGTTCTTTGTCCCTCAGGGTTCTACCTGCACCAGAGCGTCAGGTACCCGTACTACTGGTGCGAGGATGCGATCACGACGGTGCTTGCACTCAGCATCTTTTTGATGGGCGTGCATGGGCTCTACCAGGACGCCACCGCAGGGCACAAGTGGTGGACTGCGGACTTCTGGTGCGCACCCATCCCTGAGGCGGACGAGAAGGACGAGCATTCCAAACATGACAGCAAGACGGACTACGGTAGCAATAATGAGGCCACGCCGCTCGTGAAGCCATAATGCAGACACAGACTGGCAGAGAGGGAAAAGATAGTGACGCAGTATCTTCAGATGCGATCTCCTGAGCGATATTGCACATTGCTGAGTGTGGTACGTGCATTGAGTACGCGTGTAGTTCGAGTCCGAAAATGGCGCCGTTGTGGCATTCACACTTGTCTAAGCGTCGTGCTCGTGGGGCGCGTCCAATCACCAATGCCGTCGATCGCCGACGCTGATGCTTTCGTGTGGGATGGCCACGGAGTCTTGATGGACTGGCGCGCCCCTGCAGCCGTCGCTGCCATCTACCTTGTGGCCTGCAGTGTGCACAACTCGCGCTTGCAAAGCGTAAAGTCTGCACCAGCAGCTTCACCGATTGTTGATGCCATCGCCATCACACATAATGTGGTGCTCGTCGTCTTCTCAGCAGTCATGTGTGCAGGATCCACGTACCACTTTGCTGAACTACTGCGCCGCATTGGACTTCGAACCTTTCTGTGCCCTCCACTACCTGTCGGCGGCACCACGCACGACCTTCTGCCGCTGGGTGGGCCGTTGCACTGGTGGTGCTATGTCTTCTACCTCTCCAAGTACTATGAGCTCGTGGACACGGCGCTGCTGATCGCACGTGGCAAGCGCATCATCCCGCTGCACGCCATCCACCACGCCTTCATCCCCTACGTCATGTGCGTCCTTTTCGACGGGAGGGTCTCGATCTCTCTCGTCTCCATGTCGATGCTCAACGCGCTGGTGCATGTCGTCATGTACAGCTACTACCTCGCGAGCGCGCTCGGGCTAAGCACGCCGCTCGGGTGGAAGCAAGCGATCACGCAGCTACAGATCACCCAGTTCCTCATGGGCGTGATCGGTGGCACCTGGTACTGGTTCGACTACGTGCGTGCGCCCAGGCTGCACGCTAGATGGCCTGTGCTCGAGTTCACAGAAGGATGCGGCGGCGGCAAGCCCATGACGGTGCTCGTCGGGTATGTGATGAACTGCGTGCTCCTCGTCCTCTTCGTGCGCTTCTACCTCAGCGCGTATCGGAAGAAGCTGCATGGACCAGGCAACTCATCACATACCCATGCAGGCCATCGGAGCACGCGGCAGATGCAAGAACATGTGCAAGAACATCGCGACTAGTCATGACTTGACTTGACTCGCGACTAGACTCGACGGCCGCGCACTCGAGGATCGAGGAACTTTACCCGCGCCCCGCGGCCAGCGCGGGAGAGCCGAGAGTAGGGTCAGTTTGCTGCATTGCTTTCTTTCGCGTGACTCAGTACGCGACACGCACCTGCGTGGTGTATCCGTCACCTTATCCATCACCGCCGCACGGGGGCGGGGGCTCACGGCGCACACATGCATCCGCGCGCGATCTCTCGTCCGACGATGAAAAACTCGCGAATCACGTGCACACCGCACCTCACAATCGAACACCCTACAGCCGGCGGACGTGTGGTGAACGCCAGCCGACCGCGGACGGCACCGCTGCAAGATAACCGACTACAATCACCGACTGCAAGAAGAGCCGAGCGCACGGACGGCACCGCCTCCACCGGCGTCCGCGCCCCTTGCCTCTCTCTCAACCGTCAACGGGACGGTGTCTGATCGCGCAGATCTGCGCCATTGCGCGGTCAGTCTCCACTCAGCTGACACGCGCCTTCCGTGTAGCGTCCCGTCCTGCCGTCGCACGATGGCAACCGTAACGCTCTCACGGGAATCATCGCTGCGGAGACTCGAAGACCATCGCTGCGGAATCATCGCTGCGGAATCATCGCTGCGGAATCATCGCTGCGGAATCATCGCTGCGGAGACTCGAAGACCATGCACTCAGCCACCCCATACATTTCAACGCGGCGCCGTGGGATGACGGGGAGCTTCAAGCCAGCATGCCCGATGAGCGGCGGCAAGATCGGCGCGTCGACCTCGATCGCCGCGGCGGCTCGCTTTCGTTCGGACAGGGCAGCATCCTCCGACCAGCGCGCTTTAAGCTTCAGGATGGCCTCAGCGTCGTTCTGTTCGTCCATAGACAGCCGATCCCCCGCCTGTAGCTTGGTGCGGATCTCGTCAAGGCGCGCGTCCGCAGCCGCCTTGAGTTGGGCCGGTGGCGGCCGTCGCGGCGGCGACTTATTCACGCGCACCTCCCGTGGCCACCAAGCGGGCGTCCTCGACTGCGCCGCAGCGCGGTAGGCAGCCTTCTCAGCCTCGGCCTCGGCCGCTCGCTTTGCGTCGCGTTGGGCCTCAAGCTGCGCGAGTCGCTGGTAGTCGGAGCGATACTCGGCGCGGAACTGCTCGATGAGATCGGCAGGCATGACTGGCTGCGAAGTGCCCTTATCAGGCATCCCTGGCTGTAAGATGGAATGGATCTTACGATTGGCACCAGTGTCGCTCACGGCACGGTTGGAGTTTGTGTCGCTGGCTGCAGCACCGGTCCCAGTGCCAATCTTGCTGCCAACTGTCGGCTTTGCGGCAAGGTCTTGCACGACTGCAAGCACCTGCGCCGGCACCTGCGCTGGCACCCTCACCTGCATCGCTCCGGTAAACGTACCGTTGCCAACATTTTTGGATTTGAGCGGAGCTGCTGCAGCGGAAGGGTCCAGCCGCACACGCCGCCCTCTGGCTGCGGGCTGCGCCACGGCTCCATGCTCCGGTATGCCCGGGCTACCCTTCGTGTGCGCGACTACCCTGGTTCGTGATCCATGAGACTGGGCCTCCTCACGCGTGGGCAGTTTCACGGGTGAAGGACCTGTGCGCGTTCGTACGGGTAGCGCCTGCTGGCGCTGAAGGCGCTGTTCTCGAGCGAAAGCGATTGCCGCTAAGATTTGCTGTTTGTCCTCCTTCAGCCCTTCATGCACATCGGCGAAGAGCCCGTACTTCATCCTCCCTCTTGGGAGCGAGCCAGGGCCGATGTTGACCGTCCATGTGATGTGCGGGGTGGTCAAGTTTGTTTTGTAACGATCGGGGCGACGCCACGAAAGATGGCAGGCCGCTCGACTTCAAGTGTTCGACCTCTTCAGACATGTCAACGACCTTCCTTTTCGGGCGACTTTGCGTCGGGGGCCGCGCGGGCGACATGTCACTTTCCGCCCGTCCGCCCGCGGCATCAACGATCACTGATGACATGTCGGCCCCGAAGTCGTCCGTGATCGATGGTCGGCCAGGTTATGTGTTCAGGCATGGCGTTGATGGTCTCGGCTACTATCCGGATGCTAACTCTAACCCTAACCCTAACCCTAATGAGCAAGGCTCGCCAATCGTCCAAGCGCCGCCAGCGTCGGAGGTGCAAGTGCAGATGCCGCCAGCGGTGGACACGCCACACCTTGCGAGCAACAATCACAGCTTGACGAAGAGCAGGGCGCTCGCGTGTGCACCCGGGTGGGTAGGAAGAGCTCTTGTGCGGTTCCCTGGGCCGCTCTTCGTAACCTTTGGCTTGACGGTACCCATATGCATCAGCTGCTCCGTGATCATCTACCCGCAGCTTCGCCGCACTGAGTTTCACAGCGCGAGCGCGGCGCTTGAACCGCTGCAGTGGACGCTCGCGGCCGGCGCGATCATCTTCCTCGCGCTCACGAACAGCGTCGACCCGGGTGTGGTTACTGCCGAGATGGCTCCTGCAGAGCTCAAAACAGAGGACGACGAGCACGAAGGTGTGACTGGAGCGACTCGAGTGCGGGGCCTTCGGCGCAAGGTCCACGACGTCGAGTACCGCTGGTGTGACACGTGCTCGGTCTGGCGCCCGCCGCGCGCGAGCCACTGCGACCTCTGCCAGCGCTGCTTCTTGCGCTTCGATCATCACTGCCCCTGGGTGGGCACCTGCGTGGCTCAGTACAACCACAGGTTCTTCGCGGCCTTCCTCATCTTCGCAGGCGCCGCGGGTCTCACATGCTTTGGCGCCCTGGTGCTGGCGGCCGTGGACGCGGGCGATGCGAGCGTCCGAGGCGTCGGCTTCGGGTTCCTCGTGCTGTTCAGTTGCTGCTCATGCTGGTGCTTCTCGGGGCTCAGTGCATTTGGCGCGGGCGCGCTCTGCATGCTGCTCGTCGACGTGACCAGCAAAGACATCGCCGAGGCGAAGCGCAGGCGGACGAGCCCTCTCAGGCTGCATGCCGTGCGGGACGAGGCGCCGTTCGTCGCGATCTGCTGCCAGCCTTGCGAGCCAAGGACGCATTGAGGTCGATGTCAGGTGCTCTTGTTCATCTTTTATCGCGTCGTTCTGACTGAGCAGGTCGTGAGGAAAGACAGTCAAAAATTATTCTCGAGAACGCGTCGTGTTGAACAGCACCTGCGTGTGAACACGAGGTGGGAGCAGGGCGCGAAACGCGGGGCTCTGTCGCGCGCCTTCGCTCGGGCAATGTAAGACCACGAGTCCCGCTCGGCCCGCCAATGCCGCGGTTCAACCCCTTTGAGCAGGCTCCAGCCGAGGTCAACTTCCCGCCCTTCTCGCACCTTTTCGAGTGCAGCCCTTCCATCGACACGATCGCTCGCACCAAGCCTGCCGAGTTCTCGCTCGAGCGTAGCTTTGCGTCTCGTGCGGCATCGGAGCGTCAGTCGCCTCTCGTGAGCAGCATCCGAAGCGGCGACGGGCAGCGTGCACGCTCGCCACGCAACCGGCCGCGCGTTGCCAAACAGCTCAATTTCTCGCTGCCGTCTGCGCCGCGCGAGAAGGGTGTCAGCCGTGCGGCGGCCACCGCCGCTGGCTGGCCCACCCCTGGTGGTGGCATCGGGCGCAGTTGCCAAAGTGCACCCGGAGCCGTTCGCAGCGCGCAGTTTGCTGACGCCGGCCCGGCGACGGCACACGTGGCGCCAGGCAAGCTACCAGAGGCATCGTCGGCCGCGGCTTCGAGCTTTACTTCGAGCTCCTCATCGGCACACACTGGCACGGGCGAGCGCACCGAACCAATGTCATTGGCAGAGCGGGCGGCGCTGGGCTCGCCGATCGCGCCTTGCGCTCTGCGCGAGGCGGACACGTGCGCCATGTCAGCCATGCATGGCGGACAGCCTGCCAGCTCGGCCGAGGCCGCCGAGGGAGAGGCATCTGTTCGTCAATTGACGTCACAAGTTCATGACACCATCGCCGCATCGACCGCCGCTGGCTTTGACGGCTTCTCGGCCGCTGGCTTCGAGCTCGGCAGCGGCGGCGCCAGCGCGAGCCATGCACCCCGCGCAGCGCAGGGCCCAGCCCCAGCAGGGAGCGCCGCCGCGGCGCTCATGGGCACGGGAGGTCGGTGCTCACCACGGCGCTCCCTCTCGGCTCCCCGGCTGCACAGCCGACAACCCCTTGCCGCCGCCGCCGGGATGGCTCACGTGGGCGCCGCAGCCGCTGCCGCAGCGTCAGGCGCGGGCGCGGCGCGGGCGGAGGCGGCCGAGGCGGCCCGCGAGATATGCTCCGAGATATGCTCCGACGAAACTCATCGGCTCGAGGCCACCCGCCGCATGCTGCTGGAGCCGCCCACGTTCGAGTTCACGCAGTACCTGAAGCGGCTGCTCACACGATGGCCGACGACGCCGCTGGTCCGATCTCGCTTGCACGAGCTCGGGCTCTCGCCGACCAAGACGGCGCCGGCGCACGCCGGCGGCGCCGAAGGCGGCGGCGGTGCCCACGACGGCGCGTGGAACGCCGCCCAGGAGCGCGCGTGGCACGCCGCATACGGCGCTCAGTACGGCGCGGCTGCCGGCCCATCGCCGCCGTCGTGGGCACCGCCGTCGTCGCGCCTCGGCACCAATGCGATGCCGGGCTCGCTCGCCCTCGACATGGCGCCGCACGAGGCGCTGGCCGGGGCAGCCGGGGCGACAGAGAATGGCGCGGCAGCCGCGTCGGCGCCGTCTTGGGCGGCCGCCTCCGCTGCCGCCGCCGTCGCCGCCGCCGCGTCGGCGGCCAGCGCTGCCTCCGCTGCCGCCGCCGTCGCCGCTGCCCCACCACCGCGGTTCGTCTACTATCCCGCCCTGCACCACCACGGCGCTGTGCCGGTCATGCCGCCGCCATATTACTGGGGCGGCCTCGCTGCGCCGCCGGCGCAATACTGGGCGCCGCACTGGTTGTCGCCCTATGCTCCGCCGTTTGCGCCGCCGCCGCCCTTCGCGCCTCCGCCGCCGCACGCCCAGCCACACTACCCTCACGGCTGGGTGCCATACGGGTGTGAACGTTCACACCCTCACGGCTGGGTGCCATACGGCGCTATGCCGTCGATGCCGCCGTCGATGCCGCCGCTGATGCCGCGTGCGCACACACCGCCGGCTATCGAGCCATGGGCTCCGCCGCCATGGCCAAGTACCTCCTCTTCGTTCGCCTCGACTCGGGGAGCCTCGTTCAGTACGGCCACCCTCCCCGCCGCTCGCTCCATTTTCAAGTACGTTCAGTGAGCCTCGTCACGAGGGCAGCCGAGAGCATCGAGACAGCTGGCCAACGCCAAGTCGGACCTCAGTCGCTTCGACCTGGCGAGATCTCGAGGCGAGATCTCGAGGCGAGATCTGGTCCCTGCGGTGCCGATGAGATCGTGAGGTCTAAGAATCAGGAGTCGTTGTGGGCCGCCGTCGCCGCGCACCGCGATCACTGTCCGAACCGATTTCAAGTCCTGTGGGGTGTACTTTGCAGAGCAAGCCGGGTGCCTCATCGTCGCCGGTTCGTGCGTCGCCGGTGTTGCGTGTACGGTTCCCGGCTGGAATTCCATGAAGGTTTTCTGCCGGGCTGCCGCTAAAATGCGCTCATAAGGCTCCCTATGTGACCGCGCGCTCCGTACCCCGAGAACGTTTTCGTAAACCGACGATCGAGGGCAGACCGGCGCCAGGGGCCGGCGGCACGCGCGCATCCGAAGAGGCCCGGGCGCCTGTGTGTACATGTAACGTCGGTAAGGGTAACCGACGCCGGTCGCCGCTCGCCTCACGATGGCAAGCCGACATGGATAGATGTAAGATGAGACTGGCGGACTGAGAATCACGTTGGATGTTCATGTGGGTGTGGCGTTGTGCGAGAAGAGGGGGGGATGGCAGACAAGAGAGAACGAATGCGCAACCGTCGCTCACTTCGCGGGCCGCTAAGGCTCACGACGGGTCACACCACACACCTCACACGCGATTGGATTCGTCACAACAGGTTGGCGTCCCACGCGATTGGATTCCCGTATGAGGCCGGCGATCACGACGGGTTGGCGTCCCACGCGATCGGATTGTACACCTCCGATCGCGGGCTGCACATGCCGCGCGCCCGCCGGCCGCCGAGCAGGTTGTCGCGCACCGGACCGCTCGCCATGCCAACGTAGCCCGAGGGACGCAGGTCGACGAGCTTGGAGGTGAGGCTGCCCTCCGTGGTGCGGCTCAGATCTACGGGCGGCGGAGGCGGTGGCACGGGCGCCTCGGGTCCCCGGGCGGTGGCCACCGTGTATACGTCCGCCGGGCGAGAGATCGAAGGCGACGCGAAGCCACGTGCGCGACGCGCCACCTCTTTCGCTGTGAAGTAGTTCGGAGGCGGCGGCTCCACGGGGGGCTGGTAGCTGCTCGCGAGCAGCGTGGCCGAGGCGGCGAGTGTGACCGAGTTGGCGAGCGCAGCGGTCGACGTGAGCTCGGGGGCTCGCTGGCAGCTCCCTGCGCCGCGCTTCGATTTGGATTTGTTGGGCAGGGTCTTGTCGTGCGTCGAGACGACCGGCGCCGTGGGTGGCCGGCGCGCTGTGGCCGGCCGCTCGCCATACGCTGAGCGCTCGTGCGGCTGCACCCCCGTCGAGGTCTCCGCAAAGAGCAACGACTCCTTGCTGTAGCGCGGGGACTCCATACCACTTCGCGACGGGGCTGCAATGCTGGCGACCGTGGCCGGGTACGAGCGCTGCGGCACGTTATAGACGCGCCGCTGCGTGTGGCGATACTCGCCGCGTTCGGGTAAGTTGTTGAAATCGAGCTGAAGGCTCTCCGATCGGTTGGGGACGCCGCCGGCTGGCACCATCGCTGCTGGGTCGGGCTTCTCGCGCCGTGGGCTGCCCGGGCGCAAGGAAGCGCGCGAGGAGGTGGTGGACTGCAGGTAGCCCGGCATCTTGGGCGCGGCGGCAGCGCCGGCGAGCGCGCTCCGTAAGTGTGGTGGTGCGACCGGCGTGATCGGCGCCGGACGAGCGTGGATGGACGCCATTGCGATTGCGCTTTTCAAAGGCGCTCGGATAGTTGCTCGAAATGACGGGCTCGAAACGCGGCCCACCCAAAACACGGGTAGGACCGAAGAACCAGACGTCGCGAACCAGCATGGCAAACAGAAAATCGTGAATTTCCTCGTGAAACTTGTGATGGATTTCCATATCGCGATCCATGATTTATGCGCCTCGCACCGCGACGCTTCCTTTCGCATTCATTCAGGATGCTAACCTTCTTTCTTGAGCGCGTTGGGTTCTGCTTCCTTCTTGGCTGTTGGGCTCTACGCCTCATGTCGATGGTGTTTGGCGAATCTTTCAGCGATATGTGGATGGAGTCTCTTTGCATTTGTGTGCTTCTCTTCGAGCATCTGAGGCATCTGGGGCACGTCGAGTCATGCAGACACTGCGCTGGGGTTTTGCTGATGTGCTGGTTGCTGGTATATAATTACCCATCTTTCTTCGCTGAACCAATTCCATCGGAGAATAGATTTCATCCGTTCCTGCTTCATGTCTTTGTGCTCTCACTCATACGCTTACATGGAGTACATCAGCACATCAGTTTGGCTGATGTGGATTTGTTCATGATGCTATGGGTGCTGCTATACGTCTGCACACTTATGGGTCTGCATCGATTGAATGTGTTGCAGCACGTTGCTGTTGCTTTTGCGGTAATGACGTCCGAACCCTGGAAAGAAGACACCGCCGTCATCTTTCTGCTATTCGACTTAGGCGGGGTCCGCACGATGCAAATTTGTCTGCTCGGGAGTGCCAGATCTTGGCTCCTCCCGATGACAGCTGCCGTCTTCTACTGTGCGGGAAAGGCCGGGCTTTGGATCTACTGTGCCGGGCTTTGTGAGCTTGAGAATATTGGGTTGTGGAATGCCATGAAATGGCTCTGCAATGCCGGACATTGGTTCTACCGTGCAGGAAAGGCTGCGGTAGAGCGTGCAGCAGCGGAAAGAGCGGATGTGCAAAGAAAAGCAGCGGAAAAGGAGGCGGCGAAGATGGCTGCAGCCGATAAGGCGGCGGCCAAGAAGGCGGCGGCTGAAAAGGCGGCGGTCGAGATGAGGGCGGCTGAAAAGACGGCAACTGTCAAAGCGGCGGTAGCTATTAAGGCGGCGGCCGACAAGGCATCAGCTGTTAAGGCGGCGGCAGAGAAGGCGGCAGCTGTTAAGGCGGCGGCAGAGAAGGCGGCAGCTGTTAGGGCGGCGGCCGAGAAAGCGGCAGCTGTTAGGGCGGCGGCCGAGAAGGCGGCAGCTATTAAGGCGGCGGCCGAGAAGGCGGCGGCTGTTGAGGCGGCGGCCAAGATTGCGGCAACCGAAGAGGCGGGAGCTGCTAAGGTGGCGGCTGAGAAAGCGGCGGCCGAGAAGGTGGCGGAGCGGATGGCGGTCAGGGCGGCCGTGGAGCGGGTGATGGCGGAGTTGGCGATGGTAGAGAATGCAGGGGCGGAGCAGTGGGCGGCGGTCCAGAGTGTCGCAACGCAGAGAGCGGAGGAGAAGGAGGAGAAAGCGGCCGAGGAAGCCCAGAGGGAGCCCAGAGGGAGCCCAGACGCGAGGTTGAAGGTGGACGCCAGAGAGAGCCCAGAGCGAGCCCAGAGGGAGCCTGCCAATAATGCGCCGGCCGCAGTGGCAGCGGCAGCAACAGTGGTGGCCGCAGCGGCCGTGCTGCCGGCAGTTGACAGTGGCACGTGGTCAGCCGGGCCACACGATAGTCGAGGTGGGCGCGGTGGGCGCAGCGGGCGCGGCGGGCGCGGCGGGCGCGGCAGCCGCGGATGTGGAGCTGCAATGGCCGCGGCAGCATCACCTGCAATCACATGCAATCACCTTCAATCACCTGCAATCACAGCAGCAACACCTGCCGCGGGCGAATCGGCCGACGCGCCGCCAGCAAACAATTTCGACGAGTCAACGTGCGTGATTTGCATGGAGTTGCCACGCAACGCGATGATCGTTCACGAGGACACAGGACACTTCTGCTGCTGTCTCGCGTGCGCGTTGCGGGAGCAGCAACGAGGGCAGCCCTGCCCTATATGCCGCCAACCCATTGAGAAGGTCATCCGCAGCTTCGCGTCGTGAGACGAGAGACATGTGACAGGGTTGCGAGATAGATCAAGTTACGCTTACGGTCTCGCAGGCCCTGCGACTACCGGTAACGATGAGACTGACGTGAGACATGTGCGATGTGCCAGTGTTACATGTCCGAGATAGACCCCCGGTTACGGATCCTTGATCCGAGAAGCGGTTCGCCTTTTGAGCATGCAACCAATTCCGCTCGAACACGCACGGAAACCAAAAAAGGTTCTCTCTTGCAGTCGTCTCTTGCAGCACCTCCAAGGATGGTGCCAGCGAGCGGTTGCTCGCAGGCGTCTTCGGCAGCCACGTTTGCGGCCTTTCTCGACGCGAAGCACTGCGAATGGGCCGTCATGCGGCACAATGCGCGCCCGCGCTCCAAAGCCGCTGGGTCGAGGCTGCGCAGCTTGATGGGCACGACCTCGGGCACGCTGCTGCCCGAGCCGCAGCCGCATCCAGCCATGCATCCAGCGCGTTCGGGCGATGACGCTGGCGGCTCCAGCAGCGTTCATCACGAACCGTGGGTAAGGGCGAGCCCGCCATGGAGGGTGCCGGACTCGATGCGGGACTCGACCAGTGCCGACTCCAAGCCGACCGACTTATCGATACATGCACGGAGCGGCAGCGGCGAGAAAGTGCCCCACTCGCCGGGCGGCTCGCTCCACGAGGTGTCCGTTACGGCGCTCCACGAGGTGCCTGTGCCTCGCGGATGGCCAGAGGCCACGAACCCAAGCATCGACGCGCCCCTCGCCATCACGACTTTGGGAGGCACGATCCAGCACGTGCCACAGCGCTTGCCCTCGGCGATTGGCTGGCCAGAGTTTGATCGGGAGGACGCTCCGAGTCCTCCAGGAGCGCCTGCGCTCGGGAGCGTCCATATGCACCCGCCGCTGCCGCCTCCGTACCCGGACAACGCGAACGTTGGGAGGCCCTACTGCCAGGGCGATCATGGCAGTTGGACGGCGGGCTTCGGCGGGTGCGACACGTACGGCGACCCGTTGGATAACCTCCCCTTTTGCGATCGTGACCAAGACTCGACGCAAGAAGGTCTGACTGCGGAGCAAGCGTGCGTCGAGTGCGGCGTGTGCGTCTATTGGCCGCCGCCCTCGCCGCCGCCCTTGCCGCCCCCGCCTTCGCCGCCGCCGCCGCCGCCCCCGTCGCC
>Ga0209550_10003174_pt1 | contig 15687 bp, 8 predicted proteins | sample LauGreSuBDMM15SN_2_FD_187567 | JGI IMG/M metagenome (GOLD analysis project Ga0209550, IMG submission 187567) | Freshwater lake microbial communities from Lake Michigan, USA - Su13.BD.MM15.SN (SPAdes) (version 5) | ecosystem: Environmental > Aquatic > Freshwater > Lake | place: Lake Michigan, USA...
TGCGAGATTTCAGAGGCCCTCAGCAAATTCTACGGCGAGATAGTTTGCATTTGCACCTCGCATGTCACAACAGTCGACGATGTCACACATGGCATGCATGGCAGGTGAGATGAGCGCTTGATTGTGTTCATCGTGCTGCTAGCATCGCCGGCACGGGATGAGCCATTTACTCCAGTGAAGTGTGCAACGATTCGCATGTTGGCAAGGCAACAGAAAGACGCCATACGCTGGAGGGCCACACGAACCTCGTAGTCCCGTAGTCGCCCGTCGCGGACGTCTGCACTCCCTGCAATGCCGGCTGCCGCGTACGAAAGGTTCAAGCGTGGGCCAAGGGGGGCCCTGCGGTGCGTGTGCTGTGTGAGCGCGTGCCGGGCCCGAGCGATCGAAATGGAGCAGCAACTTCGTCTGTCATAACGGTGTTTCGGGCTCGAAAACAACAATCGGCATAACAATCTCACGGGGTCCGCGCCTGGGTCTGACTCTGAAGTGTACACCTCGAAAGAGCTTAAACCCGCACAGCTGTGCTCTTGCCAACGTGCCGAGTACCGCACGAAAGTGGTGCAATCCGCTCAAACACCATGACGCTCCTTGCAAACCAGCTGTAGACTCTATTCGCGTCCTCCAAGGAGCGGTTGGCACCGAGCCTCGCCCTAGTCGCCGGCTGGCGTATCCGTTCTGAGGCCTCCTTTTCGTACCGGTACCCAAGACCCTCGAAGAGCGCAATCACATACTCATTCGAACGCTTGTTGACGTGCTGATGGCCACCGTAGCATGCCCACGAGAGCACCACGCCGTAGCACGCATGAGCGTGCACATTGCGAACGAACATGAGCTCAAAGTCGCGAGGCACATGCTCTCCGACCTCAAGAGAAATGACCCATTCGGCCTTGCCGCGCAAGGCGAGTGGCAGCGTCAAATCCACGTATTTGACGAAGCCGTTGGTGTAATTCTCCACGTCACCGGCGCCATCAAAGCCGCGGTACCACACAGTATCTCCGTAGCGGCTGCGCAAGGAGTGGCCGTACTGGCCCACGCCAGCGCCCAAATCGAGGAACGAACGGATGCCCTGCTTCTCCACGAGACGATAAAGTTCTTGGAGCACAAGCTCATCTGCTGGCACATGCGCGGCCGGCAGAAGATACCCGCCGTCGATGTCAATCAAGCGCTGTGATCCAAAGAGACGATTGCGAGCCATCGTCTCCAAGCACCATCCGCCGTGCGCCGCTGTCTGCTTTGCAGAGTCGCGGCAGAAGCGTCGAGCTGCATCATGGCTTCGCTGCTGGCCCACCAGTGCAGCTCGATCGCCCGGCAGTATCAACCTGACGCTATCATTGACGCCTAGCAAGGACCTCAGCATTTTCGAAAACTGCAGTTCATTAACTATGAACTGCTTTGTGCACACGGGACACCACAGCCTCGCCAGTATGATGACATCATGGATTTCATTCGAAACTCCCAATTTCACACTACTTTGGCTTTCACACTTCATCGTCGCTACTCAAAACATGCACCTCGTGCGTCGATCATTCGCGACTGCGGCCGCGGCCACTGCAGCTCTCGCACTCGTGCCACCGGGTGACGAGGAGTATCCCGTCTCGGGTCTTACGGTTGTGTCCTTGCTGCCCTCTGGCATCGCGGGGGCATGCGCTCCACGGCGGCCACGAGTGCCAAGCTTCGAGGTGGTCAGTAACGGCGTGTACCTGTGCGGCATCTCACACGTCGAGGTGGCTTCGGCACAGGCGGCGATCGCTACCATCGCACGCTGCTCCAGCGCTGCAGCGGTTGCGTTGGAGTGCGATGCGAACACGCTCGAGGTGCGAAAGGCAGCTGCGAGGGCGCTGCAGGGCTTGGAGGCTGAGCAGATCCGCAAGGACGCACTCTTCCACATAGGCCGTGTGCGCCAGGCACTTTTCGAATCGGAAACTGTCCGCGACATGGCCCGAGCCCGCGGCCGTGCAGAGCTCAGCTCGCCCTCGCAAGTGGGACTTCAGCCCGAGGTGGTGCGCTACTTGCGGAGCGATGGCGTGCTGTGGGGCAGCGAGATGGCAGCTGCGGCACAGGCAGCTGCCGACGCAGGCTGCCGCGTGGTGTGCCTCCAGCCGGGTGCCAAGTGGATGGAGGAGCCCGCCCCCGGTACGAGCGTCGAAACGCACAGCAGCGTGGTGCGCTCGGCGCGTCGGAGGCTCGCCTTGTTTGCAGGCTGGCTGCGCGTCCACGCGCTGTGCCCGGGTTTTGACGAGCGCAGTTGCGACGCTGTCGGTGTGGCCGCCTTGAACCAGGCGATGCTCGAGATGCTGCCGCGTGAGTATGCCCGGCGCGTCGCCACGCCCGATGAGGTGATGGCAAGGCGGCTTCGCGCACTCCGAGACGAGCTCGGCCGAGGCGAGGATGCCACCGTGGTTGGCTACCCGATCGTCGTGGCTGTCGTGGGTGCGCAGCACGTCCCGGGAATAGTTGAGCGGCTTCGTAGCCGTTGAGAGCAGGAGTGTGCTAAAGTGTGTAAGCTACAACCGAGACCCGCTGTGTATCACTCCCTGGTATGACCTCAGTCTGTTGAGACTCTGTATTTAGCTGGTTCGTGATTCACGATAGAATTCCGCCCAACGCCAAGGCGCGTTAGCGTGTACTCATGCGCGTACTAGCTACTACGTGGCGTTCTCGATCGCCCGGTGGGTTGTTTCGGATGTTTTGAGGTCGGTACGCGTACATTTGGTTATTTTATAATTACCGCGCCACGGCGATCAAGAACCCGGTACGCGAGAGCCCGAGACTACCCGACGCGCGTTACCGGCTTGACCGGGCACGCATTCACCATGGCATTCTCTATTGTGTATTGCTGCCTACGTCATACGATCCGAGATCGCCTCCCCGGGCCCCCGACGCCCGACCATATTACACATGACTCATGTGGCGATATATGCCCCGTGCACGTGTGACCCGCCGCCCCCCCCTCCAACCCCTTCCCACATGACTACGTCGTAGCACTTCTAGTAGCCTACATGCATGTACAACGTAGCACAAATTGAAATGAATCAGCTAGCAGCGCGCTTGCATCTGCAAGGCCCTCCATGGGCCCTCGCGTCGTCGCGTCGCCGCTCGTCTCCGCAAGCGAGCACACCCTCGCAGGCCATGGACTTTGTCCCCCACCCCTCGAATCGTGCAGGAGGACGCGCACCCTCGGCGCGGCTCACGCACCATCCCAGACGCAGACGAAGTTCGGGGACGGGCACGAGTACGAGTTGCCTGTGTATGAGATGCGGCCCGTGGAGACGTTGAAGGCGAAGACGGCCACTGAGCCCGAGTCTTGATTGGCCACCAGGAGAAACTGGCCACTCTTGTCGAACTGGAAGTGGCGGGGCGTCTCTCCGCGCGTGTGGAAGATGCCCGCGAGCGTGAGCATGCCGGGCGGCGTCGAGTCGCGGTGGATGCGGTGCACTGACACCGAGTCGTGGCCGCGATTGCTGGTGATGACGAAGTCGCCCGTCGGGTGGATGGTGACCCGGCCGCACGTGTTCATGTCGAAGGGGAAGTCCTCGGGCACCGTGGACACGGTCTGGACGAGGGTGAGCGTGGGCTGCTGCAGAGCCGCAAGAGCTTTCGTCTTCTCTTCGGGCGTGGGCGCATCGGCCCACGCCTTGGCGAGGCAGATAGCCACGTCAGGATGGAATGAGAAGACGGCAATCTGTGAACTGAGTTCGTTGACGACGTAACACGTCGGAATGTCCTTGGCGAACATCATGTAGCGCGGGCCGAGGCCGCGACGGCTCGCCTTGACGCCACTCGGGATCTCGCCGCACGGGATGACGTTGCCCGACTCTTCGTCGAAGAGGAACTGTCGGATAATGTCCATCCCGAGGTCAGGAACGTACGCGATCGTACCGGTCGTGGGCTCGAGGACGATCGCGTGCGAGTGCGGGTCGCCCTGGCGCTCCTTTTGCGCATTCTCGTCGTTGAGCGAGTGATTCACGTGCTTATCGGCGCGCGCCTTCATCGGCTTGCCTCCCTTGGGGTCGTAAGTGGCCAGGTAGCGTCCGATGCGCCCGTCGGGAAGCAACTCGAGCGTGCCGATGGTACTGTCCCAGTAGTTGACGAGAAGCATACGCCGCGCGTGCTTGTGGATCGTCAGGTAGCAGGTGGACGTGCCGCGGGCGCTCACGGGCGGGCAGTGCTCAGACATGGCGCCGGTCTTGAGATTGATCGCAAGGGAAATCACTTGGCCATCCATCTTGACGGACTCCGTGCACGCGTAGATGATCGGCAAAGTCGGGTGACGACGGCTGAAGGCAGGGTTGTGCACGAAGCCGGTCTTCGTCATGGAGAGGAGCGTGAGCGTGCCCTCGACCGTGTCAAGACGGTACGTGCGGAGCGCACGGTTGGCGGGCACGCCACGGGGCCCGTGCGCAAGATCCGAGAAGTCAGAGTAGGAGGAGACGAGCACAATCGGACCGTGGTGGTGCGGTGGCGGCGGATAGCTCAAAGCAACAGCGGCCATCATGCCTTCATGGTTGTCTCCGTCCTTGACCCGATCGAGCTCCGAAAGTCCTTGTGCGTAGGAGTCGCCACGGATACGCAGGGGAGGCGGCGGAGGGCCACTCGCAGGGTATGCGGCCATTGGCGATGACGGCGGCGAGACATCGGTTGTAGCGAATCGAAGGGAGTCTTGCGAGATCGTTGACGGGATTTTCTTCACGAGCTGATTGGCAATGGCGTCGGCCATTGCGAGAGAGGAATCTGTGTATGTTTGTCCTAATTACGTCGCCGAGGTCCCGACCATCAGTCTCTGGACCCCGCACCGCCAGCATGCGCCCGGTCACACGACTTCTCACTCATATTAGAATGGCATCATCCTAGGTAGCATCTGCCGGTTGAGGAAGCCCTGAAGCGCCATGATCGTCGGGTCGTTGTCACACACGCCGAAGAGCACGTCGCCGTTGAGGCCCATCCGACGCGTGATTTCGAGGTCGTCCGCGCCATTGTTCTTGAGGAACGTCTGCAGCGCAGTCACCAATTCGTTCGTCCTGACGGTGCCCGTGCTTAACGGCAGGCGGACGTCGCTCTTGCCATCACCGCCCGAGCGAATGACAACTGTGGCGTCAGAAGATACATGTATGGCGGCTGCCTCCTCCTTCGCCTCCTTCTCCTTGGCCACCTTGCGCAGGGCCGCGTGCCTCTCGTGATCAGCCCACACCTCGCCCCACTCCGCACAAGTGCGCGGCTTGCAGCCGTGCTGCGCCTCAAAGGCGACCTCATCGACCAGCTCCTTGACAATGCCAGGGGACGAGTCGTATCGAGGGTCGCGCACGCCTACGATCGGGCTCATGCCCGAGAGGTTGCATCCGATGACAGAGCGTGAGCCCTCGCTTTTCTTGAGGAAGCCGATGAGCGCCGTCTTGAGCGGGCTGTTCCATTTGGACCCAAAGAAGAGCGGCATGAAGGGCGTCTTGTGGTCCGCAACTCTCTCCTCGTCGACTTGGAAGCCATTCTGCTCGAGGAAAGAGGCGAGCGGATCGAGAATGAGCTCTAGGCTACCGTCGATAGCGAGCTCGCCGGGCTCCCACCACCACGGCCATTCTGCCGGCTGCTTGGTCGATGGCTCGGGGACAGTGGGCGGCTCCTCAGGGAAGACGTAGACAAAGAAGCTGCGTTCAATGTGGCCAAGAAATTCGATGTAGGCAGAAGCCGCATCCGCGTCAAAACATCCCTGTGTGCAGCCTGTCAACCGCACTGCCGGTTCTGCCGCCGACATGCTCGCTTCCCTTCCCCTTGCCACGATTTCTGCCGCTCTCGCCTCCTCCTCCACCCTCGCCGGCTCCTCCATCTCCGCCACCTCCCCCTCCAGAGCGGCCACGTAGGTTATCTCGGGCATCGCAGTGATAAAATCAGCTTGGCCATCGGCCTTGCGCTCAGTCAAGCATGAAAAATTCGCACCCATTTTTGGGTCGAAGAGGATACGACGCGCGCGCATGCGCATGCTCAGCACACTGACCCTACGCGTCGAGTCCGAAACCTGAGTTCACAGATTGTATTCAGGCGAAACTCCCCTGCTTTCCGCGGCACGACGCCAGGGAATGGTTCGCGCAGGAGCTCGCGCCGGAAGCGGCGGCGCCTTTGGCAAAGGCCAGGGTCGCGGCGGCAGCGGTGCTCGTTCCGGCCGCGGCGACAGCGGTGCTCCCAGGTTTGAGGCACGAGAACCTGATCAGCTCACAGGCTTTGATGATCTGACGGAGACCAAGTTCGGCAAGAAGCAAGCCAAGTTGGCGAGGCTGAGCGGCGGGCAGGGCGCGCTCATGCTCGACGAAGACGAGCTCGAAGAGGCCCTCAATTTGCTCGACATGTGGAGTGACGACGACGACCTGCAGACAAAGGGGCCGAGCGGCGGCGGTGGCAAGGGCAAGGTGACGCAGGCAGAAAAGGCCTCGTTGGACAAGGCCTCCAAAGCGGCCAAGGACGTTGGTTTGGACACGCGGTTCATGTCGCTCGGTGCCGCGTCCAAGGTAGACCTCGTGGCTGATTTCCGTACCCCAAGGGAGAGCGGCGGCGGCAGCGCCTCTTCGGCCATGGCGGCGGCCGCCACCTCACCCGGCGGCGGGCACGACCAGGGCGAGCTACCGCCGGTGCAGAAGCCAAAGCTCGAGCTGCCCGAGGGCGTGCAAGTCGTAGGCGGCGATGTCACGTACGAAGAGCAAGAAGATGGGTCGTACGCGCTACTTGTGCCCGAGGGAGCCTTTCTGAAGGTCAGCCTGAGTGCGACGCCATGGGTGCTTGAGGAGGACGGACGGTTGCACAACTTCACGATGGTGCTCGCGGTGCGGCTCGACGCGATGCCGAGCGCCACGGTGCCCATCTTCAGCGGCGGCGCGCCGCCGCCACCCGGCGAGAAGGTCGAGAACGTCTCGATCTTTAAGAACGGAGGCGTCGGCGCACTCAATGACATGGGCACGGCGGAGGCGGCGGTGCGCGCGGAGCGCTGGTGTTGGCTCGTGATCACGCGAAAGCCTGGCGAGCTTAACACCTTCGTCAACGGGCGGCTGTGCGCGGCCGTCAAGATCGAGGCGCCCAAGCCGCCCGAGAAGAAGGAGGAGAAGGAGAAGGAGAAGGACAACGAGGGCAAGCCCAAGGAGGAGGACGCGGCAGCGGGGCCGAAGCCGCAGCTGCAGGAGAAGTTTGTGCTCGACCCGCAGTTCATCGCGCTCTTCGCGGGTGGCGAGGGTGGTGTCGCGGAGGCCGCGGTGCGCGGCCTTGCCATCAAGTACTTGCGCATCACCTCGAAGGTGTGGCGACAGGATGAGATCAGTGAGGAGCTGCACAAGGTGCGCTCAGCTGATGAGGAGGCGGAATTGAGCAGTGCGGCTGATAAGAGCCGTGCGAGCAAGCTGTGCCTGCAGGACCTGTACGCGAAGCCGCCACCCGTCTGGCTGCATCCCGCATTCGCCGCCGAGTTCGCCGACCCCTTCATCGCCGGCACCGCCTTCGAGGAGTCGGAGATGCACATCTCGATCGAGGTGCTCACGCTCACGCTTGACGAGATGCTCAAGGCGGGCGACCTCGCTTCCAAGTTGTCGCATACTGCACGTTCGGCGCTCAACACCGCGTGCTCCCAGCTCAAGGACACGCGAAAGCTCGCCCACAAGCTCGCGCACGCGCGCGATGGGCAAGGGCAGGAGCGCTCGTTCTTCTCGGCTCTGGCAAAGGCGTTCGACGACCTCGATCCGGGGTGCGTGATGATGGTGCCGTACGACAACGGCGATAGCCCGCTGCTGCTCATCGTGCGGCGCGGCGTCCATCCATATGCGTTCACGTGCACGTTCACAGTGGTCAACTCGACCTCGCGCGGCAGCGAATTCCACCCGGCTGACGGTACCAACCCGCCCAAGATCAAGTACCGCACCTGCCTTGAGCTCGGCGACGTGCCTGTGGAACGGCTCGGCGATGAGGCGTTTTGGGTGGTGCTTTGGTTTGGGATGAACATTGACGACCCCGAGGCGATGTCGGCGGGCCGTCTCAAGCGCGGCGGCCTCGAGACGCTCTACGAGGTGTGCCTGCCTTTTTTGGCAGGTACCTCGCTCGATCGCGGCCTCGCGCGCTGGCAAGCCGCCGCCGAAGAGCGCGGCATCCCGCAGCCGCCCCCGCGCACGCTGCGCCGTTCGAATTCGGGCCACTACGGCTGCTGCCGGCACGCGCTGCGCTACCTCCTCGAGCGCTCCGGCGTCGGTGCCGACGAGTGCCGCATCATCTCGCTGCTCCTGCGCCACCAAATGTTTCGGCTCGCGCAGAACGATCTGCGCTTCGTCATGGGTCTCGGCGACGCGGAGCGGATGGTGCTTGACTTGGCCAAGCGGCAGCTCGCGTACAAGGCCGCCAAACTCGGCTCGCAGCAGCTGATTGGACTCGCTCAGATGGGCACCATCTCGCACGAGATTGCCGAGCTCGACGAGCTCATCAAGAAGCGCGGTGGCCGTATGGACGAGCCAGCGCCGCCGCCGCTCATCCTGTCTGCCGCCGACGCTCATCTCGGCCGTCCCTCGCTCGAGCACCTGCTCGGCCCGATGCTACTGCCCGCGATCGAGGGCGGAGAGAGCCACCCTGCGGTGGTGATCAAGGGCATCGAGGTACTCGGACTCTACTTCTCGGCCTCCTGGTGCTCGCCGTGCGTGCAGACGACGCCGCTGCTCGCGGCAGCGTACAAGGCGCTGCGCGCGCGCGGCAAGATGCTCGAGATTGTGCTGGTGCCGCAGGACCATACCGAGGACGAGTACCACTCATACCGCGCGACGCAGCCGTGGCCGGCCCTTCCCTTCGGCGGGCAGCTTCCCGCGATCCTCTCACAGCTCTACCAAGTGGGCTCGATCCCTTGCCTCGTGCTCCTCGAGCCGAGCGGGAGGCTGATCTCGACGGATGGCGTGCGGCTGCTGCGCCGGCACGCGCGCGCCTTCCCATGGGGCGGATCCGCGCCCAAGGAGACGCCTCACCTGCACCCGCTATTCGATCGGCTGTTGCGCCTCTCCCCCATCGACCCGGGGCAGGTGTTCGACCTGCCCAAGTACAAGCCGCTCGACTTTCTGCGCCAGCCGCAGGCAGCGACCACGCTCGAGGAGGCAATCTCCGCGCTGCGCACGTGCGACATGCTGTGCACGCAGACGGCGGTGCAGGCGCACTCGGTGCTCAACACGAACTTCCTCAAGGTCGGCCTCATCCAGCACACGTTCACGTGCGTGCTCCCGATGCCCAAACCAGAGGGCGACAAGGTTGGGGCCGTCTTCCCACAGCAGTGCCTTTGGCGCACGCCGCTGCTGTACGACCAGCAGCTGGGCATCCTGCTGCTCCTCCAACGCATCCTCGAGCACTTTGCAGCCTCGGTGCTCTCCCTCGACCACACGCGCTCGCTCGATGCAGTCCGAATGGTCGTGCCCGCGTGCATCGCGGCCGTCGCGGACGTGGTCATGCGCCAGATCGCGACTGACGAGCCTTCCCGCGTGTGCCTGCACCTGCGCGGCACGCACGAGCATAAGGGCTTCACGATCGGCAGCGGCGCGCTTGCCAAGCAGTCGAGCCATGTACCGGTACACACGCCCGAGCTCAATACGGCGCGCGCGTGCGTGCTCGACTACTTCGACGCGCAGAGCTCGCTGCCCCAGATCTACGCATGGGAGAACACGGGCGCGCTCGAGCTGCAGACGGTCAAGTGGCTGCGCCAGATCGCGCAGGACCTCGCCTTCCCGGCCGACATTAACAACGTGGCCGAGTATATCCGCGACATTGATCACCTCGTGATCAAAAACTACCCCGAGTTCCGCTGCTTCCGCGACATCGCCTTCTACTTCAAATTCTTCCTCAACCCGCAGATCTCCGCGTTTCCTAAAAAGGCCGCGTACACGCAGCGTCAGGCGCAGCTCCTCTTCTTCTACCACCAGCCCGAGCAGACCTTTTTCGTGGGTGGCTTCAAGCTGCCCGGCGGTGACCTCGAGCTGCTCTCTGCCAAGCCGCGGGTCAAGCGCGGTGAAGAAGTGCCCACCACGCGGTTCGCCTCCCTCGCCGACCCGAATGAGTACACGCGCCCTTCGCGCGTCGAGGGTGAGGACGACCTGCTGCACATGTGGGACCTGCCTGACTTTGGCGAGCTCGCATCTCCCGATCAGAACGCGGCTGCCAAGGCGCTCGGCCAGCACGATGCCGAGCTGCTGCTCAGCTACCTGACGGTCCCCTACCTGCGCATCCCGCTCGTCATCTCCTTCTTCGCGTCCGAGGACCGCATCCACCTGCTGCAGGCCCCCAAGCTGCAGGCCCTCTTTGACGCGGTGCTCTTCGAGCCTGGCACGTTTCTACCGAAGCACTCGGCCGAGCTCGAGCCGGTGGATGTGCCCACCTCGGCGCCCGAGCTGCTCGGTACAGCGCACCATATGCTGCTCAACGAGCTGATGCACTCGCCCAAGACGCTCGTCGAGGGCGTGCTCAAGCTCGCGCACCAGGCGACCGACCTCGACACGGGCACGTTCAAGGCGTCCACCACCACCGTGATCCTGTACGTAGTGCGCCTGGCCTCTCGCTTTGAGAACTACGTGTCCTTTCTCATCCAGTACGATGCGGGCTCGCACGATTCGATCCGCGGCAAGCCCTTTCGGCAGCTCGGCGTGCCCGCACGCGTGCGCGAGCAGCTCGTCGCCGCTCGCATGAGCCTGCGCAAGGTGCTTCTCGAGGAGTTGCGACCGCTGCTGAGTGGCTGGTATCACAAGCTCTCTCGGGAGCTGGACACGGCACTCGTCGAAGAGGACGACGAGATCCTCGACGAGAACGTGCGCCACATGTGCGTCGTGCACTCGCACCTGGTGCTCATGCTGCGCAACGTGACGGCGGCGGAGCTGTGCGAGCCGCTCGTCTCGACGCTCGTGTGCGGCATGGCCTTCTTAGCGACACGTCATCAGTGGAACAAGGAGCTGCTCGACGTGTGGGATGGGGCGCCCTCATACGACGCGTGGCGGGTGCCAGAGACCGAGCTGTACGAGGCGATGCATGTGGTGCGGCGCAGGGTGGTAGGCTGGCTGCGGACCTCGGCGACGCAGCGCGAGCTGGATGCGGTGATGACGGCGGTCGTGCGCATCTCCGAGGGCAGCGGCGCGATGCTCGCGCCCAAGGACGAAGTGGCGCAGCGCTGGGGATACCTCGCTGAGGGGAGCAACCAGGGGCGCTTTGCCGTGCACTCGAGCCGCAGCCGCCGGCCGCGCCATGGGCTGATTGAGCCGATCCCCACCATGCTCAAGGAGCCGGACGACGCGATGGTCTTCGATGTGCAAGTGACGCAGATCACGCTCATGGCGAGCCATCCGCAGGCGCTCAAGCAGGGCGTCGCCGAGATGGACGACGTGACGACCGTGTTTGGGGACGTGGCGATGCAGGCGTGCTTGACCGAGCAGACGTCGCACCGCGAGGTCTACCGGCTCGTCGGACGAGCGCACGCAATCTCCCAATGGGACCGCGACATGAAGATGGCCGTGCTTGAGCACTGGCGCGCCTACTATCCGCAGGAGCTCTTCCCCTCTGAGAAGGCCTGGCTGCCCGCGGTGCTCGAGCCGGTCCGTCAGACGTACATGATGCAGCCGCAACCATTACAGCTCTTCCTACCGGAGGAGCCGTTGCCGGAGGACGCGCAGCTCGCGTACCTCGTGGGCAAGCAGCCGTCGCAGTCCGGCGCCTGGATCGAGGTCTTTGTGTACCGCGCACGCCGCATGGTCCATGTCTATCGGCTCGAGTCGCACGGCCGGCGCCACTACCGCTCGCTCATCTACACGAGCGATGCACGCATCTGCCTGCACGAGATGCAGCCGTCGACCGAGCACCGACGTGCGCCGTGGCCCCAGTGGGCGCGGCACGAAGCTGGCAACCCGTACGACGTGCCGGAGGCGGGCCCGTCGGCGGTGATCACGCGGGAGGCAGCTGTGCCCGAGAACCTCTCCTTCGGCGACGAGACGTACATGCCTTCACGGCTGCTCTTTGGGCTCCTGCCCACTACGCTGCTCGAGAAGTACACGTTCTGGCAGGATGAGAAGGACCATCTGCGCGGCTACCCGCGCGACCCAGCCAAATGCCACGACGTCATCTTTGTCAACCTGGGCGTGGGGGGGCACGTGGCCGTGCATGGCGGCCGCTTCGAGCAAGTGCGCCGCGGCGATTCGCTGCTCGCGCCGGCGCGTGCGGTCGTACTGCGCTTGCTCCGCAGCCGGCTGGAGCGCCAGCGGAAGGCGACGCACGATGCGCTTGCGTTGCTCGACACGTTCACCAAGGAGCATGGGCTCCTCTCGCATCCCTTCGAGTCGAGCTTTGCCGTGTGCGGTGGCGTCACGCGGCTGCTGCAGAGGCTGGGCAAGCACTCCTTCGGCGCGGGCTCCGAGCCGGCGATCTCGCGCGATCTCGAGCGCATCAAGGAGCTTCTCGGTCTCGTCAACCTCGTGCCGTTCCAGCGGAGGCGCCGCCGGCATCGGCTCTCCAAGATCGTGATCCCTGCACTGCTCGACGCTCTCGTTGCGTTGCTCGACGATGAAGAGACCAAGGAGAGCAACAGGGCTGAGGGGAGCGAAGGGGGGGCGGTGCCGACGCCGGCGTCGGGTTCGAGAGCGCCCGGGCAAGAGGGCAGCCCGGCTGCGGCGGCAGGGGCGAGTGCGGCAGTGGCGAGTGCGACAGGGGCGAGTGCGGCAGCGGTGCCGTCCACACCTGTTGAGGGTGTGGATTTCGATGACGAGGAGCTTGTGCTGCTCGACCTGCTGCATGCACCCCCGGACTCGTACTTGTACTCTCTCGCGACGGTGATGGCGCGCGTCGAATCGCTCTCGCACGTGCTTGCGTGGGCCAGGTACGACGAAATGGCGCGGCTGCACACGCCTGAGGCGGTCACGCAATCCGACCTGCATTTGGTGTCGCTCCCGCGCCTCAAGCTGACCTTTGAAGCGCGAGAGGTCCATGGGTCCGTGCGGCTCTACTCGGTCGACCATGCCGACCTGTTCATCACCAACCAACGCAACGAGGCGAGCTCGATGCTTGCAGGCATCCCGCACTCGCTGCTGCTGAGCAACTCGAACGACGAGCTCTCGGTGCTCGTGCCCGCATGGCCACCCTGCCGGCCGGCGGTCGACTCGGTGCCGTTTAGCACCGAGCTCGTGCTAGACCGCTCCAGCCGTAAATGGTACGATCAGCTCGAGCACCCCTACTACATGTACCCGGTGCACGTGTCGCTCTCCTTCTTGTACTCGACCACGCTCGCCTCGGCGCTCTACCTGCTGCTGCTCCGCTACCTCAATCGGCAGTACAAGGCGGTCGTGCGCCTGGTGGACACGGTGGGGACTGACTCGGCGCTCACCAAGGAGGAAGCGGAGATCCTTGCATTTACGACATGCTCCAAGGTGTCCCCTGATAAGCATCCGGACGCCTTCGCCGCTCGTCTCAAGATCTCGCTCGTCATGCTAGATGCACCCCTGAAGCTGCCTTGGGACTTGTCGCGCGAGATGGCGGGCTACCTGTTGCGCCTCGAGCATGTGTCGGCGGACTGCCTGCTGGCGCCCGAGGAGGAGCTCACTCTCCTCAAGAAGTGCATTTGCGACGTGGCCGACAAGCGATACACACCGGAGAATTACACGGCACTCGGCGTGACCATGTGCAAGAACCGGCGTGCCGCGCTGCGCGCTCGCGTCGTGCATGCGCGCAGCCTGGACGGCAGCCTGAGCGGCGCGCTGCCGATGACACCCGTGCCCTCGTGTTCCATCGAGCTGCCCAAGCGCGCGGCAGAGAGCCGGAGCAGTTGGGTGTACAAGTGGCATCCGACCGTGCTGCATGCGACGCCTGAGGTGAGTGCCTCCGATCGCCGCCGATCGCCGCCGATCGCCACTGATCGCCTCTGATCGCCGCCGATCGCCACTGATCGCCACTGATCGCCTCTGATCGCCTCTGGTCGCCACTGATCGCCACTGATCGCCTCTGGTCGTATCCTTCATCCTCAGGAGCTCGAGACACTGCTTGAGGACCTCATTATGAACTTCAAGTTTGAGCGCTCCTTTTACCTCGAGGGCATGCTTGAGCTTCTCGGCACCCTGAACGAAAAGAACCCACCGTCGAACCGCAAGTTCTCGCTACCGGCGGGTGGTTTCCTCACACTCCACTGCCTCTTCACGGACGCGACCAAGTGCCGGCCCGGCCTGTTTGCAGGCTTTCACTCGAGCGTCTCGTGCTCCACGAGCTTCGCGACCATGCTCCTCTCCTTCCTCGAGTTTGACGAACCCTCGTTGCTCAATTCGATCTGCCTCTCGATGGCGCGCTGCCCCTCTCTCGGTGTGCTCCTGCCCAAATTCGTCGACGATCGCGTCACCAAGCGGCGCGACGTCTTCTGCGGTGTGGCGACACCCGAAGAGCCACGGACTCCTCTAGCGACGCTCCTGCGCGCGATTTTGAACGAGGTTCAGCTCGTCGTCGCCGAGGCACCCTCGCCCGCAAAGGCGGAGGTGATGCGCGTCATTCGGCGCCGGCGCGTCGACGCTCTTGCCCAGGAGCGCATGTGGGGATCCTACGGCGGCTACTACGGCGGCGGCGGCGGCGGCTATGGGGGCGGCGGCGGCGGCTATGGGGGCGGCGGAGGAGGAGCGCGCGGGGGCGGCGGCGTCACTTTCGGTGGCGAGATCGAGATTATCGGCCCCTCATTGCCGATCACTTACGGTCCCAGCCGCCCCGGCGGCGGCGGCGGCGGCAGCGGCAGCGGCTATGGGGGCGTCGGCGGCAGCTATGGCGGCAGCTATGGCGGCGGCGGCGGCGGCAGCGGCGGAACGTACGACCTCGACAGCGTGGCCAAAGAAGTAGAGGAGCAGACGAGCGAGGAGATTGAGCACCTCGAGCAGCTGCGGCTGCTACGCCAGATGCATAAGGACGGCAGCGTGTGCGAGGAGCTCAGCGACAGAGAACAAGCGCTTCTCGAGACGATGCGCGAGAGCGTCTTCCACGGCGTGCTGCTCGGGCAAGACGCCTCGCAGCGCTCGTCGGTGACCGACCTCTCGTGTCAGTCGCGCCAAGTGCGCCCCGTGAACAGCTGCTCGAGCCTCAAGTACTTCAAAGGGTCGGGCTTCAATGAGGCGTGCCCGATCACGCTGTGCGACTTTGAAGAGGGCGAGACGGTGAGAGACTCACTGTGGCACCGGATCTCGTCAAGCTGGCATGATGGCCTCTGCTGATGACCACTGATTGCCCCCGTCCTCAGGTGATGAAGCTGCCGAATGGACATCTGATCTCTCCCGAGGCGTTTGAAGACCTCCTCAAGCTCGCTCGCAAGGAGCGCAAGCCGCCCGTCGATCCGTTCACACGGCGCGAGCTGCCGCCGAGTACGACCGAGGAAGAGATGCTCCACTTCTGTTCGGCGCCGTTGCAGGCGCTCGGGCTCGAGCGTTTCGTCACGCGGCTCGCGAGATCGGAGCTCGGCGAGCCCGAGGTGAGCTCGGCGCTCGGCTTTGACGTGTCGCAGCACCCAGAGGCTCGTTCAAAGGTCGCAATCGATATGCTCAGCCGGCTCGCCGCCGACACCGAAGTCTTCGCCAAGAAGAGTAACGGCGCGACGGCGCCCCGATGCCTCTTCCTTCGCGACGCCGAGGCTGTTGTGCGCGGCGCGGATGGCGGCGCGCGCACCGAGGCGACCGCCCAGGTGCTTGCGCTCACCGCTTGATG
>Ga0209550_10003179_pt1 | contig 15681 bp, 12 predicted proteins | sample LauGreSuBDMM15SN_2_FD_187567 | JGI IMG/M metagenome (GOLD analysis project Ga0209550, IMG submission 187567) | Freshwater lake microbial communities from Lake Michigan, USA - Su13.BD.MM15.SN (SPAdes) (version 5) | ecosystem: Environmental > Aquatic > Freshwater > Lake | place: Lake Michigan...
GCTCCTGACAGATGAAGAAGGTTTGCTCAGAGTCCGCGTGTACGAGGCGGGCGCCAAGCCCGCCGAGGAGGACGACGACGAGCTTGAGGTCGACTTTGAGCAGCCCGGGGAGCGCTCGGGGCTTGTCGACGTCGAGGGGCGCGTGTGCCTTACCGTCGACCCGCGCCGCGAGTGGCAGCAGATGTTTTACGAGGCGTGGACCGCGGCGGTGCGTCATGCGCATCCGTCGATTACGGCGGGCCTCGCACCGCGCGCCATCCTGGGCACGTATGAGCCGTTGCTCGCGCGAGTGGCGAGCTACGACGAGCTCCTCGATGTGCTCCAGGAGATGTGCGGCGAGCTGGGCGCGTCCCACGCCTACGTGTCCGCGCCCGAGTGCGACGGAGACGATGAGGATGAGGGGCGCCAAGGCTCACTCGGATGCACCACCGAATGGGACGCCTCCCTCCAGGGGTGGCGGATCATTTCGATGGTGCGGGGCGACCCGTACGATGAGAGCCAGGCGGGGCCGCTCACGCGCGCCGCGGTGGGCGCCAAGGTGGGAGACGCACTGCTCGCGATCAACCAACTGCGACTCACGGCCAGTATGCCGCCCGAGGTGGCGATGCGATGGCTTGCCGGCAAAGAAGTGTATGTGACCCTGCGCCCTGCGGGTTCGTCATTCACACCTGCGGGTCAGAGCGGCGGCGGCGGCGGCGCGGATGGCGGCAAGGCGCGAGGCAAGGCCAGGGCCAAGGGAGGCGATGGAGGAGGAGGTGGCGGCAAGGGCGGCAAGGGCGGCAAGGGCGGCGGCAAGGGAGGCGGCAAGGGCGGAGGTGGCATAGGCGGCGGCAAGGATGGCGGCGCTGGCGGCGGCGGGAGGGCAGCAGGGTCGGCGGCGGATCGCTCGACACGCGTGCGCGTGGGTAGCACGTCGCTCGTGCGGCGTGGCCGATACCTCGACTGGGTAGTCGGCTGCCGCGAGCTCGTGCACGCACGCACTGGTGGCAAGGTGGGCTACGTGCATGTACCCGACATGGAGGAGAGCGGCTACGCGCACTTTTCGCGCCAGTTTCTCGCCGAGTGCCACCACGCGCGGCGTGTGCTGCTGATCGACCTGCGCGGGAATGTGGGTGGAGTCACTTCGGATGTGCTCGTCGCCAAGCTCACGCAGCGGCGCGTTGCCATCGAGCAGCCACCGCACGGCCGGCCCGACTCCATACCGTGCCACGCGACGCCTGCGCGCCTGGTAGTGCTCGTCGATGAGAATACGTGCTCCGACGGCGAGCTACTCGGGGCCGAGCTCGCGGCGGTGGCGGGCGCGCTGCTCGTGGGCAGCCCCTCGTGGGGCGGGGTCATCGGGATGGGCGAGACCGAACTCGTGGACGGTACAACTGTGAGCCACCCTTCGTACGCGGTGCGCATGGACAGCGGCGCCGCGCTCGAGAACCGAGGGCTGCGCCCGACGGTGCACGTGGAGGCGGCGCCGCACGACGCGATGCGCGGGCGCGACGCGCTCCTCGAGGCCGCCATCGCTCAGGCGAACGAGCTGGTCGCAGCGAGCGAGCGCGCCGACGCCGAGCGAGGCGCAGTCGCGGGCACCGATGCCGAGTGGACGCCGATCGTGCGCCCCCATCTCCATTGGTCGTTGACGATGCTGCTGCCAACACGTGAAGCCACTCCGATCCGGGTGGCGTCGCCGTAGAAATCTGGTGGCGTCACTGGCTCGGTTCGTTCCAACTTCCATCGTTCGCCACCCTCGACCCTGGAAGCCTGTGGATGATTGTGTGGATCTGCATGCGATGTCAGACCGCCCTGAAGAAGAATCTGAGCGTTGTATTGAACAGGCTCGGCGTCGTGTTGTAACGAACAGCGTGTTGAAACGGCCACACCTCCGTCCATAGCGATACATGTAGAGGCCCTCGTGATTGGAGGACGCGTCGTGTTGAACACCAACTTTGCTTTTTTGAAACGCGCGAGCGAGGGGCGTTTTGACACTCCAGCGCACGTGCTGTTCAACTTTCGCATGACAAGCCCATCGAAGTGGGACAAGGCCCGCAAGACCGGCTCTGGCCCGGCAATGCACGGCGCAAGCTCGCCGCGGCATGACGAAGCAGCCGCAGCGGCATCCAGTGACAAGGGCACCACGTACCTTGCGTACATCGGGCACCGGCACAATGGCAGTTCGCTCCTCGAGATGGCTATCAACAAAAGACCATGGTGGCAAATGACCTCCGACGATTCGCGGACTGATTGGAACTTTTGCTGGAGCCAGAAAGCATTCGATTGGGACTCATTCTATGGGCGGGCGCCGGGCGCGCCCAAGCAGGTCCTCAACCGCATACGCGGCAACGGGGGCATCACCATCAAGGATCGCCTCGTCGTCAACATGCGCAAATACGCCAAGGCCGCGAAGCTCGACCCGAGCAAACCACCGTACCTGCCTATGAGCTTCATAGTGACGGTCGCGGGGGAGGACGACGAGCCGTCCAAGGTCGACAACGGCCTCAAGCATGATTACGAGCTGCGCGCGCTGCGCGATGCCGCAGAAGCCTACAACCAGAAAGGCGAGAAGATGTGGATTGTACGACAGCATGGCTCGAACACTGAAGGGAGCTTGGTCAGCCTCGTCGCCAGTCGACCCACGATGACCTTTCGAATCTCTCTCCGCTGCAGGTCAAGCCGCCCCCTGCCAACCGTGGGCGTGGCATTCATGTGTTCAAGACGCTCAAACAGGCAGAGAGCTTCCTGAAGCAGAAGAAGCCTAATAGCACGTGGGTGGTCCAAAAATATATGGAGGACGCGCTGCTCATTGACGGGCGCAAGTTTGACATCCGGCTGCTCGTGCTGCTCACGGCCGATAAGCGTCTCTTCATGTATCGCGACTCGTATGTACGCACCGCTGGCGTCAAGTACGATCCGACGATTGTGACGGACCAGGCGATGCACCTCGTCAACGACGCGATCCAGTCCAAGTTCAAAGAGACCTATGGCATGTATGAGGACTGCAACAAGATGAGCTTGGACGACTTTCGCAAACATCTCGCGGAGAACCCCCTGCCTAGCGGGCGCTTCCTAAGCGTCGACACCGACTTGTGGCCGCAGATGCGCGAGTCGGTGGCACATGTCTTTTGCTGCGGCCAGGGGCACTTCGTGCCACCACCGCCCAACAGCTCCATGTTTGAGCTCTTTGGGCTCGACTTTATGGTCGACGAGGCGGGGCGGGCCATTCTCATTGAGGCCAACTCGGGCCCCGCGCTCTGTCGGCATGGGCGGGTCCTCGAAGACATGATGCCAAGGCTGCTTGAGGAGACCTTCCAAAAGGCTGTGGACACGATCTTACCGCCGCCCGCGGGCGCCACGCTGCCCACGACGCTGGATTGCTTCGAAGAGATCGCCGTGCTCGCACCGCCTGTGTCCGGCTGCGCCGACCGCCTGGCGGCCGCAGAGAAGGCTGATGAGAAGGCTGCGTCGCACTCTCCGCCACGGCCCCGCTCCGCGGTCAACCCAGAGGCGGTGGTCAAGCGTCTCTTCGCCGCCGCGGCGCCCACTATTGAGGAGCTCGCGGCGCGCGCGCGCGCACGGCGCGAGCGCGAGGAGAAGGCCGTCGCCGCCGCGCGCCTCCTCTTCCATGCCGCCCAAGAAGCACGTCACAATGCCATCGCAGCGTCCCAAACGCTCAAATTGAACGCCGAGACGGACACTCTCAGCCGTTTTGACGCCCTTAGTCAGACCGACGTCCTCAGCCGGCTTCCACTGCTCAAGCGCCCTGCGTACGTGGAGCGCCAGCGGGTCTGGGCGCATGTGGGCGATGAGCATGTTCCCGTTGGTGTCACCTTCGGCTCGGGCTTGCTCGTCGCGGGGCGCATTCCTGCGAACCGGCGCATTCCACTCGGGATGAGCACGATTCATGTGGTGAGCTAGGTTTCTCTACCACCGCAACTCCCCAAGAGCGTACTTCCGAAGAGAGATGGCGCATGAACATGTGTAACAACGTCCCAGCGCCGCCATCGAACATACTGTATTCGCGATAATCCGGATCATGCGGATGCAGCATCGGATGCACGGCTGGGGCATGAAGTTCCGTGGGTCCGATCTTTACAAGGTTGCACTGTAGACAGAAGTCACAGATCAGATGCATGCTCAGCGATGGCTCAAGTTGAATTTCTCAAAGGCACGTCGAGGTTTTTATTCGGTTTCCGCCAACGTCGCCGAGACACTCGTCCGACCCGAGAAGACGAATCATGCCCAATCGCGATGGTGGAATTCCCCAAACGCGCATCGAGAAGCGTGCAGTGAAGGGCGCCCTGAACAACATCAAGGACGCTTCTCGGCGCTTTGCCGAGTTCGACGTCAACGGCGACGGCTTGCTCGACTTCGAAGAATTCTATGCGATGCTTCCACACCGATTGCGCGAGGCTTACACGTCCAACCAGATCCATGGATGGTTTGATGACGCCGATACCGATGGTGACGGCACATTGAGCATCAACGAGTTCTTTCTTTGGAGCCTTGGGACCTCCGCTGAGAAATTCGGTGCAACCTCGATCACAAACGCTCTCAAGAAGTTTGACCGCAGTCCCGACAAGAGCGGCCTGTTCGACATGCTATCCTTTGAGCGCCTGTGCATCGAGCTCGGCTTCGGCGCCCATCAAGCTCAGAACATCTTCCGCAGCCTCGACATTGCCGGAACGGGTACCGTGACCATCGACGAGATCGTGATGCTGCTCGGAAAGAACCAATCCACTATCCCCGCCAAGCACGAGGCCAAGCAGTTCATCACGTCGCTCGTGTGGAGCTGGGACGAGTCGAGTACGTCGAACTCAGATAGGCGAGCGCTCGAGCGGCAGGCGGCCTCGTGGCGCATCACTGGGAACGACGCGACGACCATTCGCAAGCAGCTGCAAGAGCACCTACAAAAGTCTGGCGCGATGGTTGCCGACATCGTTAAGCTCTTTGATGATGACAACACTGGCGAGATGCTGATCGACGACATGGAGTTCCACAAGGCCATGAAGACTCGGTTCGGATTCCGCGGCATGCCGTGGGTGCTCGATGAGGTCTTCAAGTCCATCGACACGGATGGGAGCGGCGAGATTGGCTTCGACGAGCTCTTTGAGTTTGTGCGGGGGCGGCGGCACTCCCTCGACCGACGCACAAGGGAGGTGCGCTGCTTAGCGCTGCAGACGGCCAAGGGGTACGACCTGACCGACCTGGACTGGGACGCGGACCAGCTCCGCCTGCAGATCAAGACGGCGCTCGAGCGGAGAAAGCTGTCGACGACCGACCTGATCCGCGCGTGGGACCGCTCTGGGGATCAGCGAATCTCGAAGATCGAATTCCTCAACAGCATCGGCGAACTCTTCAGCTCGAGCCCGGCGCACCAGCAGCTCTTCCGCGACACAGTGCACCCTATTGCCACTAAGATCTTTTGGGCGATCTGCGGCGGAGATAATGAGATCGATGTCGCCGAACTCGAGAGATGGTTACGTGAGCAGCCGGCACTTAATCCCCTCAAGTCCGGTGGCATCACAGATGCAAATGCAAAGAGACGTGCATCCGAGACGGAGGCCATCGGCCGCCTTGGCCGCCTGCTTGAGAACGATGCTGAAGCACAGCGGCGTGCAGCGGCAAGTAGGGAGCTGGTCAGGAAGCGTGTCGACGAGGCCATCACCAGCGCAGCGACGACCTCACGTGCGCGCGAGGCGGTGGCGCTGGCCAACAGGCAAAATGCGTGCGTCGCTGAAGCGCAGAGGATCGCCTTCATGCGAACGCCGCTCGGCCCCATCCCGCCCGCTCCGAGCTCGCGGAGGTACAGCCGATCAGGCCACGCGCCCCGCCTCGATGAGAATGAATCGCACGCGCCCCGCCTCGAATCGCTGCCCATAACCACGAGCCGCATGACGACAAACCTCACGACCAGCCAGTCATCGAGTGCGCTACCGGCGGTGCGACAGGGGCGCCGTGTGCAGGGCGTCGCCGTGCTCCAGCGCTGGGAGAGGGACACGTGCCTGCCTTCCGATCTGAAGCCCGCTGCGCTGCGCTTCTCAGCGCGGGTGCCGCGTACACGCAAGGAGGAGTGGCAACAGGATCGTTCGAGTGTGGCGGTCCTGCCGCCGTTTGGGAAGCTTCGGCCGCAGAGCGCCTTGAAGCTGACCCAGGCGGTACAGAGGGAGGAGTTGATCCAGGCGGCACAGAGGGCGGTACAGAGGACGGCCCTCGCGCCCAACATGGCGCCTGAGAGCTGGCTTGCAGGCTCACCTAAAATGTGGAACGACGAGGCGGACAAGAACGACGGGCATGTAGACGGGAAGCTTGAGGAAAACGATGGGCAGGTAGACGGGAAGCTTGAGGAGGGGCCGTTAAAGGGGCCGTCCGCGACGGAGGCGGCGATGCGTCGGCTGGAGCTGCGGCTCATGAGCGAGGCGAGCGAGGAGTATGGCATCGACCTATTACGAAACTGCAGTGGAGCCACCCCGGCATCGCCATCGGCGCAGGAGGCGGCAGACGCAGACGCGGACGCGGATGCCGCCTTCATGGAGAGATATCACATGCCCTTTGAGGCCGACATTAAGGCCGAGAAGCGCAGAAATCACTTTAAACAGCAGCAGCATCTCGGCTCACGGTGGGACGGTCGGAAGTCGACTCGGCAGTCGCCGATCAGGCGCGGCCTGCAGCGAAGCACATCGCAGCCGTCCTCGTCCACAACGGGACGCGGCGGCGTGTTGATCAAGCCTTTGCCACAGCTTGACATGATATTCGAAGACGAGAAGGATGTGCGCCGCGCATACACACCCCTGGAACGCATGCGCGCGCACACGCCCCTGTGGGATGTGGAGCGCTCGAACCTCTTGCGGTCGCGAGAATCAGTCCGGGCTCTGCCCATGCGAGAGGGGGACCAACCGCGCGACAGTAAAGGGCGCCCGCAGACGCCGCTATGGTGGTTGTTTTGAGGAGTTGGAGCCGGAGGTGACTGGAAGAGTTGATTGCCTTCATTGGTGGCCCCATATCGCAGAGGGGCTATCAACGCCTCCGCGGGCACCGAAGAGCGATCACTTGACCGTGTGCTCTGAGTGATGGCGTGTGTGGGGGTGAAAACTCTAAACTGAAATAAATCGTTGCGATCCCGCGGTGAGGTGATGTGTCACGGGCGCGGGGTCTTCTTGCTATCCGAGCGCCCTTACAAATCGCGCCACTATATACCCTCGTTGTGCCTATCTGGCTCAGTCTGCGACGCTCATCCCTCGACTCGCGCTGATGTGTTCGACGCAGAGCCTGACCCGTGCGCATTCGGCATCTCGCAGCCAGCAACGCAACCAGCAGCGCGCAGAGCCCCCACAACATGCGCAAACTCATTCACACACTGCACCCATCCAGCTGCACCATTTGCCTTGACACAAGCATGGAACGCCCTGGCACATGCTGGAGAGCACACGCTGTGCAACGAGCTGCCGCCACGCTCAACTTTTTGAGATGATGCTGGCGGCGTAGGACTGGGAGGCAATCCAGAACATGGAGGTGATGGGGGGTGGCTTGGAGAACGCGGAGAGGGCCTCAGACGTGAAGGTCTGTGCGGCAGTGACGGGGGCGACGGCGGTGGCAGTGGCGGTGGCGGCGTCCGAATGAGGAGCACGCCTGTCGTGTCGAAAACGGGGGGAATATGAGTCGATGGCAACGATGGCAACGATGGCAACGGGGCAGGTTCCGAAGGCGACGGCGGCGGCGTTGGTGGGAAGGGAATCGCGGGCGGGCAGATACCCATGGCCTTGGTGTAGGGATTCAGATGGCAAGGCGAAGGCAGGGCGAAGCCCTTTGACGATTGGTCCTCGAGACGACCTGTGCACTCGCATCGTTGAGCACTCGAACCGTTGCTATGGCACATGGTAGTTGCACCGTTACTGCATTGGAAGAGGCCCTGGCACCCGGCAGTGACGGTGACCGAGCGATGATCCTCGCAGTCAAATTTACCGCCGCGCCCCTTGGGGCACACCATTTCGCATGGCGAGGCGCCGAAGCAAACGTTTGGCAAACTTTGCCTGATGAGCTTCACGACACAGCCTGAAGCGCCCGTGCTGTTTTCGAAGCCTCCTGCCGGGGCCCAGGTCCTCGCCGCCGCTTGTAGCACACAGATGGCGAACGCGATCATCCTCATTGGCGTCACCATCGCGACGTCGGTCGTCGCTTACTTGCGGCCGCGTTCCTCCGCAAAACCAGGGAGGAAGTGATGATCCGTTTAGGGTTTAGTCAACTTTTGCAACACCAGCGCGCAGCTTTTTACGTTTTAGATAGACATGCATGCAAAAAATGTCCATCGAATATTTGTTTACTGCGTCCCGTTGCCGTTCCCACACCCCTTTCGCTTTGTTTCGTGTCTGACACATCCGGATAGCACACTCACGCCTCCGACCTCAGAAGAAGCTGGCGACCAGCACACCACTGCAACCAACCAGTCTGTGCACCACCGTGCGGTACTGCGGTGCCACGGCACCACACCGCACCACACCAAGATCGCAGAACGATCGTGCACACATGGACAGGCTCGCAGCCCATGCCCTTTTTGGTTGTGCCTCATCAGCCAGCAGCACCAGCCGCAGCTATTCCGCCAAACGTGACTTGGTAGCGGAGGAACCACTCGATCAAGGTCAGCGGCATCAGCACGATGTTGAGCGGGAAGAAGAGTTTGAAGCCGGACTCGACCTGTGCCCAGATACCCATAACAGCGAGCACGTACATCACGACCTCGTCGGCGTACCCATCCGAATCGAGCAAGTTGGCGAGGCACGAGCCCTCCTCAAAGCAGCCGCAGCAATGACCCTTGCAGAACTTTGAGAGGAACCCTTCCTTGCCTAGGAGGGCGTCGGCGAACATGCGCCCACCGCGCAGGCCAGCGTAGTAAGCGGCCACGAAGGCGTACAAGGTCCACGCAAACCACATGACGAGCACGTTGACCACCGTCGAGATGAGTACGCTCTCACCCTCCTCCTTGCTCTCCGCGTGCTCCGCAAGCCAATCACCATCTGGGCTCCGGTGATGGTCCAGCCAGTGATGAAGCTTCCAGTTCGATGTGGTGAGGATCATGGCGATCGGCGGGCGCAAGATCTTCAGCATGGTGGGCCGGATGCACGAGGCCATTCCAAGCGCGATCGTGACCACTTGTGCGAACTGCATCGACAGCGTGGCGAGCACCGCCACATAGACTGACCACAGGTTGCTCATGGCGGACTGGAGCTTCATCGGCTGCTCAATCTTGACCATCGCGTCGTACAGGTCCTGCTGATCGAGCTGTTCGTTCTGGGGATCGGAGAGCACCTCTTTGCTCACCTTTTGGACTGTTTTGTACACGTAGTACAAATCGTCCAGGAGGGCAGTGCCGCCCATGCGGTAGGCAGCTTCGAGCGCTGCAAGAGAGACGATGTACACGCCACCAAAGAAGCAAAGCACGAGGCCACAGAGCATGATGATGAGCTGCTCGGCCCACTCATACTTGCGCATCCGCAGATAGACTGCTTTGCACAGCCCAAAGAGGCATGCGTAGAAGCCGACGAGGCATGAGAACAACCTCGCGAGCAATTTCAGAGCGCTCTTCAGGCGCTCATTGACAGTGGCATGCTTGTTCTGGAAGACAGCCACGGCCTGCCCTGCCGCCTCACCGGTCTCCATGCCGTCTTCAATGAGCTCAGTGAAGCCATCCCTCAGATGAGAAATCATCCTCTTCGGACGGATCGGCTCCTCTGAGAACTCGGATGGCTGTGGGGGCGACGGCGTCGGCGAGACTATGGGTATGGCCTCCCCTGCCGCCTCACCGATCTCTTTGCCTTCTTCAGTGAGTTCAGTGAAGCCATACCGATTCGGATGGATCTGCTCCATCTGTCGACGGTCGGTGTGCGGCTGTGGCGGCGACAGCGACGGCGAGCGTCCACGGATGAAAGCTAGCGTCTTTCCTCTGACAGTCGCGCCCCCTCGAGCCGCTCTCGCGCTCGCGAGGGTGTGTGTGGGCCCAAAAGTTGCCCCAAAAATCGCTCTAGTGACGAAACTTAGACGAGAATCCATGTTCAGAAACAAAAACTCAACTCGGGGTGTGGTTCTCTATACCCCACACCTATCACACACGCTCGAATACGGTTGTAAGGCAGTGTCAAGCCCTCCATAAAAGAAGAAGCCACCTGGACTCTGTGGAGGCCAAAAGGTACACACCTGCTTGCAAGTCCCAAGATGCAAATCACTCGAGGCCCTCACCACAACTCACGCCTGCTCCATTCCTGGGCCTCAGCTTCGCCTGGAAGGGCTTGAAGACTGGCATTGAGCTCCAGCTCCTCCATCCACAGCGTAAGCTTCACCTCCTTCTCCAAGATGAGCTTGGTCTCGTTGCGCTTGATGGCGAGATCGGGCCGAACGGCGGGAGGAGCTTTGTCCTCGGGCCCCTCGAGCAGAGCCTTGGCCTTCTCCTCGATGGCCTTCTTCATTTCCATGCGTGAACGCCTCCTCGAGCTGGAAGAGGGCGCTAACTCCGGCGGCGCTATCTCGGGCGACCCTCCAGTCGGTTTGTCCAAGGACGCCGGCAGCGTGGGCTTTACCGGACGCTGAAGCTTTCGGGCAGTGCCGGGCGTGCCGCGTGAGGCCGTTCCACGCGCCGTCTGTGAGCGCTGCTTCTGCGAGATCTTAAACTTGCCCGCAGAGGAGCGGCTCGATCTCGCAGTGGCGGCGTATGCAGACCCGCTACGGTAGACTCCGTCCCGCTTCCGACCCGAGCGCAACCGTCCCGACTGCTGCCACGAGGGCCGGCCATCAGAGCGCAGCTGCTCCGTCGGGCGTGTCTCCTCTTGCTGCATCCTCTGCTTCAGCATCGCGTCGCGCAGCTCGCGCCGTGACGGGCAGGGCGCTTTGATCGCGCAGTGCTGCGGCAGGTCGGAACGCGACTCGAGAAATGAGAGCTCGTCCAAGAGCCGCTTCTCCTGCGCCTCTTTGTACATGCGCAGCCGTATCTTCGCGTCATGCACCGCTTGCCGATCCGAGAGCATCGCCTTGGCTCTCAAGACCGCTTTGCGCTTCTCCTCTGCCTGCCTCTCCTCCTCCCAGAGCCGCTCCGCCTCCTCGGCTTCCGCCCTCGCCGCCTCAGCCTTGGTCGCCTCGGCCGCTGCCACCTCGGCCGCCGCCGCCGCGGCCGCCGCGGCTGCCGCGACCGCCGCGGCCGCTGCCACCTCGGCCGCTGCCAACTCGGCCGCGGCCATCTCGGATGCCGCCGCCTCTTCTGCCGTCACGATAGATTCGGCTGCCTCTTCAGTTGGACCTGCGGCTGTTTCAACCATTTCCGTCTCATAGAAATCCACATTCTCATCGGCCCAATCATCATCATCGTCGGTGACAGCCTCCAATGCATCATTCTTTGGCAGTGTCGTCTGTGCTGCGGCTTTATACCGATTCTGGGGCTGCTTGCCCGACAAGCTCGACGGCATTTACGAATTTCCCACGATTGGTGCGGTTTTAGCACGTCGGCTGCCCCTCGACCTCGACTTGGGAGAGTCGAAGCTGCCCCTTTCTTCAGCACTCCGCGTCAGCGCACGCGCGATCCCGAAAAGACAAACTTTTCGTCGCACACTCAAGGGCATCCCAAAATAAGTTTGGAAACCTGGGGGAAACGCCCGAAACGGCGCTTTTTGTCCGGCGTCTACTACAAGTATCCGCTCTCGCTCGCCCATACCTTGAGCGCCCTCAAGTCGCTGGCGTCCGATGCCTCGTCGAGCTCGAGAGTCTTCCTGAGCTCATCACGCTCTGCTCGCAGCTCCGCCACCTCCGCCGCACTCTGCTGCAGCTCGGCCTCGAGCGCCGCTACCCGTAGGGTAAGGAGGTCGACCTGCTGCTTCGACGCTGCCAGCTGCTCGGCGAGCACCTCGGCCGCGGTCGCGCCTTCGCATGTCTTGCGGTACACATACGCGACGGAGCGTCCGCCCACGCCCTCATTGTCGCCCTCGAGCGAATCGACGAGCTCGAAGCCGGTACCGAGCCGATAGTCGGTGGTGCACACGATGCAACCTCGGCGAAGGCGCGCGGCTAATGCGCTGGTCAGGTCGTGGAGCACGGCGTCTTCGCCGTGAGGAAAGGCGGTGGTGTACGCAAAGGACACATCCACTTCTGCCCACGGCAGTATCGACGCATCGTCCCACGACCCCTCAATGAATTCCGGGATCGTGCGCAGCTCGAGTTCGTGCCGCATATCGAGCGCCGCCTCGAGCTTTTTGCATGCGGCTCGGTGCAAGCCTGGGAGCACCTCGATGCCACGCGCTGCCTTCCACTTGTGTGTGACGGCCGCCCACAGGACGAGCCGCCCAGTGCCGGAGCCTATGTCAAGAAAGCTAAGCTCCGACCGAGCGGTGCGGTCTCGACCTGCAGCCGCGCACGCTCGATCGAGAACCACCGAGAAGAAACTCAGTGGAAACTCGCCATACGTGAAGGCCATTGGTGGCTCCTCCTTGCGCGCGACAAATGGCCAGTAACCGTCGGTGCGTGACGCCGCATTCCGCAAGGAGAGCTCCTCGGATGGAAAGAGCTTCTCGAACGCCGCGAGGCGCGTCGCGAAACGCGTCTCGAAGGCCATCGCCACGAACAGAGGCCCTGTGATGAGGAGCATGAAGAGAACAACCAGGAAAAGTTCAGCCAGATCCGCCTTTGATGGTCTGAGTAATGACGTGTCTTGACGTGACGTGACGTGACTTGCGGTTGAGCCTGTGTCCCGGGTCGCCCGATTTTATTTTTGTACGGTGCGTGAGCTGGTGCGTGCTACCGGCTTCGCTTTATGGCGACCGGCGAGCTCGCCGCCCGACAGCGGTGCTCCTCCACGTCCGTCGCTGTCCCTTCTTGGGCCAGGGGCAGCACGGCCTGCGCGCTGACGGCCAGCGAGTCGGACGAAAGCCTTCCCGCCACTCCGTACAAACCGAAGACACCAACCGACCTTTCCACCGTACCTGCCGACCAATCCGAAACCGCTCTCGACGTGAGCTCCAAGGCCGTTGAGATGCCACAGCAATCACGTCCTCCCATGGCGACGAGTTTGTTTCCTGTTGGGAGCCCACGATCGCCTCCTGCACGTCCACGCTGGCCGCCTGCCGCCGTGCTAGCGCCTCAGCCGTCTTCGGCACGAGGACGCGCCAGTGAAGGACGCGCCAGTGAAGCGACCAAACATCAAGTTTACCTTCGCCCAACGGTTGCAAGCCGCGCTTCATCACGTGGCAAGGTACCGCTCAACGAGGATGAGCCGTGGCGGCCGGCCGGCGTTGGTTATCATGAGCTGCGTGACTCGCACGAGAAGTCACCGTATGCACATCTCAAGGCGGCCACGTCCGGTGGCCCCCCGCTGCGCGCACACCTCGAGGCGCGCCTCGACCAGCTCGAAGGTAAGGTCTCCGTGCTGATCGCCGATGTGATGGCTGGAGTGGAGGCACTCATCGATGCGGTGCCGCCGCCCCCCGCGCCGCCCGTGGCGCCGCCCGCGCCGCCGCCACAGCCGCCGCCCGTTCCTGCTGTACTGGTACCTCCCCCCGCCCCTGCCGATGAGCCGGTCGGCGAGGCCATGACGACGCCCGCAACTGCGGCGGCGGCCCTACCAGCGGTATTCCAAGCTTTCCTCGAGCAACAGCAGCAGCAGCCGCAAGCACAAGTGCCGGGCGAGATGCCAGCGGGCGCGTATGGCATGTCGCAGATGCCTCCCGCGATGGCTTACCAGCCAGCGCTGTACCAACCCGCCCCTGGTCTGCTCCACCAGAGCTGGCCTCCGACGACGATGCAGGGTTGGCCACTGTCGCAGCAAATCTGGCCGTTGTGGCCGCACCAGCCGTGGCCGCATCAGCAATGGCCGCACCAGCCGTGGCCGCACCAGCCGTGGCCGCACCAGCCGTGGCCGCACCAGCCGTGGCCCCAGATGACGCAGCCGGCAGTCCGCGACCTGTGCGCACGCGGCCCGACACCAGTGGCCGCCGCATCCGCGGGCGCTGGCGGCAGCGCATCCCTGCCGACCAAGGCACGGTCGCTGTCTCGATCGGCTCCTTGGCATCGTCCGCCCTGGGAGGACGTCGCGAATCGCGACACGCCCGGCCCTGGCAAGTACGACCCGCGTGAGATGCTGCGCATCAGCTTCAATGCACGCTTCGCGCCCAATGAGGAGCACCCAGGCTATGGCCGTTTCGTGGCGAGGCCGCTCGCGCCAAGACCAGGAGACCGCTTGACTAAGCCGAAGGCCAAGGGGCACGCTCGCGCGCCTGTCACCATCGTCGCCCGATGAACTCCCGATGAACTCGAGCAAGCACTGAGAAGGAGATCGATGAACGGCGCGCACAACCTGACATCAGTCCGGATCTCGCGAACGCGAAACGGTCTCACTGGCAGACGACACATGAGCCCCAGGCCGCGACGCGCGACCCGGAAGTCATGTGCTCATGTCACGTCGAGCGCTAACGTGCCGCGGCGCGGACCGCGGTCTGGACAGGTAGTACGATTTGGTTCGGAAGCACGCTGCACACTCTCAATCATTTATCTGGAAAAACTCTACGCTCTAGCGCCACGACATCAACATCGCACATGCTTAAACTCCGAGTTACGACATGGACACACGAGACACGACTCAGTCGATGACACCGACATCACACCACATACGGAGGGTCACGTCCGCAATTCATGCACATGCTGCGTGCCGCTGCGCGCTGGTGTCAGCCGGCAAGGTTGATGGTACACGAGACTGCGCCAGTTGCGCCAAGAATGATCTCCAGCGTTTGAGCCAGTTGAGCCAGTTCGCCCATGAGATCACCACATTCGCACAAATCGATCGTCGGATGCTTTCTCGATCAAAATGAGGATCGGGCATCCCGACGCCAAGCGAATCGCCAGCTACATAATCTGTTGGAGCAGCGCATCAGCTTGAGCATTGAGATTGCCTTCAGCCTCGCACCCGACCTCCTCCTTCGCAATTCGAATGGTGGATGCAAGGTTCAGGTTGGGGTCAAGGCCAAGCACATCCTTGATCAACGTGACCTTCCCCGCCAAGTTAAGTGATGACCACGACGGCGACACTGCTGGTGGCGGCGGCACAGCAGTTGGCGGTGGCACTAGACCCATCACCGGCGGCGGGGCTGTTGGCATCACCATGCCCGTTGGCGGCGATGCGCTTGCCTGCGTCAGCGACACGCCCGTGGGCGGCGGCACAGCTGGCACTGGCCGCGTGTAGGGGGCGACTTGCCGCACGGGGACGGCTTGCCGCGGCACCCCGTCATTCGTCCATGGTCGCGGCTTGTGTGTGGCTGTCGCGGGGACCGATGGAATCGTGTTCCTGCCGCGCTTCGTGTGGTACTCAGCGAACGTTTGGGCACCAGAGAGACGCCAGTACTCGGGCGATGAAACCGCGGATGACTCGGCCTTGCCAAGCGGGTCGTACGGGTCGTCGATGTCATAAAAGATCTTTGAGCCGCCATCAACGTCCTCAGCCATCACGACAGGAAGCTGGTGGGCGCCCGCCGGGAAGCGCATCGGGGCAACCCACGCGGCCAGACATGTGGCGAATGGAAGCAGAAGCATTCAGAAAGAGAGACTTTGAGAAGGTTTTGCGTGCTTGCGGAGTTTTTGCTACCGGTAAAAAGACACCGGGGGGAGCCGGGACACATCGCTACCGGTACCGGTAAAAAGACACCGGGGGGAATCGGTGCCGTGCCCCGTGCTCCG
>Ga0209550_10003181_pt1 | contig 15681 bp, 13 predicted proteins | sample LauGreSuBDMM15SN_2_FD_187567 | JGI IMG/M metagenome (GOLD analysis project Ga0209550, IMG submission 187567) | Freshwater lake microbial communities from Lake Michigan, USA - Su13.BD.MM15.SN (SPAdes) (version 5) | ecosystem: Environmental > Aquatic > Freshwater > Lake | place: Lake Michigan...
AATGAAGCCCACCACGCAAAGCAGGTAGCTAGTTACTTAGGTACTAACCATCATGAAGAGATACTGAGCCCAGACCCTTCCCTAGTTATTGAGAAAATCTCACAGGTTTTAGATCAACCTTTCGCCGACTCATCGATTGTCCCGACATATCTTTTGGCCAAGTTTGCCCGTGAAAATCTGATTGTTGCCCTAGGTGGTGACGGTGGAGATGAAGTTTTTGGCGGGTATGACCGTTATTTAGCAACGCCTGTGATGCAAAGACTTAATCCATTTTTAGGATTAGCTCGGAAAGGCCTAAATCTTGCTGATAAAAAGTCATTAGAGCGTTCTCGAAAGATTAATCGAATAGGTTCTCAACTTTCACCGAAAGCCTCATTAGCTGCCAGATATAACTCGATTCTTTCGCTCACTCAGCCGCAAGAACTCATTAGTCTTCTTAATTCTAATCTATATTCAAAGAATGCAGAAACTTCTTACATAAATCAATTTGAATCGGGCGACTTATCTTCATTTGATCGCATGATCCGTTCAGATTTTGCTTCCTATTTACCCGGTGACTTGCTAGTTAAGGTTGATATCGCAACTATGGTAAATAGTCTAGAGCTGCGATCACCATTGCTCGATGTAAATGTCGTGGAGTGGGGAGTATCTTTGCCTCGCAAATATAAAATAAAGGGTTTTGAGACTAAACATATTCTTAAGGATGTCGCTCGTTCGCTTGTCCCAGCAGAGTTAATTGACAGACCCAAAATGGGTTTTGGAATTCCTCGAGCTGAGTGGCTTCGAACTGGAATGAAAGAAATACTTGTTGACACTCTTACGGATAGAACGGCCAGTCAGCGTGGTTGGTTTAATTCAACAGAAGTAAAGAAAGTTATTGATGAGCACATGAGCGGCAAAAACAAGGACAGTGTTTTGTGGCCGATACTGATGCTAGAACTTTGGGCAAGATCATGGCTTGACTAAAAGATGCCCTTTTTACTTGAAGGCGAACATGGTCTTTCGAGTCCAATCCCATAACTTTCACACATACGAGTTAGGATTCCAACCGTGAATCAGAAATTATCTAAAACTTTGGCGATAGTTGGCCAAGGCTATGTCGGGTTACCGTTGGCCATGGCCGCTGCTGAAGCTGGCTGGACTGTAATTGGTGTGGACAGTCTTGAGACAAAAGTGATTCAAATTAATTCAGGCTCAAGTCCCATCGAAGATGTGTCGGATTCACAACTCAAGTTAGCAATCGCTAAGGGGGCGTATAAAGCAACGACCGACTTCGCGGAAGTCTCCCAAGCTTCAGTTATTACTATCTGCGTACCAACACCACTTAACGAGATGCGCGAACCAGACCTCACGATACTAAGAAGTGCGGTAAATGGTATAGCACCATTTGTTTCAAATGAAACACTGGTTGTGAGTGAATCAACATCTTATCCAGGTACTTTACGTGAGGTAATCATTCCTATTCTTGATTCATTAAAACCAGACAAATCAAATGAAATATATTTTGCAAGTGCACCAGAGCGCGTTAACCCAGGAGATATGGTTTGGAATCAGAAAAATACTCCACGGTTAGTTGGCGCAATAGACCACGCATCAAGTGTCAAAGCATTTGAATTTTATGAGTCAATCTGTGATGCGGTAGTTTTAGTTGCAACACCTGAAATTGCCGAAGCTGCAAAACTTCTAGAAAATACATTTCGTTTAGTCAATATTGCTCTAGTAAACGAGTTTACACAGATCTGTTCTTCTAGTGGGATAAATGTGCATCAAGTAATTGATGCTGCATCATCTAAACCCTACGGGTTCATGGAATTCAGACCAGGAGTTGGAGTTGGCGGTCACTGCATCCCAGTAGATCCTTTGTATTTAACATGGTGGGCTCGCCAAAATGGATACCATGCAAAATTTATAGAAACTGCAGATACGATAAATCATCATGTGCCTCAATATGTTGCAGATCGCGCACTTAGTATCGTTGCTCCCTCAATAATTAAGCCAAAAGTACTCATACTTGGGGTTGCCTATAAGCCTGGAGTAAGTGATGTCCGAGAAACCCCAGTTGCAGAGCTTCGCAATTATTTAAACACCAAAGGTGCCGATGTTCAATGGCATGATCCCTTTGTGTCAACTTGGGAGGGGACGGAGTCAACTGATTTAGAATGGAATTGTGATGTTGCAATCCTCGCCACGAAGCAGCCAGGAATGGATCTTCGTCAATTAATTAGAAAAGGGGTACCCATTTTGGATTGCACCAACTCACTAAATAATGAACCGGGAGTCACGCAACTCTAGTCAACCCCTTTAAACTCAGCCGTAATGTCAGAAATAACTTCTGAAAGGTTTCGTTTCGGTTTCCAACCTACAAGTTGATTAATTAATTCAATGTTTGGCACACGACGATCCATATCTTCAAAGCCTTCACCATATGCCTCTTCATAGGGCACGTAAACGATAACACTCTTTGATTCAGTTTCAGAAATAACCTTCTTAGCCAATTCATTAATCGAAATTTCAAAATCATTTCCAATGTTTACAACTTTACCGACAGTGATTTCGCTAAATGCTATTGCAACAACTGCGTCAATAACGTCAAATACGTGGGCAAAACAGCGCGTCTGCTCCCCAGTTCCATAGATTGTTATCGGTTCATTATTCAAGGCTGCTTTAACGAAGCGAGGAACAACCATTCCATAAGCTCCTAATTGGCGAGGGCCTACGGTGTTAAAAAATCTAACAATTCTTGTCTCTAATTTTTTTTCAATAAAATACGAATACGCAAGTGACTCATCAATTGCTTTTGCTTCACTATATGACCATCGTAGCGTGACAGGACTTCCAAGAATTCTATCGTCACTCTCTTTTAGGGAATTAGAAACATTCTTTCCGTACACTTCACTACTACTTGTCACAAGAACAGGTGTGCCGGTGATGTTAGCGGCTTCGAGCACATTCTCAGTCCCACGGATATTAGTTAAGAGACTTCCAAGTGGGTTGTTGATTATATTGAACACCCCAACAGCGGCTGCTAGATGAAATACAAAGTCAGCATCAGAAATGAGTGGGCGCAATAACTTTGAATCAAGAATTGATCCCTGAGAAAAAAAGAAATTCTTTGAGTTGGAAAGCTCCTTCAAATTTTCCAGGCGGCCTGTTGAAAGGTCATCAATGGCAGTAACAATGTGACCGTCACGAACTAACCTTTCGCATAAATGAGAGCCGATAAAACCTGCGCCACCCGTCACTAGAATTCTCATGCCATTATCTTAATACAAAAACACCCAATAATCTTTATCCAAACAGGTTTGGATAAGAATCTTTGCCAACTGAATAAACTGCCCAAGTCACGAGTATTTTTGAAGAAGTTTGTCGGACTTTACAAACTCTGATTTGAGGTTGTGCATGCGAACAGAGGGAACTTGATGAGTTATAGTTGTTTTAGATGTTATGTAATTTTTGTTGAATAGAGTAAGCTGCAATTTGAATTAGGCTTAACCTATTTAAATCTAACAAATAATCTTGGGTACCAAGTTCTGAGTGATATGTGTCGGAAACTCCCAGACGAGCGATTTTCCGCCAAAATCATTCGTAGCTGCGACTTCTAGCATCATAGAACCAAAACCACCAGAAAGAATGTGTTCTTCGACAGTTAAAATAAAGTCATCATTTGCTAGATTAAGCACGCCAACTAAGGATAGATTAGATATTTTTGGGACCGATACGATCAATAGTTGCAAACCAGGTAGTTTAAGGCTTCTACTGCTTCAATAATACGTTTACCGATGCTATCTGTCCAACAAATTACACCATGACCTTTAATCCGACCGATGACGTTGTAATCTTGAATTTTATCTAGTACTTCAATAATAATATCTTCTTCCCCACTTTTCCAAATCGTAATTAAGCGGGAGGCTCACTACTAATGATTGGCTGCTCTGCGACTCCCCCGTTAATAATTTGACCGAATCTCGTATGACTAGTATTTTTTCTCTGTGCAAAACACATCTAGCAGTAATAACAATTTCGCTGTTTTTTGCCTGGCTAGAGGTTACCCAAACTGGGAGCTATATAGGTACCTAAAATTATGTACCCGTAACATATTTATAAAGCGTGCCTTAAGAGTGAAAAATGGCAAATATGACATGATTATTTTTCACGAAGGTAATATACACCGACTACAACAAATATTCATTAATTTTTTTTCCTTAACATGGCGAATCAAATTTATTTCAGTTGCAAACGAGTTTACATTGCCAAACAAGTTTAGCTATCCAAAAGGAGTTGTGAGTCTCGGGTACGTTTTTATGTGCCGTTTTAGCTATTTGACAGTTTGGAAGTATCTTGAAAATTATGAGACAGTAATGAGAATTGACGATGATGTTTTTCTCTTAGAGATTAATGCTAATGAACCTTCGGAAATATTTGACTACGCCTTCATAAGTAATGAAATGCACGAACCAACAAATAAAAGTCTATATGCATATCTAGACACTAAAGGAAAAAGCACTTTATATGATCACGAATTTCCCTATACCAATTTTTACATCACAAAACCAAGTTATTGGTTAAGGCAAGACATCCAATTGTTTTTAGATGATATTGGGAACTGCCAAGAAGGTATAAATGATAGATGGGGAGATGCAACTATATTGGGAATCGCCTTAAAGGAATTTCACGATTGGACCAAAACTCGGCTTAGAACTGATGTTAAATATCTACACATGAGTCATCGGTCAATAGTCACAAATGGTTTAAATTTAACAATTTACTCGAAAATAGTATCAAAATTTCCAATGGCTGCTCGATTTTTGCGCTTACTTTTCAATCGGTGGAAAAGTTTGCGGGCACAGTAAGAATAGAATAGGCGAAAGTAATTTTCAACAGAATTCGATAATAACGAGTTTTATATTTGTTTACTTGCTATATCTTCTTTAAAGCATCGAGTTGAAGCATGATCAGCATCGGTGGCAGCATATGCGGAAATAAAACTTGTTCAGTGATCTGACTGAATTGACGTCTTATACTCGAATTCTGCGCCTGAGGAATTTCTAGTTCTGACGGAAATATTGGACTGGCCGGGTCGGTGGCTTGTCTTAATACGACAAAAACTTCTAAAATACGAGCATGATTGAAATGGGAAAAAGCCAAAAATTTGTAAATTACAATTACCCCCTCAACCTATTTGCTAAAACTGGTGAGGATGTCGCGATCCATAAATTTGTGGAAATAAAACATCCAGAGTTAATTTCAATTGGCTCTCACGTAGCAATTGATTTTGGATTTTTTATAACAACTGGGGCAATAATTGGTGACTACATACATATCGGGCCATACGTTTCAGTAATTGGTGGGAAAAGAGCGCTTTTAGAATTACAAAGTTTAAGTTCCGTGGCGGCAGGTGTTCGCTTTATTTGTTTAGGTGATGAACATCTAGGAGAAGGAATTGTTGGTGCATTAATACCTGAGAAATTTCAGGACAATCGGATAGGCGGGAAAATTACAGTTGAAAAATATGCTGCAATTGGTACCAATGCGATTGTGATGCCAGGAGTAACAATTAGAGAAGGGTCTGTGATAGGTGCTAATGCGTTAATTAAGCATGACACCGAGCCTTGGACTATCTATGTGGGTAGCCCAGCTAAGGCAATAAAGCTTAGACCAAAGAGCAAGATTCTTGAATTTGCTGCTGCGATGGGATATTGAAGAATATGAAAAAGGCGTTAATAACAGGAATTACTGGGCAAGATGGATCTTACTTGACTGAGTTGTTGTTAAGTAAAGGCTATGAAGTTCATGGGATAATTCGCCGAGCTTCCGTATTTACATCTCAGCGAATTGATCACTTACGTCATCACCCGAAATTGATTTTACATCACGGAGATTTGAATGACTCTAGTAGTTTATTTACCTTAGTCCACAAAGTAATGCCTGATGAAATCTATCATCTTGGAGCACAATCGCATGTTGGCGTATCATTTGAGGTCCCAGAATACACAGGCGATGTAACAGGTTTAGGAACATTAAGACTCTTGAATGCAATAAAGTCAATAAATAAAGAAACCAGATTCTATAATGCCGCAACTTCTGAAATGTTTGGTGGTTTTCCAAGTACCGTACCTCAGAGTGAGGTCACTCAATTTCACCCTCGCTCCCCTTATGGTGCGGCAAAGATGTATTCATACTGGCTAACCGTAAACTACCGTGAAGCATTCTCCCTTTTTGCAACTAACGGAATTTTATTTAACCATGAGTCACCCCGAAGAGGAGAAACTTTTGTTACTCGAAAAATTACAAAGGGAGTGGCAAACTATTTGATTGACACACAGTCCAAGCTAAATTTGGGCAACCTAAATGCTATTAGAGATTGGGGTTATGCTGGAGATTATGTTGAAGCAATGTGGCGAATGCTTCAACAGCAGGAATCAAGTGATTTTGTTATAGCAACTGGTCGACCATGTAGTGTTCGAGAATTTGTAACTTCCGCTTTTGGTTTCATAGGAATAGAAATTGAATGGATAGGATTAGGGCTGGCTGAAAGAGGTGTCGATAAAAAGTCAGGTAATGAAGTTGTAGTGATAGATCCAAAGTATTTTAGGCCTTCAGAAGTAGAGCACCTAGTTGGCGATGCCTCAAAAGCTAAAAAATTACTTGATTGGCAACCATTGACAAGTCTTGAAACGCTAATTGAGATGATGGTAAAGAGTGATATTGAATCATTTAGACGATAATTTAAGAGTCCTGGTTCTAGGGCACACAGGTTTTTTGGGAACGGCAGTCCACAATGAGCTATCTCGCATTGGCGCGAATGTCACAGGTGTCTCAAAATCTACTGGTACAGACATTAGGGAGCCCGGCGCACTTGATAGTGTTATAGAGCGAGAAAACATTAATGTAATAATCAATTGTGCCGCTGTTGTTGGCGGAATACAGTTTGGTAGAGCGCATCCGGTATCTATTTTTAATGATAATTTGAGAATGACTCTCTCGATACTCGAAACCGCTTCTAAATATGGAGTAAGACTCATAAATCCTATTTCGAACTGCGCCTACCCTAAGGAAGCAAAACTCTTCAAAGAAGAAGAATTTTGGAATGGACCCTTAGATGAGTCGGTATTAGTTTATGGATCTATACGCAAGTTTTCTTGGGTTGGTGCTTCCGCGTACGCCCAAGAAAGAGATTTGAAATCTATAAATTTGGTTTTTCCGAACATGTATGGCCCCGGAGATCACTTGAATCCAATTCGCGCTCACGCATTAGGAGCTTTAGTTTTCCGGTTTTTGGAAGCCCGTAGTAATAATTTATCGAAAGTTGAAATTTGGGGATCGGGTAATCCGGTGAGGGAATGGATGTATATAGAAGATGCGGTTAGTGCCATATTGGCATCGCTATCGACTAAAGCAGGTATTGAAATTATAAATGTCGGTTCCGGAGTTGGAATATCCGTTAGGGACTTAGCATATGAAATTGCTCATCAAATGCAATATCGCGGTGAAGTTGTATTTGATCTGAGTAAGTCAGATGGCGCGCCACATAAGACTATGGATGGGTCAAAAGGGCGCAAATTACTTAATTGGGCACCTAAAACAAATTTAAAGGAAGGTATAGGAAAAACTATTAAATGGTATGAGAGTCAAGCCCAAAACAAATAGCTACGGGTATGATTCTCATATGGAAATTCTAGATAACGAAGTATTGATTGCGAAATATTTTTCTGCAAGCGAAATAAAATCTCAAGGCTTGCAATTCTACTCTGAAATGCAAGATGGGATTCAGGTAGGTACCTGGAACTATGATAAAGGGAAGCTGTTGCAGCCGCATATTCATAATTTAGTCGAAAAAGTCAGTGGTCGAACTTCTGAAGTTCTTTACGTGATTTCTGGAAAAGTGCATGTCGATATATACAACGAGGACGCTAGACTAATTCGAGAATTCCAACTCAATCAAGGGGATTTATTGATCTGTCTAAATGGAGGACATGGCTACCAGATCCTCGAAGAAGGCACTCATGTTCTTGAAGTGAAGAATGGGCCATACTTTGGGCCTGCTGTCGACCGAAAAAGGATTCAGAATGAATGTCGGCTCCAGTATTGAGATTTAGAACTAAATATATTATAGGGTTTGCTTTACAATGATTCCACAAATGATTCCATTCTTCGATGATATCGAAGCACAGATGGTTGCAGAGTATATGAAATCAGGCGGCTTTATTACAGAATTTAAGAAAACACTCGAATTTGAAAATTTAATTTCTGAATTTACAGGCTCTCCCAATGCAATAATTGTCAACAATGGAACAGTAAGCCTTTATCTCATGATGCTTGCACTGGAAATTGGGCATGGTGATGAGGTAATTGTGCCAAACTATACGATGATTGCGACTCCTAATTCAGTTCTTGCAACTGGTGCTTCTCCAATATTCGTTGATGTCGAACCCAATACGTTGTGCATTGATTTTGAAGCGCTTGAAAGCAGATTATCGCCTAAAACCAAAGCAGTTATTTTTGTTTCCGCGAATGGAAGATTTCCAAGTTATGAAATAGAAACTCTTGTCGAATGGTGCGGCGATAGAAATCTTTATCTGCTTGAAGATGCAGCGCAAGGCCTAGGTAGCATTTATCCGAATGGCGCACATATTGGAACGGTTGGTCTGATGGGAAGCCTTTCATTTTCCGTACCTAAAATAATCTCGACTGGCCAAGGTGGATGCATTCTTACAGGGAGTGATCCTCTAGCTGCAAAGTTGAGAAGATTAAAGGATTTTGGTAGATCTAGTGGAGGAATTGATGTTCATGACTCAATTGGGTTCAATTTTAAATTTACAGATTTACAAGCATGTGTTGGTATTGCACAAATGGGAAAACTTGAATCGCGCATAATTAGGAAAAGAGAGATTTGGGAGAAGTATAATTTATTGCTAAAGGACGTACCGAACATTCAGCTATTTAGTCACGATACCAAGTTCACAACCCCTTGGTTTATAGATTCTCTAGCCGAAAACAGAGAGAGTTTAGTAGCATTTTTGAAAAATCTTGGAATTGGAACAAGAACAATGTACCCGCCAATTCACTCACAAAAAGCTTATGGAAGAAAGGGTTCCTTTCCTATTTCTGAAGAAATTGGAAGAGCTGGCCTGTGGCTGCCATCATTTGTGCAAATTACAGATAGCGAAATTAACGAAGTTTGTTCTTCTATTGCTGAATTCTACGGATAAGCCTCAAAGCAACAAAATGGCGACAATATCAATTGTTGGATCAGCGCCGATTAAGCTGGAAACTAGCGGAAGTATTTCTACAAAATTTTGGTTTTTTCATTATCTATCTTCTTTGGGTCACAAACTTATTTCGGATTCAAGCGGGGATATTCTCATTTCCATAAATCACAATCAACATGCTTATAGGCAATATAAAAAAGCTGGCGGCTCACGGGAGAGTGCATTTTTAATAAGACTAGAACCTGTGTCAGTTTATCCTGGTCAATACAATAAAAAAATAGAGTCACAGTATCGAAAAGTGTTTACACCTGGCTTCGCAGAAGATTACAAGACAAGAACACATTTTGTTGGCTGGCCCTATACCTTTAATTTAAATCCGAGTAAACCTTTGGATACGGACCCAGAGCTCCACTCTTGGCTAAATGACAATTTCAAAAAACATGAAAATGTGAATGTTGAGATTTGGAAGAAAAGGCCAATCAATGCAGTTATGATTGCGGCAAACAAGGTCAGCCCGCTGAAGAATAGTAATTATAAAATTCGGAGAAAAATAGCCATGAACCTTCCCCCGGACACGCTAGAAGTTTATGGCCCTCTTTGGAACGGGCAAATATTCAGTAAAATACGACATAGAATTGCAACAGCTGTTTTTACTATTAAGAGTAGAAAAATTCCTAACCCTGTACAACTGTATGGAAATTTATTCGGGAGCTATAAAACGGCTAAAGGAGAAATTCCTGACAAGCATAGTTTATTGCGCGATTCAAAATTTTCAATTGTGATTGAAAATTCCAGTACGACAATGAGTGAAAAGCTCATCGATTCAGTTCTGAGTGGTTCAGTTCCTATATATTTAGGACCTGAATTGAAGTCACTCGGGTTACCTCCAAAATTAGCAATCCCATTTAATGGTCAAGTCGAAAGTCTTCTTGAAATATTGAACAATACCCCTCCTGAAGAGATTGCCGAGGTTTTGCTACAAGGGAGCACATTTATTGAGAGCGAGAATTTTTTGAATAATTGGACCGAAAAGGGAGTCTACACTCAAATTGCTAATTCGATTGACGAATGTCTTAAGGAATTATGAGATGAGACTGACAGTATGCATTGTAACTAAGGGCAGAGGTCAATTCTTAGAACAATTATTGAATAATCTGCAGTTACTAATCAAGGATTCGCTAGTTGACATTTTGATTTTAAATAACGGTGCTCCGACTGATGTAGCCAATAGTTTGAATGACTGGGTGAGAAAAAATCCACTACAAACTCGCATTGTTAACTTTGAGGAGAACAGCAGTTGTCCCTCTAGCTATTGGCCAGATATTGTTGCGAACTCTAATTCATGGGTAATTATGCCAGGTGATGATGATCTACTAGATAATGAGATCATCGAGGCATGGCGCTCAGCATTGCGAAAGAACACTAATTTAGTAGCGTACTCATTTTCTGCGAGGCTCATTGATTCAGATGGTGATTCACGTGGTGAGCCAATAAGACCACCGGTGCTGCAATCTAAAGGTAGTTTATCGCAAATTGCGGGTGCATTCCATGAGCCGGGATTTATTTGGCCAGCACTAATCTTTAAAATTTCCGCCTTAAAAATGAAAATACCAAGTTCACGATATGCTTTCGATTGGTGTGTTGGATTAGCACTACTCACTACAGGTGAAATTGAATCTACTTCGCAAGTTGGACTTTCATATCGAGTGCACGAATCACAAGAATCTGCGATAGCTCCTCTAAGGAGGAAGTTTTTCGAGGGATCTTTTTGGATTGCAAAATTTATAAAGTCGGCTGAATTTGAACTGTGGATTTCTAGAATTAGTGATGAAGACCGCTTAGAGTTTTGGAATGAAATACAAGCTCGTAAGCCAATCTATGGCGATCGATATTTCGGTCGCAAAATTGAGTTTCTTCTCGCTATGATTTTATTAGACAAAACATTAGAAATTGAGTACAGAGATACAATAATCAACAAATTAGCATTAGACAATGGGGTCCTATTAAAAGATTCGGAGTCCCAAAATTTCATCGACACAACGAGGCTGTTTAGCATTTCAGCACGAGGAAATTTGGCTCTCAAGTTACCAAATGGAGCATGCTCAGATCTTAAAGATGCTGCTAAACTACTAAAGGGACGCAACAATGCACTTGTGATTCACGCTGTTTGTCAACATTCAAAGCCTAATAAGGACTTATCATACATAAATTGTTCTGATTTCAAATTCAACGCCCAACAAGTGAATGCTGATTTAATAGTAGATCAACTTACACAGAGATTGGAATCTGACGGAAAATTCAATTTCTCACTCACGGGGAGCGAGAAATTAGTGATTGAAAATTTACGGAAGTTTAAGTACAAAATCCCGAGCCCTATTATAGATTTGCTCCGAAGGGTAATTCGATTATGATTATTCGAATTATTCATCGCATTAAGCAACTGATCTCATCGATATATAGGAAATTTGGATTAGTCGATATTGAAACAATTTATTTTGAGGGTGGATTGGGTAGTCAAGTGCTCGCTTATCTGGAATGGCTCGGGAAGTGCGAGATTCATGCAAAAGAGCCGAGTAAACTAAAGCCGATGTGTGATACTACCTACTTCGCGCGAAATGTTGGCTATAAAAAAGATGGGCTAAGAATTGGTCCTTGGCTCCTAAATGAGTACGGTTTGAGTGTAAAAGATCTTGAACCTTACTCACGCAGAAAGATAAGTAAATTTGCGAAGGTTCGTGCCGGGGTAAACGAGAAAATTGAATTTATAAACGGAGCTTACTACTTTGCCCTCGCTCAAAAGTATAGAGATGTAGTGAAAAATGAGCGTGATACGACCAAATTCGCAGTAAATGAAGTTGGCCTACACGAAACCGAAGCAAACAACACTGATGGGCTATTGAATTGTTGTGCAATCCACATACGCCGAGGTGACTACTTACAAGTCGCATCACACATAATCAGTGACAATGACTACATAATACTTCTTAAAAAAATTGAAAGTTTCATACCAGATACTTTGGTGATATTTTCAGATTCGATTCTAGGGAGTGAATTTAAGCGCGAGATAGTAGATACTTTTAAACACAAGAAAGTCATTTTTTGTGAGGGAAATAGGTATCAGGAAATTGATGTCCATAATTTTATGCGAAGTGCGAAGGTTCTAGTTACCGGAAACAGTACTTTTTCTTTGACAGCAGGTTTTTTGGCTAATAGGAATAGTATTGTTTTTTCACCAATAAAATTTTATGGTGGATTAACCAAAAAGGAAAATACAAATCCCTTTATCTCAGCAGGAGAATTTTTCTTACTAAAGTGAGAATTCTTAAATTTGAAATATTAATAGATTATTTTTTATCACATTATTTGATGTTATCAATATATTCAGTCCAAGCCTGAACTACATCTTTAGAGTCACGGTGTTCAAGACACAGGAGTCTTACTGATTTTGGAGGAATCAAGTTTTCTAATTGCACCCTATTCTCTTCAATTCTCTTTACAAAGTCAGCGATCTCAAGGCAATAGAATTGATTGTCTAGCTTGAATCTGCGAAACGCTTCTATATCAGCTAAAAGCATAGGAACTCTACGTTGCATCCCTTCTAGAACAACCAACCCATCCCCTTCAAATTTAGATGGGACAATCAATAGATCTCCAGCTTCAAAAGAACTCCATGCATCGTGTCGCTGGCCAAGGAATACATCTTGGTGTGTCAATTGGTGCACTTTTTCCCCCAAGTCTTTACGCATAGGCCCATCACCAATCAGGAGGCATGGTAATTGTGTTTTAATTGATATTTCAACAATCCAATCTGGTCGTTTCTCAGTACTTAGTCGCCCAATAAAAATTAGGCGTTTGACCACTTTATTTGTGCCAATCATCAGTTCTGTAAACCCAGAAGTAATTGCATTTTGAATCACTCTGTCTGCTTTACCAGCGTTTGGCCAAATTGATAGATGATCCGAAACACTAACCCACTTTGCTCCTCGAAGTCTCAGTAAAAATCTAACAATTTGCCCGAGAACTTTTCTCTTGTGCCATGGCCCACTCGAATGTTCAACAACTATAAATTTTGTTCGCTTGAGCAGCAATGCTCCGAGTAACTCTGGAAGTGAACAATTCAAAATACAGATTTCTGGATTCCAACGCCGAGCAAGTACATTAAGGCGGAAAAGCGCCTTTAAAATCGAAAACGACTCCTGTCTATTTGAGTCGTATAAAGGTCGAATATCACAATCAGGATTGACCAAATCTTCGGGTCCACTCTTCACTGGTACAAGTGCAACTTGCCATCCCTCAGTGTGCAACCCTCCACACAACAGATTCATCGATCTCTCGGCACCACCCCCTGAGAGTGAATTAGTTAGAACTAGTACTCGCCGCAAAGGTTACTTCCAATCTTGTTGAAGGACACTTCAAAAATAATCAGCTCTTTATGGCCAAAAAACACCTTCACCTACTATCTTTGCTAAGGTTTCATAAATTATATCGTAGGTGTGAGCACAGTGGGAGCTATAGATTGGCAAAATGGGAATTCTATCGTAAGCACTCCACCATTGGTGGAGCACTATCTGTTTTGTCTAAGCGTGATCAGAAGAAAACTCTTCTAGTAACAGCAATTCAGGTTTTTGTCGGAATTTTTGATTTACTAGGGATTTTTTTTGTTGGGATTCTCGGCGCACTCTCTGTATCAGGTATTCAAAATCAAGGGCCTGGGAATCAAATAGCAGGAATTTTGGAAATTTTAAATATTGCAAGTTTTACTTTCCAAACACAAATAATGATTCTTAGTTTTTTAGCAATAGGATTACTAGTTGGACGCACTTTCATTTCTATTATCTTTACTAGAAGGATTTTATTCTTTTTTAGCAGTAGAGCTGCCGTAATCTCTACCGAATTAGTTCATAAAGTGCTCTTGCGACCCGACATTATGACACAATCCCAATCCTCTCAGCAGATACTTTATTCTCTCACCCGTGGTGTTGAACTGTTATTGATGCAGGTACTGGCCACTTTTGTTGTACTAATTGGAGATGTTTCGCTATTAGCGATTATTACAATTGGATTAGTTGCCGTTGATCCCCAAATTGCACTTGCAACAACTTTAGTATTCTCCATAATTGGCTACTTACTTCATCGTTTTATGAATGTACGCGCAAAATACCTTGGAGGATTAAACTCAGAGCTAAACATTAAAAGTAATGAGAAAATCGTCGAAGTACTATCTAGCTACAGGGAAGCTATCGTAAGGAATAGGAGAAATTACTACGCTGAGGAAATTGGTAAGATTCGATTTGCTTTAGCGAAGTCAACAGCAGAGTTAAACTTTATGCCTTATGTTAGTAAATATGTTATTGAATCAGTAGTTATTATTGGTACTTTAATGATAGGAGGCGTACTTTTTCTTTTAAATGATGTAAACAAGGCGGTGGCAACGTTAGCCGTATTCCTAGCAGCTGGTAGTCGAATTGCACCATCTGTTTTACGCGTACAGCAGAATTTGGTTCAAATACGTGGCAATTTGGGTGCTTGTGCGCCAACTCTTGAAATGATTAAGAAACTAAAAGATACCAAGGTGCCAGAAACTGTAAGTCAGGATTTGGCGGTAGACCATGAGGGTTTTTTACCAAGCCTGACAGTTGAGAAAGTTACATTTACCTACCCGAATTGCGACAATCCCACTATATCCAAAATCAGTTTGGAGATCCCGCCGGGTAGCTTCGTGGCAATTGTCGGGGAATCTGGGTCCGGTAAGTCCACTCTTGTTGATTTGATTTTAGGAATACTTCAACCAAATAGTGGAAGTGTTTTGATTTCAGGCACTACACCGCTTGAGGCTTTCGAGAAGTGGCCGGGGGCCGTGTCATATGTCCCACAAGATATAGCAATTTCAAATTCAACTATTCGTGACAATATTTCCCTCGGTTATCCTTTAGAGAAGATGAATGATGGCCTGATTAATAGTGCAATTGATCTTGCTGAGCTGGGACGTTTCATTTCTCAGGAAAGAAAGGGCCTTGATACCGAAGTAGGTGAGCGAGGCGCAATGCTAAGTGGTGGTCAACGCCAACGCCTTGGTATCGCCAGAGCTCTATTCACATCTCCAAAACTCCTTGTACTAGATGAGGCAACAAGCGCCTTAGACGGAGATTCGGAAAGTAAAATTTCTGAATCCCTAAGCGCGCTCAAAGGAGCAGTTACGATTATCATGGTTGCACATCGACTTTCAACTGTTCGGAATGCAGATTTAGTTGTATATATGGATGAGGGGAAAATTAAAGAGATGGGAACTTTTGAAGAGCTCAGAAATAAGCTCTCTGATTTTGATCACCAAGCAAAATTGATGGGTTTGTAAAAGAATTTTTACATAAGACAAAAAAGTGGCTTGGGCCGGGATCGAACCGGCGACCTAACGATTTTCAGTCGTTCGCTCGTACCAACTGAGCTACCAAGCCAAACAAGGTTTCAATGTCAT
>Ga0209550_10003183_pt1 | contig 15676 bp, 12 predicted proteins | sample LauGreSuBDMM15SN_2_FD_187567 | JGI IMG/M metagenome (GOLD analysis project Ga0209550, IMG submission 187567) | Freshwater lake microbial communities from Lake Michigan, USA - Su13.BD.MM15.SN (SPAdes) (version 5) | ecosystem: Environmental > Aquatic > Freshwater > Lake | place: Lake Michigan...
GCACCTTTCATTATTATGGGTCTGACAATCGTAGCACTGCTGATCTTATTTTACAGACGCTGGCTCAATAGATAAACAATTTCTTCATCTGACAAAGGTGAATAAGGGTCTGTTATACCACCTAGTTCTTTTCTACGTGCAGCAAGTAAAGCTGACCTGTCATCTAGAGGACAGTCCAGGTGTAAGCAAGTAACCTGCTTCGGGCCTCCTGAATCACTTGCAGATCCTACAGCAGCTTCGATTGATAAAAAAGACCAGGGATAGTCAAGAATAACAACATGGTCGAACCCGTATAAGTTCCCAAGACGACCCTCGGAACGAATGATAACAATATCCGTTGATTTGTCGTTGATCGCACCCTCTGACTGGTCGACGGTTGTGACAGTTAGGGGCCGTAGTGCGCTTCTGATCAATTGTGCGGTACGATGATTTCTAGTTACAAGAGCTACACGATTTCCTCGGCTGTGCTCAGTGCGAGCAATCTCAACAGCACGAGATACTTTTGGGCTCACAGAGCTAGAAGGTCCAGCAGATACTATTAGCAACGACTCCGCAAGAATCTCTGCATGCTCACGCCGCTCATCGAGAGCAATAGAAAAAGCAGCCAATTGTTCATTCGTAGGTGTAAGCAGTTCAACACTAGACCTGCGAAAATTGTGTTCCGCTACACCGCTAGGTCCACGTCTAGATAAATAAGATTTCACATGCTCAATTGCCCTTGCTTCCGGGCGTAAAGGATAACGACTTATCAAGGGTACATTATGCCTGAACTCTGCTGGCTTGATCAAAGACATAAGGTCAACGGCTCGAGCTGCATTATCAGGAAACTCTGAAGAACATGTAATTCTGTATGCGTCGAGCAGACCGTCCAAGCGGTGTAAAGTCTGAAGCTGTTCGTCATCAGCTCGGTAAAGATCATCAAATATAACTGATGCTGGTGAAGGAATGTTTGATCTTGATACCAGGTCACGGTATGTCACTAGGTGTACGTCAGCACGTTCATGCGTTAGTGAATAGCTACGCCCTATCATATCTAAATGGCGCTGCCAAGCCCAGAGGGCATGAGGGAAAGTTACGATAAGAAGGGGGAACGCATCCAACGCTTCTATCGCAGCGAGTGTGAATACGCGTCGACCTAAACCACTTTCCCATATGACCGCTTCTCCTCGTCTAGCCGCTAACCTATCAACTAATCCTCGAAGATCTGTTTGAGCGTGCTGGGATAGTACGAAAGGTAAGGATGGTAGCTCTGCTGGAGGGCGGTCATAGCTAGGGCGACGGCCTTCCCAGATGAATCCAGGGGTGTTACTTACATCAGAAGCATAACCTAACGGAACTCCGTAATGTGTATCGCTAAGGCGGAACAGGGCTCGCAAAGGTGAAGTCTCAACTCTTTGTGGTTTAGTAGTTAGAATCTCAACGAATCCATCGAGATTGACTCTAGCTCTGCCGAGCAGAACTGGAAGCTGAGATGCTGACAGTAAATCGTCCCAAGTGTCGTTGTCCGCAATGAATGAGACTTCGAGAGCCATGAAAGCCGGAGCCGACCTCGACGGTAGAGGCTCATTGAGTGTGACTTGACCGTCAAACCAAGATACGTTGAACAAGTCTGCTGCTTCACTAGATACCACCACAGGGCGACCATCCTGCGATGGCCTTGTAACCAGGGTCCACAATGTGAGTAGATCACCGCGTGGGACAAGCTCTACCTGTGCGGGTAGTGACAGCAACTTCCGTAACTCGACAACGGGAAAAGTTAGCGAACCCTCTATGGATGTATCCGCTGTGAGTCCTACTGAACCTAAGTAAGCGTTTACGGTATCCGCATCACCGATAGCACTACTCACGGCTATCTGTAAACCTGCCAGACTTAGCTGAACACGAACCGGAGACAAAGGCGTGTCAAAGCTCAAGCGGAGTTGGACTGGGTTCTCCCACATCAGCTCTTCCTCTCTATCACAGGCTCCTACCTTACGCGTGTCAGGTCTAGGCTTGCAATATTGCACCCAAAACTGGTTCTATCCCTAATAGGTTCGGCCCCAACGTAGGGTCACGGTGCTAGAAACTGTACTTCGAACGGCTACTATTGCGGGCGAAGTTGCGATGTCTCTGGACGGTCACTTCTACGAAGAGGAGGAGAATTATGAGTGATTTCGTAACGTCCATGTCAGGCGACGAAGAAGATGAAGCCATCGAGAAGGCGGAAACCTTCCTTGGTGGCTTACGAAGCGAACTTGATGAGGGTTCCCACCTTCACCCTTCTTTTGCTTCTCTAGCTGCAGCAGCCGACGCTGTAAGAGCAGGTTACCTTTCTTTCGGTATTACCCCACAGCGAGCTGCAGAAGCTTTTCAGTTGCTACGCATCCTGGATGATAACGACATTGAGTGGACCGTTGGCCCTTCATCGGGTTCTTGGTTCCGACGTAGGCAAGGCTCAAGCAGCTGGCAAGCTGGACCAGCCCCACTTATGGCTGAACCAAAAACTGGGCAAAGCCAACCTTGGCTCTCTGCTGAACTGAACGAAATTCTCCCATCAGCTCGAAACTCGAATAAAACCGGTATTGAAACTAAAGTTGGTAATCAACCTGGTATCCGCGTTGTTGATGTTGTACCACAATTCCCAGAACTTGAACGCGAGTCCGCTGACTGGTTGCTCTCAGAGTGGGATGCTCTCGAGGCCGAGATGGAGAACCTGCAAGCAGGTGCTCGACCATCTGTCTCCATTGCGGACAGCGCAGCATGGCCTGTAAAGCAAATGTTTGAGAAGATGTCCATAGCTGACTCAGTTCAAGCAGATCAAACCGAGAATCTAGGTCTTCCGAACCTCGAATCTAAAAAAGAGCCTGAATCCGATATGTTTGATCTATTTGTGAAACCCGAAGCGCCAGCCGATCGAAAAGGTGCAGTTCTAGCATCTGATCTTTTGGATGCAGGACCCGCAGTAAGGGAAGGCTTCACACAACACGAATCTGATAACTCTGCTGATATCCCACAATCAGCTTCACAATTACCTACATCATTAGATATACCCACCACTATGCCTGGTTCTGATACCCAAGATATCGATTATGTTAGGCCTAGTGTTCCAGACAACACCCCAACCTCCCCTCTTCAAGAAATTCCAGATCAGCCATCCGACGAACATACCACAATTGCTGAAACCGCCAACGGAGACAACCCTTACGGAATCTGACGGTAGCCGGAGGGTGCACTATCTAGCTATGCCTATCACCATTGGATTAGACCATCAAGAATGAAGGAGTACCCGTGGCAACTAAGTCCAAGAATACAAACAAGGCAGCTGCTGACGAAAGTCGCGCATCAGCACTTGACAACTTTCTCAATCAGATGAAGAAAGAACGACCAAATGAGGTCCTGCGTCTGAACGATCCAGGCGCTCGTGTCAACATCGACGTCGTTCCTACGGGAGCAATTAGTCTTGATGTAGCTATTGGTGCCGGTGGATTTCCACGTGGCCGAATTATTGAGCTCTTTGGAGGCGAAGGTGGCGGTAAGACTACTGTTGCTTTGACTGTCGCAGCCAACGCTCAGAAGCGCGGTGGTAACGTTGGTTTCATCGACGCGGAACACGGGCTAAATCGCCAGCTCTGTGAGAATATTGGCATCGACCCGTCTCGCTTCGTTGTTTTTCAACCCGAGAGCGGGGAGCAAGCTGTTGACATGGTCGAACAGATGATTCGTTCAGGTGCTTTCGACATGGTTATCGTTGACAGTGTTGCTGCGATGACACCAAAGGCAGAAATTGATGCTGATGTTGAACAACAATTTATGGGTTTACACGCACGACTTATGTCGAAGTTCATGCGTAGGGTTGCAGGCATCACCAACGAAAACAATGTAATGCTTGTTCTCATCAACCAGGTTCGAAAGAATCTCGCAGCTTATGGCACTCCTGACGAAACAACAGGAGGAAAGGCCATCAAGTTCTACTCAAGTCTACGCATAGAGGTTCGTACATCTAGTTCGAAGAAGCTCACAATCGATGGAGAGGTCGTAGGACATACTGTAACCGCAACCGTCAAGAAGAATCGACTTGGAGCACCACACACTACAGCAGAGTTCGACCTAATTTATGGCAAGGGCGTTGATGGTAGTGGGGCTCTTCTCGATGTTGCCGAAAAAGTTGGGGTTCTCATACGTAACGGAGCATACTATACAATCCACAGCACGGGCGAGCGCCTTAGTGAGACTGATGCCGATGGTAAGGTTCGTTCAGTTGTTGGAAAAGAGGCAGCAAAAGGCCTTCTTCGCAGAGACGATGAACTTCGCGTTCATCTCGAAGAAGCTGTCTATGCTGCACTCGGATCGAACCCTTTGCCAACAGCTGTAATCATTGAAGATGAAGTGGACGAGGAAATCTAGTTCAGTTTGAATAAACTGTAACGTTACCTACACGCAGTACATAAGACAAAGAGGGTTGATATAATGATTCTCTTTGTCTTTTCTGTTTCAAATAGATAATTATTCAGGCAGATGCTTGATGAGCATATCTGCAGCCGCATCAGGGCTAAGATTCAATGTATCTATAACGAGCCGCAGAGGATCGACGGGTTCGGTGTCACAACGGAAGCAGCGGACCTTTCCATCAACGACTCGCATAGAAGGATTTGCGTCTCCATTTCGATGTCTATCCGGTCGTGTACAACGCCAGAAACCTGAATCCGGTGACTGTGTGGAACCTAAAAAGCCAAGAGTAGCTTCCATCGGTAAAATTGAGGCCGCAATCAAACGGTTCTGCCTCTCTGATGTAAGTTGGTTAGGGGCGATTGCATTGCGGAAGTCGGTGCGAATTGAGCGGCGCAGTTCTGAGCCAGCACGACGTAGCCCGTCAAGTTCCACCAAAGTTCCGTCGCTATCAGAAAATGTAGGAAAGTAGTCAGCCCCGTTGCGTACACGAATGGCTGCAGTCACCACTAGCTGAGTCAGTGACGTAGATACACCAGAGCCCACTGGCTCTAACGTAACACGACGTGCATAACGAATCCGGGTCACATCTTCAACAGATAAGGCCTGCGTAGGGTCAAGGGAACCGGCTGACCGCCCAACAGATACATGCTCAACTAGTTCTTCTGGTCTACCCTGATCTTCAGCTGAAGTGCCAGCTGCGTGCAGAAGTGCTGCGCTAACAGGTTCTGCGCCAGTTGAAAAGTCTAATCGTCTTCCTGCAAAACCGACAAGTGCTGCGTAGAGAGCTGACGTAATTGCTCTATCCGCGAACTCGTCGACAAGTAGAAGAGTACGCGCACGAAGATCAGCTGGAGAAAGTTCACTGTTTGTAATAGCAGCTAAAATGTCTTCTTGTGCTGCTGAGGCAGGGTTCAACTCTATGATGGCCGCAATGCCATCAAGTTTCGGCTTGTTCTTACCTACATAGAGTACTACTTCATAGCCGCGTTTGCTGCTCATATTCTCTTCCGATCTAGGGCTCTGCCCGCTCGTTGCTTATGTAAGCATCGGTACAAGTGTGGTATTCGCAACGTTACTGCAGATGTTTCATTGATGAAATGGCTATAAAGCTATTAGCTGTAGAGCTAGCCCAGCGCGACCAGCAACCTGACGAAGAATTTTCTGTCCGGCTTCGATATCACCCTTCATTGGACTCTTATATCTGATCACAACAGAGTCTTGCACATCGATATCACAGCGATTTAGAGCCCCAGCAAGATCCGGGTCAATTTTGGATACTGCTTCAATAAAGCCAACTGAAGGCGTCAATTCAACTTTTACTTTTGTTGGAAATTTTACTCCTGGAGTCGATGACTCAGATCCAGAGCGGGATACACCTTCTGTCGTCTCAGTACTACCCGCAGCGGTCTTACCCAGATCCCCTACCTTCAAGCCCTCGCTACTAGCTTCAGTAACAACCGATGAGCGCAAGTCTGGTTGGCTAGTGCTAATGGTACGAAAAGTATTTGGTTGCTTACTACCCCCACCTCGTTCTGTCTTACCAGGGATTGAAGATATATTTGCCACACCGGTTTGACCCCCTGCAGACGGAATCAGGTCATTGCTTTCCAAAATAACTTCTTTTATATCAGAGCTAGAGGGTGAAATTCCATTGTAATTCTGAGGATCAGCATAAACATTTGTCGCAAACGTCTTCGATTCCGTAGTAGTGTTTGTTACTGGGTTATTACTACCCTTTTCCCCCTGACTAGCGAATGAATTCCCTATGCCTGCACTAACAAGTTTTTCAATACGCCTAGATGTTTTACTGTGTGAATCTATACTATTATCCGAGCCTTCGATGTCAGCTTTATACTGGGTTTCACCTGCATCTTTTACTTCTCTGCCTGGTACTGAACTCATGGCTAGGTAGAACTCGCGGCATAGTCGAACAACATACAAATCTAACCAGTGGCGACCCTTCGGCAGGGTAACAATTTCTTCGAAGGCTCTGAAAGCCCTCGGGTCTTTTACTGAATTTGGTACTTTCGAAAGCTTTGCTCTTGTTAGGTCAAGCAGCGTTAGCCTAATTGCCTCCTCCGACGAGCTTTCTCTGAGTGCTAAGATGATCTTTTTTGCTTTGCTTTCAGAGCCTGAAAATATAGCCTCTAGCAAAGAGGCTGCAAGTTCTGCAGAAGCCCTACCTAGAAGAACTGAAGCCTCTTCAACAGTAAGATTTTTTGATGAGGCTAACGCAGATGAGAGTTTAGAGAGCATGTTCACTGTGCCGCGAACGCCTAGATCGGGATCTGTGCAATCAACAACCATCTCCAAAATAGGAGTTTGGCAATTCCAACCCTCGGCTGAGCAAATTCGTAACAAATTTCCTATGAGTTCATTTCTGGTCGGAGACAGGAGCTCAAACTCGGTGCATCTCCCTCTGTTCGTCTTCAGCATTTTATGAGGGTCAGTTGTGCAAAGCATGAACATTACATGGGAAGGAGGTTCTTCGAGAAGCTTTAGGAAGGCTTGCCCGCCAGACGATGAGAGACCATGCGCCTCATCGATAATGTAGATTCTTTTTGAAGACAACATGGGTGACACCTGTGCGCGTGCCGCTATTTCTCTAATCTCATCTTTGCTACCGTTCGATGCCGCATCAAACTCAATCAGGTCGGGGTGTGAGCCTGACATCAGCGCTTCGCAAGAACGACACCTACCACACGAATCACCTTCGAGTCGTTCACCCATCGACGTAGTGCAAAGTAGAGCACTAGCGAGGATACGAGCAACTGTTGTTTTACCCAGACCCGAGCCCCCTGAGAACAGGAGTTGCTGAGGTGTGAGATTATCTTGAACCGCCCTTTTCAGAACCGCAACGACGTGACGTTGCCCAGTCAAAGTTGAGAAGTTCAACGGTCGATAAAGCGCCGCTAGATTTATACTACTTGATGACTTGCTCATAGTGGTAACGGTCCGTGGTAATGTGCGTCCGTCTGGGGACATACACGGCAATAACGAGGCGGTAAAGATTCAGCACCAGCAACATTGGTGTTCTACTATAATCATGTATGAGGGATAACGCTGTTCGAAGCAGGACGAGTAATCAAATCTCCTGCCCAAAGTATATCCAGGCGCTTTATTGATATCGGGAAATCGTACATGGCACTTCCCTCTGCATTAGTTCGTAAAGTTACTGTCTTTTTTGTACTTCCTGAACTAATTGCTATAACAGATAGCTTTCTATACGCTAGAGGGAAATTTTCCGTACGAAGGGTGAGCGAAAGTCTTACTTTCCCTGATACAAAGGAAGTTTTTGTTGTGAGATACGTTTCTACGGGAGCCAGCGTCCTCCTGGTAGGAGGTAGTGAGCCGGGGATACTCGGTAAGGATGGTGTAGGTAAGACTGGTTTAGGCAGGTCAGGAAGTTTTGGTAACTTCCGGTCTGCTGGAAAAGGAGGTAGAGATGGCAAGGTTGGTAAAGACGGTAGTCCAGGTATGGAAGGTATACCAGGAACAGAAGGGGCGGGTAGGGAGGGAAGGCCTGGTAGTCGTATACCACCAGGCTGCTCTACCCTCGGTAACCCATCAGTCACTGCTCCGACTATATCGAGAATACCAGAGCCAGAGCCGGTGTCTCGGCCTGCAACATCAATATCGTAAGCGCTTGATATCAACCGTGCTTCTACTACCCTGCTTTGGTACCCTGCTTGTATCATTATTGCTGCTGCGGCAGCTACGAACGGGGTTGCCATCGATGTGCCTGATTCATATCTATAACCGCCAGGCCACGTAGAGAGAATCATTGTACCAGGAGCTGCTATATCAACATAAGACCCAATGGAAGAGTAGAGCGCTACCTTGTCGTCAGGGCCGGTGGCACCGACGGCTAAAACGGTTGCATGTGCAGCAGGGTAATAAATGTCACCAGAGCCACCGGAATTACCAGATGCAGCAACCACAACAACACCAGCTAAATGTGCTTGGCGTACAGCATCCTCGAGGAGAGGGTCTATATCTGTACCGCCAAGTGAAAGATTTATGACCTGAGCGCCTTGTTTGACAGCCCAGAGTATACCGAAAGCTACATCTGCATCGTCTCCGCTACCATCCGGCCCAAGAACCCGAACCGGGAGGATTTTGGCCTCCGGCGCTAATCCTTCAATTCCGTTGCCGTCAATTGCTGCTGCGATAATCCCTGCCACGTGAGTGCCATGCCCATTAGGATCTGTTCGCCCGTCTTTTCCTTCATCAACAAGGTCAATGCCTGGTAGAACCCGACCAACTAATTCCGGATGCGTACCATCAACCCCAGTATCGACAACTGCAACAATGACGTCCTTTCCGGTTCCGAACTTGCGAACGGAGTCAAAATCCATCCTTGCTAGACCCCATTGCTCCCTAGTCCGTGGGTCAGCAAGCGTATGCCGCCTGTTCACAATCCCAGCAGCAATTACAGGTTTGCGAGAAGTAAGTTCATCAACAAAATCATTGCTCTGAGACACAGGCACTTCATAACGACGTATTTCAAGGCCATTAGCAGATTCGAAAATTGCGGCTACATCGATTGTCTGTATAGATGAGGCAGAAAGGGGAGTAACTGGCAGCAAAACCAGTATAAGTAGAGGGGAAAGTAGACGGCGCATTTCATATACCATAGGCGCGAAGCCGGTTCTCTCATATACTGAGGCCCCAACAGTCTAGTATATGATTTGGATCTTCTTAGGGCTCGCGCTGGGTATAGCACTCGGACAAGGTCGACTTCAAGAGATTGGTCAGATCTTGGACTCATTAGTTACTTCATTAGTCTTGTTTGTCGGGCAGTTCCTAGAGTCGGGGCTCACTTTACTCGAACCTTTCGAAACTCTTCGTGGTCCGCTAACCGTGCTAGCTCTGGCGTTCTCTGTAACAGCACCTGGTTTTCTCGTAGCCTTGCTAGTCTTCCTCGTGAAAGCTTCACAAAAGGCCCGTAAGATTATCGCTGGTATACTTGTTATAGGTGGCGTTCTCTCCTTTGGGTTTGTTGACGTACTCACAGCGTCAGCTCTAATAATTGCAGCACTTGTGGTAGCCAGCGCAGCTCGCCTCATAACGGGTCCTATCGTTGTAATGCCTTTGGTAACTCTTGCGGCACTTACCGCATACCGATACTCAGCTTTGATGTTGAGTGGTACAGACCCTGTGATCATGGATGCTACTGCCGATATGGTTGCACTACTCCCCTGGCTTGAACCTTACCCTTGCCGGCTAGCGTTTATTGTTCTTGGAGTTGCACCGTTTTTCGCTGCTGCCTCAGCGCTGCTCTCAGGACCAGAGAAGGACGAAATGTCGACTTGAAAGTCACGTTGCTGTTATCTGTTTTCTTAGATTATATATGAAGTTCTGAACTATAGATCTTGTTGAGACTTACTGTCATCCCTTCCAAATCTACGCCCCCAATCTACTGGTATATCTAGATCTAGGGGTGTGCCTATACCGGGGGGCCAGGAACTATAAAACACATGGAACAGAACTCATTGGCAGTAACATCCCTTGGTATCCTCTATGGGGCAGGAGCCGCTTTCTGTCGCGATGACATTGAGGCATTAGAACTACTCACCGACAATAATATCCCTCACCGCGTACTCTGGGAGGGAGTGATCGTCATCACTTCTCAGATTCTGAGGTCTGAATCTCTAGAGCAACTCACAGCAGACGTAATCCCTGCAGTTGCGGACAAAAATCTCATTACAAGGGTTTTTGAAGCGGCAGCCGACTGGAACGTCCGAGATAGGGAGAGTGTACATCTTGCAACCCTTGGGCTTTCTAAATCTGGGTTTGATCCTGTCTTCTTCGGAGGAACTATCATTGGCAGCTTGTGGCACCATGCTGCCGAAGCCCAAGGTATAGATCCCATAGAATATTCCAAACGGCTATGTCTTGCTGCAGGTATGGTCACTGCCAACAGCTGAAGTAGAAACTATAATAATTTAGATCCTTATTTTCCAACTCTTGCGGTGTTCACTCGTCAGACCATACTTCCTGATTGCGGCAATATGTGCTGGTGTTGCATACCCTTTGTTTACTTCCCATCCATAATTAGGAAAATTCTCCGCACAGGAAACCATGAGCTGGTCCCTAGTAACCTTAGCGATAACGCTCGCAGCAGCAACAGCGGTGCAAGACAGGTCAGCTTTGACCTTTGTATAAACTGGCGGGGTCCCCTGCTTACCGCTAAAACTTCCTAACGGGCTGAACCAGTCAACATTCCCGTCTAGCAGTACCACTGACAAAACTAGACCGACCTGTGTAGTAGCTCTGCTTGCAGCGAGATGCAACGCGCCAGTTAGACCGAGTACATCAACCTCTGCCGGAGAAGCGTGACCTACTGCTGACCCTAATGCCCAGTTTTCGATTTTCTCAATAGCAATCTCTCGTTCACGTGGTGACATCAGCTTGCTATCCCGGATCCCATGAAGCGGGGGGGAATCAATATCAATAACAACCACCCCGCATGAAACAGGCCCGGCGCAGCTACCCCGCCCTACTTCGTCCACTGCTAACAGTAAACCGCCGTGTTTACGTAAGAGTTGACGTTCGAATCTCAATGTCGGATTTGACGTTGACGAAGTTTTCTTTTGCGTCATAATACTAATCGTTCTTACTACTAAGTTATTAGCCAGTACTCAGACGGAACACTCTTTTCATGGCGTTACTGAACCTCTGCAATACTGTACCTGAAAGAGTCTATCGTCGAGATTGACTCCGATGTTCCGAACCTATGTATAACCAGGGGAAACACCCTGCAATCTCGAGGAGTAGAGACATATGAACCGTTCAACCGGGAAGACACGTAAAGAGGCACTGTTCATCCGCGTGCCAGCACCAGACAATACCGCCGAATTCCACGATGCAACAACCCATATTGGAAAGGCTATGCCTTTTACCAACCCGAAAGCTACCTGTGGAATGCGCGTCACACCTGATGCGGTTGTCTTCAGTCTACTCCATCTCACCAAGCGCGCGGCTACCGGTCTAGCAGCTAAACCTCTTGATCTACCACGAGGCCCACTTGCACGTCTTGAACGTCGTGTTGAATCACTAGCTGAGCTCGATCAAAAGACTCTTGTTGTTGACTATGAAGGTGTCGAGCATCGCTATGAGATAGAACGTGATCCTAACGGAGTCCTCGAACTCAACTCAGTCGACGAAGATCTAATTATCGAACTGCCACGTTCAGCAGTTCAAGTAACATTGTCTTTACGGAGCCCTATATCGAACCGCGTCCTTATCGTCGGTTTCATTGGGCACGTCGGGAAGCCTGGCGCATCTGAGCCATTGCGTCGTATCGCTGCTATGATTCTTTTTTCTATCTCGCAACTCACGCAGTTCAGGATTCTCTCAGAAGTAGAGACCGTGATTGTACCTTCTCCTATACGTGCAGGTTACAAACCTGCAGTTCGAAAAGCTGCGGACCGCGCACAGGTCATGTTGCCTGTTTGGCTATTCAATGACGCCACTCCGCCTGCTGCGATCGCTCAGGGAAATGTTGCTGTTGAGATCGACCTAGATCAGGCAAACCATGTTACAGGGAGACTTTTGTACAACTTCTTACCAGACGAGAACATCGCTCCATACTTTGATGCTTACCGAGCTATCATTGACCAAACAGTATCGGCAGTCGTACGAACATATCTCGGCGATGAGGAGATCAAGGCAATCACCGTCGATATCGTGCTCGGTGAAGTCTCCACCGGAACCCTTGAACGACTCCGGGACGCACTTCTGACCATGACAACTGGGTATGACTTCACCACGAGGCTCTATCAAGCACACGTGGATCGCTGATAAGTTCCTAGGAACAACTCAAACTTCACTCTCGGGATCGGTTCCTCGCACCCATATCAGGGATAACAGCCTGGCTATGCACGAATTTTCGTAAGATCTTATGCTCTGTCTCTCTCTCTGTTTCTAGGTGTATCCCTTGACCCCCGGTTTTCATCTAATCCAACCCGGCCCTATGGAGATCTATTTTATGAAAAGCACATCCACTCATACATGGAAGACTCCCTTTTTAGCTTTAGGGCCGGTTCTATCTATTCTCGTCTCTCCCGCTCTTTTGAATGGTTTCATCTTGCCAGGAGAGGCACCACTTACCACATTAGTAGTCTTAGCTTTATGGAGCCCGTTGTTCTTCTCTATACCCGCATTGGTTTTAGCTGATGCACGGGACAAAACCCTAACCCATTATCGAGGTATTCTAGGCTCTATAGCCAGGGGTTTACTTTTGGTTCCTGCGCTGATGCGAAACAACTCACCAGTCAAAATTGAGATGCGTGCTAGCATCTTGGGTTTCTTTTTGGCGTTTTTTGTTGCATCACCAACTCTAGTTGGTCTACCCCCTATATTCTAAAAGCTCATTTTTCAAAAGAAGAAGGCCCAGTCTCAAATGACCGGGCCTTCTTCGATATTTCTTTTTGGACGCTTCTAAATATTGATCAAATTGAACGGGGTAGATCATCGGTTCGCCAGTTTAGAAGGTCAATTGCTAAGTTCATTGCATAACGGTCGGTCATAGATGCAACATAGTTTACTGCAATGACAGCAGCAGTAGCCGATCCTGATGTAGGTCGTTCAACTAACCCAGATGCAACATCTGGTATAAGACTAGGGGCATCTAGGAAGTGTTCCACGAGACCCCCAAGTAGTTTCTCTACTCGGTCAGCCTGGCGCATGGAAGCAGGTCTGAGGTAAATCCTCTCAAAGTTGAATTTTCGTAAGGAATCTAGGACATTTGCCGCTTCTTCATTCATGCCGATCCTACCTGTTTCCTCAACGCACCTAATCAAGGCATCCCCAAAGTATAGTAGCTGTGCTGACTGCGTCTCCCCTGCATATTCTCGGACGATCTTAGGTAGCTCGCGAACATCAAATATTCCAGCCCGAAGTGCATCATTGAAATCATGAGTACAGTAGGCAATCCGGTCCGCCCATGAAACAAGTTCTCCTTCTGGGGTTGATGGGGCAGGAAGTTTCCATGAATGTGATCGTATACCATCAAGAGTTTCATTGCAGAGGTTTAGGTTTGAAAGTACTACGTCGGCGCCGTGGATAGCATGATCAAATCCATTCGTTAGATACGGAGAGAACGCATCCTCAGCTGAGTGCCCACCAGGACCATGACCGCAATCATGACCTATCGCTATTGCCTCTACTAATGGTGTACATAAACCAATAGCGCCACTAATTAGAACAGCAAGTTGCGCAACCTCTGCAGAGTGGGTGAGTCTAGTACGAATCATGTCATTTGAAGGCGCCATGAATACCTGGCACTTCCCTGCCAATCTTCGGAACGCAGCTGTAGACTTGATACGTTCGACGTCCACCTCGAAGCAGAGTTTTAGTTTATCTGGTGCTTCTGGCGTCAGGCGGTCACCCGCACCTCTCGGGCGTGTGGCTCCGCCAGAAAGGAAAGATTCGAGATGTTCTTCTCGGCTCGGTCTTTCGTATCGCAGTCTTGGCTCTCCAACTCTACCGTTGCTATCACGGTGAGCGAATCGGAAACCAGCTACTCCTGTACCATAAGCGTTCACCGACGCAGCCATTCCAACGGAAAGACTTGACATGTCAATCTCTTTCTTTTCCATTTTGCTCCTAGTCTAGAGCGAATGGGTTGTTAGGATCAAAAGTTGACGGTTCGTGAACTACCACTTTTTGCATATCGGGTATACGAGCAGCTTTTAGTATTTTTGTAGCGGTTTGTGCATCCGGAGAGGACGAAATGATACCCTCAACAAGTTCAGGACTCATACCCTCACTAAGTCGGTCGAGTGACTTATCCGATAGACCTAATACACTAGTAGTTTTCGGGCGTGATCCACCAGTGGTTCGAGCTTTTCCTGTACGCCAAGCTGGTCTTGGGAATCGTACCAAGAGCATAGACCGAAAAGCGTAATGATTTAGCGCCATCCAACCCTTAGGCAGGGTCGCAACCCGCTCAGCAAGTCCTGACGAAAGGCGACCGTAGGTCCCTGAAGCAAGTTCAGAATCAGCAGTTCGTCCTAAAGCCCTAGTTGCTGCATTGCTTACTACCAGTTCATCGACGCGACTAAGCGCCTGTCCCGCACCGATCAGACTTACGCCAGCGTATCTACCTTGGGTCGATACCCGGGAGATGATCTTTCTAACCGGGGCCATCTCTGTACCTACAGCTGGCGCGAAGCTGTTCAGTTCATCCATTACAAGCATGAGGTGGTCGACACCAAGACCACCCTGCTCCGCACTTCGTAGCACTCGTTCGATAGTTCGCGCGATGACCACACCCTGTACGTCAGGAGTTAGACCAGCAATATCAACAACAACAACCTGGCCATGCTCCCAACTATTTGAAGGGACATCGTCTGCTATATTCGCAGCGCCTGGGATTATCAAGCCCCCGCAACGAGCTACGAGACCAGAAAGCATTCGGCGCATCCGCCACATTGTTGCTTTGTGGTGTGATCTCCAAGCCCACTGGTTTTCGCTTGCTTCTGCTTCTTGAAGCTTCTCGTCAAACCACGCGTCAAGTTTCGCAAATGTATCTACTCTAGAAGAAGGATGGGGATTTTCAAGACAATGTTGTCTGAACTCAGCTAGGAAAGATGCTACTTTTTCGTCTTCGTAAACAATGTTTCCAAGGAAGAATCGTAAGTATGGCCAAACCATGGGTAGATCCCAAGCAAGGCGTCGTGCGTCTGGCCTATCGCTACGAGTACCACGCCCACCAGCTGGCATCGCTGGAGCATACAAAGACATGTCGCGGAAAGGGAGAGGGTTTACACCTAGTTCCCTGTAGATAGCAAGATCTTCATCGCTAAGTTCGTATCCTGGCGAAGGTGGCTCATCCAAATGACAATAGTCAGTTCCCTTTACATTGAATACGAGTGCTGCTGTTGACTCGCTCTTGGCGGAACCTGATGCAAGAGCAGCAGCCATGAGAACACCAATATAAGATGACTTCGCTGCTTGTCCGGATAGACCACCGACGCAGATACCTTGGCTCTCGGGGCCTAAAAGGGCGTGCCCATCAAATGAAACTTTCGCGAATGAACCGTCAGCCAGAGGTACTACTCCTGCCGGGATTTGCCATTCAATACGATCTGCACCTGTTGCTACAGCAATCTCTGCGGTTGTTGCAGCACGTACAGAGCCAGCTCGTACTGATCGTAGGGCTGGAGAATGGAAAACCTGTACGGTTGCAAGTACAACCTCAGGCACAGTTCCTATAGGTGCAAAGCCTGGAGTTGAAGCT
>Ga0209550_10003184_pt1 | contig 15659 bp, 7 predicted proteins | sample LauGreSuBDMM15SN_2_FD_187567 | JGI IMG/M metagenome (GOLD analysis project Ga0209550, IMG submission 187567) | Freshwater lake microbial communities from Lake Michigan, USA - Su13.BD.MM15.SN (SPAdes) (version 5) | ecosystem: Environmental > Aquatic > Freshwater > Lake | place: Lake Michigan, USA...
CCGCGCCAGCCGGCGGTGGCGGCGGCGGAGGCGGCGGCGGCGGCGGCGGCGGCGTCTCCTCTGGCGGCGGAGTGGGCGGTCGAATGTCGCCTGGCCTCAGCGGCACGAAGGTCTGCGCGCGCGAGCCGGCGGTCACCTGGCCGCCATCCGCCTTGTCGCCCGCACCCTCCTCGCCCTCCTCGCCTTCCTCGTCGTCCTCGTCCGCGTACACGTCACGCTGCACGTCGTTCGCCGCCGCGTCGTCTACAAAGAGAGAGGCGTCGATGGTGAAGAGCATCTTTCCAGTCACACCCGCCGCCTTGCCCGTCTTGGCGTACGCCGCGCGCTTCTCTTCGAGATCCGCACTCTCCGCGGCCGCCGCGGCCGCCTTCTTCTTCTCGAGCCACTCGATCAGTCGCTCGAGAGTCACCGGCGTGCGCGTCGTCAGCGCCTTCCGTTTCTCCTCGATGATGTCTTCCAAACGAGGCCCTTCGTCTGGACCCTTTGGTCCGGACGCCTGGTCGCGCTTGAGCACGTACCCTTCGGGGAGCGCATGCCGGTACTGGCACTTGTCGCCGCCGTTCGGGCACTCCCAGAACCAGCCGTACCGTCGCGTCTCCACCGCATCGATGAAGTGCTTGCAGATGATGTCCGTCTGGCACCGAAGACCCTGGCCGCCGGACTTTTTGCTGACGACTTCCTTAAGCTTCTCGTCATCCCAGTCCTCCATGCCGTCCGCCTCCTTCTTCTGATCGCGCGTGTCCACGAAGATGTCGCGCTTGTCGGGCTCCTTCTTCTTTTCTCCCGCCACCTTGGCCAGTGCTGCCGCCGCCTTGGCCTCCGCCTCGCGTTGCAGCTCTTTCTTCGATTTCGCCTCTGTGAAGAGCATCGCGTCGATGGCCGCGGCGGCGGCATTGGCCTTTTGCTCAGCATTGGTCTGCGCGCACGGCAGGCACGCATGGTACACACCACGGCTCAGACGCTGCTGCCAAGAGCCAGCCGTGCTGATATTGAGAGCGGCGTGCACGCGCGCACCTCCTCTTTCTTGCCGATACCCGCGGAGGCCTTCATCTGCTGGATCTGCTTCTGCACCTGTTTTGACCTGCAAGCGGCGCGGAGCATGCCGTCAGCGCGGCGCTTGAGGGCCAGCGTGCAGAGCCTACGCGCCAAAGGCTGATTTGCGCGGCTGGGTCACGCACTTGTTCTTGTTCTTCATTCCAAAGGTGCTGTCCTCGATTTTCTTGGCCGCAGCCTGCTGGACCTTCTTGTCGATTTTGGGCGCCATCAGAGGGTCGAGAGTGCGCCCGAGCTGAGGACGTAAGCACGCTCCGCGACGCAGAGAAGGACGACCGCCGCCGAATGCACGTGAACGAGCGGCTCAACTTCGTCAAAACTTCGAAGACTGGAATTGAGGAGGTCGTGCGTGGCCCTGCCGTCGTGAGGGGTTCTCGTCTCGCCTCGACAAACCGATCCCGTGCACGTGTCCCGTCCACTGCACAGATGCGCCCATCGCTCGGCCGAGGCCAGAAGCTCAACGCGGTGTCGGACGAGGCCGACCCACAGCTCGATGCGCTTCGGCTCGAGTGGCTGCGGCGGCTCCAGGCTCCGCGCACCCACGCGTCCGCGAGCCTGCCGTCAGCCGAGTGGGATCCCGGCCGCGCGCTGGCCAAGGTGACAAAGGAGTGTGGCCGTGACCTGCTGCTGATGGGATTCCACCGCGACGGCTCGCAGTGGCTATACCCAGCCGAAATGCTCTGCCTGCTCGAAGATAGCCTGCTCAAGGTCACCATGAAGCCCGCTCCGGAGGACGCGAGCACACCCGCCGCAGCAACCGGCACGGACGGCACGGGCACGAGCAGCGCCGTGAGCGGCGGCGCCTCGTCAGCGCCCGCGCCGCGGGTGCTCTCGCTGCAGGAGGCGTACTTTTACGTACTCGGCGGTGCCACACCCGTCGTCGACCGCACCGTCTACGCGGTCTTTGCCTACCTGTACCGCGGCGGCTTCATCTGCCAGATGCGCGATGACAGCGAGGTGTCCGGCGCCGTCGGTGGCGCGGCCGGCGTCGGCTCGGCCGGCGCGAGTGCGAGCGCACCGAGCACAGCGAGCGCCGCGCCACTGCCGCCGATGCTCCACGTGTATCATCGGCGCAACTTTGCCCGTACCAAGGCGCGGGACGGCCGGCTGTTGCCGCTCTTCGTGGCAGCTGTCTTTGCCACTCCCGAGGACATGCCTAATTTGGACGCGCCGACCCCGCAAGTGCTCCGGGCGCTGTGCGAGCGCGTCGCGCCGATCCCGCTGCGCTGCGCGTGCGCGTGGCAGTCGCAGATCCTCTTCTTCGACCTCGGCCTCCCGCCCGATGGCCGGCGGTTACATGTTCCCTCTGGGGCTTCCCTCGCGCCAGAGGCCGCGGCTGCGGCGGCCGCCGATGAGGCAGCGAGGGCGGCCGCCTCGGCCACAGTGGACGAGGCGCCGATGGAGGTCGAGGGCGCTGCTAGCGCCAGCGCCCCCGCTGATGTTGGGCCGGTCAGCGCGCCGCCCTCGCCTCCGACTTCACCGCCGCCGCCCTCGCCTCCGACTTCACCGCCGCCGCCCTCGTCGTCGCCCTCGCTGCCCTCGCCGCCCTCGCCGCCCCCCTCGCCACCGAGCCGCGGGGTCGTCATCGCGGGCGAAGACGAGGAGGACGAGGAGAGCGAGCCGGCACCCGTGCCGGCGCCAAGTGCGGCACGCGCCATGCCGCAACCTCCGCCGCCCGCAACGCCCGCTGCCGAGGCTCAGGCCGCGATCGCTCCATTGGGAAACGGCTGTGGCGGTGGCGGTGGCGGTGGCGGTGGCGGTGGCGGTGGCGGCGGTGGCGGCAGTGGCAGCAGTGGCGGAAGTGGCGGAAGTGGCGGAAGTGGCGGCGGTGGCAGTGGCGGCGGTGGCGGCGTAGCAGCACCGGCTGCAGCCACAGCAATCGCAGCAGCGACGGCCGGGGCAGTGGCAGCAATCACGGCGGTCATCTCCGAAGCGGCGACTGGGGCAGCGGATACGACCGCCCCGGTGGTCGTCTTTGCCGCTGATGAGGCGGTGGTAGATAGCCGCGCGCAGCGGCGGCTACGGCGGCTGGCGGCGGAGGCTTTGGACACTCTGCGGCAGGCGATGAGCACGAGCGTCAAGCCTGCCTGCACGAAGCTGGAGGCCACCTCAGCCAGTGCGACGCGAGCCGCTGCGGCGGTGGAGCGAGCGGCCGCCGTGATGGCGCGTCCACGGGCGGAACTTGCTCTGCTCGCGCACACCATGAGCTTGCTCAGCGATCGTCCCGAGGAGAGCTTGGGCAAGAATGCTGCACTGTGGCGTGACGGTTGAGGAATAATGAGGTGGGCCAGGGTGGCGTGCTGAGTAAGATTCCGAAAGTTTCGACCGCTCAGGACGGCGCTCGTCCACGTCCTCTCGCCACGGCGCTCATACTATTCGGACGCCCCGTGATACACGGATCAAAGACCGCGCTCGACCAGTGCGACGTGCGACTGCGAGCTGCGTCCTGCGAGACCTCCACCTCTCGTCCTCTGCTCCTCTCGTACGATCCCTCGCCTGTGGGGAAGAAGATTTTGTAAAAACTGTAAACTCAGAGTTAGACGGCATAGTATTTGCCCTTGATCTAAGGGGGGTAAGTAGACAAACCCGCGCAACACTACCCATACTCTCGACCATACACTACCCACGGCGCTTCGCTGTTCGCACATTGTGAGACCAGTACTCCGACTGGCTATTCCCCACTCCAACACTCTCCAACGAAGGAAGATCCTACAGGGAACACACCGGTACAACGCGGATGAAACAACAAGCGGTCGGGAAACAGTAAAACGGCAGATCTCGGGTGTATAGTCGGGGTTCACAGTCGGACCGAAGCTGTGAGTCGTGAGACTGTCCCATGCAGGCTGACTCCAAGATCTCCGCGGCCCACGAGGGCCATGCGCCCATCACGTTCAAGGTCGAGTACGGCATGTCATGAGACGGTGGGGGCCAAGAGCGCGACAAGGCGATTTCCATCATCAAGGTGATTATCGCCCTTCTTCTCAGCTGGAGTTTCCATGGATTATTGCTGACGCAGTGTGTGCCATACGCGCTCTTTGCAGGATATTTTCCCAGGAGCCGCGGTCACAGCTGAGGCGAATAATAGCAGCCAGGTCAAGGTCACCGCCATTGCTGGCGGAAAACCCGTCCCTGTCGTCACGGTGGCGCAGCGGGACCTGTATCGCAAGTACGGGTGGCCGGCGGAGCCGCAGATGAGGCAGTTCCTCGAGGTCTTCAAAGAGGAGTTCCAGAGCTAATTAGATCGCCTTGAGCCCTCGCATACGGGCGCATGCGCGAGTCGAGGCGACCTGTGTGAGAGGGCAGCGAAATGACGACGACCGGAGCAAATCTGCGATCCCGCGGAGCCCGACCGCCTGAGCAATGCGCTGTCCTCTCATACTGAATCTGCGGCCTGGGTCCCTCGTTGCTCGGACAAACTAAGTGGATCCGTCCCGGTGCCAGAGAGCGGTGTGACCGACGGTCACGTGAACAAATTTGTGCTAAACGACCCGTCGAGTCCCCACATACTACTGGAGGCCCACGCCTCTCTGGAGTCCGGTCCACGACCACGCCCCTCCACGCATATCCATATGCCTCCACGCCTGAGCCTCCTCAACACCCGTCAACGCCGCGTCGCGTTCACCTCCTTGCAAATCCTGCGTGCCCTGACAAGATTCCGAGTCTAGGGACAGCTCTCAGTACTTGTGTTGACCGAGGGCAGCGGAGCCGTCCTATGAGACGGAGAGTGGTCATGAGCGCAGCACAGCGACCGCGACGTAAACTGGTCTGAGAACAATCAATTGTTTTTTCTCAAAGACCTCGGGTGTCCGAGCGAGAATAACCGTCGATGGCGCCGCCCGCACCGCACCTTGTCCCGAGCTGGCCTGACCAAGTGCTCTGCAAGGAGAATAAGCGAAAGGCCTTGGCCGCGCAGCAGCGGAGGTGGATGCAGCAGCGTGAGCAGGAAATGTCTCGACAGACTGCAGATGATCACGATGACGACCTAGACAAGATCAACGGGTTCCTTGACGACATTGGACGCACGCTCACTGGACGCACGCTCACTGGACCACGGAAGATCGAAACGAATGTGGTATCATCGTACGATGAAACCAATGCCATGCTGCGCGATATTCACTTGACCAATTCGCAGAAGCGAGGAGCGTCACACGATACGGAGCCTGCGGCGAGGGTCGAGGCAGTGACAGCTGTGGTGTCACTTGTCCGTGAACTCGCGCCGCCAGTACGGTCGCAACGTCGGACCGCTACGCAGCGTGCTGCTGCAGAGCGGCTCACGCAGCTGCGGCCAACGTTGTACGCCGCGGTGCCGCCGCCGCCACCGCTGCTCGGTAGCGAGGCCTTTTACAAGCACCAGCAAGAAGGGATACGGAACTTCCGGACGGCGTACGATGCTCGCGTGCAGGTGCACTCTGACGCCCTCGCCGCTGGGTCGGGCTGGGCGAACGTGGCGCCACCGGCTTCTGCCGACGCCATTGGCGCTCTCGCTCACGAGATCGCGTCGCGGCATGTGGCTCCCATCAGCCATCAGCCATCAGCCATCAGCCAAGTTGTGCACGCCAGCCGCGCCGAGGCAGGCGGCACGCTTCGCCGGCCGCGACCAGAGCTGAGTACATCCATGGTTGGCTTCACGAGCGGGAAGACGGCAGGCCGGCGCGGTGGCCGAGTCGGTCGCTCTGGCAGCATTCATGCCGCGCTCCGCGCGGCGGAGGCTCGCGGGCCGCTCCTATCCGAGAGTGACCCGAGAGTTGCCGCCCCTGCCGGCGACTCGTGGCACGACTGACTTTCCGTGACTGCGCTCTGCGGTTGTGCGGACTCGCCAGTCGGCGCGCGACCGGACTCTCACGTCTGGGTATTGTAAGTTTCCGCGACTTAAGCACGCTCACCTAGACAATGCACCTAGAACGGCGCACCTACACGCTCACACAGTTGCTTCTCGACGGGTCGCTTTCGATCCGTGAAGGGTGAAGCCCCGGGGCGCCGCGCCTACCATGGCCTACCGTACACGCCACACCCAACGCGCCACAGACAGAGAGTCTCTCCGAGCTCACATCAGGATGTAGCTGTTCATGCGGCGGCGCCCTTTGACGGCGCGCTCATCGGTGGTGCCGAGCATGTCGAAGATCTTGAGGAGGAGCCCCTTAGCAGCGCCCTCGTTCCACGCCTTGCCACCCTTACGCAGCACGAGCAGCAGCTCCTCGATGCTCTCGTCGTGCTGCCCAGCGCCCAACAGCTTCTGTGCGAGCGCGTAGCGTGTTGCGTGGTCGCGCGGCGCGCCCTCGAGAGTCATGCGCATCTCAGCCTCGGTAGGGCCGCCCGAGGCGGCGGCATCGCCCGCCTCTGCCGCGAGCGCCACCGTCGAGATCGCCTTGCGCACCTCCGGCTTGTTCAGGCTGCTCGCGTAATTCTTGTGCAGCTCGGCGACGAGATCTTGCGCCAGCGCCAGGTTTGGTGGCGTATCCCGGAGCGCGCACAGTGCGAGACCGGCGCGCGCGCTCGCCGCGTGCTCGGGCAGCGCGAGCAGCTGCGCGTACGCCCGCGTCGCTCCCGGCACGTCCCCCCCCTCGAGCAACGTCGCAGCCTCTTCGAGGGCGCGTGGGCCGACACCCGCACCGCCCACGAGCGCCGCGGCCTTGTCAACGAATTGCTTGATCTGCGCGTCGGGCAGGACGCCCGTGAACTGGTCGACCAGCTTTCCCGCATGCAGCAGCATCACTGTCGGCAGCGACTTGACCTGCAGCGCCTGCGCGATCTCCGGCAGGTTGTCGACATTGATCTTGGCGAGGCGCACGGCGCCCTGTGAGGCCGTGACCAACTTCTCGAGCTTGGGTGTAAGCTGTTTGCAGGGGCCACACCAGTCGGCGTAAAAGTCCAGGATCACCGGCCCGCCGACTGGCGGCGGCTGTGCGGAGGCCACGACGGCGAGCTGCTCAAACTCCTGCGGCGACTTGATCTCGACAATCTGCGCGGTGTTCTGCGCAGTGTTGGTTGCCATGGCGGCGGCGGGTGGCCGCGGCATCGTCGACAGCAGCCGATGGCGCGCGTGCGGTAGCAGCGAAGCGCCGAGGCGCAGGCGGTGCGCGGCTCTTAGCATTCTGCTGTTCGACGTGGCTGTACACACCTCCGCGCGTGTGAATGGGTTCGGCCCCCCCCCCCGCGCTCCACCCGTCTCAACGGTCCTCCTGGTCCGATGGCTTCGACATGAATTACGACAGTGCCTTCAACACACGATTGTTGTACAATATGATTCCACAGTAATCAGTATACAATGGAAGAGACCACTCACTCTGTCTCTCACTCGACTGTGTACATGCTGATTCCTACCCGGTATCGTGTATGGTGTATCCACCCAGGACGGTCCTACGTAGTATCTTAAATTGTTTCTCATTCATAGATGGACGGTGGCCGGGGGCGAGGCGGCCGGGCGCGGACGGCGGCTGTGCCGGTGGCCGGGTGCAGGGCAGCTGCAGAAGGCGGGAAAATGGAATTGGAAAGACGAGCAGAGAGTTGCGAAAACATCCCTTTCGACGTCGGGTCGGCCGGTGGCTCGGTGCGCGCGTGTGCCACTGCGGCCCCTAATGCGGCCGACGGCGAGACGACTTTGGGTCGTGATTTCATGGCGCCTGGGTTGTTAGTGGCCGGGGCAGCACGGCCTGCCGGCAAGCTCTTCTTCCCGGAAGCGCCCTTGCCTTGCGTGCCATGCGTGCCCGGCGAGGCCGGGCTTCGGAGCCGTGGCGGCGGCTCAGCGCGTGCAACTGCCTTGCCCACGGCTCTGGTGCCCGGTGCTTGGATGGGGCTCGGGGCCTTGGATTGGGAATCCCTCTTCGCCTCAACGATCGTCCGGTGCAACCGCCTCAGGCGCAGGTGCTTAATGATGACGGCGATCGCAGATGCCACGCCGATCGGGATTTCGCCCGTTAACGCGCCGTGCTGCAAGGGCGAGGGTGCGAGGGTGCGAGGTTTCTTGAAGCTTGAAGACGCACTGCTTGATGGTCGTGAGTTCTTCGGGGTCGGATCGCGGCTCGTCTGGCGCGAATGCACCCTGTCGCGCTCCTCAGGGTCGTCGATCACGTTGCTTTCAACCATTTGGCTGATCAGCCGTTTGCCCGTGGCAGACTCCCTGAGCTCGCTTTGGTCTAAGATGTCCATCCACGAGCGCACATGGCGCACGCGCTGGCCCTTGTCAAAATAAGCGTCGCGCACGAGGCACCCAAGCAGCTGCCTGAAGGGCACCTGCGGCACGCCGTACTCGTTGGTGACGGGCCTCACCCGCAGCTTGAAGACGTACTGCTGCACGTGCACGCGCTTGAGCACACCCTCGGGGTAACTCTTCGGATTCAACCCAAGCGGCGGCGGCAGCGAAGCCACAAAGTCGACAAGGTACTTAGTCGGCATCAAGCCACTTGCCTGGGGGTCGAAGCGCGACCACACCTCCATGAAGATCTCTGCGTCCTCGGGCTTGACCGACGACCGGTCGCGCCTGAGAGTGCGCAGGTAGTTTTCGATGATGAGCACGATCATCATCTTGAGCACGATATAGGTCGAGAGCACGATGTACGAGACGAAGAAAGGCACCGCGAGGATGGAGCCGCAGTTGCTCTCCTCATCAGAGCATTTGCCGCTCTCGGGGCGCACCATCATGTCGTGCATCAGCCCATTCCACGACTCGCCCGTCGAGCAGCGGAAGAGGGTGAGCGCCGCGCGCCCGAAGGTGCAGAAGTTCGCGTCGAGATCGAGGTACTTGCCGTGCGAGACGTTGCCAAAGAGCTGCATACCGAGGAGCGAGTACATCGAGAGCATGATTAGGTAGATACCAAGGATGTTCGAGAGCGCGGGCAGCGAGAGCAGCAGCATCGAGAGCAACAGTTTTAGGCTCTGCGCCGACTTGACGAGGCGGAGGGTGCGCAGAATGCGCGCGAGACGCACTATGCGCAGCACCCGCAAGAGCGTCGGGTTGGTTTCGCCCGAGCTATTCAAGATCACGATGTAATGGATCAGCCAGTCGGCGATTGAGACGAGCACCACGAAGAAGTCGAAGACGTTCCAGCCGTCGGAGAAGTACTCGCATCCAAGCGCTACGATCTTGCAGAAGGCCTCGGTGATAAAGACGCACGTGCACGCATTATTGAGGAGCTCGAGAGTGTGCTTCTCGGCAGGCGGCACGCCGTACCCGTCGAGTGCCATGAGGACCGTGTTGAAGAGGATCACGCTCAGAATGCAGGCGTCGAAGAACTTGTGACGCACGAGCACGTAGCAGCACGCGCCCAGTCCATTTTTAGGCTTGGGCGGCACGCGTAGGGGCTTGAGCTCGAGGGCACTCTCCATGCTCTCCGTCCACTGGCGCTGCTCGTCGGTCATCAGGGGAGCCCCGGGCTCGCCGCCGCCCTCCTCCTCCTGCTGCTTGATCTGGTTGAAGACGTTGACGAGCACCCCGACGAAGAGGTTGAGCAGCAGCATCGAGCCCAAGATGATCCACAGGATGAAGAAGATCGCATTCCCGACGTTCGCGTCACGCACAGGCGCCTCTCCGATGGCGACCACGTCGATGGCCCCAAACATGACGGCCGTCCACCCCTCGAGGGTCGACATTTCGAAGAGCAGCAGCATGGCCGAAGGCGTGTCGTCAAAGTTGCCACTCGAGGGGTTGCGCCAGGTTGCGCCCTCGGCCATGTTGCACGCGTCACGGTCGAGGAGTAGGACGCTGTCTTTGCAGCCCTCGAGACTGCAGACGGTTGGCGTGTGGCACGAGGCAAACGCGCCCCCGAAGAGTTGCACGCCCAGGATGGAGAAGACGAACAGGAAGATCAGGTAGACGGCGACCACGTCGATCACGCGCGGCATCGCGCGCAGCAGCAGCTCGATGGCCGTGCGCATCCCCTTCGAGCGCGCGATGAGTCGCAAGGGGCGCAGGACCCGCAGCACGCGCAACATGCGCGTCGCAGGTGACGAGCTCATCAAGCTCAGCAGCCCCGAGGTCACCACCAAAAAGTCGAGCTGGTTCCAGGGGTCTTGGAGGTAAGCGCGCGGCGTACTGATGAAACCATATGCGAGCACCTTGAAGGCGAGCTCCATGACGAAGATGCCCATAGCGATCAAATCGATGCCGTAGAGCCGCGCGGCGAGCTCCGAGGCCGGGTCGAGGTCGCACGAGTTGAAGGCCATCGCTATCGACGAGGCAATGATGATGGAGATGATCAAGTTGTCAAAAGATAAGCCGCTGTTGCCGATCTGGAACTCGACGAGCGCGCACGCGAAGCGACGCACGCTGTGCCTAGGTCCAAAGAGGCCCAGGGCGTAGTCAGATGGGTCCTCGACCATGCCCTCGCCCGCCTCGATGTCACGCAGAGCGTCATCCTCGATGAGCTCAACATACGCTCGCTCGGGAGGGCTCGGGGGCGGCGTCGCATGCGCCGATGGGCTCGTCGCCGCTGCGCGGGGGCGAGACGCATACGCGAGCACCCCCCTCTGGTTGCCCCCCCCCTGGAGACGCCCTGGAGACGCGTACGCGAGCTCCTCCTCGTCGTGCTCCTCCTCTGGGTTGTCTTTGTAAAGGGTCGATGGACGCCGACCCTTGTAGAAGGATTCGGCCGCCTCAACAGCGGCGGCGTCGTCGTCTGCGGCTTCATTCTCATCCCTAAGGAGCTCAATGTCTTCCTGCTCGCGCTCAAGACGCTTCCTGCGCGCCTTCGCCGCCTGCTGGTCAAAAGTACCGATAAGGGTGGCGACAACGAGGTTGAGCATGATGAAGTTGAGCAGCACGATCAGCGCGACGAAGAAGGGAACGGAAACGACGCCTACGGCGCGCTCTGTGTTCCGCCGCACAGTGTTCCAGTCCTCAAGGTTGGCGACGATGAAGACAGTGATCATCGAGAAGGTGATCGAGTCGAAATTGGCGCGCGGTGGCTCGGCAAACTTGGGCTCAGTGAATTGGTCTCCAAAGAGCTGCATGCCGAGCAGTGCGAAAATAAAGATGAAGAGGGCGAAGAGAATCATGAGGTAGAAGAGTTGCACGAGCGAGTTGTAGAGCGCGGCGAGCAGCTCGCGCAGACTCTCCCACACGCGCACGAGTCTGAAGATACGAAAGACGCGGAAAAGGCGGAAGGCTCGGAAGACAATGAGTTCGGACCAATAGAACTCGGCAACGATGTCGACGAGCGAGATGGTGACGATCGTGCCATCGAACCGATTAAAAGCGTCTGACCAATAGCCGCCACAGCCGAGGGCACAGTGCTTGAGCAGCATCTCGAGCGAAAAGAGCAGCGTCATCACCACGTTCGCTTCCGCGAAGAATTCGGTCTCTTCGGGGGTCATTGGGTAGTGCTCCATGCTCAGGAGCAAGCAGCTCGCGATGATGAGCGCCAGGATGAACTTTTGGAAGCCTACCGAGTTGACGAAGCGCTCGAGGGGCGACGCGGTGCGCAACGTGGATGGCGGCGCTGAACCAAAGGGGCTGTTGGCCGCCGCCTCCAACACCGTCTGGGACGGAAGGCGGAAGGCGACGGCCGCCGCCTCCTTGGATGCGGTGGCAGCGGCCGCCTGCGCAGAGAGGGGTGCCGGGAGATACTGCTTGCCCCACAAGCGTACGAGCTCGGCCTCGGGCTTCTTCCTCTTCTTACTCTTGGGTTGACGCGGCGGCGTCCGGTTGTTGACGGCCCACATGACTGCGAGGAAGAGGTTGAGCACGTAGAATGAGCCGAAGACGACGATCATCACGCAATAAACGCACGCCAACGGCCCCGACGCCCGCTCCAACATGTACATGATTTCAGTCCACCCCTCGAGCGTGACGATCTGGAAGATGGTCATGCATGCGGATCCGATCGTGTCGAAACTCACCGTGCCCGCGAGAGGGTTAGCACCGTAGGAGCGGCACTCCTGGCCGGCGAGGCACGTGCCCTGCCCGGCCTCCGTGTCGCCCAATGAACACACGCCTACGCGCGAGTCGCCGCTTGCGTCGATGGGGCGGGTCGCGCCAACCTCGTAGCAGCGGTAGTGCAGAGTGCCGGCAAACATCTGGACGCCGAGCACGCCAAAGACGACCATGATGAAGGCCGAGAGCTGGGCCACGTCAGCTAGCTGTGGCAGCGACACCAAAAGCGTCTCGACCTCCTGCTTCAGCTCTGGCAGCCTGTTGACTGCGCGAAGCGGCCGCAGCGCGCGCACCGCCCGCATCCCCGACAGGTTGTCGAGTGACGGGAAGAGCAAGAGCAGCCACGAGGTGAGGACGACAACAAAGTCGAGCTGGTTCCAGTAATCGGCGAGGTACGCATCGTCGTGCCCGATAAGGCCCATCGCAACGACTTTGAGGAAGAGCTCCACAGTGAAGTACAAAGTTGCGCCATCCTCGATAAGGTCGTGGTACTCTGCGTGAGGCCGGTCGGGCGGGCCGAGCATCGCAAGGTCGACGCAGTTAAGCACGACGACCGCGAGGGTCAAGCGCTCAAACCACGGCCACTCGATGATTGCGATTGCCGCGAGTCGCAGCTTCGAATCCCCGAAGAGGCAGCCCATCGAGGTGCTACGGTACTGCCGTACTCCCTCCACGCCCTGGAGCTCGAGGCTGGGGTTGTAGATGGGCAGGATGGCGTAGCCGCACCAGCCACGCACAATCGGAACTCCTTTGCCCATCAACGTGAACCACCGCTTCTTGCGCCACCAGCGCTGTATTTTGAGGGTCGCGCACAGGAGGTCGCGGAAGTTGGGTGGAACGACCACCCTCTGCTGCCGGCCCTTGGCCTTGGTGGCGGCGATCGGCTTGGTTCGTGGGCTAGCGGAGCGTGGCCCTCGCGCCGGAGGCATACTTGAGGAGGTGAGCACGGCCCCGGGTCGTGTGCGCGGTGCCGAGGGAGGGGTGCCTCAAGTTATTTTGGCCAATTCGAGAAACTTAATCTCGTTTTGGAAAAAAGGAGGCAAGACTGTCTTTCTACACACTTTATGCAGGGGTGCATCGATTCGGGATGGTTCAGCAGTAGTAGGTTTAGCGATTGCCGATTCCTCGGCGATCTCGGCGTCTCGTCCCTGACTGTCTCTCAAGACATCCTAGATCCTAGGACATTATTTCCGAAGACGCCCCGCCTCTCAACGCCCCGCCTCTCATTAATTTCCGAAGACGCCGCACTCTAATTTTGTGCGTCGGCCTGGCTGTTTGTGAGAAAAAAAGGGTTCACACGATCAGAACTCATCACTCTCGAGAGAGCTCGGAACCGGAAATCAATGCGGCCCATGTCCTCGACGCTCGTGCTTGTTATGGTCTCGTGCTCCTGGGCGTCATTTGCACGCTACCCGCACGCCGTCGCTGCCGACACGGCCAAGCCGTCTCCGGCATGCGTAGGCCAGCACCGTCCCGCTGCTGCCAAGTGCGTGGGATCGCCTCGGAATCGCGGGACGAGGTCATCGGCCGGCGTATTTTGGTCGGAGGCAGCGGCAGTGCGTAGCCAGGGTCGGAGCCAGCCAGATAGCGATGACTCCGCGCCGTTAGTGCCGCGGACCACGGTGCCTCGCGCGCTGCTGCTGGCGATGGTCTTCCTCCATGTGCTCGCCAACGCGCTGATCGCGCAGGCGCTGCCGCAAGCGCTGCGGATTGCCAAGAATAACGACCTTGTGCGCACGGCTACCGCGCTAGGCAAGCTCGGCTCCATCGCCGCCCTCCTTGACATCCTGATCACGCCTCAGCTCGGCCGGCTGAGCGACACGATCGGGCGCAAGCCGCTGCTCATCGGCGCACCGATCCTGGGCTGCCTGGTGCGCGCGGCGGTGGCGCTGAGGCCGGCGACGCCCTTCCTGGTCGCCGTCAAGGTCCTCGGAGGTGTCATCTCCGCCACGTACATGGTCGCCATGCGCGCCGCCCTCGCCGACGGCCACCGCGACGACCCGCCGACGCTGACTGGCCGGCTCGGTCTCGTTTCAGCGGCCTCGGGCGGTGCGTACGCGATTGGAATGTACGCGGGCGGCGAGCTCGTGGCGCGCCAGCTACGCCTGCCCTACGCTGTCTCGGCCAGCCTCCTCGGCATCCTCGCCATCCTGGTTTGCTTTGGCTTCCGCGAGACGCACAGGCCGGCGGCGCGAGTGCCTTTCCGTCCAAAGGCACCTGCGGTGGGCTTTGTGCGTCTCTTCACGTCGGGCGGCACGCTGCGTGGGCTGTGCACGGTGAACGCGCTGCAGCTGTGCACCGTCTCGATGGGCGACACGTGGCAGGTCTTCGCACGTCAGCTGCGTGGGTGGGAGGCAGCGCAGTGCGGCCTGTTTGGCTCCCTCACGGGCCTCGGAGGCATGCTCGCCTCGCTGTGCGTGCGCTCGTCGGTGCGGCTGCTGGGCACGCGAGGACACACGCTGCTCGCGACGGGGTGCGTCATGCTGACTGAGCTCCTCCTTGGCAGCATCACCTCGCCTACGCGTGCCTTCGTCGCACTCGTGCCCAATTGGATAGGGCGCACCCAAACAATGGCCGTGGCTGCACGTATCACCTCGGTCGGGGCCACTGTCGGCTTTGGCCAGGGCGAGCTTGCGGGCGACCGGCAAAACCTGCACGCGCTGATCAAGATTGCTGGCCCCTCTGTCTACGGCTCCCTCTTCGCCCTTGGATGCCGGCTGGGCGTGCCCGCGCTCCCTTTTTATTTCGCCGCGGCTGTGGGCAGTCTCGCGTGGCTGCTGGTGCTTCTTTCACCTGCCTCTGTATGGAAGGGCACTGGGGCTAGTGCGGCGTCCGAGCTGCCCCTCGTTCCCCCCCTGAGCCTCGGGAGAGCGCAGAATGGCACGCAGCCGCTTGTCGACCCTGAGTGATCCTCGCACGATCGCAACTACACGTGAGAGAGCCCTTGACGGAGACGAGACGAGAGGAGCCTTGTGCTTCGAAGCGAGAGAGCGCGCGGCCTAGTCCCTAGAGGCTTAGTACTCTGACGCGTCTGAGTACGTGTATTTCCTAGTGGCTCGTTAAGGTGGCTTGAACGCGGTGTAACGTTAAGCATGTACGTGAGCGAGATCTCCCGTCGGTGTGACGTCTCCGATCGCCGCACCTCGGAGGTCCGTCTCGCGTGAGATGCATCGGCCGGATCATGATCCTCGATTCGCATCGCGTCGGTGCGGACTGTGCACTGTCGCGGGCTCCGAGGCCAGTCCGGCGCATCGCGCTCAGATCTCTTCCAGCACGCGATTGCCCGGCCGGCAACGCGGCAAGTTGCACATGCATCACCTCGTCGAGATGCTGACGCCACTCTGTGTCTCGTCTGACCTCTTACGTGGGCGCGCACCCGTGAGGCGTGAGTCGTCAGTCGACACACGACAGTCGTGACTCCGCTCTGTTACCGTCTCTACTCCTCTTGGAGTAGCTTCTTGCCAGCGAGAAGCTGTTCCAGACACCTCCTCTCTCGCCATCGCACCACATTCTTGCCTTTCTTCTTGAGAGCGAGCCGCTGCCGTACCGCCGCCGTGACGCTCTCGATCGAGGGCAGCCTCGAGAGGCCGCCGTCGGCCACGTCGACGATGAGCGTGTGCGCGCCACTCAGCCGCGCCATGGCCTCAAGCGAGGTGGGCTTCGCGAGCCGAAGCACATGCGTGCCGCCCTCTCCGCCGCCGCCGCCATCAACCTCCTCGCTGCTGACGCCGCCGCGGAC
>Ga0209550_10003185_pt1 | contig 15658 bp, 13 predicted proteins | sample LauGreSuBDMM15SN_2_FD_187567 | JGI IMG/M metagenome (GOLD analysis project Ga0209550, IMG submission 187567) | Freshwater lake microbial communities from Lake Michigan, USA - Su13.BD.MM15.SN (SPAdes) (version 5) | ecosystem: Environmental > Aquatic > Freshwater > Lake | place: Lake Michigan...
GTGGAAGCAAATTGGAGTTAATGAAATTACCGACTCTCGCGAACTTCCATTCTTTATCCAATGGTTAACCGCTGATCACCCATCACAAGATGGGAAAGCTGTTGCTACAATTGAGAAAATTACGATTGCTGACACTGATCAACTGTCAGACTCATGGTTTAAGAAAGAGATTCTTGCTGGATTAAATGGCACAGGTATTGAGTTTATTGATCCGTCAACAAATGATGGTGAGTCGGGGATTGTTGCGGTGCATTTGACGACGCCTAGTGGTGTCGTGAGGTTGGATTAGGTTAAACCCAAACTACTGTTGGATTTATCACCAGTTCTTACTAGAGTCAGAGAGATCTAACGTGAAGCGTTTCCAGTAGTATTAGGAGGAGAGGAAACATGGCTAGACATCTAATTACCGGAGGCTCTGGTTTTCTTGGAAACCTCATTGCTCGAAGACTCCTGGAGGCAGGTGAGGAAGTTCGAGTGTTGGACATTTGGAGAGATTCTTCCCAGCCGACTGAAATTCAGTTCTTTAAGTCAGATATACGCGATGTTGAAAAAGTTTCAAAGGCGATGAAAAATTGTGACTTCGTACACCACAATGTTGCGCTTGTTCCGCTAACAAAAAGTGGTAAAGATTTTTGGGAAGTAAACGTCAAAGGTAGTGAAATCGCCGCAGAAATGGCAAAAAGAAATAATGTATCAAGTTTTATACATATGAGTTCAAGTGCAATATTTGGGGCCCCTAGTAAGCTGCCTATCAATAAAGATACGGTACCTACACCGATCGAGATTTATGGTCGAGGAAAACTTGCCGGAGAAAAAGCAGTAAGGAAGTCCCTCTCCGGAGCCAATTCAAACCTTGTTGTAATCCGTCCTCGGACAATATTGGGGCCTGGAAGATTAGGAATATTTCAGATTTTATTCCAATGGATTTCTGAGGGAAAAAATGTTTACACGATTGGCAACGGGAATAACCTTTTTCAATTCGTTCATGCACATGATTTGATGGATGCCTACATGTTGGCAATCAAAGAAAACAAGTCCCTTGAGTTGAATGTCGGTACTGAGGATTTTGGAACTCTAAAGGATGCATTACAAAATTTGATTAATTATGCTAAATCAGATTCGAAGGTGCTTCACTTACCAGTCTTGCCTACTATTGCTGGTTTAAAGGTTGCCGATAAGCTGCGAATAAGCCCTCTTGCTCCTTGGCACTATTTGACTTATCACAAACCTTTCTATTTTGATCTTGGACCTCTAAAAGAAATCGGGTGGTCAAGCCGATATTCAAATGACGAGATGCTTTCAGAAGCATTTCGTACTTTTAGAGAACAGAAATTTATGATTACTCAAAGTAAATCCCCACATAGAAAAGCAATATCGGGGGGAGTTCTAAACTTATTGAAGAGATTTTCATAATGCATTCTGGAAAGAGAAATGGGTTTAATTCTCAAGATGTTCATCACTAATCGTGGAAAAGGCTTCTTGGGTATTGGGACAGATATCGGCCACAGGCATTTATGTCACCCGCCCGAGATAAAAGTCCTTAAATTTAAATTCATAGAAGGCCCATTCAGGTAAAAATCGAAATTCTGCCCATAAATAGTATAAGTGCAAAAGATAAAACCGAGATAAGTAAGAATAGGTCTTGAGTCATATTTTCTGTGGCATCTGAATCTAAGTATTTTTCTGGATGAATAACCAACTCAACAAACCGTACTAATCCAATACCAAGCGGGAGCACCGAGATTATTAGGGCTTCTCGTCCCCAAACACCTACCACTTCAGGATCTGAAATAAATCCTGAGTACGTGGCAGCGAAAAATGCACCAAAAGTCACCATTGACAGGAGCCAGAATTGAAGTTCCGACTCCCTACTCTCAGAGTGAGAGCCGCGCAAGAAAGTTTGGAAGCGTTTTCCGCTGAGCATAAACATAGTTAGTAGCATTATAAGAACAAATGCCCATGTAGAGAAGGCTAAATTCAATACAAATGTTCCTATAGAAAATCTAATGGAAAAACCTAGACTCACGATAGTTAATCCGATAATTCGGAACCTCTTCAAATGGCACTTACTGTAAAAAATATTTGAGGCAAAATACAAGAAGAAAAAGAGAATAACCCGAAAGTCACCTGTTGCACCTAGAGTTATACGTACCGCTAAGAAGCCGAATAAGACTAGAAATATTCCGATTACCCCCCCCCGCAAAGGGCTGATCTGGCCGGATGCAAAGGGACGTTGTGACTTGACTGCATCCAGCCTATCGCTTGCCAAGTCTTGGAGATCATTAAAAATGTATATCGAAGACGCAACCAATGAAAAGGCGATTGCAATCACAAAAAGTTTGCCTAAGTCTGAGACCTGAACTTCATCACCAAGTGCAATCAATGGGAGAGTTACGAGCACTTGCTTATTCCATTGGCGGACCCTTAACGCACTTAGCCAGATTTTCATTCACGCACTCCTAACAGGTAATGATAGCGTCACATAGTGACATGATTATGCCTTGTGGATTTACACCGGGACCAAATGGAAGAAGCGAACCATCACTGACTTGGATTCGAGAATCAGCCTTTAAACGCGAGGTACCTTCCACATAAACACCACCGTTAATCGGCAGGGTTCCAAATATGTGTACTGTAGAGACTCCTTTCTTTACCTTTTGATCTGGATTTGCGAAGCTGGCCCCACTCGAAGTAATCAACTTTTCAGTGAGAGCACGTACTTTTTCAAGGTTTTCTCGGTCTTCAACACTTGGGAAATAAAATGGAAAACTGGTCTGAGGTATTATTCCTCCCCTTCCAGTACTTACGAAGGAACCATAAACCGAACGGAGCCTGGGTAATTCAGTAGCGTCGGGTCTCCTTCCTAAATTCATAGCTAACAACCCAGGAGTGCTTACTGCAGACCCAAACTTAAAATTTCTATCTGCTGTCCATGCTTGGAAGGGGTCAACGTCATTTAGCCCCAAGTCAGTTTCTGATGTCTTGATTATGGTTCGAATCATTGGGTGCCACTGAAAATTGGTCATTTTCCAATTAATAAGTCCATTCTGACCGAGTAACCGAGGTGTTTGAATTGCACCAGCAGCGACAATTACATTCTTAGCAAAGAACTCAACTGGCTCACCTACCGAATCGATACAAGAAACCTTAATCTGATTAGTTCTCCCAGTAACAATTTTATTCACTCGAGTATTCAGCTTAAAATGGAAATTATCTTGTTGGCTTAGGCGATTCCAAACCACATCAATCATTCCATGCTGAATAAAGTCAGAATTTTCTCTATAGGTTCTCCAACGTGGAATGTTTTGGAATTCATACCCAAGTCCTTGAGCTCCCCTGGCTATTGGGGAATCATCCAGACTAACTTTCATCTGAGATATCTGAAGAAGACTTCTGACTTTATCTTGGGAAGTTAAAAACATTTGCAGAGATAAGCCTGCGTCATCAAGGAATCCATCAACTAAATGCTCCGGAAGATCGTGATAAAGACCTGAATTAACTTCAGAGCCCCCACCTAAGACGGCAGCCTGTGCGAATTGCGGAAGCCAAGAGCTAAAGGCAATTTCCTGGCCTCCCTTGTAGAAGTCATTTCTAACGTGCTCAAGTGTGTGATGTCGAGAAGGTGGCGTTCTTGGTGTTCCACCCTGTTCGATAACCAAGATACGAAGCCGCGAGTCCATCTTCTGAGCTGCTATTGCGGCCCCAGGCCCACTTCCGATAATAATGTAGTCATACAATTCATACGAGCAAGAATTTAAACTGGTCACGTTAGTCTGATAAACATAGTGGCCATCTAAAGCATTTATGTTAAGTAAATCTGAAGTTTCGGTTTCAACCAAAAAACCAATTAATAGACCTTGAACAGACTTCGCAAGACCCGAAACAATTGGGATGTAACTCGACCACTTACTGAATGAAATGTGCAAGAGAAGTGTTATTCCGATGCGACGCAAAAGCCCCTCTGTCATGACGTAAGATCTAAAGTTCAGGTACCCTTGATTCTTCAAATTCTTAACTTGTTTAAAATCCTTTTTATTCATTGATAAAAGGGTATCAAGGTCTGCGGTAGAAGTTAAGAGGGCAGAGCCTAATTTTGCAGAACTTAAGCTCTAATTCGCAAACGCCAACACATTTGGTAGTTATCTTCCCAATCAGTATCTCCACCATTGAATTTTGCCTATCCTAGGATACAGCCCCAAGATGAGTCTTAAGCAAGTAGGAACTTTATTCTGAGGAAAGTCTTATGGAAATACAAAATTGAAAATCATGACTGGACAATTGGCGGCAGTAATGGTGTCGCGTATGGCTTAATGATGGAATTACCTCCACAATAGGGCTATTATTGAAGATACAGACCATTTCATAACAAGAATTCAGGACTCCCTGGATGTTGAGGAATTAAAAATGGCGAACAAAGTCCATAACAGAGCAGAAATTGTGCAGCCACTTTCTGCAATCCTACTTTGTGTCCTTATTTCAATAATCGCATTGTTAAATCGTTTTTCAGTCCCTTCGGTGGCACGTGGGTGGGTGGGATCTCAGTATTTTGTAAATTATGATAAGGGTTTTGTTCGCCGTGGCTTTCCAGGTCAATTGCTCGATATATCCATGGGAAGCGCCACGTACGAAAAAATAGAAATCTTTGGCCGAGTTATGTCCGTTTTAGCTTTAGTGGCAGTTGTATACGTAGTTTGGATTTTGGTGAAAGAAGAAAACATAGCAGAAACCAAATTGTGGATTGTACTTATTGCATTGTTTGGTCCATTGTCGATAGGGATTTTGATAAGGGATATTGGTCGGTACGATACATTTGGATACATTTATTTTGGCACGTTGATGCTCACCGCCAAGATAATTCAAAAACATCCTGGCTTTTCTTATCTATTCATACCCATTTTAATTAGTGGGCTAGTTATTGTAACACTCACTCAAGAGTATCTCCTAGCATTTTGTGTCATTCCGACATTAATCTTTATGAGGAACATGCTGCAGTACAAGTATTCTCTCACTAATTTATGGAAGAAACTACTTATTGTACTGATTTGTTCAGTGCCTGTTTCTATCGCTGCAATTTTCTCGGTTACTCAAACTCCTTCTAGTTTACAAATTGCTTACTTTCATCAACGGGCTGGCACTAGCGGCAAGTGGAACGCTATTCAATCTTTAGCTCTTGATATCTCTGGTCAACGCAATTTGGTAACACCCGATTTGACAAGGCATACGTTAACAAACTTGTTGTATTTAGTTCTGTTCCTATTCTTCTCCTCATTGATCATGAATTACATACTAACTTCAAAGTTAATTAAGATTACTGTGATATCTTTAAGTGTAGCTGCAGGACTACTCGTTACTAACTTAGGTGTAGATTTGCGAAGGCCATGGAGTTTAGCAATGTGGGCAACAATTGCTAGTGCAGCTTTGATCCAGATTCATTCAAAGCAAATTCAACCATTAGCCGAATCAAGTCGAGAGAAAAAAACAACTAGCAGATCGCAGACTTCGCGAGCATGGAAATTTCAGATAGCACTTTACTTATGCATTTTCTGCCAAGCCATACCAAATACCCCAATAAACGTTTGGGGTATCACTTATCAACTGAATGATATTCGATCTTTTTATCATGCCATTATCGATTTTGCTGATCCCGAACTACTTGGAGGTCGATAGTTGAGGGACAAGTTTTATCCAGCGACGCGGGATTCATCAGTTTTGTCCCGAATCGCACTCTAGAACCCTAATTAGCGAGAATGAATCTGTAACATTTCCCAAGACCGCGCACTTGATACTTGAAGGAGAATTTTAATGTCAGTTCCTTCTCTTTCAATTATTATTCCATCTTACCGAAAAGTTGGAGTAATTAAGGAGACAATCGAGACCATCATAGAAGAGATGCATTTGTTAGATATAAAATTTGAATTAATCGTTGTTGTCGATGGAGATATTGATGGCACTTCTAAAGTCTTGAATTCGCTGACTTTGAAGGAATTATCATTCTTTGTCAGTGTAAAAAACTACGGGAAGGGTCATGCAGTCAAACAAGGTGTCTCAAGAGCATCAAATTTTAAATATTGTGCACTTTTTGATGCGGATCTGGATCTTTCGCCCCATTCCCTCAGAGATGCTATAGAAATACTAGAGAGTGAAGACAATGTAGGTTTAGTCCTAGGGTCCAAGTTTCATCCTGATTCAATTGTCAATTATTCGCACTTTAGAGGTTTTCAAAGTAAAACCTATTCACTAATAGTCAAGAGACTATTCTCTATAGGTGTTTCAGAAACTCAAACAGGGATAAAAGTTGGTCGCATGGACCTTATGAAACCCATTTTGATGGACATGAATACAGATGGCTTTGCATTTGATTTGGAGTTGCTGCTTGGTCTTAAGGACATAGATTGCACATTTCAAGAAATCCCGGTTGTGCTAAATCAAGGCCAAAATTCAACGGTCAATATTTTCAGTATTTATGCAACAATTAGAGAGACGCTAAATATATATAGACGCCATAAGCTCAACAGGAAACTAGAGACTAAATGCCAACACTCAAGGTAATTGATAATCGGGCCCTCTCCGATGACACATATATTCTCAGGACCGAACGACCGCTCGCATCAATAAAGGCCGGTCAATGCTTTAGCTTAGGTACAAGTGATTTAGGAATCAATCGAGAATATTCAATGTATTCTAGCGCTAAAGATTCCTATGTTGACTTCATGATTCGCAAAGTTCCAGAAGGAAGGGTGAGCAATAAGTTGTCCACTTTATGTTCAGGGGATGAAATTCAATTAAGTGGCCCCTATGGGGAATTTTGCCTACCTGAAGATGAAATACAGACATCAACATATCTATTTATTGCCTCAGGGACAGGGATTGCCCCATTTCATTCTTTTGTCTTAAGCCACCCACTGTTGAATTACAGAATTATTCATGGGGTACGCTTTGAGAATGAGACATACGATAAGGAAGCCTATTCAAGGGATCGATACGTTCCTTGCATTTCACAACCCAACACCAGAAATTATGGTCAGCGTGTCACTGATTTTTTGTTGAAAAACTCGTTTGCGACTGACACGAAGGTATATCTCTGCGGAAATAGGAATATGATTGTTGATGCCATAGAAATTCTCCGCACAAAAGGTTTTAGTGGAGACTCTATTTTTACTGAAGCATTCTTCTAGAGAGGTGAACTAAAGTTGAAAATTGCAATCTCTTATCCTCCAATAATTAATGCACTGGGTCAAAAAGCCATGGTATCCCAGAACAGGAATGTTCAGTATTTCAAAAAACCAACTTACCTATTACCTGTCATTCATGCGCAAGCGGCAACTTGGTTAAAACAAATTGGATTTGAGGTAGTTTGGGATGACGGGAATGCTCAATTAAAAGAATTTCAGGAATGGTTTGAGGATTTGATTAAAGCAAGACCTGACATTGTAGTTTTCGAGAGTACAACGCCTGTGATGCAGTTTTACTGGGATTTAATCAAGAGTTTAAAGCAAATACTTCCACAAACCGTAGTTATTATGACTGGCTACCACAGCATGAGAAGGCCAGATGAAACATTACTCGAATCCCCCACAGATATTGTGCTCAAATCAAACCACATAGACTTTATTTTAGTAAGGGTCGCTGACTTCATCTCTAAGGACCCAGACTGGCGCAACAACCTAGACGTGGAAGGTTTGCAAATAAGAGTTGATGAAGAATCAATCAGATCCACCGGAAGTTTTGTGCAAGTAGAGCCGCTCGACAAATCTCCAGTCATTGCCAGGGAGCTCGTTAGGTGGAAAGACTATGCCTATGAAAATGGAAATTTTCTAAGGACACCTGGTACATATGCAACTAGCGTTTTGCGAGATTGCATGTTCGGAAAATGCACCTTTTGCAGGTATAACGGACCAGAGCTCACGTTTTCAATGATGTCTGTTGAAAAAAGCCTGGATGAGTACGAGGACCTAATCAATAACCAGGGTGTTCGCGAAATTTTTGACGACTCAGGTGTTTGGTATCGCGGACGCGAAGCGCGCCAATTTGCCCAAGGAATAATCGACAGAGGACTTAACAAGAAGGGATGCTATTTTGGGATAAACACCCGGTTCGAATATTTGGATGAAGAAACAATTAAGCTAATGGCTGAGGCAAATTTTCGCTTTATTCTTTTAGGTTTTGAAGCTGCCGACGATGAAACCCTTCAACGTTTGAATAAAGGGTACCAAATGGAGCATGTAGAAAAGTGTTTAACTTGGATGACTAAATATGGACTACATCCACATTTGACAATAATGGTCGGTTACTACTGGCAATCTCGCGAACAATTGGATCTTACTGTCCGGACAGTCAGAGATCTTATGCACAGAGGTCTCGCTCGAACCTTGCAAGTAACACTTTGTACGCCTCTTGACTTTACCCCATATCACTTAGAATGTATCAAGGAAAATGTACTTCTAGCGAAAACCTATTCTGACCATGATATGAGCAAACTGATTGTCAAAACCCCTGTACCCCATGATGAATATTATGCCGCTGTCAGATCTATGTACGCAATTTCTTATTCCCCTAAGTTCTTATTTCGCCAAGTCAAATTCTTGTTTAGCTGGAGAAAACGCGATTGGGAGTTTTTGTTCATCTACGGCATAAGGGCCTTAAGACGTGTCAGACAGCATATTTTCAATTTGACTCAAAATGAGGGCACGACTGCAAATTGAAGTATGGGAAATAAGGGGGGATTATCGTGGTTGTCAAGTACTCGTTAATCGTTCCCGTCAAGGAGCTTAATCAATATCTAGACGAGTCAGTTCCAATTATCGAACAATTAGAGCCCAGAAATTGGGAACTAATAATCTTGACTGATAAAATCGAAAACAACAAATGGAATCACGATTCCAGAATTCGAATATTACATTCAGGAAGAATTAGCCCTGGAGGAAAGAGAGATTTAGGCGCAAGTAAATCAATTGGAGAAATCTTGGTATTTCTTGATGATGATTCATACCCATCCGCAAATTTTCTCACTAAGGTTGAGAAATCGTTTAATTCACATACCGATTGTGTAGCAATCGGTGGTCCTGGTGTGACCCCACCGAATAGCGGGTTATTTGAGCGTACATCCGGGGCTTTTTTTGAAAGCATTTTTTCCGGAAATGATTCTAACAGGTACGTACCCGCAGGAAGTGCCAAGTATGTAGAAGATTGGCCATCTGTTAATTTTTCTATACGAAGAGAGGCGTTTATCAAACTAGGTGGCTTCGGGTCTAAATTTTGGCCAGGCGAAGATACGTACCTATGTAACAAGATACTGGAAGCCGGTATGCGAATAAAATATGACCCCGAGATCATCATGTTTCATCACAGGAGGGAGTCTCTTAAGGGACATTTAATTCAAGTTCGAGGTTACGGAATACATAGAGGGAATTTTGCCCGTCATTTGGGCGGTAATTCAAATAGATTAAAATTTTACATTCCATCTATCTTTACTACTCTTGTATTTTCTTTGCCCATTTCTCTTTTAACTAACGTTATGTCCGCAACTACAATCATTCTTATGACACTCTCTTTGTATTCCATGTGTATTTTGTTGGTAGGTATCCAAGTTTTTAAAAAATATGGTCCTCTGACTGCCCTTATTTTCCCCCTTTATGTTTTCACTTCACATTTGGCTTATGGGGGTTCATTTATCCAAGGATTTCTAAAAAAACATCAAATATTGAGCAAGTTGCGATGAAAATGGAAGAGGATGTAATCGTTTCACTCATAGTCACCACAAAAAACGAAGAAGAAAATATTGGTCGATGTTTAGACTCTCTTCTAGCTCAGACTTTTCCAAACATCGAGATCATAGTTGTAGACAATAATTCCAGAGATAAAACAAAAGAAATTGCAAAAAACAAAGGGGCCAAAGTGTATAACTTTGGACCAGAAAGATCAGCTCAGAGAAATTATGGAATCATAAATAAATCTCAAGGAAAATTTGTGATGTATGTAGATGCTGACATGATACTAACACCAAACTTAGTCATGGATTGCGTGAATCATCTAGCTGCTAAATCAGGAGTAATAGCCCTTTACATACCTGAGATGATTCTTGGGAAGTCACTTTTTTGCCAAATCAGGAGATTTGAACGTCAATTCTATGACGGCACACCAATAGATTCATGTAGATTTTTCCTCCGAGAAGATTTTATTCAGTCGGGTGGCTTTGATGAGGAATTGTTCAAAAAGGGTGGTTGCGAAGACTGGGATTTAGACAAAAAAATTCGTAGCCGTGGAGAAGTCACGCTACTACAACAGAACAAATTTAATAACAAAAGTCTAAACAACACCTGGATTCATCAATATGCAATTGAGAGAGGGGTTAGAATCGGAAACCAAAGTTTGATTTTACATGATGAATCTAAAGACAGATTAGTCCAGTATTTAGGCAAGAAGAGATATTACGCCCCTGGGTTCTCTGGGTACATACTTAAATGGGGTGCGTCAGACTCAGATGTTCAGATGCAGTTCAGTATTTACTATCGTCTGTTCAAGATTTTCTTCGAAAGATCTAAATGGAGGATTGTTCTAAAAAACCCATTCTTTTATCTTTTGACCCTTGGGCTTCGAATTCTAGTTGGACTTTGGACTCTTGGAAAGTGGAGTTCCCGCAGAGAGCCAAGCTTACCTTGAATCATCTAGCTATTGTTTCGTTTAATGCAATAATAAACTTTTGTTTGAATGGTTTTTCTTTCTTGCTCATAGTTAGACATTTGAATGAGTTTGAAATCGCAAAATATTTACAATACATGGCTATCATACCAATTTTGGGAACCTTGTCATCTTCTTTTCAGCAGGTCACGGCGCAAAAGACAAATACAGATGAATTTGAAAAGAAGTATAGCTATGTCTATTTCTGTCTCAAAAAGAGTGCCCCATTTTTTGTTGTTTCGTTTCTGGTTATTGGCCTTCTAACGCCAAGATTGCTGGGCATAAACTTATTTGTATTAAGTAGTATCTTACTATATTTGCCATTTAGTTTTGTTGTTTCAGGCCTCTTTGGCTTATTCCAGAGAAATCAATTGAACCTGAAATGGCAAGTGTATTCGATATTTGAGAATGTGATTCGATTAATTTTGGTCTATATTTTTTCCATTACATTCAATTCAGCAATAAGTATGTATCTTGCTGTCGTATTAAGTATTGGCTTGGTATCGCTGTTGGTGATAGTGACACTGGATCCAAAGAAATTTACTATAAATCCACACATGCGAAGTAAGAAGCAAATTTCAACTTTAAGGTTGGCAACTTTTGCCGCCCTAGTTCAAGCCGATATTCTCATTGCTCCATTAGTATTCTCGAAAGAAGTAGCTTTTAAATATATGTTTGTCTCGAATCTTGTCAAACTCATGTACGGTGTTTTATATGTATATAGTCAAATGGTTAGCTCGGAAGTCAAGTCAAACCCTGGTAAGGAAAAAACGTTTTTCAGCAATCCGACTCTAGTGATTTTATCTATCTGGGCTATTGCTTTCATAGTTGTGAATCTTGTTCCTGAAGTAACCGTGTCAATAATTGAGTTTGTCTTACAGAAAGATTTTGATGTTGATTATAGAGTTTTGAATATCTTGATTATTAACAATTGCCTTCTTTCTTTGTCCTTGATTCGCACCTTTCAGAGAGTAAGAGAAGGGAAATCAACAATAACGCCTACACTACTTGCCCTTGCTGTATTGTATTTAGGACCAAATTTAGTACTCTTATCTTCGGTCACATTTGTATATCTTCATTTATTATCGATTATAATTTATCTTATCTTTACATCCCCTACTTTAGAAAAAGTATCAATTAGAAATTGGAAACCATTCGCGTAGATTAACTAGATTAATCATGTTCGAAGCTGAAACAAGTTTTTCTGTCTTAAAAATGAAAGAAATTTCAGTTCCTATTGGCTATTACTTAATAATCAACTTTTTACAACCCAGGTAAACCTGTTCTCCGAGTACTGGTAAATCTAATTTGGATTTAACTTCCGCTCCAAGAAAATTTTCAAAACCGTGGCTAATTCCTTTGATCAACGTCTCTAAGGTGCCATCTAGTTGAAAATAGTCTTCCTTGCTCAATAAATGTAAAGAGGGAACTGGGTTAGAAATAACCTTTCGATTAAATGAGATTGATTCAACTACTGGAATACCAAAGCCTTCGTCGATTGCAGGATAGACGCAAAAAGATGACCCTAGATAGCATTGTTCGAGCTGCTTATCAGTTGGATTCTTCACCACGACTAAATTCCCCGGGAAGTTGGATTGAACTCGCGAAATCTCCGCATGTATTGGTGAATTGGACCAACCAGAAGATCCCGCAAGAGTTAGCGTGAATTTGACTCCTCGCTTCCATAGAATCGAGCTTGCCTCAAGTAACAATAAATGATTTTTTCGTGGCTCAAACGTACTCACACACAGAATGTTCGGCAAGATAGCTTGATCTTGACGAATCAATTTAGATACTGCATGGGTAGGCCTCAAACCATTTGGAATCACGATCTCAGACTCCTTTTGATAGGCACCCTGATGGTATGAGATGAACTCAGATTGAGTTTTTTTGCTTACAAAAAAAATATAGTCTGCACTAAGACAAAATTCTAGGTATTTCTTAAACGATTCAATCCTAGAACTGGGGAAAAGACTAGGTCTACTAACAGGTAAAAGATCATGAATTAGCACTGCAAGTTGACAGTCTGACTTCCTCCTGATGTCCAACCAGAAATTTATCTCCTTATTTGAATGAATAGGATTAGCAATTAAGATTACAGAATTAGAGATTTCGTTCACCAAATTCCATTTCCTAGTTCTAAAGTGACGAAAGACGCTTATGCCAGAATCATAAACTCGACGTAGCGCATGTTCCAGTAGGCCCAAGTTATTTCTTGCTAAAAAATTCTGAAGTGATCGCATCGCTACCCAGACTATAATAACAATTGAAGGAAGGGAGGAAGATGATTTGAAAATTTCTTTTTGTTGTTTCACATTTTGCACCTTAAGTTTTCCACAACTTTCTACAACTTTCAAGAAACTTACATCCAAATTTTCATATTCTGAAATATCCTTTAAAACACGTTGTATCCCAGAAAATGAACTGGTGTTATAAAGATGAGAGACATCAAAAAGTAATTCACCATTTAACTTCACTAGGGCCTCCCTGAAACTTAGAACATAACTTGGGCAAAAGATTCTTTTGCTTAATTGAATTCTCGATTCTCTCCTTATACTTCTTCTCAAATTCAACGGCAATCAATTTTTTCCTGAAATCACAAGCTCCTCTCAATCCTCCTACTTCAAGAGATTGTATCAAATCGGAATTATCTTTAAATTTTTCTTGTATAACCAGTGCACTACTACAGAAAATAAAAAAATTGAGTAAAAGTAAAAAAGACAGTAGGTAGATTCTGACTTTGCTCTGAAGAATATTGGACAAATATCGGTCAAAAATAAAAGGAAAAAAAATCCATCCAAAGCTATAGCTTAGATATGTGTTTCCGGGGATGTAGAAGAGTTCTTGTTGATACTTTACGGAGATAGAAGTTCCAATTGTCAACGTAATCAGAAATGCTAAGAGGGCTGCGTTGTCTAAGTATCTAGTGTTCTTCATAGTTGAGGCAAAAAGGTTTTGAAAAGATCTTCTGCACGATAACAACAACATGGTTAACAGACCGGCAGCTATTAAGTGCTGGGAGCGGAAATTTTCCGTGAAGAGAGAATAGACATAAAGTGGCCAGGTGCTAAAGGGAGCCATGCTAAGGATTTGCCCAAACATTAGAGTTGGAATTTTATCAAGTTCCCCTAACTGGACACCTGCATAAGACGTGGAGGGTTGAGAGGCTCTAAGAAGTATGAATATTAGACTACCCAAAAAGTAAAATGCTTCCGGCAAAAGCTGTAAGAGCTTCTTATAGTTGTATCTATGTTGAATTAAGTAGGTCAATAAGTAGGCAAACACGGCCAAGAAAATTTCATGAACTAGCGGTCCGCATATTGCAACTATCAGTCTTAACGCAACGATTTTTTTCGTGGACTTGACTTCAAGAAGTAGAAAATAACTCGAGGCCAGCGAAATTGAAACCCACGTTGTGCTTGAATAGCTAAGAATTGAATCATGTCCCCAAAGAGCATGGAGCTGTATAGTCAAAACCAAATAAGTTAGATATCTTAAAAATCTTAATTTATCGACCCCATTAGAAATTTGAGTAATTGAATAACTCTTCCACGCAATAGTGATTGTGATCGCGATAAGAAGCAAACGGGTGAAAGAAAAGCTGCTTTCTAAACCAAACAACTTTGAATAGCTTAACAACTTTGAAAATGTCAATAGCGCTGAACTTGCAGCCCACCCAATTGGAAGAAAACGGTCATCGAGATTTAAAGCCTGGTGTTCAAACTCCTTGAGGAATGAATCCCAAAGACTCAAATCTTCAGTTCTGAAATTGAAACCTAATAGAAGTATAAAATCATCAGCTAAGACTGGTTGATTAAATAAAATGAGACCAACAGCACCGATAACGACACCAATTGGTAAAAACTCTTTCTTTAGGTTCAATCGATCTCCGATTCCTCAACTACTGAACTTTATCCGCTAAGCCTTTTCGTAAAGTTACTTATCGTCAATTCAAGCCCATGCTTCAGATCTGTAGTCGCTTTCCAACCTAATTGCTGCTCGGCTAATGTTATGTTTGGTTTTCTTTGTTTAGGATCATCACCCGGAAGAGGGTGGAACTCCATTCTAGATTTTGACTCCGTGAGATTAATGATTTTTTCAGCTAGTTGTAAAACAGTGAATTCATTTGGGTTACCAAGGTTTATTGGACCAACAATGTTCCCGGATTTATTCATAAGTAGGATCATTCCTTCGATTATGTCAGAGACATAACAAAAGGATCTGGTCTGGCTCCCATTACCGTAGAGTGAAATTGGTAAATTATTTAACGCTTGATAGATAAAATTGCTAACTACCCGCCCATCAAAGAAACTCATTCTTGGGCCGTATGTATTGAAAATTCTTGCAATTCGTATGTCAACGCCGTATTGACGGTTGTAATCAAAATAAAGTGATTCGGCGGCACGCTTGCCTTCATCGTAACAAGATCTGACTCCAATTGGATTTACATTTCCCCAGTAGTCCTCACTTTGAGGTGTTTGCGCTGGGTCACCATAAACTTCAGAAGTCGACGCCTGAAAAATCGGCACATTCAATCGCTTGGCAAGCCCAAGCATGTTTATCGCACCCAATACACTTGTCTTTATAGTTTGAACTGGAAATTTTTGGTAATGGACGGGAGAAGCAGGGCAAGCCAAATTGTAAATTGCGTCGACTTCTACAAATAAAGGATGTGTCACGTCATGGCGTAAGAACTCAAAGTTTGGATTGTCTCTGAAGCTTTCAAAATTAGATTTAGACCCGGTATACAAGTTATCTACGGCCAAAACTTCATTACCGCTAGTCAAAAGCCGTTCGCATAAGTGCGACCCAAGAAACCCTGCCCCACCCGTAACCAAAATCCTCATGGTTGCCTCCGCCTTCAAACTATAGAGTAAGGGTGGTGGCTTGGGCCGGGATCGAACCGGCGACCTAACGATTTTCAGTCGTTCGCTCGTACCAACTGAGCTACCAAGCCAACAAAGATCTTGCTAGTAGTTGC
>Ga0209550_10003186_pt1 | contig 15656 bp, 13 predicted proteins | sample LauGreSuBDMM15SN_2_FD_187567 | JGI IMG/M metagenome (GOLD analysis project Ga0209550, IMG submission 187567) | Freshwater lake microbial communities from Lake Michigan, USA - Su13.BD.MM15.SN (SPAdes) (version 5) | ecosystem: Environmental > Aquatic > Freshwater > Lake | place: Lake Michigan...
CAAAAATACACCGAGGGCGACAAGGACTTCAAAGCCCAGCTCACCGCCATTCGCGCCGCCGGCGTGGACGCCGTTTTCGTGCCCGGATACTACACCGAGGCCGCCCTTGTAACCCGCCAGGCCCGCGAACTTGGCCTCACCCTCCCCCTCTTCGGCGGCGATGGCTGGGAGGCCCCGCAACTCCTCGAAATCGGCGGCAAGGCCATGGAGGGCACGTATTACTCCACCCATTACTCACCGGAGGACTCTTCACCCAAGGTCCAGTCTTTCGTCGCCGCCTTCCGCACCCGCTGGGCTGGCGAGACACCCGACGCAATGGCCGCGCTAGGCTACGATACCGTCCTCGTTCTCGCCGACGCCATCACGCGCGCCGGCACCACCGAGCCCGGAGCCGTGCGGGATGCCATCGCCGCCACCAAGGGCTTCGCCGGTGTCACGGGAACCACCACTTTGGATGCAGATCGCAACGCTTCCAAAGCGGCTAGCATCATCACGATCACCGATGGGAAGTTTAAGTTTGTCCAAACCGTAGCGCCCTGAGCCGGGGTCAAATTCCTGATTCCATACCCATGTTGCCTTCCCTTCGACTACTCCTCGTTTGACCGAATTCCTTCAACAGCTCGTCAACGGTCTTTCCCTAGGCGCGATCTACGCGCTCCTCGCCCTCGGCTACACGATGGTCTATGGCGTGCTTCGCTTCATTAACTTCGCCCACTCGGATGTTTTTATGGTCGGCGCCTTCGCCGGTCTCTACCTCGCCCCGATCGTTCCATCAGGGTCAATCTTGGGTGGCATCTTGGTCGTGCTGGGTGCCATGGTGGTTTGCGCTTTGCTCGGAGCCCTGATCGAGCGTTTTGCCTACCGCCCGCTCCGCTCGGCTCCGACGCTCAATGTCCTCATCACCGCCATCGGCGTATCCCTCCTGCTTCAGTCCGTGGGGCAGCTCATCTTCGGCGCCGCACCCCGCGCCTTCCCAGCCGTGTTCCCGGCTCGCGCGCTTTCGATTGGCGGCCTCGATTTCTCCAGCAACCAGGTCGTAGTCCTGCTCGTCGCCCTGATACTCGCGGTCGCACTTCGTTTCGTCGTGTTTCGCACCAAAATGGGATCCGCCCTGCGCGCCGTCTCTCAAAACCCGCGCGCCGCCCGCCTCATGGGAATAAACAACGATGTGGTCATTCGCTTCGCTTTCTTGCTCGGTTCCGGGCTGGCCGGGGCCGGCGGCGTGCTCTACGCCACCAACTACCCTTCGATTGATCCGTTCATGGGGGTGCTTCCCGGTCTTAAGGCGTTCATCGCCGCCATCCTGGGCGGCATTGGCAGCATCCCCGGTGCCGCTTTGGGCGGCCTGCTTCTCGGCCTCGTCGAGACATTCGTAGGCGGCAGTGAGTATTCAACTTACAAGGACGCCATCGCGTTCGCCTTGCTCATCCTTTTTCTCCTCTTCCGCCCCGCCGGTATCCTCGGCAAGACCCGGGTGGAAAAGGTCTGATCTTCACCGATGCCCAAGCCTTTCCTCAGCTTCCTCCTCGCCTTGTGCGGCGCCTGGCTTGTCTCGGCCCTCTCCGCCCACCTCGACCCCTACTACCTCGATGTGCTAATCGGCGTCGGCATCAACATCATCCTCGCCGTTTCCCTCAATCTTATCGCGGGCCACACCGGTCAATTCTCCCTCGGTCACGCCGGCTTTATGGCCGTCGGCGCCTACGCCGCCACCGCCGTCTCGCTTTTCCTCGGTCCCCATCTCATCGGTGACTCCCCAACCCCCGGCGGCCTGGCGGAAAACACCCTCTTCTTCGCCGCTCTTGTCGCAGGCGGGGCCGCCGCTGCAGTCGCCGGGCTTTTCGTGGGTATCCCGTCGCTCCGCTTGCGTGGCGACTACCTCGCTCTGGTCACTCTTGGCTTTGGTGAAATTATCCGCGTGCTCCTTCAAAACTTCGAACCCCTCGGCGGCGCGCTCGGCCTCAATGGCATCCCGCCTTATACCACGCCGTTCTGGGTCATCGCCGCCGCCGCTCTCACCGTTTTTGTGGTGGGCTGCCTCGTAAATTCCACCTACGGGCTCGGCTTCCGCGCGGTCCGCGACGACGAGATCGCCGCCGCCGCCACGGGGCTTAACCCTTCGCGCTACAAGGTCGTCGCGTTCACCGTCGGCGCGTTTTTTGCCGGTATCGCGGGCGCACTCTTTGGCCATTTCAAGCTCACCATCACGCCCGGCGGTTTCGATTTCACCCGCAGTATCGAGATCGTCGTCATCGTCATCCTCGGAGGCCTCGGCAACACGCTCGGTGTCATCCTCGCCGCCGTCCTTCTCACCCTTCTGCCCGAGTTCCTTCGCCCCGTCGCAGAATACCGCCTGGTGCTCTACGCCGCCTTGCTCATCGCAATCATGCTGCTCCGCCCGCAGGGCTTGTTTAACTTTTCCCTGCGCCGCCCTGCCGCGCCCCGAGTCTGATGTCCGCTCCGCTCCTCCAGCTCACGCAAGCTACCGTTCGCTTCGGTGGGCTCACCGCGGTGGACGCCCTCGACCTCACTTTGAAAGAGGGTGAACTGGTAGGTCTCATCGGCCCTAATGGCGCCGGCAAGACCACTGCGTTTAATCTCATCACCGGTCTCTACCCGCCGGCCACCGGCTCCGTCGCTTTCGCCGGCCGTCCGCTGGCCGGTCTCGCTCCTCACTGCATCGTCGCCGCCGGCATCGCCCGGACTTTTCAAAACATCCGCCTCTTTGGCTCGCTAAGCGTGCTCGATCATGTCCGGGCCGCGGGCAACCTCCACCGCACCGCCTCCCCGCTCCACGCTCTGCTCCGCCTGCGCACTTTTCGCGAGAGCGAAGCCGCCGTCACCGCCTGCGCCGATGAGTTGCTCGCGCTCTTCAACTTGTCCTGCTTCCGCAACGCCCCCGCCCGCAGCCTGCCCTACGGCGAACAACGCCGTCTCGAGATCGTGCGCGCCCTCGCCACCCGCCCTCGCCTGCTCTTGCTCGACGAACCCGCCGCCGGCTTAAATCCACAGGAGAAAATCGAGCTCGTTGCCCTTATCCAGCGGGTGCACCGCGAGTTTAATCTCACCATCCTTCTCGTTGAACACTCCATGCGCGTCGTGATGGGTGTCTGCCAGCGGGTCGCCGTGCTCGACCACGGTAAAAAAATCGCCGAGGGCTCGCCCGAAGCCATCCGTCAAAACCCCGCCGTGATCGAAGCCTACCTCGGCCCGGATCACGCCACCGGACTCTTTCATCACTAGGCCAATTCGACTTCCCGACCGTGCGCACGCCCCGGTTCACCCGGTGATTTTTAGCCGCGTATCGCCGTCGTCGTCGCGCGTCAGGTGCCAATCAGTCACCGTTATCTTTTCGAGGAACGCCGCATCGTGACTCACCAGCAACACGGCGCAGGGGCAATCTTCCAAGGCCTGCTCCAAACATAGGATCCCTGGCAAATCCATGTGGTTTGTCGGCTCATCCATCACGATGAGGTGCGGTCCGCGCACGATGCCAAGTGCAAGGAGGAGTTTCCGCACTTCGCCGGGACTCGGCAGCGCGCTCTCCAGCAAACGCGCCGGGCGAGAGCCGAGCCGGCTGATCGTGATCATCACCCGGCCGAGCTCGTCATTCGGCAGCCTCTTTACCGCATCAAGCAGCGCGCGCGAATCCTCGGCGGAAATTTCTTGCGGCACGTTCACGAGTTTTTCCGAGGCCAGTTTCAAGTGCCTGAGCAGGTGCTGGATCAGGGTGCTTTTACCGAGTCCGTTCGCACCGCTGAGCGCGATGCGGCTGGTTCCTCCGATCGCAAGATCAGGGAAGTGCAAATGTCGCCCGCCACCGAGTGGCAGACTGCCCGCCGCCAAACGGAGCAAAAAATCCCTCGGCATAAAGGACGCCCCGTCCACCCAGATACCCGTCTCGTAGCGCTTCTTCACCGAGATCTCAGAGCGCTGCGTCGCGACCTTGCCAGCCCGCTGATTCATCTGCGCCACCATCTTTCCCGCGTAAGCGTCTTTGCCGCTCATTTTGGCGAGATTGCGCTGGGCGCGGCCGTCGTGGTCGTGGGCGGGGATCTTAATCTGCTTCGAGCCGCGCGAGGCCGCCGCCTTTTGATCAGCCATGACACGGCGGCGCTGGGCCTCGTCCTTGAGCCGAGTCTCAGTGCGGCGCAGCGCATCGTTGGCGCTCTGGGCGGCCTGCTCCTCCGTGCCCTGTTGCTCCATCGCCTCGGTTACGCCACCGGGACGCATCACCGCGTCGGGTGGATCGAGCAGGAGGCACTGCGAGCAAAGCTCGTCCAGCAAGGCGCGATCGTGGCTCACCAGCAGGCCGATGCCGTTAAACTCCGTGAGTGCCCGCACCAGCAGGCGGCGAGCCTCCGCGTCGATGTGGTTGCTCGGCTCATCTAGGGCTAGCACCGCAGGCTCCCGCCAAAGCGAGACCGCGATCTGGGCGCGCTTGCGTTCGCCGTGACTCAGGGTGGACCACCGCTCCGGCCAGTCTTCTCCCACGCGCAAACGGGCTTTCAAAACAGTGGCATCCGGTGCCCAGACGAAATCCTCCAAAAACTCGGGCGCGTCGTCGGTTCGTTGTGCAACATAGAGGGCGAGTCCTTGCCTCGTGACCGCACCGCTTTGCGCGGCGAGCTCTCCCGTGACGACTTTTAACAGAGTGGTTTTACCTGCACCGTTTGGCCCGACGATCCCAGTCCAACCACCAGGAAACTGCACCGTGAGATCGGTAAACAAGGGCGTGGTCATGCCCGGATGCGCAAACTCGATGGATTGGAGGGCCAGCTGGACGGATGCCATGCGCTCCATGGTGAGCGTGCTCCACTCCCCCGCAAGCCAAGTTGAATAGCGCCACCTATCCCGCCGCCAGCGCTTCGCCCACTGCCTGTCCGGACTCCATCGCGCCTTGGATCGAGGCCGAGGTGCAATGATCCCCGCATACCCAAAGTCCCGGACGAACCGATCGAGCTGCGCCCGCGCCCGATGGGGAGGCCAGCGCGGGCAACGCACATCGGATGCGCTGCACCGCCAAAGCCCGCCAATCCTTCACCACCGCGCCGTGACGTCCGGCCAACTCCACACTCAGGCTCGCAACCAGTTCCGCGTCGGTTTCGGGGCATTCCCCGATCACCGTCGTGGACACCAGCGCCAATCCTTTCGGCGCGTAATCCGCCGCCACATCGCTTGGAACCACGAGGTTGTTGATCCGTCCGTGGCCGGTGCCGTTGAGCCACAAGACAGGCTCGCCACCCAGCGGGCTTTCAGGCGCCGCCCACTGCACGCAGGTTACACTTCGCCACGCGTTGGCAGCCAGTCCAGGCACCAGATGGGCCGCCGTCGCACCGTCGAACGCGATCACGACGTGGCGCGCATTTAACCTTTCGCCGTCCGCCAGCACAATCTCGTGGCCTCCACTCGTCGCGCCGCTTTTCACCGTCACCACCTTCGCCCCAAGCCGGCACGTATCCGGTTTCAAGCCCGCCGCCAGTTGCTCAGGTATGCGCTGCATGCCGCCCGCCGGCAGCGCCGCATACCCTTCCGAAAACATCCGATACACGAAAAACAACATCCGGTTCGACGTCGTCAGCTCGCGCTCCAGAAAAATTCCACCCAACCAGGGCCGCAGGAACCGCTCAAGCATCAGCGGTGAAAATCCCCGCGCCCGTAACTCTTCCGCCGTGCTGCGCTCCTCCCGCTCCCAAATCGCATCGAGAGTCCCGCGCGTGGAGGCCAACCGGAGCGCGCCCACCCGCAACTTGTCCGCCAAGGTGCCGATCGGCGCACGTAGCGTTTCCCACATCCGCCCGGGTGCGCGCCAAGGGTCACTCACTCGGCCTTCGCCAGTCGGAGTCAGCACCCGCGCGCCCGGCGCGAAATTGCCCAACCGCAGCGCGTCATAATTCAACCACTCCCGCGTCGCCGGATAGGCGGTTAGCAAAACTTGAAACCCGCGATCGAGCCGGAACCCGTCCACTTCATCCGTCCGCACGCGTCCGCCGACCGCCTCCGCCGCGTCCAGCACCAGACACTCCACACCCCGGGACTGCAGTGTCCGCGCGCAGGTGAGGCCAGCCAGCCCGGCGCCTATCACCAGCACTTCTTTCATTTGCTCAGCTCCGCCCGCAAACACTCCGCCATTGCCAGACCAGAGAGAGCCGCCCCTTCGACACGAGGCCCGCCAAAGGCGTCACCCGCAAAGCCCAACCGATACTCCGGCAGCCAAACGCAGCGTTCGGGATAGGTCTCCAACGCGTAGGCAAATTTCCATCGGTGCAAGGTGGCCGTGGCGATGCTTTCGCCGATCAATTCCTCAGCCTCTTGGCGCACCAGCTCCAGAACTTCCGTCTCGCCGAGGCCATAGTGCAGCGCGGAAAACTCCGGCGATAGGTGGAGGGTCACCGCCGCGACGCGGGGTGATACGCCTTTGCGTTGATTGTCAGCCGCCCAGCGCACGTCGCCTTCCGTCTTCGTTACACCATCCGCCGGCAGCCGCGAGGGCCCGTTGAGCGTGACCAGCAAGGCCAGGCAAGGGCCGTAGTTCAACTTCGCCAACCCCGCCTCCAACATCGCAGGCAACTTAACTCCGCCGGTTGCGAGCAACGCGAGACTCTGCGGCACCGGAGCGGTCAGAATCACCCGCGCCGCGCAAATCAACCCGTGGTTTTCGACTTCGATGCACCAGCGCTCGCCCACCTGCGTGAGTCGGGAGACCTTATGCTCGCGCCGCACTTCGATGCCCTCGGAAAGCGTCTTCGCCACCGCCGTCATGCTTGGCCGCCCGATAAAGCGGCGATGCGCACTCTCCGGCCAGGGTGCGACCGCACCAGCCTCCTGCCACCGGCTCACCCAGGTCGCGAAGGCCGGATCCTTTACGGTGAAATACTGCGCCCCTTGATCAAACACCGCTTCCCCTACCCGCTTCGTCGCCAGCCGGCCTCCGACGCCCCGGCTTTTCTCCAGCACAAGCACGCGCGCCCCCGCCGCATGCAGCGCCTGGGCCGTGATTAAGCCCGCCATGCCCGCACCGATGATGACCGTAGTGTTCTCCATTGATTTAAAAGTTATCTAGACGACTCGACCTAGCAAATGACGCAATGCCGTATCCAGTTTCTCATGGCGAAACCGGTAGCCGCTCGCCGCCAGCACTCCAGGCCGCACCCGCTGGCTCGCCAAGAGCGCCTCGTCGGCCATCTGCCCCAGGGCCAACTTCAACACAAAGGTCGGTGCCGGAAGAATTGCAGGCCGGTGCAAAACCCGCCCCAGCACGCGTGAAAAATCCGCGTTCGTAAGCGGCTCCGGGGCCACCGCATTCACTGGGCCGCGAACCTTCTCCGAGAGCAACGCGTGGCCGATCACGCCCACCAGATCATCCAGAGAAATCCAGGACCACCATTGGCGACCATTTCCCATCGGTCCGCCCAGACCCGCCCGAAAGGGCGCCAGAAGCTTCGCCAAAGCGCCGCCCGCCGGGGTGAGAACTACTCCGGTTCGGAGAAAAACTCGCCGCACGTCGCACCCATCCAGCGGTGCCCACGCCGCTTCCCACTCAGCGCACACGTCCGCCAAAAAGCCGCATCCCCGCGGGGCGTTTTCATCGAGCCAGTCTTCTCCGCCCTCGCCGTAGTAGCCTATGGCCGAGCCACCCACCACCACGCGCGGGGGCCGGGAAAGCGAGGCAAGCGCGCGGGCCAACAGCCGCGTGCCGTTCACCCGGCTCTCGCGAATCTCGCGTTTACGCGCCTCGGTCCAGCGCGCGTCCGCGATACCCGCACCCGCCAGATGCACCACCGCATCAATCCGGCCGTCCAGCGCCGAGAGATCAGCCGACCCCGATTCGGGATTCCAGAAAACCTCATCTTGTCCGCGTGCCGGTCGGCGCACCAGACGCGTGACATGATGCCCTTGCGTGCTCAGGAAAGGCACCAGCGCACGCCCAACCAATCCCGAGGCGCCGCTCACCAGAATCCGCAGCGGCACCGCATCCGCGCGCGTGTGATCGGCCGCGAAACGTAAATCCTCCCTCGTGAGTGTCTGCCGGTAGGCGAACATCGCCGCAAGTTTCCCGCGCACAAAACTTCCCGCCACCCTGCGCCCGAGCGCGCCAAGCGGCAGCGCGTAGTCCACGTGGTCGCGCAGTTCGCAGGAACCGTCCGCCGTGTCGGAAAACTCGTGACGATGATCCCACGCAGCGAAAGGTCCGCTCAGCGCGACATCGCGAAATAATTTTCCCGGCACGTAGTCACGATGCTCCGCCAGCCAATTCAGGCTGAAAGGACCGATGCGGGTGCGTAGCTTAACGCGGGCACCGGGCTTGAGACCGTCGCCGCTCCGTTCGACGAGCTCCGCCTTTTCCCAGGGCGGCGTCAGACGCTCCAGCGCGCCTGCCCGCTCGTGCCAAGCAAATGCTTCCGCCGCCGTGGAGGGCAGCTTTACCGTGCGCTCGAATACGTCAGTCTTCAATGGCGCCCCTCCGCACTTGCCGAACCTTTGCGCATCCGGCACGCGTCGGAACAATACTTCACTTCAGCCCATACCTTCTCCCACTTTTTTCGCCACGTGAAGGGCCGTCCGCACACAACGCAGTCCTTGGTCGGCAACTCGGACTTTTTGCGCATTTTTGGCATGGAAGGGAGTTTGGGCACCAGAGCCACCGGGTTCTTCGGTCTCAGAGTGGCTCGATCAATTCAGTGGCTGCATCGCGGACCATCGATCGGCCGGGATCTTCCGCCCCGCACCGAATTCGTTAACGGCATAGCGCCATTTAATGGCCGCGAGAGGGTCGGTGGAGAACAAGATGGTCATGGCTTGATTAGAAGTTGGTGAGGTGAAACCCGACAACACAACCGTGCCGAGCCGCGCCCGATGCGCAAGAGTGCGGGGCGGTTTTGCCGCCGGGGATGATGTGCCCGTGGCTCAACGCGACCCGCCCAACGGAACCGATTCGTTTCTAAGACCGTCGAGAAGGCGGGTGCTTGCTGCCTCCATCTCGCGGCCCACCGCCATGTCCTGCGTCCACTCGAACCGGGCGACGCGCCACGCCGCGATTTTATCCTGCTCCAGTGCACTCCAGGCCCGACCGAGCGAACCTGCGGCGTTGCTGTAAAAAGGATGCACCTGACGGAAATTCGCGGCCAGCAGCGCGGAGCGGTCCGCCAGTGGCGTCCGCACCGCGGGCTCCTTGCGCCAATCCCACAGATCCACCAACGCGAATGCTTTCTCCGCGCCGCCCGAGCCTTCGGACAGCACGATGCGGTCGAGTTGCTCCAGCCAGCGCCGCGTCTCGGACGGCTCGAGCACGGGCACGTTGTTGATCCTCACCTGCTGCGCGCAGGCCGCCTGCCACGCGAGCTCAAGCTCCTGCGGGCGGTCGCGTCCCGGCACGTCCTGATAATGCCGGGTCAATGCCGTCACAGGGTCTCCGCCCCCGAGCACTTCGGCGAGAAAGCGCCGCCACGCACCCGTGCGGCGGCCGTCGGCTTGCAACCAGCTCCACACGCCGTAAGCGGCCGAGCGCGGGTTTTCCGCATCGAAGTCGTCATCCACGCGCCACGTTAGAATTCTTTTCAAATCATGCACTCGGGCGAGACTCGCGGTTTCGCGCTGCCAAGCATCTGAAAGTGCAGGTTGCTGCCGGATTAACACCGCCTCGGCCGCAGCCGCGCCCAACCAAGCCGGAGTGGTGATGCGCGCAGGGGGCACGCCGATAAAAACTGCCTGTCTATGCATCGCCCCCGCCGCCAAAGCGGCCAGCAAACGGCGGCGTTCCGGAAGCCCCCCGGGCTCACCAGGCTGACGAGCGCGGAGCCACACGCTTACGATTCCGCCTGGCTCCGCCGCGACCCGCCACGAGTCGGCCCCGAACGGCCAGCCCTCAGCTGGAGCCAGACGCACCGTGATCCCGACTGGCCAACGATCCGGCAAACCAAAGGGGCCTCGCCACACGGCCCACGCCTGCCCCGCCAGCGCGCCAAGTTCCGCGCCTTCCGTCCCCCTCAACGCCGCCACTTCGAATCGTCCGCTTTCCAATCCGTAAAAGGCCAGCTCAGGAGGCTTGGGCTGCGCGCGCAAGGTTTCGGAAGCGCAAGCCGACGCCATCGCGAGCGCCAGCCCTGCCGCGCGCGCGATCGCTTCGGCCCCGCGGAGAATTCCACTCCGGTTGATCACGGCATTTTAACAACCAGCGCACCGCTTTCGACGCCGATTGACGTCGCGCGCTCGAGGACATTGCTGGCGTCAACAGGCACCAAGGATGAGGCACCAAGGCGTTTTACTAGCAGCGAGACAAAGCCGGGCACCTTGTGGGCAGGAAACCCGCCGAGATACAGTTCAGTCGGGTTGTAGTGCCATCCATCGCTTGCTTTTGAAAAAGCGCCTCGGGCTTCGACGACCACCTTACAGATTCCGCCCAAAATAAGCAGATCATTGACCGTTACGATTTGCAGGAGTTCTCCCTCGGTGCGGAAGGCAGGCACGCCAGCCAGCAGCGCGACTTGGGGAGTATCTGCCCTCGGCGGCTCGGCTTTCTCAAAGGTGCTATCGGACCACGCATTTAGCTCTGCCTCCGTGAACGCGTAGTTTCCCGGCATCTTTTGTGCGATGCGTTCGACTTCAACTTTCCAACGCGCTCCCGCCGATGAGGCCGAGGCACCTTCGAGCGAATACCTCACGCCCGCTACCGGTTCCTTCGGGATCGCCTGCACAATCTCAACCGGGCGCGACGTCAAATGCACCACGGCCAGCAACGCACCCAGACTCACCCCGAGCACCGCACTCAGCATAATCGTGAACAAACCGGGAGATGCGTGATCCGCTTTTGAGTCCATAATCAGTAACGAAATGCTGCGCTGCTTACACCGCGTGCCGCAAGCTTGCGGTTAAACCCGAACTCCTACGTTGGCGCGCCAACGTAGCTGTTTGAGCTAAAAATCGATGCCGAAGCCACGAAGAGACGGTTGCCAACGATCCCTCGCGCGGGCATTGCAGCAACGTAATGATGCGCGGAAGGTATCCGCGCGCCGATGGACTTCCCAACTAAATTAAACGCCCTGCTCGCCCGCTTCGAAGCGTCGCTCGACAGCTTCGTGCCCGCCTTGCCCGCCACGCCGGCCGGCCCCGCGCGCATCCACGCGGCCATGCGCCACAGCCTGCAAGCGGGCGGCAAACGAATTCGCCCCGTGCTGGCTCTCGCCGCCGCCGATCTGGGAGCACGCACCCCGGAGGAGTCATTCCAGCTCGTCGCCTCCGCACTGCCCGCCGCTGTCGCACTCGAGTGCATTCACACGTATTCGCTTATTCATGACGACTTGCCTTGCATGGATGACGATGACCTCCGCCGTGGACGACCGACCTGCCATCGGGCTTTCGACGAGGCCACCGCCCTCCTCGCCGGCGACGCCCTGCTTACCGAGGCTTTCGTGATTCTCGCCACCTCCTACGCCGGACGCCCCGACATCTCCGCCGCGCTGGTGCGTGTTGTGGCGGACGCCGCCAGCGGACTTCGTCTCGTCGGTGGCCAAATGCAGGACCTGATGGCCGAACGTCCCCCTGGCCCGGGAGGCCTCGCCAGTGCAGCGAGCGCCGCCGATCTGGATTTTATCCATCTCAATAAAACCGCAGCCATGCTCGAAGCTTCCCTGGTGTGCGGCGGTCTGGTCGGAGGCCTCGCGCCCGCGGAACTCGACACCTTGCGCCACGCCGGTCGCGAGCTCGGCCTCGCCTTCCAGATTGTGGACGACGTGCTCGACGCTACAACCGATACCGCCACGCTCGGCAAGACCGCCGGCAAGGACGCGCGCGCAGGCAAGGCTACGTATGTCAGCATTCACGGCATCACCACCGCCCGGCGCCTCGCGGCCGAACGCACCGAGGCCGCCCTCGCTTTGCTTCGCTCCCTGCCGGGAGATACCGCTTTCCTCCTTGAACTCGCGGGCGGAATGTTAATGCGTCGAAAATAAGCCCACCGGCAATTTAACGAGAAATCTTTGAAAGCGGGTTTGCAAAATCCAGAAAAGCGACACTCTCCCTTCTTTGTGAACTGGCTCTGGCTCCTAAGTCTTCCCGCAGCATTGCTCCTCTATATTCTATGGGCGGGTCGCCGTCATATCTGCATCCGACGCAAGGACTGTTGTGGTAAGGGATGCGGTTGTCTGTTCCCGGTCAAAAACGACTGAGCGCAAGCCCGGCACCAGACCGGTAGACGCTCAGGCTTTCAAACGCTCCGAGACGAAACGTTCGCAAAGCCCGTTGATATCCTTGGGTGAGCTCATAGCCATCGCCATCTGAGCGAGCGCGCGGGCATCGCTCATCTTCATGTTGCGCAGAATGTTTTTCGCCGCCGGAAGCAGCGGCGGTGTCATGCTAAGCTCATCCACCCCGAGCCCGAACAACAGCGCCGTGAACGTGGGGTCGCCCGCCATTTCGCCGCAAACGCTCACCTTGATTTTTGCCCGGTGTGCCTCGACAACCACGTGGCGCAGGGTGCGCAAAACCGCGGGGTGAGTGGGTTCGTAGAGATGGGCGATGCGGTCATTCACGCGGTCAATCGCGATCAGGTATTGGATAAGATCGTTTGTCCCGATGCTGAAGAAATCGCAGTCTCGGGCCAAGAGATCCGCCGTCATCGCCGCGCTCGGTATCTCGATCATGCTGCCCACCCTGATGTCTTTGTTAAAGGCGACCTTTTCGGCGCCAAGCTCGGCCTTGCACTCATCCAGCACGGCATTTGCACGCGCGAGTTCGTCGCGCCCGCTAATCATGGGATACATCAGTTGCACGTTGCCGTGGGCGCTGGCCCGCAGGATGGCGCGAAGCTGCTGTTTGAACAAGTCAGGCTGATCGAGACAAAACCGGATCGCCCGATAACCGAGGAAGGGATTGTTTTCTTTGGGGAAAAGATGGGCCTGGGACTGCGCCGGCTTATCGCCTCCAAGGTCGAGGGTGCGGATCACCACCGGAGCGGGTGCGAGCGCTTCGGCCAGTTCGCGGTAAGCGGCATATTGTTGCTCCTCGGTGGGCGCATCCGATGCGCCCAGATAGAGAAATTCGGTGCGGAACAGACCGACTCCTTCCGCGTGGTATTCGCGGACGAGGACAACTTCGTCCACTTTTTCTATGTTGGCACGCAGCGTGAGTTTCACGCCGTCTAGGGTAACCGCCGGAAGTCGGTTAGCCTCAAACAGGCGTTGTTCATAGCTCTTTTTCTGAAGCTGGATCTGACCGTAGCGAAAGAGTGTGGGCTCGCTTGGATTTAGAATCACCAGACCTTCATAGCCGTCCACAATCACCCAATCACCCGGTTGGACCTTGGTCGTGAAATCACGCAAGCCGACCACGGCTGGGATCTTCATCGAACGCGCCACAATCACCGCGTGGCTGGTCTTGCTGCCGGAGTCCGTGACGATCCCGAGCGCTTGGGAACTATCGATGCCGGCGGCATCCGAGGGAGAGATGTCGTTGGCCACCACGATTCTCTTCTCCACCAAGCGGCCCAGATTCTGGCCGGTGCGGCCGAGCAGGTTATTTAGAACTCGTTGCGCAACGTCACGGATATCGCATCCGCGTTCACGCAGATACTCGTCGTCAATCTCCTCGAATGCCTTGATGTAACGCTGCGCTATCCGGTTGAAGCAGGTCTCGATGTTCGTCCCGGTCTTTTCCAGTTCACGGACCGTCTCAGTGATCAGCGCTTGGTCCTCCAGAACCAAAAGGTGGGCGTCAAAAATCCGGGCTTCATCCGGGCCGAGGTTTTTCTCCACCTCAAACATGATTTTCTGGATCTGCTGGCGCGTCACCATGAGGGCCTGCTCCAGCCGAGCAATCTCCGCCGGACGCTTGTCCTTTTCCACTTCGTAAACCGGAACCTCGATGATGGTCTGGATATAAACGAAAATCTGCCCGTAAGAAATTCCCTGCGAGGCGGCAATGCCTCGCACGATCAATTCTTGCTTTGGTTTCTGTTCTTCGGCGGACATCCGGAAACGATGGAAGGCACTCCATTCGCTCGAAGCGAGCTGGTTGGGGATACTTTATCCCGCCTCTGACTTCCCAAGTGGTCAATACGTTTTACGCCGCCAATTAGGCGGGGCAGGCAGTCGTTAGCGGGGGCGACTGGAGGAAGCGCCGGGATCCGACCGCTACGCCTTCGCCGGCTTGAGCCAGCCTTCGCGGCAAACGAGCTCGGCGTTTTGCACCGCATTGAGCGCGGCCCCTTTCCAGAGATTGTCGCCGCTGACCCAGAAGGAGAGGCCGTTATCGAAAGCCGTGTCTATGCGCAGTCGTCCAACGCCGCACTTCACCTTCTCCGCAAAATCCAGCGGGGTCGGATAACGCTTCGCCGCCGGGTCGTCCACCAACTCGGCACCGGGGAAAGCAGCGATAGCCGCACGCGCCTCGGCCAAATTGACCGGACGCTCGAACTCCGCGCTGACCGCAACCGAGTGCGCGCGCAGCACGGGCACGCGCACGCATGTGGCGGAGACCTTCAGCTCGGGGAGATTCATGATCTTGCGGCTCTCAAGGCGCATCTTCTCTTCCTCGCCAGTGTAGCCATCGGCGCCAAACGTATCAACCTGGGGGATACAGTTAAACGCAATCTGGTAGGGGTAAACCTTGTGCGTGAGCGGCTCTCCCTTCGCATGGGCCGCCATCTGGTCGGAAAGCTCGCGCACCGCCTCGGCGCCGGTTCCCGAGACAGACTGGTAGGTGGATACAAAGATGCGCTTAAGGCCGAAGGCGCAATGCAGCGGGTAGAGCCCCATTAACATGACGGCGGTGGAGCAATTGGGATTCGCGATCAGACCCTTGTGAGTGCGCAAGACCTCGGGATTGATCTCGGGCACGACGAGAGGCACGCCATCCTGCTGGCGGTGGACCGAACTCTTGTCGATGACGAGACACCCGCTCGCGATCGCATCGGCAGCGAGCGCGCGCGTCACGGAACCACCAGCAGCGAAGAAGGCGAGATCCACCCCTGCGAAGCAGCCCGGCTTGGCTTCCTGGATGACGAGCGTCTTACTACCATGCGTCACGGCCTTGCCCGCCGAGCGGGCCGAGGCGAAAAGCCGCAGCTCGCTCAGGGGGAAATTTCTCTCGGCCAGCAGACGGACGAGCTCTTGACCGACCGCCCCGGTGGCGCCGACGATACCAACAACGTAGTTACGCGTGTTCACGATAAATAAAAGTTTAGGGTTGGTCACAGAAACCTGTCTGCGCCTGGGCATCAAGCCCGCAGACCGTCTGCTTTACGTGCGCCTCACCACTCAAACGATGCAGTTTTACCAGAAAGGCGAACTGATCCGCGCCTGCGCCGTGTCCACTTCGCTCAAGCCGCCGAATAATGTGCAAAACTCGCTCGGCACGCCGCGCGGCCTGCACGAGATCGCGGAGCGCATCGGCGGCGAACAACCCGCCGGCATGGTCTTTAAGGGTCGCCAACCTACCGGAAAGCATTTCTCCGAACACGCGGATAACGGCAACCTCATCACCAGCCGCATCCTCTGGCTGCGCGGGCTGGAGGCTGGCGTGAACGCCGGCGTGTCGGCGACCGGCGAGGTTGTAGATACCTACAGGAGATACATCTATATCCACGGCACCAACCGCGAAGACCGTATCGGCCATCCGCACAGCGCCGGGTGCGTGCTTATGACGAACCAGGAAATCATCGC
>Ga0209550_10003187_pt1 | contig 15655 bp, 15 predicted proteins | sample LauGreSuBDMM15SN_2_FD_187567 | JGI IMG/M metagenome (GOLD analysis project Ga0209550, IMG submission 187567) | Freshwater lake microbial communities from Lake Michigan, USA - Su13.BD.MM15.SN (SPAdes) (version 5) | ecosystem: Environmental > Aquatic > Freshwater > Lake | place: Lake Michigan...
TGTTTTAATTTTTCAAGCTCAGGCAGTAACCAATTACCGATTCGATCATCTTCATAGGCTCCATAGGGAGCACCCATTGGAACTAGTAGGTCATACTCACTAAAGTTTGGAAAGGTAACTTCAATATTTGGATTGTCGTAATTACTCTCTGGCACAATCAAAAACCTTTCAACCTCATACCCATGCTTTTCAAGAGATCGCCAGATTGGCCCACCGAGTGAGATGTGATCGTGTTCAATGAATAAGGCGCGCATTCGGGGAGCCTACCCTTTCAGGACAAGATTCAGAAATCTGAAGAGCATTATTAAGTACTAAATTGATGCTCGAAACACCTACTAATGAACAATTATCAACAATCTATAAATACGACTATTAAATAATTCTTTGCACAACTATAAGTGCAAGTTATATTCTTTTTTGAAAATACTTTGTCAAATCTATAATAAATAAAAAATACTAAAGATTTAATTCACTAACTTAGGCAATTCGTGATTTGTTTTCAACAGTATCCAATTTATTTTTACTTTATGATTTGAAACTTTGAGCCAGCTTGATACTTGCTAGTATTACTAGATTTGATAAGTAACTAATCCAAGCCCACGAAAGGCGAAAAAGTTTCTACAGGTCTTGGCTAACCAAACAATTTTGAGTCGCATAACACCATATAAATTCAGTCAGTGTTGATGGTAAGGTGTAAGAATCCTGAGAATTATAACGTTTGGGTAACTTGTAATACAAGAATTTTCTAAAGAATTTCTATTGATACGAGTACAAAATAGGCCTACTATCACTTTAGAAGGAGGGGTAATTGTGGCTTGGTATGAATCAGATTCTGCTGCAAATATTATTGCCCAGCCTGTTTATGATCCAAAATATAGAGTTAAAGAAGCTGTAATTTCTTATCTTCGTGCCTCGATTATTCGTGGTGATATAAAGCCAGGTGAGATTCTTCATGAATCTGAGATGCAAGAAAAATTTGGGGTTAGTAGGCCTCCAATTCGAGAAGCGTTGGTTCAACTCACGCAAGAGGGACTAATCCGAACTTTTCCCAAAAAGGGATCTGTTGTCACCGAGATTAACAAAGAGCATCTGAAACAATCACTTTTTGTTAGAAGTAATTTAGAAGCCAGTAACATTGAGCTATTATTACAAAACATTGACGCGGATGGTCTACTTCAATTAGAAGAAAGTAACGAAGAGCAATTTAGATTATTGCAAAATGAGAATTTTCCTGTCTTATATAACTCGATGGATAGATTTCATTTTATTTTATTTAGTCTGAATAATTTATCAAGAGTCTGGGAGTTGGTTCGCCGAGAAAAAATATCTCTTGATCGATTACATGCTCTGAACATGACTCTTGATGCCCTTAAAATTCCTAAACTGGGCCATTTTGAAAGAATGAATTTGATGTATAACCAGCATGTACAAATTGTCGAAGGCTTGAGAGCCAAGGATTCGATTAAGTGCCTCTCAATTATTAGATCACATGCCAATATTGATTTTGAGTCTGCCGACAACCCAGACAAAGTCGATACAAGCGACACATTTGAAAGATCCTGAGAGAGATTGCGCTGAAGATGGGACCTTTATCTGGAATTCGGATTGCCGATTTCACTCAACTATATCAAGGACCACTGGCTACTCAAGTTCTCTCTGACATGGGAGCTGAAATTATTAAAATCGAACCGCCAAAAGGTGATTTTTTTAGAAATTGGGCAATTGGAGATAAGTACATAAACGGCGAAAGTATTTCCTTTATTTCCGTGAATAGAAACAAACGCAGCATTGTTCTAGATCTAAAGAAAGAAGATGGAATAAAAGTTGCTAAAGAGATTATTAAGAACTCAGATGTTGTAATAGAGAATTTTCGTCCAGGCGTAATGCAACGTTTAGGTTTGGGTTTTGAAAAGTTGCAAGAAATAAATCCTCGAATAATTTATTGTGCGAGCTCTGGTTATGGAACATCTGGTCCTTACGTTGATTACCCTGGTCAGGACTTATTGATACAAGCAATTACGGGAACGATGTGGCTCAACGGCAGACTAGAAGATCCTCCCGTGGCAGTTGGTTTTGGCTTGGCTGACGTTACTGGCGGATTGCATATAGTCATGGGCACGCTTGCAGCAATCATTGAGCGGCAAACTAGTGGGCAGGGCCAAAGAGTTGATGTAAATTTATTGAATTCACAGTTAACGATGTTAACCCATGAAGTCACTTATTTTGCGAACACAAAAGAATCGCCAATTCGACCTAAAGCAAATTCAACGGGTGCATACACTGGCGCCCCACTTGGTATCTATCAGGTAAGTGATGGATATCTTGTGATTGCAATGATGGCAATCTCAAAGTTGGCCAAATTAGTTGGCGCAACAAATTTATATGAAAACCATTCGACCAATGACATCAGCCAACGAGGTGTAATACACGCAGAACTAGAGTCCAAATTCAAAGCCAAATCTGTAGGCGAATGGCTTCCTATTTTAAGAGCAGCTGACGTTTGGTGTGCACAAGTCAAAACTTTTGATCAAATGATTTCTGATGAACAAGTACTTTGGAATGACATGATCAAAAATATTGATCACCCTTTGGTAGGGTCATTAAAAATTGTAGGGCCGTCGATTTTGTTCTCTAGAACTAAAAGTGAAGTGCGCCTACCGCCGCCGTTACTGGGGCAACATTCAAAAGCGATTCTAAGTGAGTTAGGTTATAAGGAAGATGAGATCAGCAATTTTTTAGAAACCAAGTCTGTTTTGGAGTACCGTGAAAAAATTGCTTAAGCGAATGAAGAACCTAGCAGCAACAGAATTATCTGATCAACTTGGTCAGGTATGCAAGACAGAGGGAGAAAAATGAAAATAACAAAGATGAGAAGTATTCTTCTCGCAGGAGCGCTCTCAGTCGCTGTACTTCCATCCGTGGCAGCACAGCAAGCTCATGCGGTTGATACTTTGGAAGTATGGTCTTTGCAACAATCTGAAGGACCACTAAAGGAAGCTCAGGCAAAGGCCGTACGAGATTTCGAAGCGGCTAACAATGTCAAAGTTAACTTTACAACGTATCCATACGTTGAACTCAGAGACAAGTTGTTACTAGCAGCCTCATCAAATGCTGCACCAGATGTGATGATGTTAGATCAAATTTGGGTTGCGCAGTATGCAGGTGCAGGTTACATCGATCCAATTGACGCCAGAATGGCGACTTCAGATATCAAGAGTACTGATTACTTCCCTGGCGCTTGGAACTCAGGTTTCGTCAAGAGTAAGCAATACACAGTTCCATTTGATGTTGGTGTTTGGGGAATGCTTTATTACAACCAGGACATGTTTGCAAAAGCTGGCATAAAGAATCCACCAGCTAACTGGGATGAACTAATTGCAGCAGCCAAGAAACTTACAATTGGTACTAAGCAATATGGCATAGGCATATTCACTGGGCCTGGCGATGCTACCAACTGCGTTTATGACGCATTTGTATTTTCTGCCGGTGGCACAGTAGTTAATGCCGATGGCAAAACAACAGGACTTGGCACCACTGCTGCCAAGAAAGCATTAAGCACATTGAAAACCCTAACCGCTTATGGTCCAAAAGGAGTCGGATCTCGAGATGAAGAGCAAGCATTTTCACTCTTTACCTCAAAGAAGACTGCCATGGCCATCTACGGAGAATGGGGTCAAGACACAATTAAGGCTCGCGATCCGAACCTTAATTATGGAGTTGCTCTACTACCAGGACCTAAGGGTGGTAAATCTGTTGGAACATTTGGTGGTTTTAACCTAGGTATCTCTTCCAAATCGACCAAGAAAGATCTTGCTTGGAAATTTATTCAATACGCTTCAGGTGCCAAAAAGCAATTGGAAATAACAATGCTTACACCTGCACATAAAACTGCTGCGACAACTTATCTAAATGAGAAGCGTCGATTCCCAGAGACAGTTTACAAGCAATTGAACCAAGCACTTTATCGCCCACTTATAGCTAACTATCCAGACTTTGCTGATGCTCAACGCAGTATGTTGACCAAAGTGTTGTCCGGATCAGAATCAGTCGATGCAGCCATCAAAAAAGGTGTTCCTGCTTTGAATGCAATTCTGGCAAAAAGCTAAAGAATAAAACTTAAGGGAGCAACAATGAGTAATTTCTCAACAGCAGTCTCTTCCCGGTTTAGCGGGAAAAGACTGCTGTTGCGGAAGAGGCGTAAGCCAAGAGGCTGGCGGAATAACTTCAGGAACGCGATTCTGGGGTACTTTCTTATATCGCCGGTTGTCATGCTCGTTGTTGCCCTCTTGGGGTATCCATTATATAAAACACTAAAACAAAGTTTCTACGATGTTAGGCCAGCAGTTCAGGCAAACGAATTTATTGGATTTAGAGGCTTTACTGAATTATTTGCAGATCCACTTTTTGCCACAGTTCTTAGCAACTCTTTATTGTGGACAATCTTGGTTGTATTTTTCCAGTTCATGTTGGGATTAGCTGCCGCACTTGTGTTGAACGCCAAATTTCATGGACGTTGGTTCTTTAGAATACTAATGGTGATGCCCTGGGCCCTACCAGGGATTGTTGTTGCCCTAATGTGGCGCTTAATTCTTAATCCAGATTTTGGTTCTTTGCAAATAGTCACCAATTTCTTGGGGCTACCCATAATCGACTATCTTGGACAATCATCCACTGCATTGATATCAATCGTTTTCGTTGCAGTATGGAAAGGATTTGCATTTTGGATGCTTATTATTTTGGCAGCATTGCAAGGTGTACCTAAGGACCAGATTGAAGCAGCTGAAGTAGACGGCGCAGGACCAATCAGGACTTTTTTCAATATCTACATACCAAATATGATTTCTGTCCTGCGCATTGGATTCATTCTTACAGCAATCTGGACCTTTAATTACTTTGAGTTAGTTTTTGTTATGACGGCCGGAGGGCCTGCTGGTGCAAGCCATACTTTTCCAACAATTATCTATGAGCAAGCTTTTAGGCGACTTGATTTTGGACTAGCCTCGAGATTTGCTTTTATAAGCATTCTTATGATGTTAATTCTAAGCATATTTCTAATCAGAGAAGTAAGGCGAGCACATAAACATGGGTAAATCACAAAAAATAAAGAGAACTACAATTTTTTGGAGAATTTCTTGGATTACAACTGGATTTGTGATGCTTCTGTTCGTTCTTAGTCCGCTTGTGGCTTTAATCTCGACCTCTTTTAAACCACCCGAGGAACAGCTTGTATCACCTCCCACCATCTTTCCTGTCAACCCTACTTTAGAAAATTATGCAAGTGCTTTGAATGAACCTGCATTCATTAGGTATTTGATCAATAGTTTTGCAATTACTATTTCAACGACAATTTTGGCAATCGTTATTGCAACATTTGCTACTTTTTCATTCACACGACTGAAATTTCCAGGTAATAAAGTATTTTTAGTTGTAGTCGTTCTTGGACAAGTGATTCCTTTGTCAGCGATTGCTGTTCCTCTGTATCAAAATGCTACTGCGTTAGGAGTTATCGACTTTTTGCCGGCACTTGTTCTGGTTTATCTGGCTCTAGTGCTTCCGGTCGCAGTATGGATGCTGAGAAGTTATATGGCAAATATTCCAAAGGAAATTGAAGAAGCCACCTTAGTTGATGGCTGTACACCGCTCAATGGATTTTTTCGAGTACTGCTACCCATAATTTTGCCTGGAATTGCTGCCACGGCCTCATACATTTTTTTCGTTGTATGGCAAGAATTCTTATTCGCTCTTGTTTATACAACTAAGCAAGAGAACCGGACTGTATCAGTAGGAATTCTTGACTTCGTTGGTCAGTATGAAACTAATTGGGGAAATCTAATGGCAGCAAGCGTACTAATGGCAATTCCAGCAATGCTGACTTTCCTATTTATTCAGAAGCGACTAGTTAGCGGTCTAACTGATGGCGCAGTTAAGTAGTAAATGTTGACAAAGTCTGAAGTAATCAGGCAGTTACAAATAGATAGAATCGTTGGCATAGTTAGATTAAATGATTCAACCAATTTAGTTGAGCTTGCTCGAGTTCTTCAAGATGCCGGTGTCAATTTTTTGGAAGTAACCTTAACCACTCCAAACGCTTTTAATGCGATCGAGAAAATTAGCGAGACGCTAGATGGTGACTTTTATGTAGGCGCTGGAACAGTCACAACGTTAGATTTAGCCGAGAAAGCAATAAAATCAGGTGCCAAGTTTATAGTCTCACCAAATTTCAAAAAAGAAGTTATAGAGCTTTCTCATTCTTATTCCATCCCCGCAATGCCAGGTTGCCTAACCCCTACGGAAATATTTGAGGCGCATGAAGCTGGTGCAGACATTATTAAAATTTTTCCAAGTTCTTTGGGTGGAACTGCTTATCTAAAAGAAATGCGAGGACCTTTTCCCGAGATTAGATTTATGCCTACAGGGAGTATTGCGCGAGAAGTCATAGTTGAGTATTTGAAAGTTGGTGCTTTTTGTCTGGGTATAGGCACATCCATGATTAAACCTGATGATGTTTACCAGAAAAATTGGAAAAATATCACTGAATCTATTACTCAAGTTCAGGAAAAAGTAGTTTTGGCTGGGGTGACAAATTGAATCTCATTCCCGAAGCTTTTGATGTTAACGGTCAACATGTACTTGTAATAGGAGCTGGTGGCGGTTTGGGTTCAGCAATTGCAAGAATTTTTGTTCAATCAGGAGCCAGAATTTCTATGGCAGGCAGAGACATTAACAAGCTCAACATTCTTGCCGGTACTAATGAATTTGCTGGAAAGAATTGCAATAGTTATAGCGTTGACATAACTGATGCTAATTCAGTCAACAGTTTATTTGAGAAGGTTAATAATGTTCAACCGCTTGATGTTGTAGTTGTTTGTTCGGGAATTAGTATCCGTTCGAATATACTGGATATGAGTGACTTAGATTTAAAGAAAGTTATTGATACAAATTTGATTGGCTCCTGGAACTGCGCCAAAAGTGCGGGTGGTATTTTCAAGGAGAGGTCAAAAGGCAAGCTCATCCTCTTTGCATCGCTAGCCAGTCATTTTGGGTTGAATGTTGCAAGTGCTTATTCAGCATCCAAAGGTGCTGTTGTGCAGCTGACAAAGAGTTTGGCAGTTGAATGGGCGGAATTTAACGTCCAAGTGAATGCAATTGCCCCTGGCTTTGTTGAAACTGAAATGACTAAAGTTTCATTATCCATACCAGAACGTAAAAAATGGATTCTAGATCGCACGCCCGCAAAGAGACTTGGAACGCCAAAAGAAATCGCTAATGCTGTTTATTTTCTAGCTTCTTCCGCTTCAGATTTCATTACGGGTCAGACTGTGTATGTAGATGGCGGATTTATGGCGGGAAGTCAATGGTAAGCAAATCAGAATTTTCCGGTAAGAGTTATTTAATTTCAGGTGCTGCGAGTGGGGTAGGAGCTGATATCTGTAGGGAACTCTTGACTCATGGTGCATATGTTTATGCACTTGATTTTAATGAAAGTGCATTAAAGAAATTTGAAAAGGAAGTGAACCTGCCAAATAACCTCAAGATAATCTGTACTGATATTAGTAATGAAATTTCTGTCAAAGTATCTATCGAATCATTGAATTTTACAGATAATAAACTTGACGGACTCGTAAATGCAGCAGCAATTGTGAATGCAAAGCGATTTACTGATTTTGATCAAAGCGACTGGGAGAAGACTTTCTCTACAAATCTTTTTGGAACTTATTACCTAATTAAGCATTTAACTCCGTTTCTGATCAACTCTGACTCACCTAAAATCGTTAATTTTGCATCAATGGCAGGTAAAATTGCTGGACAATATACTGCACCTTATGCGGCAAGTAAGGCAGCAATTATTAGTTTGACTCGAAGTGCTGCTATCGCTCTAGCTCCGAAAGTGAATGTAAATAGCATTTGCCCGGGAATAATTGAAACTCCCATGTGGGACGCTTTAGGTGCTGATCTAGAAAAAGTTGGAATCAAAGATCATTTTAACAACAGATCTTCGCAATCTCCACTTGCTAGAGCAGGTAAATCAATGGAAGTAGCACAGGCAGCACTGTTTTTACTTAGTAGTGCAGCTGCTTACATAACTGGTGAAGATCTGAATATTAGTGGTGGGTTGGTGATGCATTAGATGTCAAGTAATTTGGCTCAGGAAATCGAACAACTTATTCAAGAAGATTCTTTTGATTCAAATCCATATGAAGTTTTGAAGCAAATGCGCGAAGAGGCACCGATCTTTTGGAGTAATTCGATGGGTGGTTGGCTTATAACAAAATATGAAGATGTGATTCGTACCTTCAAAGAAACTGAGGATTTTGGAAACGCAGGCAGACTTGGAAAAGCTGCAGAGTATTTACCAGAGTCAACTAGAAGCAAGCTTTTTGAGTTTACAAAACATTATGAAACCATCGGGTTGCTGCACTCTGACCCACCTGAACATGACCGTCTAAGGGGTCTCGTAATGAAAGCTTTTAACCCTGCGGCTATAAAGGCCATGCATGCTCGAATTCAAGAAATCGTAGATCAAATTCTTGATGTTGCCTCAACCAATTCTGGTATGGAGGTCATCAGAGACTTGGCATGGGGACTACCGTCTACTGTTCTGGCAGATCTACTCGATGCACCACCTGAAAGCAGAGAGCTCTTTAAAAACTGGGCTGATACATTGTTAGCTTTTCAAGGAAGTAATAAACCAGATGAACACACACTTTTCAAAACCCAAGAGGCATTAATTGAATCCAAAAAATACTTAACTGATTTGATTCAACAGCGGAAAAAGAACCCAGGCAATGACCTACTTAGCTCTCTTGTTTTAGCTGAATTAGAGGGAGAGAAACTAAATCATGACGAACTGCTTAACACCTGTATAACACTTTTAGCGGCTGGACAGGAGACAACGACGGCACTTATAGGCAATATGATTTTGATTTTAGGGCAAGATCCAGTTTTATTATCCAAGATTAGAAATGATAGAAGTTTAATTCCCCAAACTATTGAAGAAATTGTTAGATTCGAGAGCCCTATCCCTAGACAACCCAGACTTATCAGGCGAGATATTACAATATCAGGCGTTAAAATGAAGAAAGGTGACATCGCTTTTCAGATGTTGAATTCTGCAAACAGGGATCCAGATATTTTTGAAAATCCTGATTCATTAAATATCAATCGCAAACCAAACAAACACTTAGGGTTTGGTGTGGGTGCTCACTATTGCGTTGGAGCCCCACTGTCCCGACTTGAGGCAACAATAGTTTTAAACTCAATGTTGGACAGATTTTCTAAAATTGAATTAATCGACAAAAAAGTAGTATGGGACACACGTAAACGTAACTCTCGGGTGTTAAAAGAACTATCAGTAAATTTAGGTTAACTTACAACAAGCCTCTGCTTGAAGTTCTAGTATTAATTTTTGTGATGTGCCATCGACCTAAATTAGTTGCGAATATTGAACTACCCCTGAATGCTATGTTCGTGGGGTGGCAAAGCAAATGAGCATCTAGGTCTTGAATTAGAATTTCCAATTTTCCGTTCTTGTTCAGCACCATAATTTGTGAAGGTTCATAACAAGCAATAAATAAGTTTCCAAAATCATCGAAAGCAAGGCCATCGGGAATTGCCCCCAAATTGTCTAAATACAATGATTTTTTGCCCGGACTTCCATCGCTCGCAATATCGATTTTACTAATAATCTTTCCCCAGGATTCAACAACTAACAGAGAATTACCATCTGGAGTAAAAGCTAAGCCATTTGCAAAATCAAATGTTTCGTCAGACCACAAATTACCCACTCCTGTTTGCACATCAATCGACCAAATTCCTGGGCCGGGTATTTTTGGTGAATTACTATCAGAAACTAAAAGCCGGTTTCTTTTTCGATCCCATACGGGAAAATTAGGAACTTTCATCCCAAGATTGGGATTAGTTAGCTGGCTTAATACTCCATTAGTTGTATTAAGTTTAAAGACACTGGAGGAACCAAGATCACAAACATATAAATTAGAATCTGCGTCAAATGCCATTCCTAGGCTAAACCCTCCGGTTGAAGCGATTAAGTCAAAGGAGCTTCCGTCAGATTCAATTCTATAAATTTCACCTCGATCGCCACCGCACCATATGCTGCCGTCAGGTGCTATGGCAATGCCTTCGGGATGACTTAAGCGTACTTTGCCTAAAGCTCCATCAATGAATACATGTGCATCTATAAGTAGATCACTTTGCATAACTCAATTATCGGCCAAATAAATACTTAAAGCAAGACTAATTTAGAATTTCTCGTATATTTACTAAGCCTTGTAAAGTTGTTTCTTCCGTGCCGGTAAATTTGATTTTTAGATTTAATGAATCAGCCACTTTTCTGGCTATCCTGTCCATTTTAGTGCCAACCCCACCTGCAACTAGAATTTCATAAGCAGCAGTAGGCTCAAATTTGTGAATCACATCCAAGTATTTAGTCGTAATTGAGTTTAAAACATCGCTTGCTAATTTGTCTCTGCTTTCTTTCAACATATCCTTGTGAGAGAGGATTTCTGATTCAAAATTTTCAACATCTACTGGCGAATAATGAGCAAATTGATCAATTTGATCGTTCATCCAACCGAAATCTGTGTCAGTCGGGTCATTCCCAACGATCACTTTGAGAAACGCCGTGATTGCCCTCCCACCAGGTAAATGAGTTTTGGTTGCAATAAATTCACCTTGAAAATAGGGCCTAGTCTGAATCTCATCATTGGTGAATCCGACATTCAACATCGAAATTTGAGCGCCAGTTCCTAAGTTGATCGCTATCTGATTGCTGGAAAGTTCAATTCCGTACAAAGAACTCTGCTGGTCGCCAACTGGGGTATAGACAGGGCAGTGCAAAATTCCACTGTATCCGATGGGAGTTACTTCGTTAACTACATTAGGCAAATCTAATTTAACTGGAAGGATCTCTCTGCTTATTGGTATCCATTCATTATTATTAATATCCAAAAATCCAGATGCTGCAGCATCAGTACTATGCGATATAAATCTATAGTCAACACATAACTGAGAACCTATCCAGGATATTATGCTATGAAATCTCAAATGACTACCAAAGCTAGAGAGATTTTTTAAGTCGGCATGCATACCTACAATAGGGAGCCCTGACCGAAACTCTCGTCCATTTTTTGACATCAAATCTGATTTATATAAACTTTCAAATAAACTATAACTACTTATACTTTGAAGTTTTGGAATCAAACTTCTATTATCTTGCCAACTTACAATGGTGGATTTTGTCCTGTTCTCTAAATCTGTTAAAACCCACCCACCCATTTGCCCGGTGATAAGCAAACCAATGTATTCGTACTCCAAGGTTGCCATTTTCTCGAGCATTGTTAAACATGTTTGCAATAGGAGATCAGGAGATAATTCACGGCAATATAAATCAGGTTTAATCAAGTCTGGTGTCTTAATTGAACTCAAATATTGCAAACTTGTACTACCAGTTTTAACTAACGCAGTTTTTATCGAAGTACTTCCCACGTCTAACAAAATATATGCGTTTTCCATTTGAATATTTCCTGATTTTATCTTTTAAAATCCACTCACCTAGTCTATTATTACTGAGTGCAAGGGACAACAGTAAATCAGCTAACAGGTTCTACTTGGGGTCATGAAAGAGGCTTTGGTCCACTTCTAGCGTTAAACGAGCTTCATCAAGAATTATTTCCATGCCCAGTTAATTGGAACATTCGCAGTTTAAAAGAATTCGGCGACCACTCCATGTTTAACCTAACAGATAATTATGACTTAGTAGTTTTTGATCACCCTTTCATCGGTGAAATCGCAAAAAATGCTTTGATGCTGCCATTAAATGATTATCTAGAAAAAGATTATTTAGAGGATCAAAAGTTCAATTCAATCGGAAACGCGTACTCTAGTTATGTGTGGGATGGCAATATATATGCCCTACCTATTGATGTTGCTGGCCACGTGAGCGCAAGACGCGTAGACCTATTCAAAAAATATGGCTTATCAATTCCAAATAATTGGGATGAGGCGATGGCTTTAGCGGAAAACACCAAATATTCAAAAGGTTCCTTGGTAGCGATACCTGGTTTCTCAGTAGATTTGTGGTGTTTTTTTGTGACTCTACTTGCAAATAAGGGTTTAAATCCGTATCCAAATGCAACTACTTTTGTTACAAGCGATCAAGGTGCAGAAATTTTGGAATACATCAAGAAACTTGCGAAACTATCACCTTCAGATTCAAAATTTTGGAATCCTATTCAAACTTTAGATGCAATGAGTACTCAGGAGGAGTTCATATACTGTCCAGCTCTGTTTGGATACTCAAATTACTCGCAATTAGAATTCCGCAAAAACTTAATCTCGTTTGGAGAATTGCCGGGCGGCCGTAATGGCTCAAGTGGTGGAATTCTAGGGGGAGCAGGTATTGGAGTTTCAGCAAAAACAAAGAGCCCAACTGAGGCAGTGAAAGTAGCGGAGATCTTGAGTTCTGCAAAGGTCCAGGCAGGTTTGTATGTCCAATATGGAGGTCAACCAGGGCATAGGAGTGCCTGGAATGATGATAGAAATAATTTATTTACCAACAATTTTTATCGAGAAACATTAGCGACTTTAGATAATTCATATGTAAGACCAAGATTTTCTGGATTCGTGAATGTACAGACGTTGTCGTCAGACGTTATTTGGGACTATGTGAATGGCAGCACAAGTGCGAAAGAAACCATTAATTCTTTGAACTCAATATATGCTCAAGCTTATGCTAATCAAAATAATTAAAGTTTGTTAAAGTTTGGCTTCCTTTTCTCCATAAAAGCAGAAACTCCCTCTATCCCATCTTTGCTCTCAATTAAATCAGATGTGACCTTGGTTTCCAGTTTAATTGCTTTATCTAGTGGCAAATCCAATCCTTCGTAGATCAATTTCTTCAGTAATCCTTGCGCCAGAGGTCCATGCTTTAATACTTGATTTGTATATGACTCTAGCTCTTCATCAAACTTATCCGATGAAAGTACTTGTGAAATAAATCCATATTCAAATGCCTCCATTGCTGACAAAAAACGGCCTCTCATAATTAGATCATTAGCTCTAACACGACCAATCAATCTTGGTAATAACTGAGTACCTCCACCACCTGGAAGTAATCCAAGCAAGGCTTCTGGTAATCCCAGTTTGGATGAATCACTTGCCACAATTAAGTCACAATTCAATGCAATTTCTAAGCCGCCCCCAAGCGCATAGCCATTAATCGCAGCAATGAATGGTTTAGGTGTTGTTCGGATAAGGTTCATCACTTCGTGCCCGTACTCCATGAACTTTAAATAGTCATTTTTCTTAATTCCTACATAATGTTCGATATCTGCACCTGATATGAAAGCTTTGTCACCCGCACCTCTTAAAATGCAAATCCGCGCCGAGCTTTCTTTGAATCTATAAACTGCTTTTTCCAACTCCTGATATACCTGAGGTGTTAGAGCATTTAATTTTTCCGGCCGATTGAAAGTAATCTGAAAGACCTGGTTGCTTTCTGCAACCAAAACCACTTGTGAGTCAGCCAATTAAGCACCTTTCGCTGAAGATTTAGATTAGGGTATCACCTAACCTAATTTTGATCTATATCCACTTGTAATATTAGTTTTAACGCTCCTGGTACATGCAGATATTTACTATCTTACAAAATTACCTTCAGTGAAGTAGAATTTGTCTGTGATCGAAATTTCAAATGGAAATTTATTTGTGAAGATTAACGAATTATTGGGCGCTGAGATCGTTTATTACGGCACAAAAAATAGAAACTATTTGGCTTTTTATGATTGGAATTCTCCAGTTGGGGCATCAAAATCTGTTCACTATGAAACCCCGCTGATGGATTTTATGTCTGAATATCGTGGCGGTTGGCAAGTATTGTTTCCAAATGCAGGCAATAGCTCAAAAATTAATGGTATTGAACTTCCTTTTCATGGAGAGGTTTCGCGGACTGAAGTAGAGATTACTGAATTGAGTGAAAATAAAGTTGTTATCAGTACTGGGTGTCGTCTCCCACTGGTACTTACAAGAAGCTTCACGGTGCTTCCTGATAAAGATGTGCTAGTGATTGAGCAGCAAGTTTTCAATGAGTCAAAGATAAAAATTCCATTCATATGGGGGGAGCATCCTGCCTTTGCACTTCCGAAGGGCTCAAGAATTAAGCTGACAGGTGCTGAAATTTTGGTTGAACCAAATAATGCTGGAGACTACTTGGATTTACCCGCCAATGGCTCTGGCGTATGGCCTCGTATTACAAATAATGATGGAATTGAGGTTGATCTTTCAGTGGTGCCTAATGGTCCAGTGGAAAGATTGTGTTACTTAAAAGATGTGAAAGAGGGCTGGGCTGCATTTGAAATAGATACAGATCTTCTGGGGATGTCTTGGGATAAAAATGCTTTTCCATACCTGTGGTTCTGGCAGCAAATTGGCGGACTTGGGTTTCCATGGTTTGGCAGAACCATGATCACAGCCCTAGAACCAGCTTCTAGTTGGCCGTCTTACGGACTTTCTGAAGCGATTAAAAATAATCAGGCAACTTATATAGAGTCAGGTGAAGTTAAATCTTCATGGACTAGCCTTTCTTTAGCTAGTAACCTAGGCAATAAGGTAGAAGAAGTATCATCAGTTAGTAAATCAGGAGAGTTCACTTTTGCTTAGAATAGGAGTTTTAAATGAAATATGATTTCAAAGGCAAAGTTGCGGTGGTAACCGGTGGTGCAATGGGTATTGGTAAGGCAACAGCGGAATATTTTGCTGAATGTGGCGCAAAAGTATTTGTTCTCGACATTAGCCAAAAGCATTTGGATGCGAACTCAAAAGAATGGTCCCAGCTGGGCTTAGAAATCTATTCAATTCAATGCGATTTATCTAGCGCACAGTCTGTAACTTCTGCATTTGAGGTAATAAAGAGTAAATCTCCTAAATTAGACTTCCTTGCAAATGTTGCAGGAGTCGTTAGGTATGGAAAAATTGATGAGTTAACTGAGGGTGACTGGGATTTTATGATGGATACAAATTTAAAGAGTATGTTTTTTACATGCAGGGCTTCAGTGCCCTTGATGAGAGCTAATGGTGGTGGATCGATTATCAATGTATCGAGCATTCAGGCAATTACTAGTCAACAAACGGTGGCGCCATACAGTGCTTCTAAGGGTGGAATCGTTTCTTTTACACGCTCCATTGCCTTGGACTATGCAAAGGATGGAATTCGAGCAAACTCAGTTTTGCCCGGTTCGGTTGAAACCCCCATGCTAAGGGCGTCAGGCGAGCAGTTTGCACCAGAAGATCCAGAAGGCGCAATGCAAAAATGGGGAAGGGCTCATCCGATTGGTTACTTAATTCAGCCAATTGATATTGCTCGAGTGATTGCATTTTTAGCCAGTGATGATTCAAAGATAATTACTGGAGCACCAATATTGGCTGACGGAGGCCTGTCATCGCAAGCTGGAGTCCAGTAATCTTTTTAACCACCCCAATAGCACTTTACTGATCAAACAATATGCGACTATGTTTTATCTTTAAACTTCAAAACTTGGAGTACCTTACGCCAAAAATTTAGGTACTCTGATTAAAAGAATTTGTTAAACTGATCTCAAAACTGCAGTGACCTTACCTAGAATTACCGCATCATCTGCTG
>Ga0209550_10003190_pt1 | contig 15637 bp, 16 predicted proteins | sample LauGreSuBDMM15SN_2_FD_187567 | JGI IMG/M metagenome (GOLD analysis project Ga0209550, IMG submission 187567) | Freshwater lake microbial communities from Lake Michigan, USA - Su13.BD.MM15.SN (SPAdes) (version 5) | ecosystem: Environmental > Aquatic > Freshwater > Lake | place: Lake Michigan...
AATTAACACCACTAAGGCTTGTTTAACTTTACAACTTTTAAAATTAAGAATGAAAAAATATTTAATAATAGTAATCCTCGTTTTTTTTGTTTCTTGTAAAGAAGAGGAGAATGGAGAAAGTACAAAAGAATCAGTAACTGGCATACCTGCCCCCACAATAATTAATGCAACCGTTAAATCTGTGTACGAACATGATGTTTCTGCTTATACACAAGGACTTGAATTTTACAACGGATTTTTATTTGAAAGCACAGGAGATTTTGAAAACTCTTCCTTAAGAAGGACGGATTTTAAAACGGGTAAAGTTTTAGAAAAATATAGTATGGGTAGTAAACAAATTTTTGGCGAAGGTATTACCATTTTAAAAGACACTATTTATCAACTAACTTGGCAAAACAATATCGTAAATGTATACGATGCAAAAAATATTAATAAAATTGTAAAAACATTTAAATGGCCTAACGAGGGCTGGGGCCTTACTAATAATGGCACAGATTTAATTATTAGTACAGGTAGTGCAAATATATATTTTGTAAACCCAACTAATTTTAGAGTAAAAACTTCTGTTGTTGTAGAAGATAATGAAGGAACCGTAGATAGAATTAATGAACTAGAATATATTGATGGATTTATTTACGCCAATAGATATTTAGAAAATAATTACCTATTAAAAATTGACCCAAGCAGTGGGCATGTACTAGGCAAAATATTAATTCCTAATTTAGAAGAACAATATTTTAAAGGAAAGTTAGCTAACCCAAAAGATATTGAAGTATTAAATGGAATTGCTTACGACTCAACTACAAAAAAGCTATACATTACTGGCAAGCACTGGCCAAAATTGTTTGAGGTAAGTTTAGATTAATGGTAATAAAATAATAGAAGGAAGTGTTAGCAACAAAATAAAAAAGTATTTTTTGCTAGAAATAATTTCAAAATTTTAGGGGATAAAATAATTTATTACTTATTATCTTCTTTCAGCTTCTTTTATAATTAATGCTTTGGCTTTTTTACCCAAAACAATACCGTTTAGGCTTTCCATAGCATCTTTAGCTTCTGTATTATCTGGCATATCCACAAAAGCAAAACCACGGCTTTTACCTGTTTCTCTATCCAGCACAACTTTAGCAGATTTTATAGTACCAAATTTTTCGAATATTTCTACTAACTCAGCATCATCCAAATCATAAGGTAAGCCAATTACAAAAAGATTCATACAGTATATTTTTACAAAAATAAGGGTATAGGTTGGTACTACAAACGTAGGCCGTTGATCTAGTTTCAAAAATCAAAAAATTCCCTCTTACTTTTCAGCAAGAGGGAATTATAACTTATGTATTATTCGTTAATTAGTATCCGCCCATTCCGCCCATATCTGGTGCACCATGGCTATGTGGAGCTTCTTCTTTAGGCTTATCTGCAATAACACACTCGGTAGTTAACAACATACCAGCAATACTTGCAGCGTTTTCTAATGCTACGCGGCTTACTTTAGTTGGATCAATTACACCAGCCTTAAATAAGTTTTCGTACACTTCTGTTCTTGCATTAAAACCATAATCGCCTTTACCTTCTCTAATTTTTTGTACTACTATCGATCCATCAATACCAGCATTTTCTGTTAAGCAACGAATAGGTGCTTCTAATGCACGGCGTACAATAGCCATACCTGTTTGCTCATCTGCAATTTGCCCTTTTACTTTAGGATCTAAACTTGCAACGGCACGTATGTAAGCAACACCGCCACCTGGTACAATTCCTTCTTCAACAGCAGCTCTTGTTGCATGTAAGGCATCATCTACTCTATCTTTCTTTTCTTTCATTTCTATTTCGGTTGCTGCACCAATATACAATACCGCTACACCACCAGCCAATTTAGCTAAACGCTCTTGTAATTTTTCTTTATCATAATCACTAGTAGTCGTTTCTACTTGTGCTTTTATTTGGTTTACTCTTGCAGTAATTTCTTTTTTGCTTCCTTTACCACCAACAATTGTTGTATTGTCTTTATCAATAGTTACCGAAGCAGCCTGACCTAAAACTGTTAATTCAACTCCTTCTAATTTAAGACCCATCTCTTCGCTAATAACTTCACCTGCTGTTAAAATAGCGATATCAGTGAGCATTTCTTTTCTTCTATCGCCAAAACCTGGTGCTTTTACTGCTGCTACTTTAATAGTACCACGTAATTTATTTACTACTAAAGTTGCTAAAGCTTCGCCTTCTAAATCTTCTGCAATAATTAATAATGGACGACCAGTTTGTGCAATTTTTTCTAAAATGTGTAAAATATCTTTCATCATTGATATTTTTTTATCAAAAATCAAGATATAAGGATTACTAAGCTCAGCTTGCATTTTTTCGCTGTTAGTAACAAAGTATGGAGATATATAACCTCTATCAAATTGCATACCTTCTACAATATCAACTGTTGTATCTGTTCCTTTTGCTTCTTCAACGGTTATTACACCTTCTTTACCCACTTTTACAAAAGCTTCGGCAATTAATTTACCAATTGTTTCGTCATTATTAGCAGATATGGTTGCAACTTGTTGAATTTTTTTGGTATCGTTACCAACGGCTTGAGATTGTGCTTTTAAATTTTCTACTACTAAAGAAACTGCTTTATCAATACCACGTTTTAAATCCATTGGGTTTGCACCAGCAGCCACCATCTTTAAACCTTCGCTAATAATTGCTTGAGCTAAAACCGTTGCAGTTGTTGTACCATCACCAGCTTGATCAGCGGTTTTGCTAGCAACTTCTTTTACCATTTGTGCACCCATATTTTCAATAGCATCTTCTAATTCAATTTCCTTTGCTACAGTTACACCATCTTTGGTTACGGTAGGTGCACCAAATTTGCGTTCAATAACCACATTACGGCCTTTTGGCCCAAGGGTTACTTTTACAGCATTGGCTAAAGTGTCAACGCCTTTTTTCATTTTGTTTCTTGCTTCTATATCGAAGAATATCATTTTTGCCATAATAAGAAACCCCTTATCCGCCAGGGCGGAGCTTTTGATACTACTGGGGTAAGTAGCTTTTATTTTTTATAAAATTTAAAGAAATTAGTTTCCCCTTTAGGGGGCGGAGGGGGTTTATACTATTGCTAATATATCACTCTCCCTCATTATCAAATATTCCTTGCCTTCAATAGTAATTTCGGTACCAGCATATTTGCCATATAATACCTTATTGCCTGGTTTAACCATTGTTGGCTCATCTTTTTTGCCTGGTCCTGCTGCTAATACGGTACCATGTTGTGGCTTTTCTTTTGCAGTATCGGGTATAATAATACCACCTGCAGTTTTTTCTTCTGCTGCAGCAGCTTGAACAATAACTCTATCGTGTAATGGAGTTATACTTAATTTTGAAGCACTAGATGCTTTTGCCATAGTTGTATAATTTTGTTAGTTTTAATTTATTGTGCAAATGTATACGCTAATAATGTGCCAAAACTATTTTATGACATTTATGACAGTCTTTGCTGTAAAATTGTTCATTTTATGTAGGTTAAAAAGAAAAAAAGGCAGTCAACTGCTTATTAAAGCATTATTCAGTAATAATAATTAATTAAAAACTACCTTTGCCGCCGCAATAAAAGGCTAAAAATGTTAAGTAGAAGAAATATAAGAATTAAGGTAATGCAAACATTGTATGTCGTTGATAGTTTAAAGGATCAAGTTAAAGCTGGTGAGCCTCTTTCCATTTTAAATAAAAAAATAGACCAAAGCCGACAATTACTTACCTACCTAGTTTATTTTGTAACCGAAGTTGCCCGTTTTGCTGAAAAAGATGCTTTAAAAAAATCGAGTAAACATTTACCAACCCAAGCCGATTTAAATATTAATACCAAAATTGTTGGTAACGAATTATTGTGGAAAATTATAGAAGCAGAAGGTTTTAAAACAGCAATAGCCGAGTATAAATTGCCGCATTTAATAGATACTGAGTTACTAAAAAAAACGTATCAAACTCTCACCCTATCTGCCGAATATAAGGAGTATATTGATCTACAAAGTAGAGATAAAAAAAGTGAAAAAGATATTATTGAATATATTTTTAGCACCGTACTTTTACCCAATGAAGATTTTATAAACCATATAGAAGAAAAGTTTATCAATTGGGATGATGATGCTGAGCAAATGCAACTACTGATTTTAAATATTATTCAAAAACCTAGTAGTGCAAATTTTAATACTATTCTCACAAAAGATAAACTAGATTTTGCACGGCAATTAACCCAAACCGTTTTAGATAAAGAGGTGCACAGCAGAGAATTAATAAAACCAAAATTAAAAAATTGGGATGCAGACAGAATTGCATCGTTAGATATGATAATTTTGCAAATGGGTGTTTGCGAATTATTATATTTTGAAACCATACCTACAAAAGTTACCATTAATGAATACATTGATTTAGCCAAAGATTACAGCACCCCACAAAGTGGCCAGTTTGTAAACGGATTGTTAGATAATATTCATAAAGAACTTATGGCAAGTGGTAAAATCGTAAAAAAACAATTTACTAAACGATAAAAAATGAATAAAGTTTTTTTGTTATTTTTTATACTTGTTGCATTAACGAGTTGCGATATAAAACGTAAAGATAAAATTGCAGATGACCAAAGTAAAGCCTTAGAACAAGCCACTAAAGATACCACAACGGTACAAATTATTGACAGTACCTACAATTTTGGTAAAGTTACCGATGGTGAGTTAGTTGAATATAACTATCGCTTTAAAAACACGGGCAACAAGCCTCTAGTAGTAATAGATGCAAATGCAAGTTGTGGATGTACGGTGCCAGAAAGACCAGATAAACCAATTTTACCTGGAGAAATAGGTTTTATAAAAATTGTATTTAATAGTAAAGGAAGAGTTGGAGAAACACATAAAACAATTACAGTACACTCAAATGCAAAACCCGATTTTCCTATATTGGAATTAAGAGGAGATGTGTTAGAAAAAAAGCAATAAAAAATTTTGAATTTCGAATTTTTGAATTTCGAATTTTAGCCCAAAGTAAAAATCAAACAGATTAACGGATTTACGAATTAACTAATAAACAAAAACAATACACATGAACCTTTTAAGTATTTTTTTAATGACTGGGCAAGGCGACCCAAAGGGCGGAAGCTCAATGACATTGATAATGATGGGCGGAATGATTTTAGTTTTTTGGCTTTTTATGATTCGTCCTCAAGCAAAAAAAGCAAAGCAACAAAAGCAATTTATTGCCAACCTACAAAAAGGCGATAAAATCGTAACCATTGCTGGTATACATGGTACCGTTAATAAAGTAAACGACGATGGTACGCTAAACTTAGAAACTAGCCCAGGCAGTTACATGAAAATTGAGCGTAGTAGTATTAGCATGGAATGGACGGCTAATATTAATAAGCCAGTTACTGAGGCTAAATAAATTAACAGATGAAGGAATGAAAGAATTAAAAAGTAGAAGTGTATTTTTAATTCTTTCATTTTCTAATTCGTTCATTAATGCTTAAAATTGGACTCACAGGCGGAATTGGCAGTGGTAAAAGTACTGTTGCAAAAGTGTTTCAAACGCTTGGCATTCCTATTTATTATGCCGATAAGGCTGCCAAAGAAATAATGAATACAAATGAAGCACTGAAACAACAAATCATTCACCATTTTGGCGAAGATATTTATGAAAACAAGGTGCTTAACAGAATACTGCTTGCCCAAAAAGTATTTAATAATCCTTCACAATTAAACTTACTTAACAGCCTTGTACACCCTCCAACCATACAAGCTGCCGAAGATTGGTTTGTCCAACAAAAAGCCCCTTATTGTATTAAAGAAGCTGCCTTAATTTTTGAAAGCGGTAGCCAACAAAATTTAGATTTTGTAATAGGCGTTTATACCCCAACCACACTTCGTTTGCAACGAGTAATGCAACGAGATAAGACCACAAAGGAAGAGGTGCAACAGCGTATGGACATGCAAATTGACGAAACCATTAAAATGCGTTTATGCGATTTTGTAGTTACTAATAATGAGCAAGAGTTGCTAATACCACAAGTAATGGCTTTGCATGAAAAATTTATAGGTTAACTTTTTTCCTCTTTAGCAATACTAAAAATACCCTTATGTGGGTATGTGTAGCCATTTAATTGTGTGAAGGTTTACTACATGAAAAAGTTTAAGATTTACTCTAAAAATTTTTAATAAAACAAAGCCTTTAAACTAAAAAGTGAAAATACACCTTAAACTTGGGTATTAAAATGTCCCATTTTTCGACACTTTTTGCCCCTTTTCCCCTATTTTTGCACTCCAAAATTTTAGACAACTACCAACTTATGGACAAATTGATTTATGTTATTCCGGCAATGGGCATTGTAGGCTTATTTTACACTTTTATTAAGTATGCTTGGGTAAGCAAACAAGATGCAGGTAACGAACGTATGAAAGAAATTAGTACGTACATAGCAGAAGGTGCTATGGCTTTTTTAAAAGCAGAGTATAAAATACTTGCCTACTTCGTTATTACAGGTGCTTTATTATTAGGCCTTATGGGTTATACTAATGCCAACAGTCATTGGAGTATTTCCTTAGCCTTTGTGTTAGGAGCCTTTTTTAGTGCCTTAGCTGGTTTTATTGGTATGAAAATAGCAACCAAAGCAAACGTTCGTACAGCACAAGCAGCACGAACAAGTTTAAGCAAAGCATTATCAGTTTCGTTTACTGGTGGTAGTGTAATGGGTATGGGTGTTGCAGGCCTGGCGGTGTTGGGCTTGGGCGGATTGTTCATTATTTTAAAAATGATTTTTGCTCCACATGCTGCAGTTGATAGTGTAGAAATGGAGAGAACCATAGAAATTTTAACTGGCTTTAGCTTAGGTGCAGAAAGTATTGCTTTGTTTGCAAGAGTAGGTGGAGGTATTTATACAAAAGCTGCAGATGTGGGTGCCGATTTGGTTGGTAAAGTAGAAGCTGGTATTCCGGAAGATGACCCTAGAAACCCAGCAACTATTGCAGATAACGTTGGGGATAATGTTGGTGATGTAGCAGGTATGGGTGCCGATTTATTTGGTAGTTATGTAGCAACTGTTTTAGCTACCATGGTGTTGGGCAGAGAAACAAATGCGTTAACGGATGCTTTTGGCGGAATGAGTCCTATTTTATTACCAATGCTTATTGCAGCAATGGGAATTATATTTTCAATCATTGGAACTTTCTTTGTACGTATTAGCGAAAGTGCTGGCCTTAGTACACACAAAGTACAAAGTGCTTTAAATATGGGTAACTGGGGTAGCATGGTTTTAACAGCTATTGGTTGTTACTTTTTAGTAAACTTTTTATTGCCAGAGCAAATGAGTTTACGTGGCCATGATTTTACAAAAAATGGTGTGTTTGGTGCAATTATGGTTGGACTTGGTGTAGGTGCTTTAATGAGCATTATTACCGAATATTATACTGCAATGGGCAAACGTCCTGTAATGAGTATCATTCGCCAAAGTGCTACTGGACATGCTACAAACATAATTGGTGGCTTAGCAGTAGGTATGGAAAGTACTTTACTTCCTATATTAGTTTTAGCTGCTGGTATTTATGGCTCTTACGCTTGTGCAGGTTTGTACGGTGTGGCTATTGCAGCTGCTGGCATGATGGCTACAACTGCTATGCAATTAGCAATTGATGCGTTTGGCCCAATTGCTGATAATGCTGGTGGTATTGCAGAAATGAGCGAATTACCTAGTGATGTAAGAGAAAAGACAGATATATTAGATGCCGTAGGAAATACAACTGCTGCAAGTGGTAAAGGATTTGCCATTGCATCTGCAGCGTTAACAGCGTTAGCTTTATTTGCTGCGTTTGTTGGTATAGCAAAAATTGATGGTATAGATATTTACCACGCCGATGTTTTAGCTGGTTTATTTGTTGGTGGTATGATTCCGTTTATATTTTCATCTTTGGCAATTAAAGCGGTTGGAGAAGCTGCTATGGCAATGGTGGAAGAAGTTCGCCGTCAGTTTCGTACTATTCCCGGTATTATGGAAGGTACAGGCAAACCTGAGTATGATAAATGTGTGGCTATTAGTACAGAAGCTTCTTTAAAGAAAATGATGTTACCTGGTGCTATTGCTCTTTTATCTCCTATTATTATTGGTTTTGTTTTTGGTCCAGAGGTTTTGGGTGGTTTCCTTGCAGGTGCAACTGTTTGTGGTGTATTGATGGGAATATTTCAAAACAATGCTGGTGGTGCTTGGGATAATGCAAAAAAATCTTTTGAAAAAGGTGTTGAAATAAATGGTGAAATGTATTACAAAAAAAGTGAACCACATAAGGCTTCTGTAACAGGCGATACGGTTGGTGATCCTTTTAAAGATACAAGTGGCCCATCAATGAATATCTTAATCAAATTGATGAGTATTGTTTCGTTAGTTATTGCTCCTACCCTTGCAAAATTACATCAAGATAAAATTGAAGCGAATAGAAAAGCACAAATAGAAACTATGATGAAAATGAGTGGTGGTGGAAGTACAATTATCGAAGAAAAATTACCAAAACAATAGATGATGCAGGTGTTGTTTCCACTACCTCCAATACAATAAAAGGTACGGTAAATAATGATGGTAATTTTGTTTATGATTTAGGTGCAACGGGTATACTAAAATTAGCTATTAATGTTGGTGCGAACTTTACCGAAAAACAAGTAGTAGAATTTATGAACGATGCTACTAAACAAGCAGATAAAACTACTTGGTTTACCTTAGATAGATTGTATTTTGAAACAGGTAAGTCTACCTTAAAAGCAAGTAGTGCAGAACAATTAAAAAACATTGCAACCATTTTAGCTGCTTATCCCTCTACAACCATTAACAGTTGGGCTAATCTATAAATACAATTGGTATAACAAAAAATCCACACAAAATAATTTGGCATTTACGAGTAAAATCGTACTTTAGCTACGAAATACATCGTATATTATGACATCAGTTAAATTAAATAAACCAACAGAAGGTGAATTAGAAATATTACAGGTGCTATGGAACAATAACAAAGCAAGTGTACGAACGGTACATGAAACCTTATTAAAAGTAAAAGATTGTGGCTACACTACTACCCTTAAACTAATGCAAATTATGTTTGAAAAAGGTTTAGTTAGCAGAGATGATAGCAACAAAATACATATTTATACGGCCAATGTAACTAGAGAAAAAACGCAAAAGCAATTTTTAAATAAAATGATTGATTCGCTTTTTGCAGGCTCTAGCACCAATTTAGTTTTACAAGCATTAGGCAATCATAAAACTAGTAACGAAGAGCTAAAAAAAATACAGGTACTTCTAAATCAATTAAAACAAACGAAATAAACAATTTTTATGTCTCAATTTGCTTATAGTTTTTGTATAAGTATGTTGCATAGCTTTTGGCAATGTGCAATGCGATAACTTTTTTATATGGCATTTACTAGTTTGTTCAAAAATCAATCCCCTTTAACAAAATAAGATAGCAGTAAAAAATAATACTTAAAAAGCAGTTGATGAAATAACGAATAAAGTAAACTTAATACCAGTAAGTTTCTTTGAGGAAAATGAAGTGAAACTAAAAAGGATTTATAGATAGTACTCAACCCGTAAATAAGCAGGAAAATATGCAGTAAATTAATTAATAGGCTTTTTTAATACAGCAACTGTTAGCCTACTTACACAAATTAATTTATCTCGTTCGTCCGTTATTTTAATATCCCACACATGCGTGCTAGCTCCAATATGCAAGGGCATGCAAGTAGCTGTAACAAACCCTTTAGTGGCACTACGTATATGGTTAGCATTTATCTCTAATCCTACACAAATAAATTTTTCGTTATCTATTACAAAATAAGATGCCACACTACCAATAGTTTCTGCTAAGGCACAGCTAGCACCACCGTGGAGTAAGCCATAGGGTTGTTTGGTTCGTTCATCTACAGGCATACGCATTTGCATAAACGTATCGCCTATGGTTACCCATTCCATGCCCAAATGCTTACCCATAGTATTGGGTGTAAGAGGGTTTATATCTTCTAGTGATAGATCTTTTTTAAACCAAATACTCATGAACTTTTTGTGGGGGTTATTGAGGTTTTAAAAATACGCACAAAATGTTATTAACTAAATACGGCTTTTAATAGTATCAATTACAGCTTGTGGTAAAAAGGGCGAAGCATCTCCTCCGTTTCTAATAATATCTCTTACAATGGTGCTGGCTACAGAGGTGTATTTAGGTTCACCAGTTAAAAAAATAGTTTCTATACTTGAATCCATTGTACGGTTAGCATCGGCTATAGTTTTTTCGTACTCAAAATCGCTAACATAACGTATCCCTCTTAAAATAAAATTTGCTCCAATTTTTTTGCAATAGTCAATGGTTAATCCATCATACACAGCACCAAAAACTTTATTGGTATGTTTATAAATTTGGGCAATCCATTCTAACCGCTGCTCTGCAGTAAACATTGGGGTTTTATTAGCATTGCTACCAACACCAACAACAATTTTATCAAATAAATTTATAGATCTATTAATAATATCTACATGCCCAAGGGTTAGGGGATCAAATGTTCCAGGGAAAAGGCAAATACGTTCCATAATCGTTACTAATTTAAAAGTTGCTCTGTTAATTAATTACCTCTACCACTTAATAAATATAATACAGCCATACGTACAGCCACTCCATTTTCTACTTGGTTTAAAATTATAGATTGGTTACCATCTGCAACATCACTATCAATTTCTACTCCTCTATTAATTGGACCAGGGTGCATTATTACAATTTCTTTACCCAAACTATCTAGTAATTTTTTACTTACCCCATACGCCAAATTATATTCTCTTAAAGATGAAAACAACACCTGATTTTGTCGTTCTAATTGAATACGTAATACGTTAGCCACATCGCACCACTGCAATGCTTTTTTCAAATTGTATTCAACTTTTACATCTAAGGCTTCGGTAATGTATTTTGGTATTAATGTTGGTGGACCAGCGACCATAACCTCGGCCCCCATTTTTTTAAGCAAATAAATATTACTCAACGCTACTCTACTGTGCATAATATCTCCCACTAAAACAATTTTTTTCCCTTTTAATGTGCCTAGTTTTTCTTGAATACTAAAGGCATCTAACAGGGCTTGTGTTGGGTGTTCATTTATTCCGTCGCCAGCATTTATAATTGCTGCAGGTATATGCTGTGCTAAAAAATGAGGTGCTCCGCTTGCACTATGCCTCATTACCACCATATCCACCTTCATACTTAAAATATTATTTACGGTATCTAAAAGAGTTTCCCCTTTTGATACAGAGGAAGAGGAGGTGGTAAAATTGATGGTATCTGCACTCAACCGTTTTTCTGCTAGCTCAAAACTTATACGAGTACGAGTACTATTTTCGTAAAATAAATTTACAATAGTTACATCGCGTAAACTTGGTACTTTTTTAATTGGTCGTTGTAAAACTTCTTTAAATTGCTGGGCAGTTTGCACTATTAATGCAATATCCGAGGGGAGTAAATCTTTAATGCCGAGTAAATGTTTTGTACTTAGTTGCATTAAGGAACAAAATTAGAGTAAATAATTAAGAATTAAAAATTAATATAAAACTACTTCTTCTTTGTCCCAGTTTACTTTTACTTTTTGAGAAATGATGCTATCAATGGCTTTTCCACAATAATCTGGTTGAATAGGTAGTTCTCTATTAAAACGTCTATCTACTAATACACAAAGCTCTACTTTTTGTGGTCGCCCAAAGTCTTGTAAGGCATCTAGTGCTGCCCTAATGGTACGGCCTGTGTACAATACATCATCAATTAAAATTACTTTTTTACCTTCTATGGTAAATGGAATATCCGTTTTACTTGCTGTGTGTAGTTCATCTCGTACATCATCTCTGTAAAACGTAATATCTAAAATACCATATTGTATTTTTTGTTTGGGGGATAATTGCTTAATTATTTCTACTATTTTATTACTTACGAAAATTCCTCTTGGTTGCAAGCCAATGAAGACTACTTGTGCCAAATCATCAATATTTTCTAATAACTGATGGGCTAATCGAAGTAAGGATATATTTAGTTGAGGTTTATCTAAAATTACTTTCACTACTATAAATTTAAAAATTCGTAATCCTTATTTCTCCAACATAAACGGATATCTATAATCTGTCGGTGGCGTAAAGGTTTCTTTAATTGTTCTTGCACTTAACCAACGATATAAATTTAAAGCACTTCCTGCTTTATCATTTGTACCGCTTGCTCTTGCACCACCAAATGGTTGCTGCCCTACTACTGCACCGGTTGGTTTATCATTAATGTAAAAATTACCTGCACTGTTTCTGAGCTTATTGGTAGCAAGTTCTACTGCATATCTATCTTGTGCTAATACTGCCCCTGTTAAAGCATAAGCAGAGGTTGAGTCTACTAATTTTAAGGTTTCTTCAAATTTATTTTCATCGTAAACATAAATGGTAAGTACTGGCCCAAATAATTCCTCACACATGGTTGCATAATAAGGATCGGCTGCTTCAATAATTGTTGGTTCAATAAAATAACCAATTGTTTTATCACACTTACCACCAACCCAAATTTTAGCACCGCTATTTCTTTTACGAGCATTTTTTATATAGTTTTCTAATTTATCAAAACTTTTTTCATCAATAACCGCATTTACAAAATTGGTAAAGTTTTCAACCGTACCCATTTGCATGGTCTTTACTTGTTCTACCAATTTCTTTTTTACTTCGGCAGCCATATTACTTGGTATATAGGCTCTGCTTGCTGCACTACATTTTTGCCCTTGATACTCAAATGCACCTCTTGCTAATGCCGTAACTACAGCATCAACATTTGCACTTTTATGTGCTACTACAAAATCTTTACCGCCAGTTTCGCCAACAATACGTGGGTACGATTTATACATACCCATATTCTTGCCTATGGTTTCCCACATTTTATTAAATACACCTGTGCTTCCTGTAAAATGTATGCCTGCAAAATCTGGATGATTAAATACAACTTCTCCAATGGTTGGTCCATCTATAAAAACTAAATTTATGACTCCATCAGGCAAGCCTGCTTCTTTTAAAATACGCATAAATAATTGTGCCGAGTACACTTGAGTGTTAGCACATTTCCACACTACCACATTACCACACATTGCAGCACTAGCAGGTAAATTACCACCAATAGCTGTAAAATTAAATGGGGTAAGAGCAAATACAAATCCTTCTAAGGGGCGATACTCCAAACGGTTATACATACCTGCTCCGCTTATAGGTTGTTGTCTATAAATTTCACTTAAAAAATGTACGTTAAAACGTAAAAAATCTATCAACTCACATGCGGCATCAATTTCGGCCTGATAGGCATTTTTACTTTGCCCAAGCATGGTTGTACCGTTAATGTATGGTCTATATTTTGTTGCTAATAAATCGGCAGCTTTTAAAAAAATATTTGCTCGGTTTTCCCAACTTAAATTAGCCCACTTATCTTTTGCTTTTAATGCAGCTGCAATAGCTTTTTTTACATGGCTTGCATCGCCTACGTGAAATTTTCCAAGCAAATGTTTGTGTTCATGTGGGGGATGTATGCCTATGGTTTTGCCCGTTCGTACTTCATCAGCTCCAATATACATAGGTACATCTGCAACGGAAGTTTTTAATTCTTTTAAAACTTCTTTTAAACGTTTTTTTTCTGGAGAATTTGGAGCATAGTTTAATACTGGCTCATTAACTGGTAGTGGGTAATAAAAATCGCCAAATTGCATATCGTTTTTTTTGATTTTAATATTTATGGTACAAAGAAACAACTTTCTTTTAGAAAATTTTAGCTTTAGTAACCTAAGCATCTTCCTTTTCACTCATTAAATAGGCTTTTATAAACCCATCTAACTCCCCATCCATCACTGGCCCAACATTACCTACTTCATAATCGGTTCTATGGTCTTTTATCATTTTGTATGGATGAAAAACATAGCTGCGTATTTGGCTACCCCACTCTATTTTTTTCTTTTTACTATTGGCAGCGTTTTTAATTTCGTTACGCTTTTGTAACTCCAATTCGTATAAACGGCTTTTAAGCATTTGCATGGCAAGCTCTCTATTTCCTAACTGGCTTCTATCTTGTTGGCAAACTACAACAATACCAGTGGGTATATGCGTTAGCTGTACTTTAGTTTCTACCTTGTTTACATTTTGCCCTCCAGCACCGCCACTTCGGCTAGTATCCATCTTAACATCTGCAGGGTTTATTTCTATTTTAATGGTATCATCTACCAAAGGATATACGTTTATAGATGCAAAGGAGGTATGCCGCCTAGCGTTACTATCAAAAGGAGAAATACGTACAAGGCGATGAACGCCATTTTCGCCTTTTAAAAAACCATATGCAAACGAACCTTCAACTTCATACGTACAGCTTTTAATCCCTGCCCCATCTCCCCATTGCCAATCTAGCTCTTTTACTTTCCAGCCTTGCTTTTCGGCATACATTCTATACATTCTTGCTAACATTTCTGCCCAATCTTGGCTTTCGGTACCACCAGCACCACTATTTATTTGTATTATAGCTGTTAGCTCATCTTCGAGTTCATTTAAGGTACTTTTAAACTCGGCATCTTCTAACCCAACATTAGCTTTATCGTAAGCTTCTTTTACTTCCTCTTCAGTCGTTTCGCCTTCTTTCCAAAAATCAAAAAGCAAGGCAAAATCTTCTACGGCGTTTTGTACGCTAAGAAACATATTTACCCAATACTCATTTACTTTTGTTTCTTTTAAAATTGATGTAGCTCTGGCATTGTCGTCCCAAAAGCCTGGAGAAAGTGAAAGTTGCTTGTCGTTTTCTATTTTTCTTTTTCTATTAGCAACGTCAAAGAAACCTCCCCAAAACCACCAAACGGTCTCTCATACCCTTAATTTGTTCTATTGTCATAATTGTAAATATAGCTCTTTAAAACTAAAATGTATTGATACAAAAAGCCTCGAATAAATCCGAGGCTTTTGTATTATTCTGTAATAAGTATTATTTATAATTTCTTGCAGTCATTTCAACTCTTCTGTTTAACGCTCTACCAGCAGCTGTTTTGTTATCAGCAGCAGGCTTATCCTGGCCGTAACCAGCACTTGCTAATCTATCAGCAGCTATACCTTTACTTTCTATATAGGCTTGAACAGATGCAGCTCTTGCTTCTGATAATGCTTGATTTTTAGCAGCATCACCCGTAATATCTGTATGACCATCAATAGTTAAATTATAACTTGCATTTTCATTTAAAATAGCAACTACATCGTTTAATGACTTAAATGATTTTGTTAATAATTTAGAACTACCTGTAGCAAAGAATACATTTTTAGCAGCAGCATTTATACGCTTAACAATTGCTTCGGTTATAACTGGGCAACCAAAGTTACTAGCAGGGCCTACTTCATTTACACATTTATCTTCTTCATCGTTAACACCATCACCATCGGTATCCGGTATTGGACAACCTTGGTAACGAGCAACACCAGCAACATCTGGACACTTATCATCTGCATCGGTAATACCATCACCATCTCTATCTGGACAACCCTGTAAAGAAGCGATACCAGCAACATCTGGACACTTATCATCTGCATCAGTAATACCATCAC
>Ga0209550_10003191_pt1 | contig 15636 bp, 16 predicted proteins | sample LauGreSuBDMM15SN_2_FD_187567 | JGI IMG/M metagenome (GOLD analysis project Ga0209550, IMG submission 187567) | Freshwater lake microbial communities from Lake Michigan, USA - Su13.BD.MM15.SN (SPAdes) (version 5) | ecosystem: Environmental > Aquatic > Freshwater > Lake | place: Lake Michigan...
TTGCTGTTGGAAGCAGCTGAGCTATTTGGGTTTTGGATAACCAATCCCAACAAGCGTGCACCGTGCTCGACTGCGATAGAGCCGTAGGAGATATCACCTTGCACAATAGATTCTTTGTGGAACTCGACGCGCTCTGCCGCGTAGATATTGCCTTCCACCTTACCGGCCACCATAACGCGGTGCGCCGTGATGTCGCCAGAGACTTCGCCGGTCAAGCCAATGGCGACGGTAACTTTGTTGTCTTTGGTGGTTTCGATGTTGCCTACGACTTTGCCGTCAATACGCACACTATCCAGCAACACTAAGCGTCCGTAGATTTGTGTGGTGCGACCAATGATGGTGTCAAAACGCTCTTGCGTTGGAGACAAAGACTTGTCTTTAAGTTTTTCAAACATCTTTGGCCTTGTACTGGTAGTGAAAGAAGTCAAGCTTATTGGCTTGACACACTCGTTTGCGGCAACATATGGGTGGGATTGAGCGCACGGTCAAAGCGCATTACTTCGTAGTGCAAATGGGGCCCGGTGGAACGGCCAGTATTTCCAAGCAAGGCAATAGTTTCATTGCGTTGTACTTTTTGACCGACCTGAACAAGGCGCTTGCTCAAATGGCCATAGCGGGTAGTGAAGCCCTCTATGTGGCTCACTTCTACTACGTTGCCATAGGCATGGTCATATTCGGAACGAATCACCGTACCCGCAGCAGTAGAGACGATGGGGGAACCCACTTCAGAGACAAAGTCCAGGCCTTCGTGCATGGCGAGTTGGCCGGTAAATGGATCATTGCGAATACCAAAACCACTTGTGATTCGATAGTCTTTGCCCATCGGAATGGCAGTAGGCAACGCATTAAGCCAACTCAGTTGAGACGCCCAGTTTTGGGCTAATGTTTTGACAGCGGCTTCTGCTTGGGTGAAATCTTCAAGTGCAGTCTTCATTTCTTGAGATAGAGACTGTGAATTGTTGATTTGTAAACGTGGTGCTATCCAAGGGCCGCCCTTAGCGTCGTCCTTTTTGCTCATCTTGTCACGCAGATTAACAGGCGTTGCAATATCCATGAAACGGTTCTTAAGTGCTTCAAGTTGATGGATGTTTTGAACGGTGGAATTTAAAGATTCGCGCAACTTGTCTAAACGTTCGCGATAACTGGCTTCTACTTTTTGCTGCTCGGCTTCGGTGGTCACACCGCCGAGACTTCTGGCAAAACTGGGGCTGACTTCAATAGCAATACGAAAGCCAATAAAGTGCAGCAAGATTCCAAGTAGCACGCATCCAGCAGCGGCAAAAGAAACCCAAACAAACACTTTATGAGCTGTAATGGAAACAGTCCTTACTGAAGCAGTAGGTCCCGACATCCACATCAATTGCATACTACGCTCCGCTTATTCATTATTTGAGTGACGGTAAAGTCATCTTTACAGTCAGGGAGATGCATTGTAGGTATTTCGAACCATCCTCCAAGCACTTTTTCATTAATTTCAGGGAAATGAGTCTTTAAGTATTTATTTATTATTTATGTCGACACAAAAGCACAACATCCCTTGGATCGAAGAAAGCGATCCTTTGCCGCCTGCGCAGAGTGCATGCACGGATGAAGCCAGTGGCTTAAGGGGATTGGTTGCCGCCGGTGGTGGTTTGTCTGTGCAAAGGTTGTTGGAGGCCTACAGCCACGGGATGTTTCCTTGGTACTCAGAAGGCCAACCTGTTTTATGGTGGTCGCCTACCCCGCGCATGGTGCTAGAGCTTGAAAACTACAAACTGCACCGGTCATTGCGCAAGACTTTACAAAAGTTTGCCCAACAGCCCTCTGCAAGCATCAAATTTGACAGCGCATTTGACCGCGTCATCGAACATTGCTCTGCATTCAAAAGAGAAGGACAAAAAGGCACTTGGATTTTGGAAGACATGGTTTCGGCCTACCAAGCCTTGCACCGTGCTGGTTTCGCGCACAGCGTGGAGACGTGGATAGACGGTAAATTGGTGGGCGGTTTGTATTGCGTGTCGATTGGCAAAGCCGTATTTGGCGAGTCGATGTTTGCTTTGCAAACCGATGCTTCCAAGATCGCCCTCTCCGCTTTGGTCGCCTTCGCTAAACAACACGGCATCACTTGGATTGACTGCCAGCAAAATACCAAGCATTTGGCTTTCCTTGGCGCGCAAGAAACACCACAAGCAGCATTTTTGCAAGCAGTAGACAAGGCTGTCACGCAGACAGCACCAACTTGGGAATTCTTGCCCCTATACTGGAAAAATCTTTTTTAGACGCCCCTGCCGCCGTGACACATCTCAAGGATTTACCGTTTCAAACATTGCAGTTTTATGCAACGGCGCCTTACCCCTGCAGTTATCTGAGTGACCAAACCGCCCGTTCCCAGGTGGCGACACCCAGTCACTTAATCCACAACGATATTTACTCTGAATTAGTGCGACAAGGGTTTCGTCGAAGTGGGCTGTTCACCTACCGGCCTTACTGCGACAGTTGTAAAGCCTGCGTGCCTTTAAGGATTGACGCAAAGGCGTTCAAGCCAACCCGTAGCCAGTCGCGAGCAAACAAACGCCACCAAGATTTGCAAGTGCGTGTTTTGCAGTTGGGCTACCACCAGTCGCATTACGACCTATACCTGCGCTACCAAACCAGCAGACACGCGGGTGGCGGTATGGACCAAGACAGCGTGGAGCAATACACCCAGTTCTTATTGCAAAGTCGCGTGAATTCGCGTTTGGTCGAATTCCGTTTGCCAGATGCCGAGCACCCCGAAGGTATTTTGAAAATGGTGTCTATCGTGGATGTACTCAACGACGGTATGTCCGCGGTTTACACATTTTTTGAACCCAACGATGTGGCGAGCTACGGCACTTACAACGTCCTATGGCAGATCGATCAAACCCGCAAAATGGGTTTGTCCTATGTCTATCTAGGCTATTGGATACAGCAAAGCAACAAGATGGATTACAAGTCGCACTTTGCGCCACATGAGCGCTTAGTGGAAGGCATTTGGCAGGCCTAAATTTCACAAGGTAAAATTGGAGGATGCGTAAATCCACAGTTCCTGCCACGCCCAATATCCAGGTCATAGAGCGCATGTTCGCCTTGATTGACGTGCTGGCCTCCAAAGAAGAAGCGATTTCACTCAAAGAAATTAGCGAAAAAACAGGTCTTCACCCCTCCACCACCCACCGAATCTTGAACGACCTAGCCGTCGGTCGATTTGTAGACCGGCCCGAAGCCGGTAGCTACCGATTGGGCATGCGACTTCTAGAGTTAGGCAATTTAGTCAAAGGCCGCCTCAATGTGCGCGATGTCGCTTTGCTTCCCATGCGTGAATTACACAAACTCACCCAGCAGCCAGTAAACCTCAGCCTGCGACAAGGTGACGAAATTGTTTATGTCGAGCGTGCTTTCAGCGAACGCTCAGGCATGCAAGTGGTACGTGCGATCGGTGGCAGAGCGCCTTTACATTTGACGTCTGTAGGAAAACTCTTTTTAGCCTTGGATGACCCATCTCGCATTCGCGCCTACGCCACACGCACAGGTTTGAGTGGACAAACCCGCAACAGCATTACCCAGTTGCCCGTTTTAGAGCGCGAACTGGCCAAAGCGCGTCAAAACGGTGTTGCGCGTGACAACGAAGAGTTAGAGCTGGGTGTACGCTGTATGGCTTCTGGCATTTACGACGACCAAGGCCGTTTGGTCGCGGGATTGTCTATATCGGCTCCCGCCGATCGTTTGGATGAAACTTGGCTACCCAAACTGCAGTTAACGACCCAAGGAATTTCGCGGGCCTTGGGTTTTAAAGGTGCCCCTGACTGAATCTTTAAGTCTGAGGACGAAATGCGTGGTTCACTTCCACCCAACGGCGTACACGCTCTGCATCAGTAATACGACTAAGTTTGCCAGCAGAGTCTAAGAAAACCATGATCAATTTTCGGCCTGCAATTTTGGCTTGCATAACCAAACACTGACCGGCTTCAGATATATATCCAGTCTTTTGCAAGCCGATATCCCAGTTGGGGTTTTTGATCAAGCGGTTGGTGGTTTTGTAGTTCAAGGTGTGTTTACCTACCTCCACCTGGTAGCTCGGTGAAGTGGACAACTCACGCAACATGGGATCTTGATATGCGAAAGAAACCAACGTAGCCAAGTCTTTGGCGCTAGATTGATTTTTGCTCGACAGTCCGGTGGGTTCGATATAGCGTGTGTCGCGCATACCCAGCGATGTGGCCTTCGCGTTCATCAAATCAACAAAGGCATTCAGACCACCTGGATAAGTTCTTCCAATAGCATGGGCTGCGCGGTTTTCGCTAGCCATCAAAGAAAGATGTAACAACTCGCCACGGGTTAGCGTTGTTCCAACCTTTAAACGTGAACTGCTACCTTTTTCCGTGTCCACGTCGTCTTGGGTAATGGTGATGGACTCTTCCATCGACAACTTAGCTTCGCTGAGCACCACACCTGTCATTAACTTGGTGATGGAGGCAATGGGCAAAATAGCTTGATCGTTTTTGCTCAACAACACTTCGTTGGTGTCTTGGTCAATCACATAGGCCACGCTGGACTTCAAATCAAGGTCGTCTGCAGTTGAATGCAAACCGGCGAGTTGACCAAATGATGGCTTCGTGGGAACTACTTTAGCCAAACGCTTTGGCCTGGCCTTGGCCAATGTGCGTTTGGATTTTTTTATGGTAGTGCGTTGCTCTGGCGCCGCGAAAGTAGGCACAGCGCATGAGAGGGTGAATAAGCCAATTGATACAGCCAATAGAAGTTGTCTCAAATGCAATCCTTAATCTCTGACTAACAATAGTCGTGAGTGTATCAAATATAAAAAATCTCGCAAGATCAAAGACTTGCGAGACAAATTTAATAACCCAGATAAGATGAGGGTTTACCCTTGCGCAGCGACCCGATCAGATTTGCTTTGCAATTTGTTCAAGGCACTGAGATAAGCCTTGGCAGAAGCGACCACGATATCGGGGTCAGAGCCCACCCCGTTAACCACGCGACCGCTGTTTTGCAAACGTACAGTCACTTCCCCTTGGCTCTCGGTGGAGCCACTGATAGCGTTGACCGAATACAGCACCATCTCTGCACCGCTTTTGACATGCGACTCAATCGCTTTGAGGGATGCATCTACTGGCCCATTGCCATCCGATTCGCCGCGCACTTCCTGCCCTGCGATGGTGAAAACCACGTGGGCGTGCGGGCGCTCACCTGTTTCACTGTGTTGTGCCAATGACACAAAAGCGAACTGCTCTTTGTCATTGAGGACGCTTTCTTCACTCACCAAGGCCAATATGTCTTCGTCAAAGATATCGCTTTTGCGGTCTGCCAACTCTTTGAATCTAGAAAATGCGGCATTGATCTCGCTTTCACTTTCCATTTGAACGCCGAGTTCTTCCAAGCGTTGTTTGAAGGCGTTACGACCGCTGAGCTTGCCCAAAACAATCTTGTTGGCACTCCAACCTACATCTTCCGCACGCATGATTTCATAGGTGTCGCGCGCTTTGAGCACGCCGTCTTGGTGAATGCCGGAGGCGTGGGCAAAGGCGTTGGCACCGACAACCGCTTTATTGGGTTGCACCACAAAGCCTGTTGTTTGGCTCACCATGCGGCTCGCGGCAAGTATCTGTTTGGTGTCGATACCAACGCTCAAGTCGAAATAGTCTTTGCGGGTTTTGACTGCCATCACAACTTCTTCTAAGGAGCAATTACCTGCGCGCTCACCCAAACCATTGATCGTGCATTCCACTTGACGTGCGCCGCCAATCTTCACGCCGGCCAATGAGTTGGCCACCGCCATACCTAAGTCGTTGTGGCAATGCACGGACCAAATGGCTTTGTCGCTATTAGGAATACGTTCACGCAAAGTTTTGATGAAGTTGCCGTACAACTCGGGCACGGCATAGCCGACGGTGTCCGGCACGTTGATGGTGCTCGCACCTTCCGCAATAACAGCTTCGAGAACGCGGCAAAGAAAATCCATATCGCTGCGATAGCCATCTTCAGGACTGAATTCAACATCACCCATCAAATTGCGTGCAAAACGCGTCGATTGCTTCGCTTGCTCAAAAACTTGATCAGGCGACATACGTAATTTCTTTTCCATGTGCAATGCACTGGTAGCAAGAAAAATATGAATACGCGCATTGGCTGCGCCTTGCAAAGCCTCTGCTGCGCGTGAAATATCGCGATCATTGGCACGCGCTAGTGAACAAATCGTTGAGTCCTTAATAGCATTTGCAATGGACTTAACACAGTCAAAGTCACCATTTGAGCTAGCAGCAAAGCCTGCTTCAATGACATCGACTTTGAGACGCTCCAACTGACGGGCAATACGCAATTTTTCATCACGCGTCATCGATGCGCCAGGCGACTGTTCGCCATCACGCAAAGTGGTATCAAAAATAATGAGCTTGTCAGTCATGGTCAGAACTCCTTGTCAATCTTTAAAACTTGCAGCTGGTGCGCCCCACAAAGCAAAAGGCCCGCTGCGTGAGCAAACGGGCCTTGTGTGGATTTGCGCGTGCGCTACCAACTCCGCCCGTTGGGGGATAGCAGTAGTAGTGCCAACAAAAATTTGTTCATGGCTTGAATTTAACACAATCTCGAACACTGTAGGGCCTTCACTTATGCAGACCTTCTTCATCTGGTTCATCGGTGGAGGTGCTGATGACACTGGTTTGCAAGCCTTTGGCTTTTCTCCATGCATAGAGAACGTAACCACTCAGGCCGTACATCACAAACATAGCAAACAGCACAACAGGGGGATGGATATTGATCACACCGATCGCTAAAGCGATGCACACGATCACCACAAAAGGCACGCTTTTCTTCATCCGCAAATCTTTGAAGCTATAAAACGGTGCATTGGTCACCATAGTCAAGCCGGCAAATAAACACATGGCAAAGGTGAACCACACCACATCTGCACCGCTGTAGCCCATATCGTTCATGAGCCAAATAAAGCCCATGACTAAAGCAGCGGCTGCAGGAGAAGGCAGGCCCTGGAAGAATCGTCTGTCGACCACTGCGGTGTTGACGTTGAATCTAGCCAAACGCAAGGCTGCACAGGCGCAATAAACGAATGCAGCCACCCAACCCCACCGGCCAATGCCTTTGAGCGCCCATTCGTAGGAGATCAAAGCAGGTGCGGCGCCGAAAGACACCATGTCGGCGAGCGAATCCATTTGCTCGCCAAATGCGCTCTGCGTATTGGTCATCCGAGCGACACGACCGTCCAAGCTGTCGAGCACCATGGCGCAAAACACGCCAATCGCTGCCATCTCGAAACGGTCGTTCATCGCCATGACGATTGAATAGAAACCTCCAAACAAAGCGGCCAAGGTGAACAAGTTAGGAAGGACATAAATGCCCTTGCTCGGCTTGTGCGGTGCTTCGTCCGCTGAATGTTGAGAGGAATCAGGCATGCAGATCGATCAGTTACGGGTTTGGTCAACTAGCTTGTTCTTGGCGATCCAAGGCATCATGGCGCGCAATTTGGCTCCTACCACCTCGATTTGGTGCTCAGCGGTATTACGACGACGTGCTGTCATGCTTGGGTAGTTCAAGCGACCTTCTTGGATGAACATCTTCGCGTAGTCACCGTTTTGAATGCGCTTTAGCGCATGCTTCATAGCAGCACGGCTTTCTTCGTTGATCACTTCGGGGCCAGTAACGTATTCGCCAAATTCCGCGTTGTTCGAGATCGAGTAGTTCATGTTGGCGATACCGCCTTCATAGATCAAGTCAACGATCAATTTCAATTCATGCAAGCACTCGAAGTAGGCCATTTCTGGCGCGTAGCCGGCTTCCACCAACGTTTCGAAACCCATTTTCAACAGTTCAACGGCACCACCGCACAAAACGGCTTGCTCGCCGAACAAGTCGGTCTCAGTCTCTTCTTTGAAATTGGTTTCAATGATGCCGGCCCTGCCGCCACCATTGGCCATCGCGTAGCTCAAAGCCAAATCACGGGCTTTGCCGCTCTTGTCTTGGTGCACAGCCACGAGATGGGGCACACCGCCGCCTTGGGTGTAGGTGCTACGAACCGTGTGGCCTGGAGCCTTCGGAGCCACCATCCATACGTCGATGTCAGCGCGAGGAATGACTTGGTTGTAATGCACATTAAATCCATGGGCAAATGCCAAAGAAGCGCCTTGCTTCATGTTGGGAGCCACGTTGTTGGTGTACACCTCGCCGATTTGCTCGTCAGGCAACAAGATCATGACAACATCAGCCATCTTCACTGCGTCGTTGACTTCCACAACGGTCAAGCCGGCTTTGCCAACTTTGTCCCATGAAGCGCCACCTTTGCGCAAGCCAACCACGACTTTGACGCCGCTGTCGTTTAAGTTTTGCGCGTGCGCATGGCCTTGTGAGCCATAGCCAATAATGGCCACGGTTTTGCCTTTGATCAAGCTCAGGTCACAGTCTTTATCGTAATAAACCTTCATGGTCTTTCTCTCCTAAAAATATGGATAGTTCGGGTGAATTTATACGCGCAGGATGCGCTCGCCGCGGCCAATGCCACAGGCGCCTGTTCTGACCGTCTCCAAAATAGCAGAGCGGTCAATGGCTTCTAAAAACGCGTCGTTCTTAGAAACGTCTCCAGTCAGTTCCAAGGTGTAACTTTTCTCGGTCACATCGATGATGCGACCGCGAAAAATATCGGCCATGCGCTTCATTTCTTCGCGCTCTTTGCCAACGGCGCGCACTTTGACGAGCATCAACTCGCGTTCGGTGTAAGCGCCTTCGGTCAGGTCGACCACTTTCACCACTTCGATGAGGCGGTTCAAGTGCTTGGTAATTTGTTCGATCACGTCGTCTGATCCATGGGTTTGGATGGTCATACGAGAGAGGCTAAGGTCTTCGGTCGGCGCCACGGTGAGTGACTCGATGTTGTAACCACGCGCCGAGAAAAGTCCAACGACCCGCGACAAAGCGCCGGGTTCGTTTTCGAGCATGAGAGAGATGATGTGTTTCATAGCGCCCTCCCAGCTTATAGATCTTCGCTGCCGAGCAGCATTTCAGTAATTCCCTTGCCGGCTTGCACCATGGGGAATACGTTTTCTAAGGGGTCTGTGCGAATGTCTAAAAACACCGTGCGGTCTTTGAGTTTGCGGGCTTCGCGCAATGCGGGCTCCACATCTTGTGGACGCTCAATCAACATGCCTACGTGACCGTAAGCCTCGGCTAATTTCACAAAATTGGGCAAGGCGTCCATATAGCTATGGCTGTAGCGGCTCTCGTATTCCACCTCTTGCCACTGACGCACCATACCGAGATAGCGGTTGTTCAAAGCCAAAATTTTGATCGGCGTGTTGTATTGCAAACAGGTGGAGAGTTCTTGGATACACATTTGCACCGAGCCTTCACCCGTGACGCAAAAAACTTCGCTATCAGGCTTGGCAAGTTTGATGCCCATGGCGTAAGGAATACCCACGCCCATGGTGCCCAAGCCACCGGAGTTGATCCAACGGCGTGGTTCGTCAAAACCGTAATATTGCGCAGCCCACATTTGGTGCTGGCCTACGTCAGACGTTATGTAGGTGTCTGTGCCCTTGGTCATGTTGTGTAGGGTTTCGATCACAAACTGCGGCTTGATCACCGTTTGGTTGTCGCGGTCGTATTTCAAGCAATCACGACTACGCCAGCCCTCGATGGTTTCCCACCAACCAGCCAAAGCCTTGGCGTCTGGTTTTAGTGCGGATTCTTTGATCATGTCGATCATTTCGACCAACACGTCTTTGACGTCGCCGACGATTGGCACGTCGACCTTCACACGCTTGGAAATGCTGGAAGGGTCGATATCAATATGGATGATCTTGCGCTCGTTTTGCGCAAAGTGTTTGGGGTTGCCAATCACACGGTCGTCAAAACGGGCACCAACGGCCAACAACACATCGCAATGCTGCATCGCATTGTTAGCCTCGATAGTGCCATGCATGCCGAGCATGCCAAGAAATTTAGGTGAACTTGCGGGATACGCGCCCAAGCCCATCAGGGTGTTGGTGCAGGGATAACCGAGCATGTCGACCAAGGTGCGCAGTTCTTGCGACGCATTGCCCAACAACACACCGCCGCCAGTGTAGATGTAGGGACGCTTGGCGGCCATAAGTAGTTGCAACGCTTTGCGAATTTGCCCGCCATGGCCCTTGCGCACAGGGTTGTACGAGCGCATTTGCACATCTGCGGGGTAGCCGTCGTATGGTGTTTTCTTGAACGACACGTCTTTAGGAATGTCCACCACCACAGGGCCAGGGCGGCCACTGCGCGCAATATGAAAAGCCTTTTTCATGACCATCGCGATATCTCGCACGTCGCTAACAAGGAAGTTGTGCTTGACGATAGGACGTGTGATGCCCACGGTATCGCACTCTTGGAAGGCATCCAAGCCAATTGCATGCGTTGGCACTTGCCCGGTGATGATCACCATGGGGATGCTGTCCATGTAAGCCGTTGCAATGCCAGTGACTGCGTTGGTAACGCCAGGACCAGAAGTAACCAATGCAACGCCCACATCGCCAGTAGCACGTGCATAACCATCAGCAGCGTGCACAGCGGCTTGCTCGTGGCGCACTAAAACGTGCTTAAAAGTGTCTTGTTTGAAAATCGCGTCATAAATGTAGAGAACTGCACCACCAGGGTAGCCCCAGACAAATTGAACGTTTTCTGCTTGAAGAGCTTTGACGAGGATTTCAGCCCCCATCAAATCTTTGGATTGCCCGCTAACAGGGGCGGCGGAAGTCTTTTCCGCGAGTGTTTTTTCCATCGTTAACCTTAGTGAATTTCTACAATGAAAAACCTGGGGTGCTTCTTCACTTACTCTTTTGGTGTAGTGTCGAAACTTTGGACCTTCAGCCATGGACGCATATGTAATCGCGCCGGACCGAGACCCGTTTGCCATTTTTTTGTCGAATTGCAACACGCATTATCGCATTTCTTGACAAGACTTCATACCAAATGTCTAAAACACGGGGCCAATGACATAATCTCGCCCGAATCTTATCCACGGTATTTTTTGAGTGGCCACCGACAAAGAACTATCTGACTTTTTGCAAAGTGTTGAAAAAAGAGCATTTAAACGCTCTTTTTACCACGTGCGAGACGACGAAGCGGCTCTCGATATCGTGCAAGACAGCATGATGAAGCTAGCTGAACACTACAGCGACAAGCCTGCAAACGAATTGCCCATGCTTTTTCAGCGGATTTTGTCCAACACCACCTTGGACTGGTTTCGCCGCAACAAGACTAAAAAAGCGCTCTTTAGCAATTTCAGCGACTTTGAATCAGGATCAGAATCAGAAGATTTTGATATTTTGGAAGCTTTGACACAAAGTGATAACAATCCCAAAGTACAAAGTGCTGAGGATAACTACGCCAGTGCTGAAAATTTCCACGATATCGAAGATGAGGTACAAAAATTGCCTACACGTCAACGAGAAGCCTTCCTGTTGCGTTATTGGGAAGACCTAGATGTCGCAGAGACTGCTGCGGCTATGGGATGTTCAGAAGGAAGTGTTAAGACGCATTGCTCTAGAGCAATACAATCACTACATAAGGCGCTTTCTGCAAAGGGAATCAAACCATGACAAGATCTGACATTTACACGATGGAAACCATGCAAAACCAATTTGGTCTTCGTATTGCCGCGCATTTAGACGCTGCGGTGGCTGATTTGCCCCACGATATCAGCGAACGCCTGCGTGCAGCGCGCACCAGGGCAGTTGCTGCTCGCGCCGTATCGGTGCAGACTAGCACCCAAACAGTTGTCCAAAATGGTGTTGCCATGCTCAATGGAGGAGATGAAGGCCTCAATATCTGGAGCCGCATTGGCTCTTTCCTCCCCTTGATCGCCCTAGTCGCTGGTTTGGCCACCATCAAAAATTTCACGGATGACGACCGTGCCAATCAGTTGGCTGAAGTCGATTCCGCACTATTGGCTGACGACTTACCACCCTCGGCCTACGCTGACCCCGGATTTTTACAATTCTTGAAATTACCCACATTGACCGAGAAACAAGAGTAAATTGAACGAATGCACCGCTGGAACACTTGCATACCTCTAAAAAATCTCGCGCCCATCCTTTTCTTTGGCGTGATTTTTCTTGCGCTTCCCAGCACATCAGTTTTTGCTCAAAACAACCCCGTTGTAGAAAAAACTGCTGAAAAAAATGCAGGTCCTGCTTGGTCAGAACTAAGCATCCCTCAACAACAAGCACTCAAGCCCTTAACGAAGCTCTGGCCCACAATGACCGCGGCCCACAAACGCAAGTGGCTAGCCGTTTCGCAGAACTTTATTCAGCGCTCTGATCAAGAGCAAATCACCATTCAAAGCCGTATGCAGGAATGGGCGGCATTGAGTCCACAACAACGCGCAGCTGCCAGACTAAATTTTGCAGGTGCGCAGCAACATCCCACTGAAGATAAACGCGCCAAGTGGGAAGCCTATCAAGCCCTCTCCCCTGAAGAAAAACAAAATCTGGCAGCTCAGCAAGCCCGCCCTGTTGGCGGTGGCGCACCGGCTATCAAACCTGTTGCATCAGATAAATTAGCGTCCCCTCCAAGTGCCAATGGCAACAAAGCCTTACCGCGTATTGCCTCGAACCAAGCGGCGCCCTCCACACTTTTACCCAACACATCCACACAAATCAACGCGCCCGTGCCTGAAAGTGCTGCCACGCATTAATGGATTCGTCTTTCGAGATCGCGTCTAACGCCGATCTTTCTCCCCCTAGTTTGAAACGTCGCATGGCCTGCTGGCTGTATGAAGGCATGTTGCTTTTTGCTGTGACCTTCATCGCAGGATATCTATTTAGCACCCTTAGCCAAACGCGTTATGCGCTAGATAACCGCCATGGTTTGCAAGCATTTGTTTTTTTGGTGTTAGCCATTTACTTCACATGGTTCTGGCACAAAGGCCAAACCTTGGCGATGAAAACTTGGCGCATTCGAGTTGTAGATAGTCACGGCAAGTCGTTAACGCAGAAGCAAGCATTTATTCGTTATATTTTTAGTTGGGTCTGGTTCTTACCGCCACTGTGTATCGCTGGTTTGTTTTCATATTCAGGACTTGATAGTCTGCTAATGTTGGCGGCTTGGGTTGCAGTGTGGGCATTGCTGACCCAGTTTCAAGCACAAGGACATTTTTGGCACGATGTGTGGGCGGGAACGCGGTTGATCCGTTTTGACCCCATCAGCGACGCTGACCGCATTCGTGAAAAAGCAATCACACATGAATAAATCCCCTGCCTTTTCTATCTGCGTCTATTGCGGTTCTCGTAACGGCGTTTTACCCCGTTATTTGCAAGTCGCTCAAGAAGTGGGCCATTGGATAGGTTCACACCAAGGCCAATTGGTCTATGGCGGTGGAGAGAATGGCCTGATGGGCTTGGTTGCCAAGTCCACTATGGAAGCTGGTGGCCGCGTCGTGGGCATCATCCCTACTGCGCTTCAAACTAAAGAAAAACCGCGCATTGCGTGTGATGAGCTGCATGTCGTAGACACCATGCATGAACGCAAACAAATGATGGCAGAACGTGCCGATGTATTTTTGACCTTGCCCGGCGGTATTGGGACATTTGAAGAGTTCTTCGAGATATGGACTTGGCGCCAACTTGGTTACCACAACAAACCCATCGGGCTACTCAACACAGAAGGCTATTACGACGGCTTATTAGCGTTTGCTGCATCTAGCGTTGCACAAGGTTTTTTAAGTGACTCGCAAATGGCGCTTATCAAAACGGGTTCCGAAGCCTCAAAACTCTTACGCACCTTGGTGCAAGACGCTGGATTTAGCCCTCAGACAATTGCGACGGGGCTTTGAAGAAATTTGCGATTGAGAGATCGGTCAGACGGCAGCAGCGTCTTGCTCGCCAGTGCGGATTCGCACTACACGCTCAACTGAGGTGATAAATATCTTGCCGTCGCCAATCTTGCCAGTACGGGCTGCGCGAATGATGGCCTCTACGCACTGATCGACATCAGAAGACTGCACGACAACTTCTATTTTTACTTTGGGTAAAAAATCAACCACATATTCAGCACCACGGTACAACTCGGTATGGCCTTTTTGACGACCGAAGCCTTTGACCTCGGTCACGGTGAGTCCTGTAACGCCACAGGCAGCAAGTGATTCACGTACTTCTTCGAGCTTGAATGGTTTGATAACCGCTGTAATTTGTTTCATTTTGTAATCCTTGTTTATGCACGAAATTTATTGGTTATAGGATAACGCCAATCTTTGCCAAAACTGCGGTGGGTCACGCGAATTCCTACAGGCGATTGGCGACGTTTATATTCATTGAGTCGTATTAAGCGAGTGACTTGTGCCACAGCGTCTGCGGGCATTCCTGCCGCAATAATTTCGTCAGGGCTTTCGTCGTTTTCCATAAAGCGCGACACGATCTCATCCAACACGTCATAGGGGGGTAACGAGTCTTGGTCTTTTTGGTCAGGGCGCAACTCTGCGCTGGGTGGGCGGGTGATGATGCGCTCTGGAATTGGTTGGTCACATGTGGCATAGGGGTTGTGCAAATTGCGCCAACGCGCCAACTGAAACACCAAGGTCTTCGCGACGTCTTTGATAACAGCAAAACCGCCCGCCATGTCGCCATACAAGGTGCAGTAACCAGTAGCCATCTCGCTTTTGTTTCCCGTTGTGAGAACAATAGAGCCAAATTTGTTCGACAAAGCCATCAACATCGTGCCGCGGATTCGGGCTTGGATGTTTTCTTCAGTCGTATCCAAAGCAGTGCCGTCAAAGTCTGACTTGAGAGAAGCTAGGAATGCCTCGAACTCGGGAACGATAGACACCTCGTCGTAGCGCACTTTCATGCGCTGCGCCATTTCACGTGCGTCCACCCAACTTATTTCTGCCGTGTAAGGTGAAGGCATCATGACCGTTCGAACTCTGTCCGCGCCTAGCGCGTCAACAGCGATTGCTAGTACCAAAGCTGAATCAATACCCCCTGACAAACCAAGTAAAACACCGGGGAAGCCGTTTTTACCAATGTAGTCCTGCACGCCCAAAACCAGGGCATGCCACAGGTCACCTTCTAAAGAGCCTTCTTCGGCGATTGCCGCTTCTAATTTAAGAGTTGCACCAGAGGCTTTCACTGCGACCATAAATGGTTGCACTTCAAAACTCTTTGCCCGACCCACTAAGTTGCCATTAGAAGAAAGCGCAAATGAACGTCCCTCAAACACCACTTCGTCTTGACCCCCCACCAAGTGGGCGTAAATCAAAGGTAGTCCCGTGTGCTGAACGCGAGCACGCATGGCCTGCTCGCGTTCATCTCCTTTACCTACATGAAAGGGTGATGCATTGATCACAGCGAGAAGTTGCGCACCTGCTGCTTTGCTATCTAAGGCAGGCGCTTCAAACCAAGCGTCTTCACAAATCAAAAGTCCAACACGCACACCTTCAACCTCAAAGACACACGGCTTTTCGCCAGGCGTGAAGTAGCGGCGCTCATCAAACACCTGGTAGTTGGGCAACTCGCGCTTAGCGTATTGGGCTACTACTTGGCCTTCAGACAACACAGAGGCCATATTGAATCGGCGCTGCACAGATACAGATTTGGTGCGTGCATCGTCACCCATTGGGTGTCCTACCACCACATGCAAACCTTTTAACCCGCT
>Ga0209550_10003193_pt1 | contig 15634 bp, 12 predicted proteins | sample LauGreSuBDMM15SN_2_FD_187567 | JGI IMG/M metagenome (GOLD analysis project Ga0209550, IMG submission 187567) | Freshwater lake microbial communities from Lake Michigan, USA - Su13.BD.MM15.SN (SPAdes) (version 5) | ecosystem: Environmental > Aquatic > Freshwater > Lake | place: Lake Michigan...
TTATACGTTATTCTTGCCTAAGTAGGTTGAAGCTTAGTTCGGCACCTAATTTCTTTCAGTTCAGCCTTTATTTCTTGCCTCTTCAATTCTAAATCATAGTGAGCCTGTATCGATAACCAAAATTCAGATGAATTTCCGAAATATTTAGAAAACCTTAAAGCTGTATCAGCGGTAATAGAGCGTTTTCCATGAATAATCTCACTAATTCTTTTTTGATCTATCAATGTCTCTTGGGCTAGTTTATAAGCAGTGATTTCCATAGGTTTTAGAAAATCCTCTAAAAGAATTTCACCGGGATGAATATTTTTTAATTCCTTGTTCATAAATCCTCTTTAATGATAATCTACAATCTTAACATCTGTTATAGAAGCATTGTTCCATACAAAACAAATACGAAACTTTATATTTATACTTATAGAGTGTTGCCCTTCTCGATTTCCAGATAGCTGGTGTAGCCTATTTCCAGGAGGTATTCTTAGATCCTCTAGGCTTTTCGCACTATCAATATGAATCATTTTTCTTCTGGCTGTCCTTTGAATTTCTTTGGGAAACTTCTTAGATAGTGTACCGACCCACACAGCTTCAGTATCCTTGTCTTTGAAGGAGACAATCATGCAATAATAATAGCGGATAACTAATACTGGTGTCAAGCACTATTATTTCTATATTTTTCTTAAAGTAGCATCATTTCTTTCGATATTCTTAGAAGATTTAGTAAAGGCTAAGATTTCAAAAAAAGGGACCCCTCAAGATCTTCGCCATAGCTTTGCTACACATCTCTTGGAGTCAGCCCATCCTTAACATAAAACCTCCGAAATACAACCAAGCCAATCGGAGACACAGCCGACATTCCCCCAATCCAAACCCAGACCATATAGGACTTGGGGTATGACAGAGCATTGGCAGGTGTATAGATGGCGAGTAGGTATCCCGAGAGAGGTCCTGCTATCATTTTTGCTAAGAAGTAGGGTAGGTAGGAGAGAGCGATATAGGTTCCTTCTCTTCCCTTGGGGGCAATTTCAGCGGCAAGTTGTAAGAGTCTTGGTGACCAAATGGATTCTCCTATACTAAAGAGTACTACAAATGCTAGGATTCCAAAGAGGGCGGGGTTGTGTCTTTCTGGAGGGAGTTCCATCCAGTCATTCAATAAGAAATTTCCAATTGCTGTGTCTAATAAAAAAGACCAAAAAGTGTTGGGAACTGTGCATAAAAATATGGAAACTGTGGAAATTGTAGTACCAACTAAGAGCATGGTGAATGACACAATATTTTTGGTAAAATGAGATACAACGGGAACCAAAAAGATAATGATCACTGGATTTACAATTCCATAGAGACTTCCCACCTTGGTACCTTCTCCCAAAATACGTATTCCATACTTAGGGAACGTATAGTGGAAGTGATAAAAGACTAATTTGATAAAGACTAAAATTCCCAGCATAAAGAGATAAATCCAAAAGGATTTTTCAAAAAAGACACTTCTCATGATGGAAAGAGTATCTCCAAAGGATTTTTTTATGCTAGAGAATAGTTCCCTAAAAGTATTTGAGCTTTTTTCAGTACTACTCTGTATCTCAATTGCTCCCGACAAAGTAACTTCCACCCCATCTCTAATGAAAAGGATTAAAACGAGAGTGGGGAGGGTGAGTAAAAAGCAGATCAAAAATATAAACTGATAGGTTGAGATACTCGTATTTATGATCGGTACTGCAGTAAAGGTATGCTCTCCGAGGATTTGTCTTACCTTGTCAAATAAGTAACCTCCCAGAGCAAATCCTACATTCATCATTGTATAGAAGAGTCCAAATCCTAGGGCTGTACTACTTCCCGAAGTGTATTTCTTGATTCCCACAGATAAAACAGGACCCAGTAGTGCATTTCCGATAGCTATGGGCACAAAGGAAAATAAACTGACTATCCAGAGTTCATTTGTGAAGGGCATAAAAAGTCTTCCAAAAAGAAGGGTTCCGATTCCTATTAAAAGTGTTTTTCTTATACCGATGGCATCCACAACAGAGCCAACAAAAATAGAGGCACTTGTCATAAACACAGACCATGTCCCGATATACGTCCCTGCTGAGATATCCCCTAAACCGCAATCAGACGATAAATACAATACAAAGGCCATATTGGAGGCTCCATAGGCGGCATACTCAATTAGTTTGGCTAAAAAGAGAATCCATATCTCACGGGGAGAGTCTTTGAGACCTTTTGCGTAGTTCCAAATGATAAGTCCAAAGCTAAAGATAGAGAATGTTAAAAGTAAATATAGATAAATATTCATTTTATATCGTGATACGTATGGAAAAATACTAAAAAGCTTTTCAATAAATTCCAACCATCCTCTGAGCTATGGAACTCTTCTGGATGGGATTGAAACGAGAATGCAGGGTACTCTCTATGGACCAATCCTTCTATACTGCAATTATCGGAAGAACAGGTGATTTCTAAGAGAGAAATACAATTTTTAACCTCCTGTTCATGCTTTGCCATAGAAATAAATTTTTTATAAGGAAAGATACTTTCTAGTCTAGGATGAATTATAGAAATTTCTCTAAACTCATTGTATTTTTTATAAGGTAATGTATCTCTTCCTTCTACATAGTCTATTTTCAAATTGTAAATATGAGCCATCAATTGATGAGAAAAACAAATTCCTAAAAATGGAATTCCTTTTTCAATGACCAATTCTTTTAAATCTAAGCCTAATGCATTGACCCACTCTAAATTATCAGTGATATTCGCATAACTACCTAGCGAGATTACACCAATCAAATCATTGTAAAGTTCAGTATTGCTTAAAAAATTTCGCAAAGACTTTTTTCCAGAAAGGGGAAAGAAAAATTCTAGATGGGATGAATGTAGATTATTTTCAGTCTGTACTACGCGTAAGAGTTTAGAGAGAGTGTTTAGGGCAAACTCTGCGGGCTCTTTTATGAAGGGGTCAATGACCAGTATGGTATTTTTCATTGGAGGAAAGTAAATAACTTTTTTTTTAATGGGTCCAATAGATTTTCTCATCAAAATCTATTCATTCAATAGATCTTTATAATCTAAATTAATATCTAATTCTGTCAAGAGAGATTCCAATAACTGTTTGTTTCGGTGATATTGGGATTTTTTAATGCCAGGATTAGTAACTAATAACCGTTTGAGTTCTTAGCAAAATTTGATCACAAAAAAAACTAAATTTGAATGTAATTATTGACAACGATTGATTATATGTCGAAAATAAATAAAGTTATTTACTCAGATTTTATGGGCTACCTATTTTTCTTTATTCAGATAATGGCTATTTCTCTTCTTGCAGAGGGAATTGTTCAGATTGATAAAATCCAAGCATTAGGGGATGTCAATCCTTCTTTCGAGGAGATCATTAAAACAAATGTAAGAAAAGAAAAAACTCCTTTCGTATTTCAGTTAGACTCGAAGACTATTTCCCCTGAGTTTTTGTCAGAGATTTATTATGTATCTAATAAGAATCTACCCCCAGATGTATATATCGCAACCTTTCATCCAGAAAAAAAATACCTTATAGATTTGATTATGGAAAAATCAATTCTTGAATTGCCTCCTGAGATTGAGATAGTTAAGACCGAATTTCAGGAGAGAGAAGAGGATATTTTCAAGAGAGCACTTAAAAAATATATCATCTCCCTCTCTCTCAATAAAAATAAATTGGTCTTAAGTGAAAATATTACAGAAAATTTACAAACTAAAAAGTTAAGAGAAATTTTGTCTTCCCGGATTAAAACAGAAAGTAAAGAAAAAAAATCAGAAGATGCATTCTCCTATTTAAAAGAACAATTTGATACAGCGACCCGTACTACACAAAAAGTGGAAGATCTACCAATTACAGTAAGTATAATAGGCAAAAAAGAGATACGGGACTATAACTATAGAACCCTTGTGGAGGCTTTGAAGTTTAAGCCGGGGATTATGGTTTCGGAACCAGGGAATGGGGAGACAGGAAATCATTTTTATCAGAGGGGACTATTTGGAAACTCGTATTCTAAAATCCTGCTCAACGGTATGCCCATTTCCCCATCTGTCGCTTCAGGAATGCCTATCAATGAGATGTTGTATCTCAAAAATGCGGAGTCCATTGAAGTTGTCTATGGGCCCGCTTCTGCTGTGTATGGTGCCGATGCATTTTCGGGTGTCATCAATATTAAAACAGTTCCCAAGAAAGAAAATAATTTACGCATGGAAACCCATGTGGGTGAGTTTGGATATCTCAATCATAATTTCTCAGCTACCAATAAGGTTGCCCTCGGAGATGACCATTTGATATTAAGTGTGTATGGATTAAAAAGCAATCGTAAGGATCAAAATATTAAAAATGGATACTCCGATGTCTACTACGCAGAAAAGTACTACCAACGAAATGGTCAATTTGGAGATAGGGTAAACTTTTTCTCGGAGCTACCCTCATCAAATGAATCCTATGGAACAAGTATCACATTTAAGAAATTTAGCTTTTTATTTGATAATATGAAGCGTAGTGATCAAAGTAGTATTGGGCAACAATCCTCTTTTTATAATTATAACAATTCAGGTGCGGTCTGGGGGGATAATATCACACGTTTTGCCGCTAAAAATTCTATTGAATTTGGTAATCTTACTTTTAATACAAATGTGTCATACAATCAATACAGGTTAGACACTAATTCAAATTATAATTTGAAGTTTGAAAAATCTCCCCTCTATAAATTTATGGGTTCCAATGATATGCTCTTTGAGCAGACATCTATCTATAAATTTAACAAACAACTTGAAGTACTCTTAGGATTTTCTTATCAATATTCGGGAGTATTCCCTAAAACCAATGATTTAAAACTTCCCTTCAATCCAAACTTTTACCAGCCCTTTTCAGATAAAAAACCCTTTCCCGATCCTGATTTTGGCTATTTTGGATACAATCCACAAAGGTTTCAAAACTCAGCAGGATTTTTTCAAGTTTCGTATACAATGGAGAGTACAACTCTCATAGCGGGTGCAAGACATGACACACATTCAATCTATGGAAGAGCTGATAATCCGAGAATTGCCCTCTTACAAAAAATAAGTAATGAATTATCCCTTAGATTGTCGTACACAGAAGGTTTTAGGGGAGCCCCAATTTATTTATCTACAAATTCAATTGCGATTGGAACGGCATCATCTGGTGTTACATATTTATTTGTTCCAAACGGAAATCTTAAGCCTGAAAAGTTGAGATCCTATGAATTTGGAATTAGATATCTACTCAGTAATCTAATCTCCTTGGAGACTATATTTTTTCATAATTTTGTAGATAATAAATTTAATGTAACACGGGTGGAGAGAAATGAAATATTATATCCCTATTCAAATCAAAAAAAAGTAGATACCTATGCCAATGTGGGAAAAAATTCACTCAATAGTCTTGATATCATTCTTGGATTCCAAGAACTCCATAAACCCACCCATTTGAATTTAAGTTTATCTACCTCTATCTCTAAAGGATCGGAATATTTGGCACCTGAAACTGATTCTACCAAAACAGATCTAGAGGTAGCTATCCTAGAATTGTACGACAATAAACGAAATAAGATTCAAAATTATAGAGGTGTTCCTAATCGTATGTCAAAACTTAGGGTCTCCATGAAATTATTTGAGATGTGGTTTTTGGCATTGGACTATATTAACTCAGATGGTTGGTATGCTCGAAATATCATCAGTAAAAGACAATATGATATAGGCGAATACAACTCTACCTATGAACCTTATTTTGCCAAATATAAGGTAAAAGGATATAATTTAGTAGATTTTAACACTCATATAGATTTTTTGAAATACTTTCGAATTATGGTAAAAGTGACTAATTTGACCAATCAGGTATTTAGTGGACAAGCAGCTTATGATGGTTCTCAGAATTTAGATATAAATCCGCAGTACAGAAGGAATTGTTACTTAGGAATTGAGGTAAACCACAGTTGGTAAGAAATATGAAACAACTTCTATTTTTATTACTTTTTGTTTGTACATCTCTATATTCAGAAACAGAAGTACCTGTGATTGTATCTTCTAATTCGGGTGTTTATATAAAAGTTCTTTCGGGATTAAAATATTCTATTAAATTCCCTCAAAAGATATTATTCTTTAATGAAAATAGAGAAGAAATTAATTCAGTACTACAAAGTAATTTACCCATAATTACAATCGGAAACCAAGCAACATATTATGTAAGAAAAAATAGTAGTACTAAAAATATCTTTACTGCTACTAATTACTCTAGGGATGGGATTCAATACGAAAAAGGAAATATCTGTGGTTTTTTTTCAGAGATACCTATTCAAAAACTATTCTTATCTATCAAGGATTTTTCTCCCACTGCTAAAACTATCACTACGTTTTATACGTCTGCCTCTGGAAATTACTATACTCAAATTGCTAACCAAATTGATTTTCTATATGGATTAAACTTTAAATCCATACAAGTGCAACAGGAAGATAGTTTTTCAAGTGAACTACAAAAACTAAAAAATAAAACAGATGTTTTTGTAGTACTAGCTGATCCTATATATTCCAAAGAAAATTTTGAGCTTTTGTCGAAATTTTGTAAGGAAAACCGTATTCTACTATTTTCCAATATCAGCTCACTAACCGACTTGGGGATTGGGTATAGTTTGGACTTAGACTACTTTGATCTAGGCATCAAGACAGGAAATTTAGCGAATGAAATTCTCAATGATCCTGAAAAGTGTAGTATGGGTCCTTTTTTATTTCCGGAAAGAGAGCTTTTAAAGATCAATTCAGAGTATCTCAAAGACTCTGGATTTTCTATCTCCAAAGAGATTATTCAAAAAACTGAGATAGATGATTTAAACTTAGCAGGTATGGATATGTACTTCAATGGTAAAAAAGCAACTGCCTTGAATATTTTTAATTATATATTAAAAAAATCACCCTCCAATGAGAATTCATTGAAATACAGCCAATTGATAGTAAATGAAAAGTACGATGATCAAGTTAAGAAATTATTTGAAGATGCCAATAAACTTTATGACCTACAAAAATATTCAGAAGCGAGATTTGTGTACGAAAAAATTTATAAAATTAATCCAAATATTCCTACTCTCAAAGAAAAAATAGATCAGTGCACACTCGCATCGAGTGAGCAAAAACGACAACAGGCCATTCAATCACAAACAGCAGGTCAGTACTTTCAATCCATCACGTATTACTTAGAGTCTTTAAAAATTCTTTCTTCTAATTCCAATGCTAAACAGGGTTTAGAATTACTTCGTAAAAAACTGAGTGAAACTATTCCCCAGATGATGAGTGATGGATTATTATTATACAATCAAAGGAAGTACAAAGATGCAATCTCCATTTTTAAAAATATCCTATTGATTGAGGAGGGGAATAAAAAGTCTAAAGAGTACTACAGACTTTCACAAGAGAAAATGGAGGCAATTGAACGACTTTCCAATTGTAAAAATTCTAAGGATAATCCCTGTGCATTATGAAAATAAATGTTAAATTGACAATTTTATTTTTACTGGTAGCTTTTTTGGGAATTGCTCCCATTTCATTTATTTTTATCAGTCGAAGTGAGACAATCATCACAGAAAAGACTTTTGAAGTTTGTTTTAATTTAGCTTCTAATCTCTCTACCATAGCCAGAGAGGAGTTACTCCTAAACAACACTTATGAAGGAATAGAAGGGGTGATGACAAAACTCCGTAACCTGGAAGATGACTCTTTAAATTCAGTGTATGTAATCAATAAATATGGTATATATATATCTGATTTAGAACAAAAAAGGGTTTCTTCCAAAGTATCACAAGAAGATATTCAGTATTTCAGTAAAATTATAAAACCCAATATTCACAAAACTAAGAATGCTTTAGGTCAGAACATGGTTAGGTATGAATTCCCAGTATTTCTAGAAGAGAATGATCTCAGTAGCTTACTCTTGGGCTTTGTGGTATTTGAATTCAATGAACAAAAACTCTACAGGGCGGTGAATCAGTTCAAACGAGATTTACTCTATCTTTCCGTTGGCTTGTCAATTTTTATTGTAATATTTGCCTATATCATTTCCAGGTTGTTTTCTAAAAATATTCAAATTCTATCTCGTGGAGTGGAGGTCATTGGAAGTGGGGATCTGAGTCTGAACTTAGAAATCAACTCATCTGATGAAATTGGAGACCTTGCCAGAAACTTCAATACCATGACCGTTAAACTCAGAGAGGCGGATGATTTTAAGGCGGCACTTCTCCATTCTTATAGTAAATTTGTACCAACTGAATTTATCGAGTTTCTTAAAAAAAATTCTGTTTTAGATATTACCCTCGGGGATCAAATCGAGGTAGATATGTCAATTCTCTTTTCTGACATACGTTCGTTTACCACAATTTCTGAAAAGATGACAGCAGAGGAGACATTCAAATTCATCAATTCCTATCTACATGCAATGGGTCCCTGTGTTACAAAACAAAATGGATTTATTGATAAATATATAGGGGATGCCATTATGGCACTCTTCAGAACACCTGAAAATGCTTTGGATGCAGCAATTGATATGCTCGATGAATTGTATTTGTACAACAAGAAGAGAGTTGAAAAAGATTATGAAAAAATATCCATAGGAATTGGAATCCATACGGGAAGATTGATCTTGGGAATTGTGGGTTCGGAATTGAGAATTCAGGGAACCGTGATTTCTGATGCTGTCAATTTAGCATCCAGAATAGAGGGTCTTACAAAGATGTATGGTGCATCCTTACTCATGAGCGAAGAATCATTCAACATAATTGAAAAAAAAGAAAAGTACTACACAAGAATCATTGATAGAGTAAAGGTAAAGGGCAAAGATAAACCGGTAGATGTGATTGAAATACTCAACGGTAATTCAGAACGAATCATAAACTTAAAACTTTCCACTAATCATTTAATGAAAGATGGTATTACACGTTTCAGAGAGCGTGATTTTAGAAATGCAATCAAACACTTTGAAGAAATTTTATCTATCGATCCTAAAGATAAGGCGGCAAACATTCATTTACAGAGATCTATTTATTTTCACAACCATGGCGTCCCACCCGATTGGGAGGGTGTATCTGCTTTAAATGAAAAGTAGAATAAGATTCATTCCCCATCCAAAAGATGATCAAACCCAGCATTTTTTCTTTGCAAATGAGTCAATAAAAAATATACATATCCTAATAAAACTAATCCTAAGAATAGCAAAAATATGGTTATATTCAAAAGGATCATTGTAGTAATACAAACAATCGCTAAACCTAATGCAATCAAAGGAAGTAGGGGATAAAAGGGGGCTTTGTAGGATCTAATTCTATTGGGTTCTGATTTTCTGAGCTGGAATAGGCTCAATAAGGAGAGTATATAAGATGTCAGGGCTCCGAATACACTCATGGTGATGATAGTGGCCGTGAGGGTTTGCCCTCCTATGTAGATCCATTCATCTATGTAAATGGCAACAATTCCCACGATACCTCCTGCTAAAATTGCAAGGTAGGGGGTTTTTCGTTTAGAGTGTAAGACAGATAAAAATTTGGGCATATAACCCGCACGGGAGAGAGCAAAGATTTGCCTAGAATACCCCATGATGATTCCGTGGAAGCTCGCAATCAAACCAAAGAGTCCAATCCATACCAACATGTGCATCCACACACTTGTAGTGCCCACAACCTTTTGCATAGCTCTCGGCAAGGGGTCATTGATGTTAGACAATTCTCTCCAATCCCCAACCCCGCCAGCAAATACCATGACCCCCAAAGCCAATCCCACAAGTGTGAGGATTCCAGAGATGTATGCCCTTGGGATTGTCTTTTCAGGATCCTTTGCTTCCTCTGCCGCCATAGCCGCTCCCTCGATCGCTAAAAAAAACCAGATGGCAAAGGGTATGGATTCAAACATACCAGGAACCGAAGAGAGTGTGAGTTCATTTGAGCCAGCCCAACCATTGGTGGTAAAATTGGAAAATGAAAAAGAGGGTGATACAACAAACATAAATACCAGTAGTTCAAAGATAGCAAGTAGGGTGACAAAGAGCTCAAAGGTAGCGGCTATTCCCATCCCTGCAATGTTCAAAGTCATAAAAATGAAATACGCAAAAGTTGCGGAATGTTTTGGGTTGAGTTCAGGGAACTGTATTTGTAAATAGGAGCCGATCGCGAGTGCAATGGCAGGGGGTGCAAAGACAAATTCAATCAAAGTAGAAGCACCTGCAAAGTAACCACCAGTGGCACCAAACGCTCTCTTAGCATAGGCAAAGGGACCTCCTGCATGGGGAATGGATGTGGTGAGCTCTGTAAAACTAAAGATAAAACAAGTGTACATGATAGCTACCAAAAGGGAGATGACCAAAAATCCCAGGGTTCCTGCACTTGCCCAACCATAGCTCCAACCAAAGTATTCCCCCGAGATCACAAGCCCCACTGCAATTCCCCAAAGATGAAGGGTGTTTAAAGTAGGTGTGAGTTTAGTCTCTTTGTTTGCAGTCATCTTTTTTGGGAAAGTAGTACGAGATGTTCAAAGAGATGGAGTTGGGAGGGGTCACCTAGCCCTGTGAGTTCGGGATGCCACTGTACTGCAAGAATTTGGGGATTATTTTCAATTTCTACTGCCTCTACCACACCATCTTCTGCCCAAGCAATTGGTATCACGCCTTTCCCTGGAGTATCGATTGCCTGGTGATGCCAACTGGCTGTGGTCACGTAGTCTGTTTCCATTATGTTTGCTAGGGTAGAATCTTTTTTTATTCGCACGGGATGTTTGGTTGGCTCACGGGGGGGAACTCTGTGGTTCACGTTACTCGGTACTACGTCAGGAAGATGCAAATGAAGCGTGCCCCCCAGCATTGTGTTGAGAATTTGTAACCCCCTGCAAATTCCAAAGAGGGGAATCTTTTTGTCGAGGGACTGTTTTGCCAGTTCTAATTCGGTTTCATCCCGTAAGGGATTTAAATTATAAATAGTTTCATGGGTTTTATTGGTAAAACGGGAAGGCTCAATGTCACCCCCACCTGCAAGTATTACGCCACGTACTACAGATAGCCAACCTGTCACCATTTCTTTACCAATGGGGGGAAGTAAAATTGGAATCCCACCCGCTTTTTGAACACACTGCACGTAGAGATGGGGAGTGTGATAACCGCATCCCTCTCCGTTGGGATATGCTGTGATACCTATGATGGGTCTATTGGGCATTGGTTTTCCTTGTATAAAATAGGTAGTTACCGAATGTTCCTATGATACTTTTAAAAATTACTTTGTCAAGAGGGATTTTGAATCCAAGAGAAAAATAACCCCTGATCTAATAAGTGAAAAAAATCTATGAAAAAAATCCATTCTTAAAGACTAAGAATTTATCTATGGGGATTCTTAAGGGGTTAAAACCCCTTAAGCCGTCGGAGACATCTAATCAAATGAACCCTTCTTCAATGATGGCAAATCCATGCTTCATTGTTTCACCATTAGATTTCTCATGGGAATTTTACTTGACTAATTTTTTAGATTCAATCTAATTTAAGTATGAATTCGGTTTTTGAATCTATTTTCGAAGAGAGTGTATATCACTTCGATTTAGATACATATCACAAATTGAGCTTAAGTGGTCACCTTCCCAGAAATCTAGAATTAATAGAAGGAATTTTAATTCAAAAAATGAAAATTTCTCCCCTGCATGCAAAAGTTGTAAATAAACTTAGAAAATTAATAGAAAGAAATTTACCCGAAGAGTTCATTCTTCGACAGGAAAGTCCATTAACCCTAATTGAATCCAAATCAGAACTGGAACCGGATCTGGCTATTTTGAAGGGAAAGGATGATGACTTTACAGATTCCCACCCAACTACTGCCCCCTGGGTAATTGAAATCTCCAATACTTCTCTGAATATGGATAGGGCAAAAATAAATAGTTATGCAAGTGCTAACATTTCTGTGTATTGGATTATCGATTTAGTAAAACAGCAAGTGGAAGTGTATGACAACTTACAAGGTATAGAATATCTAGATAAAAAAATATTTTCTAAAGAGGAGAGAATCCCCTTTCCTATAATAGAAGTAGGTTTTGTTTTATCTGAGATTTTATAGAAATAATATGTGGAATAAGTTTTTACTATATTCTTAGGAAACGGGGATTCTTAAGGGGTAAAAACCCCTATAGCCGTCAGAGACACAGTTATATCAAATGAATTGCTTTTGCAAAGAGTCCCAAAACAACTGAAAGAACTGCCCACAACAATTTCTGCTGAAACGAAAACTGTTTTTCCATGTTCTTCTCCATAGCCTTGATCTGAGTTTCCAGATTTTCACGATTAGAGTTGATTTGGTTCTCTAGATTCTCACGATTAGAATTTATCTGTAATTCCAGATTTTCTCGTGTAGAGGATAATTGTAACTCCAGGCTTTTACGAGTAAAATCAAGCTTTTGGTCCATTTTTTGAAATCGCTCTTCCCATTTTTGCTCTGATTTTTCAAATCCATGCTTCATTGTCTCTGCAAGCATTCGTATCTCACTACGGATTCCTTCTGTCTCTTTCTGGATGGGTACAATGGACTCAATTCTCATTTTTTGTTCACTCCGTACTACTCTCGAGTCTATCCAATTTTCAAAATCTGTCAAGACTGTTTCAATATCAGAATCAGTTAGGTTGGCTTTGTTCAATGCGAGGATTAGGTTTTTCATTTTATTCTCCTATATAGATAGGTAAAAAAAATGAGTTGATTGACTGAAAAAAACTTTGGTTGGGTAAAAAAAATTACAAAACGGAATCCTCCCTTCTTAGAATCTAAAAGAAGGGAGAGAAAAAATCAAAAGAGATGAACCGCCTTGGCAAATAACCCTAAGACCAATGTAAGCACAAGCCAAAGTAATTTCTGAACGAGACTGAGTTGTTTGTCATTGGCTTTGATTTGGGTCTCAAGGTTCTCTCGGGTGGATGCAATTTGTTGTTGGGTAGATGCAATTTGAATTTCCAAGTTTTTGCGGGTGAACTCCAGTTTTTGATCCATGCGAAGAAATCTCTCTTCCGATTTCTGATCCATTTTTTGGAGTCTTTCTTCCATGATGGCAAATCCATGCTTCATGGTTTCAGCAAGAAGTCGTATTTCACTTCTGATACCTTCGTTTTCTTTTTGAATGGGTACAATGGACTCAGTTCTCATTTTTTGTTCACTCCGTACTACTCTCGAATCTATCCAATTTTCAAAATCTGTCAAGACTGATTCTATATCAGAATCAGATAGGTTAGCTCTGTTCAATGCGAGAATTAGGTTTTTCATTTGAGTTCTCCTATATAGATAGGTAAAAAAAATGAACTAACATGTTGAAAAAAACTTTGGTTGAGAGAAAAAAGTATATTTCATCCAAAACCAACCAAAGTATCCAAAAAATTTAGCATTACCCCTCTCTGCTCCCGACATTCTTACGGGGACTTGTGGTGAGCGTAAGTCGAACCATGGAGAGGCGGTGTAAGTGTATAAATAAACCAACACGAATACGTGGGGGTGAGGTAACAAAAAATCAAACTTTACAAAAAAATACCAACAAGACAGTCTAATTTAAATGAAATGCTTGTTAATATTTCTAATTTCATTCAATTTTGCCCTTTTTTCTAAGGAGAAAAAATCTATTTATGTTTACAAAATCCTGACCAAAAAATACAAAAGATCCCAATTTTGAGTCAAAGTTTCGAAATAAGATGACGGGGATTCTCCTCAAGTACTTCTCCGATTACAATCTTATGGATGACGATTCCATTGCTGGGCTCAAGGCTAAGCTCGGAATTTATAGTAAATAGGGGAAAGAAATCTTGGCAACGGAATATATAAAGACAGTGGAATGTCCCAAGTGCCGGTATAGAAATGTGGCGGGCACAAAATTTTGTGCGGATTGCGGAACGGCTCTTGCGGGAAGTCCCATTCCCTGTGGAAAGTGTGGTACAGAGAATCCATCCGATGCAAAATTTTGTCCCAATTGTGGGAACAATTTGCAGAACCCTCAGGAAAATGATCCCGATATACGTCATTTACAGGATGCACTGAGGGGAAAGTATGTAGTACAAAAGGCACTGGGCGAAGGTGGATTCGGAAGGGTATTTTTAGCAGAGCATACAGGATTAAAACAAAAGTATGTGATTAAACTTTTGAGTACGGATAGCAGTCGTAGTACGGAAATAAGAAATCGCTTTTTTCAGGAAGCCCAGGTACTCGCAAAGCTAAAACATCCGAATATTATTCCCATCATGGATGTGGCAGAATTTGGGGGAAGACCGTACTACATCATGAGTCATATCGAAGGCGGTAGTCTTGCAGATCTTCTCTTAAAAGAGAAAAAACTCACCACCTCAAAAGCAATAAACATTGTAGGAAAACTCCTCTCCGCCCTCTCGGAAGTGCATGGAAAGGGAATCATCCACAGAGACATCAAGCCCGACAATGTACTACTAGAAGCAGAGGGTGAGCCCATCCTCATTGATTTTGGAATCGCAAGGATAGAAGAGGGGAACAACGCAAAAACAGGCACAGGGTTTTCCATAGGAACTCCCGTCTACATGAGCCCCGAACAACTCGATGCCAAACCCATTAATCTCACTACAGATATTTACTCCATGGGAATCATGTTCTTTGAACTATTGACGGGAAAACCCCCATATGAAGGAAGCATGAGTTCTCTTATCACCCAGCACAATTCTGCAAGACTCCCCAGTGTGAGTGGAAAGATAGAGAATTCTAAATTGGCGGATGGGATCCAAGCAGTACTACAAAAAGCCTGTGCGAAAGAGCCTTCTGCGAGATACGGTTCTGCGAAGGAGATGAGGGAGGCGGTGGAGGGGTTGCTGAAGATTAGGGAAGAAAGTCCGGAACCTATAAAGATCCATGAGACACAAAAGAAGGAAAAGCCTGAGACTCTTCCCCCTGTGGAGATTCAGCCTGAGAGATTGATTACAAAAGAAGAGAACTCTCAAAAAGAGACTGATAGGTCAGAACAAACTTATCAGGATAAGCCACTAAAGGCTCAGTCATCTTTTCTGAATAAGACTACCATTATTAGAATTGTAGTGGGCTTGGTGGTTATACTACTCGGTGGTTATATTTTTATGAGTAATGAGGCACGATTAGAACAAACACAATATAAACCAATAGGAATAGAGTTTGTCTTGATACCTTCAGGTAGCTTCATGATGGGCTGTTCTGATGGGGATGAAACTTGTAATGATGATGAAAAACCCCAACACAAGGTAACTATCTCTAACTCGTTTTATATGGGAAAATATGAGGTCACACAAGGGCAATGGAAACAGGTGATGGGGAACAATCCGAGTAGATTTTATAACTGTGGGGAGGATTGTCCTGTGGAGCAAGTTAGCTGGAACTATGTGCAAGATTTTATTAGTAAACTGTGTGAGATGGAGAAAATGAGCCCCTGTAAGTATCGACTGCCTACAGAAGCAGAATGGGAGTATGCGGCAAGGGCGGGTAGTTCGCCAGGCTCACCAACCAGAGCCTCAAAGTACTACTGGGGGGATAATATTGATGATGCATATCTTTGGTATGCCGGAAATTCAGGGTGGGCTACCCATCCCGTTGGTCAAAAGAAGCCGAATGCATGGGGATTGTATGACATGATAGGCAATGTA
>Ga0209550_10003194_pt1 | contig 15634 bp, 7 predicted proteins | sample LauGreSuBDMM15SN_2_FD_187567 | JGI IMG/M metagenome (GOLD analysis project Ga0209550, IMG submission 187567) | Freshwater lake microbial communities from Lake Michigan, USA - Su13.BD.MM15.SN (SPAdes) (version 5) | ecosystem: Environmental > Aquatic > Freshwater > Lake | place: Lake Michigan, USA...
CGCGACGCTGCACCTCGAGCTGCAGCTCGCTCACGACACCCAGCTGCCGAGCCACCGCGAAGAAGCGCTCAAACGGCTGCGGCGCGTCGGCGTCGAAGCTGCTCAGGTCTACCGCAGCGCTCGTTGGCGGAACGGTGGGGACCGGTTGAATCGGCAACGGTGCCACAGACGACGCTGTTGTCAGTCCCGCCGCAGTGTCGCCGTCCGATGCAATCGGCGTGAACACGTGCGGAGGCGTGTGGAATGCGGCAAGGAAGCCGTTCGCCAAGGTCGGAAGGCCCACTGAGCCTCCACAGACGCGTGGCTGACGCAGCGGCTGACGAAAGGGATTGAGGCTCACGCCGCAGCTCGGCGCCAGCTTGGCACACCTAGCCGCGAAACGCAGGCCCTTGTCGACGCTCTGTTCGCTGTAGTCCGTCCAGACGAATGGGATGCGCTGCACGGCGACGTAGAGCAGCGTCGCCGGCCAGCGCTCAGCATAGCCCTCGACTGCAAGACCGGCGTTGGGCGCGAATGCCACGTCGGGCATCGGTAAGTTGAGGGCATGGTACAGACCACGGCGGACGGTGATGCTCAGACATCCACCCCTGGCATCCTCGAGTTGCATCGGCGGTGGCAAGTCAATGCCAAGAGGGCCAATCATCTCAATCTGGAGGTGGGCGGCCGGCAAGAGAGCGAGCAGCTCGCGAAAGACAGGGAGGAAGAGAAGCTCCTTCTCGGGCCCGAGATAGTGCACGACCACCGGGCGGGTAAGACTAGCAAGGTCCATCCTCACAAGAATGTGATACAGGGTCAAGGGCCATGAAAGAAGCACTGCAACTGGAGCCTCGGAGCGCACACCTCGATGGGCGTAATATTGAGACCATGAATTGAGCGTCGGTGCAGTGCCAGTCACGACGGATGTAGCGGCGGCTGATACAAGGTCGGGCACATAGCGGTGTGGAGACGAGGGAGGCGTGCAACCGCACAGCACGCCAAACACTTCGTCGTGCATGCTGGCAGCCTTCAGCAGATCGCACCACCCCAGACTTGACTGCTGATCCATCGTCACTTGCAACCACTTCGGGTTTCCAGGCAGCATGACGCTAACGTCTCGCGCCATGTGTTGGGCGAATGACGCACAGTCTGCAGCGTGCTCGGAGTCTGAGTCCAGGCAGGCATCGCTGCAGTAGCTGACGCTCAGGCAGTCAGAGCACACTTTTGGCGGTTGCTGAAGCTTTTGGCAGACCTGGCAAGCGATAAAGCAGCCTGCTGTGCTCGGCGGTGGCGCGACAAGCGCACTAGAAGAGGGGATGAGGTGCATGTCTGCTGTGCTCGGCGGTGGCGCGACAAGCGCACTAGAAGAGGGGATGAGGTGCATGTCTGCTGTGCTCGGCGGTGGCGCGACAAGCGCACTAGAGGAGGGGATGAAGATTGACGTGCATGCCGATATGCTCACACACAACACGTAAGCAGCTGTGTTCACGCTACCGGTATGATAATCTGTGTGAAACAAACTCACCCGTCCTCGGACCTTGCCTGTGTGGTGTCGTTTTCGTATTTTCTCCACCACTCACAAACACAAAGCAAAGTGCTGTCGTCGTGCCTTGGCGTGGACCGGACTCTGCGACGGCTAGCATGGCCGTGCCCCTCCGACAGAAGGTCAGAAGAGGCCAAGTAAAATCTTCCTCCGGCGCACCATGGGCGGCGGCGGTGCGAGTCGCGGCACGCATTCATAGACCAGGTCTTGGGCGCTGGCAGGCAGCCGTCGCGTCACGAGCAACGCGAGGTGCAATGCGGAGGTCTCGAACGTGAGCACGAGAAGCGTGGCGATAGCGATGAACGAGATCAGTGACGCGAGGAGACGCAACGCCATGAGTGACGCACCCTGCCGAGAGGATTGTGCTCGGTCTTGTCTCGGATGACTCGTGCCGCCATCGAGGAGAGGCTTCGTCACGGGAAGGTCAAGGTGCGAGTCCTTTCTGTCCAGCACGATGCTGTCCCTGGGCCTCGCCGAATCGGGCGACGCCGACGGCGGCTCGAGCGCGGGCGACGCAAAAGGGCCAGGATCTGGACCAGCTGTAAGTAGTTGCATCGGGGCGGAGCTGCGAAGAGTATCTTCCGGTTCCGCGCAGAGCTGATTATGTTCCCGGGCGTTTCGCAGCGAAGCCAAGAGCGCCTCCTCCCTGCGCGCTTCCTCATGATCATCGATGTCTTCTATGGAGACCTCGGAAGTTGGTGACTCATCGGTCGGGGTGGCTGTCGTTGGAACTTTTTGCTGCTGCAGCGTTTTCCGCTTGAATGAGGTGACTCTAGCAATCCCTTGAGCAACCTGCATGGGGCTGGGCAGGCTTTTCGCGCGTGGCGACGCCATGTTTGATGCTTCCTCCTGATCATTGATGGCTGGTGACTCCGTGGTGGGATCGGTCGTCGGCAGAGTCTTTGGCTGCTGCTGCAGCGTCTTCCGCCTGAATGAGGTGGCTCTGGCGATGCCTTGAACCACTTTCTTGGGACTTGGCAGGCTTTTCATGTGATGTCTTGAGAGGCCCTGAGTGCTGAGAGGCCCGAGAGTGCGTCGATCAGTGCGTCCCTCTGTTGACTCGCGCGATTCTTCACGGTTCTTCACACCCTCATTCACTCGCACGTCGCGAGTCTGGGGGTGGCCCCCAAGGAGAGCGTCCTCGACGACAGGCTACCATGCGGGTTGTAGTTTTGTAACATGCCGCAAGGTGTGTTTACGTCGTCGATGTTTACGGTTTTACGTATATACGCTTGAATCGCTCGCTATACATAGCGGCAAGCTCTGCTTCGTGCAGTCGTGTGCACTCAATCATCAAACGCGCATTCAGCGTTGACCGATTGCTCAATCGCGAGGTCGCTTCTTTAGCGGCATGGCTCCCGCGCCGCCAGCCACGCCACCCTCGGCCGAGCTGCTCGCATTTGATGCTGACGCCTCAGCAGCTGCGCCACGATGACGTGTCTTGGACGCAATTTCGACGCCGACGCTCGAGCCTTCGCCAAACTCCTGAAGAAGCTTGTGGAGCTCGCGCACCCCTCTGCCTTGCGCGCCCTTGTCTACGCCGCCAGCGCTGCTGCTCGCCCTGGTGGTTGCGGACTGCGACTCCGTGCTCGCGGCCACATCAACGACGCCCGTCGGCGCATGCAAGTGTTCTGCCACGCCCTTAGCACAATCGCCACCGCCACTGGCCGCTGTGTTAGAGACTGCCTTCGGCTGCGCTTCGGCCGCCGAAGGCGCGGGCGCGGATACCGTCAATGGAGCGGGCGCAGATGCGGACGCTGGTGCGGTTACGGATGAGGGCGAGGCAGGCCCTCCATAGCTGAGGAGCGCTCGTAGCTCAGACATGAGTGTCGAGTAGGACTCAAGGAGGGCGACAAGCTCAGCCTCGAAGGCAACCTCCTCCCGCGTCGCGCTTGGGTCATCGGGAAAGGCTGGCAGCCGCATCGAACCGCCTCGTGCAAGCAGCTTGGTCAGCTGATCAAATCGCGCCGGTTCCTTGGCCCAGAGCTGCTCGCGAGCATTGCGCACGAAGCGCGCCATCCGGCCGCCGTCACCTTGCGCTGCCGGCCGTACGTTGACGGGCGCCGTGCCGGTCACCTCGGCTTTCACGCATGACTTCGAACTGCCGACACTCGCTTCGCTTGCTCCGTTGGCGGCGCTGCCGCAAATGCCCGATGCGGTCGTCTTCTCCGCCGTCGGAGGCGGCACAGCGTCACCATTGCTCGCGGAGACCGCGGCGAGAGCGCCACTGCTGACGCTGCTGCTTCCTCCCGCCTTGGCGTCACCCTCGGACTTGCTGCTAATGCTGCCCTCTTCCTTGCTGCCCTCGGCCTGGCTGAGGCGTTTTTTCTTACCGAAGCCCTCTGGCAGCAGCCGAATCCCCTCGATCATCACGAGCGCATCGTCCCAGTCGTCGTAGCGCACACGGTATCTGCCGTTCGAGGACTTCCCCATGATCCTGCCCTTGTAGAACTTGTCATCATCCTCCCACGCGGCGATCACCTCGGTGCCTTCCTCGAGGGACTCGTGGCGCACCTCCTCGTCGAGCACCATCTCGCGCGATGTGACCCACTGCGACTGCTCCGACTCGAACGTCACAAGCACCCACTTAGACGAGGTGAGCAGCTTCGAGATCACGCCGCGCGAAAACTTGATTCCCGACCAGCGCGCCCACACATGCGTGCCCAACGTGAAGCCGTTCTGCTGCAGCTCGCAAGCCTCCGACGACCGCTTCTTCGACGGCTTTTTCTCAGGAACCTCCCTTCCGCCCGCCTCGGCCGCTGCCTCCTCTTCCTCCTCCTCCTCCTCCGCCGCCGCCACCGTCACCGCCGCCGCCGCCGCCGCCGCTGCCCGCTTTGTCTCTCTCGCCACCTCCTTGCTGCTGCCCTTCTTCTTTCTCGGCTGCTGGTCGGCGGCGGCGGCGGTAACGCCGATGTGGCTATCGTTGACCGATGCCGCCTTCTCGGTGGAGGCGCCTGCCGTCCCGTCCACCTCGGTTTGGCGGCCATCGGAGCGATCCCTCTTGCTCTTCTGTGACGGGGCCTTGGAAGCCGCCTCCACATCTGCCTCGAAGGTGCGGGAGGGCTTGGAAGAGGTCTTGGAGCCCGGCGAGCGCAACTTCAGTGGCACGTCACCGTGCAGGTCCCACTTACGCATGTGCATCACCGTCCCGTTGGGAAGCTGAAGCTTGACCCATCCGTTGCCCACGTGCAGCACCTTGCACTCCTTGCCGGTGTGCGGCCCATTCGCGATCGTCACTGTCGCCATCTGCCCGTCGGCCACGCCACCAGCGCCGTTTTCGTCGTCGTGCGACGACCCACCATTCACAGTGCTGCCACTCACCATTTGGCCGCTGCCGCCGCTTTTGGCGCCCTTTTCGGGCTTACTCTCGCCCTTGTCGGCGGCCGCCTTGCCCTTACCCTTGGGCTTGCCCGAGGAAACTGGGCGCGGAGCTTTCTCGGTTTCCTTCTCGGCATGTGCAAGGCTCTTGTCGCCGGCCACGTCAGCATGCTTGGCAACAGGGGCTGCAGCCTTGCTGTTTTGCACCGCGGGGGAGGCCGGTACCTTGGGCGAGGTCGGCAGCTTGGCCTGGTCCTTGGGCGGGCGCGTCTGTGCGATGCGCTCGCGCTCCTCGTGCGCCGCGGCGGCCGCGATACCAATCAGCGTATTGGGCAGCGGGCGCACAGCTGAGGAGCGCCGAGGCTTGGCGGTGAGCGAGGGCGGCAGCTCGACGATCGGCTCGCCACGCAGCCGCAGTCGCACGAGCGCAGCAAAGAGCATCGGGGGCGGCGCAGCGCTCGAGCTTGCGCCCTCGGCGATCGCCCTGGATGGCGCGCACACGCCCTCTCCCTTTGCGCCCTTGGCAGGCTTGTCCACCTTTCCCTCGGCCTTGGGCCCGCTGGTCTTGGACTCGGCGCCTTTGCTAGAGAGGTCGCCTTTGTCTGCGCCGTCGTCGACCATAGTGCGCATCAGCTCGAGCTGATGGGGCAACGGCGCGGAGTCGTGCTCGGGAAGCCACGTCCACTCATCCTCGTCGGTCACCCACTCGCGGCGCACGTAGCCGTCGAGCTTAACGCGCAGCCCTTTGCGCATATCGACGGAAGCCACTGATCCCCGGTAGGCTACTGGCACGAGCGACTTGCCCGATCGCTCCATGTACGAAACCTGCAGCCGCATGCCAACAGCGGCCTTCTGCCCGACCCCGCGCAGATCGATGACGTCCTCCTCTTCCTCGTCGTCATCGCCACTCGCTTGCTCGTCGCGCTGGCGCGCCTGCTCGACAAGCAAGCGGTGCTTGGCCGCGAGCTCCTTGCTGCGGATGCGCTCGAGGCCCGGTGGTACGCTGTCCTCCTCCTCCTCCCCCTCCTCCTCCTCCTCCTCCTCCTCGTCGTCGTCGTCGCCGCGGTGTCGTCGCCGCCCTACAAAAGCCGCCTCCTCATCCAGAGAATCGTGGCCCCTGTCGCCGCTGCAGCCTTTGGCACCGCGACCAGCCATCAGAAGCGCTGCTGCGTTCGTGGTGCCCATCGATGGACGCGGCTTAAGCACTGGCGGTGGCGGTGGCGGTGGCGGTGGCGGTGGTGGCCCCGCGCGTGCCCCAGCGCCGAAGCCCAGCAACAGAGCGGCGACACCATCGTCGTCAGCCTCCGGCTCGGGAAGCGCAGCTGCCACGGGTGGGGCGGACGCCACCATCACCGGTGCAGTCACGTGCCGCGATGTTGGTGGCAGCGGCGCAGGGAAAAGTGACGGCGCCGGAAAGAGTGAAGGCCGCCCGGACTCTACCGCGGTAGTGCCGCCGCTGCTGCCACAGCGTCCGACGGCGCCCGCAGCAATCGTCGACGTCGACGCCGACGCGCCTGCTCCTGCTGCGCCCGCTTGCACGCTCGTGCGGACAAGGTGTGAGAGGCACGAGGGCACCGCCATGGGCAAGCCGCTGGTGGGCGCGGCGACCATTGCAACCATTGCCAGCGCCTGCGAGCCGCCCCACTGCGCCGCCGTGAGCAGCAGCGCTGCGTCGCCGTCGACGGCGGGTGCCGACGCGTGAAGCGCAGCAGAGGTGCCACTGGCAGCACAGGGTGAATCGGCCTTCACTGCAGCCACTGCCCCGTCAGCCTTTGTCGCCTGCTCTTCGGGCTCGTTTTGCGACTCATCGGCGGGTTCGACAGCAGCTGACGCAGCCTCGGAAGACACAGTCGTGACGGCGGCAGCGCCCTTGGCGAGGCTCGCGAGCTCTGCAGCATCAGGCATTGGAGGCATCGGGTCCTCCTCGTCCTCGTCCTCGTCCTCGTCCTCGTCCTCTTCGTCAGCTGCTTGGTCATGGGCAGCTTGGGGCAGTTGGTCTTCGTCCTCGTTGTCCTCGTCCTCGTCCTCGTCCTCGTCCTCGTCCTCGTCCTCGTCCTCGTCCTCGTCCTCGTCCTCGTCCTCGTCCTCCTCCTGAGCATCGTCCTCGTCAGAGACATTTGCGGGTGGCTCATCATCGTCGCTCCCGTCGTCGTCTTCATCTTCAGGCGGCTCATCGTAGTCACCAACCGCCACGTCTCCCGCTGCGCCCTCATCCATGGCGTCCTCGTCGACATGCTGCTGCTCGTCTCCTTCATCAGGCTCCGCAGTCTCATCGCTCGCCATAATTGGAGCTGTTCTCAAGACGTCCGCACGATGCTGCGAAGGAGACGCGCGCAGGGATCTACTGTCAGTCAATGCAAAGCGCAGTTGGCAGGCGACCTCGCTGCCGGCAATGGTGCATGGGTTGGAGTGTGGTTGGCATGACTCTCAAGTATGCTTGGTGGAAGCGCAGGGTGCAGGCATCAGGCGTCAATTACCCTCACACAGTCGCCGTGCACACGCAAGGGTGCACGAAGTGCAAGCAGCGTCCGCTCCGCAAGAAGCTCTGTGTCGTTTGCCACAAGTATTGCCGTGAAATAAGGTCAAGGTCCGCCAGTCCGCCCCACCTGAAACTAAAGAGATGGCGAAGCGAAGGTGATTGTTGGAGCTTCGCATGAGGGGTCCGGGGAAGAATGCAGGGTTCTGATGTACTCCGGAATTACACGTCCTAACCATGTTGATCCGGATCGGACGATGTCAACAGTCGAGAGTCGTCGACACGGCAACACGATTACACACGGCGTGTTCGTAGGGGGGGGCTGGCTGTCTTGATTGCATGGCGCAGGTATGTAGGCGCAGGCGTGTCATAGACCAGCGTGCGACTCGCAGCGTCTCTTTTCCTCAGACACCTATGCGTGCCAGTTGCTAAATCCCGTGGCCACCACAGTGATCGAGAGCACGGGGCCCATAGAATCGTCAATCTGCGCGCCGAAGATGATGTTGGCGTCAGGGTCGGCCATCTCGTAGATGGCCTGGGAAGCCTCGTTCACTTCCTGCAGCGTCATATCGGAGGAGCCCGTGATCGTGAAGACGATGCCCGTCGCCTTCTCGATCGGGAAGTCGATAAGGGGTGAGGACATGGCCGCGATCGCCGCGTCGCGCGCGCGCCCTTTGCCCTCAGCAGTGCCGATGCCCATGAGCGCGAGGCCGGATGAGCCCAGGATCGCCTGCACGTCCGCAAAGTCCACGTTGATCAGCCCGGCCTTGATGATGATATCCGAGATGCCCACCACGCCCTGCCGCAGGATGTCATCCGCCACGCAGAAGGCCTCCTGCAGCGGGGTGCCCTCCTCGACGATGTCGAGCAGCCGGTCGTTAGACACGATGATCATCGCGTCAACGTGCGTCTTCAGCCGCTCAATGGCGGCTTCTGCCTGGTTGGTGCGTCGCTTGCCCTCGAAAGAGAAGGGCTTTGTCACCACGCCGATGGTGAGGCAGCCCTGCTGCTTAGCCGCCTGCGCAACCACTGGCGCCGCGCCCGAGCCGGTGCCACCGCCCATACCCGCGACGACAAACACCATGTCCGAGCCTTTAACCATCTGCGTAATCTGCTCGTAGCTCTCCTCCGCCGACTCACGACCCTTGTCTGGGTTGCCACCGGCGCCGAGGCCACGGGAGGTGCCCGCGCCAAGGCCCAGGCGGTTGGGAGCCAGCGAGGCGTCAAGCGCCTGGATGTCCGTATTGATCGACCAGAATTCTACCGTCTGAGCCGTCTCCGTACCGAACTGGATCATCCGATTGACAGCATTGCCGCCGCTGCCGCCCACGCCAATCACCTTGATGGTGCATGGCGGCGCCTCGGCTTTTGCTTGCAGCACCGTAGCTGCGCGCGGGCTGCGCGCCGATGTGGCCGCTGGTGCACATGCGGCTGGAACGTACGCGGCGCTGGCGCACAGCGCGTGCAGCGCGTGCAGCGCTAACCGCATTCTCCCGAAAGGCGCCAACACCCGCCTCTCATGTTCATTCGCAGGAGTGGAGTAATCTCGGAGTTTGTGTAAGATCATCAATGTTTGGACTGCCAAGGGAAGACTCGAGATCGTGGCTGCGGTATGGCTGCGGCGTGGCAGAGGCTGGTCGCGCCGCGCGCGATCACACAACGTCCCGACAGCAGGTCACACCGCTATTTCAGCTCACAGAGGGACTGACAGGGAGACATCTCAGTATCCCAGCTGGAGACTCGCACAGGCTTTGACAAGGCTGAGGAGGGTGACGGCCTAACACTCAAGGCCAGACCTCACACAACCCGAGGCTCTCCGTCCGTTACGGTGATCAATGAGCGGTCGTTGTCGTTGCAGCGCGTGCTCTCTATGTTCCTGGATGCACGCTTTCCGCCTGCCTCCTCCTCCACTCGAATGGACAGCAAGTGCTTGAAGCCCGCAAAATCGGCAACGAGCTTCCCCTCGTATTGCGTCTGCCCCTCGGGCGGCGCCCCCCACTTGCCTTTACCCCATGGCGTCTGCAGCTCGCCGTTGGGCAGAAACTTGAGTCCGCCAAAGCCCGACCACGAGAAGCCGCAGCAGTTCTCTACGCTGCGCGCTACCACGGAGCCCGCAAGGTCCTCGGGCGTCATCGTGCGCAGCGTGAGTCCAGCGCACACATCCTTGCACAGAGTCGCGGGTGGTTGCACGATCCACTCGACCGAGCGCCCTGAGATGCCTTCGCCATACTTGGGGGGCGGCCCTGTGGGTGTCGTCTCCGATAAGAATCCGCCCGAACCAGCCTTTGGAAAGCGGAGCACCCAGCAATCGGTGAAATCGGCGGTAATCGCCGACTTGCTCGGATCTGCCTCAATTTCCGGCCCACCCAGGCCGATGGCATCGCGCCTGTGAGCGTCGTCGAGCACGCGCCAGTGCGTGTGGGCTTTTTGCGGCCCGCTCTCGACGTGCAGCACGCCCGCGCGCAGCAGAACAAAGGCGCCCGGCCCGCCTCGGTACGGCCCGCTGCCCTCCACCCGAGCCGCGAGCTCCGACGTGGGCGTCACAGGCGGCTTGCTCCAAAGCTCGATCGCCGCCACGGGCGCATCGAGCGTGGCGATCACCTGCCCGCTGTTCCGATCGCTCAGCGTCCACGGCTTGCCCGCTTCGAACGAGGCGCGCACCACGAGCTGCTTGTTGCAAATATCCAATTTGACCAGATCAGGTTCGTAGCCACTTGCGCTGCCACCGTTGGCCACGAGGCCCCAGCGGCCGTGCCCCTTGGAGGAGATGAGCCACCCGTTGGTAAGGATCCACATCTTCTCTAGCCGGAACGCGTTTCTGCGGTCCGCGACGTCCGCACCCGCGAGCAGCCATGGGCCCGTGCCGAGCAGCTTGGCCGCCACAGCATGCGAGCGCAGCGGATGGCCGCGCAGGTCCAGATGGTGGAAGTCGTTCGTGTTGCCGCCCATCCCTGGCCAGTTGGCCAGCGTCGCGCTCGCGTTGTTGATGAGGGTCGAGAGCACGTGCGCACGATCGTGCGCGCACTTTGGCGGCGCGGCCAGGGCGCGCGGCGGGTGCGCACCCATGTAGTGGCGCTTGTCGAGGGACCACTCGCCCACCTGCAGCTCCATGGGGAGGCCCTCGATTGAGTACTCGATGCCATACGTGTAGTGCAGAATGTAGTACGGCATCGACGAGCGGTCGGGAGTGACGGGCACGGGCAGCACTGGCCAAGAGAGCGGTCTCTCTCGATTGCCGATGGATCCGCCCTCGTACTGGAAGGAGTCTAGGACGCGGTGTTTGATGCCGAGCGAGCCCGCTGCGATGCACCAGCCCCACATCTCGCGCACCCAGCCGAGCGCCTGCACCGCTTCGTTGTCGTTGCAGATCTTGAGCGTGAAGTCGTACCACGGCTGAACCATCTTTTTGAGCTGCTCGACGTGGATGATGACAGGAGAGGGACCCACCGGATCTGTCTTGCCGCCAAGGCCAGGAACAAATTTGTCGACAATTTTGGCCTGGCCCCATGCGACCATGTACCCAAAGTTGAAGGCGGCAGGCACCGTCTCTGTCGCGAGATTGGGCAGCGGACGCAGCAGCACGTGGTCCGTCTCAGCAATGTACACGTAGTCCTCGGTCACAACTTTACGGAAGTCGGGGTGCTGCACAAATTGCATCATCGAGTATGGCCGATTGGCGACAACGTAGCCACCCGCCATCCCCCCTCTCAACTCCTTGACGTTAAACGTCGGGATCTCCTCGTCGAAGCTGTTACTGTCGCGCCCGCCATTGTGCGAGGTGAGCAGCCGCGTGAAGCCCCCCATCTCGCCGCATGGGTCCACACGTTTCTGTAGCTTCCAGTGGTGGTACATGACGCGGCACTGCCACGTCTGGTATCCGCCTGACGATGATGTAAGGACGGTATGGTAGGGCCGCGGCGTGCCGGCGCAGCCAGCAGCCGCACGGCTCGCCTCAGTGGTTGGAATGGTATCATGGCTGAAGTCGGCTGAAAGCGTACGGCTGGATGACGATGCGCTCGTGACGCCCACTTCAGCAGAAAATGGATCCATATTCTGCTGAATAGACGACGAGGCCGCTGCTGCAGCAACCGCCGCCTTCTGGGCCAGCTGCCGGCTTCGAATCAGGTACTGCGCCTCGAGATTGCGTGCGCGTGGGCTATCCAGTTGCGCGCCGCTACCGCCGCCGATGGCCTGCGTAGCGAAAAGGGAGAGGAGGCCAATAAAAAGCGCGGCCGAGAGCGCCGCCGTGACCACGGCAACCCGCATCAAGGCCGCGGTGCGCAAGTGCCGCGGCAAACAATAGTTTGGACTCCCGCCGCTTTGAATAACACTGGTATGGCCGGGACTCGTACATGTATTCATACCGGTTCTGTGCAAATTCCGCAACATGATGCCGATCATGATCTTGCTGCTCGTCTGTCGCTACAGCAACATGCTTCGCAACTCGCCACGAGCATCGTTCCCGCGCATGGTAGGAGCGGACACGTCTCGGCTGGAGCCCGTGGCACTTTACAAGGAGGTCACACTGCCAGCACCCGCCCTAGGGCCGCCAAGACAGGAGATCACGGTTGTGAACCTGATGCCTTTCATCGAGGCAGTGCTCTTGGAGAGTGGCATGCGCGAGGGCTCGGTGAATGTCATCTCCAAACACACGACGTGTGGCGTGACGATCAACGAGTGGGAGAGTAGGCTGGCACGCGACCTGCGCAGGTGGCTGTTCAACCTAGCGCCGCCCGATGACAGGAGCACGGTGGGCACCGTTGGCGGCGGCGTGAGCTATGAGCACAATGATATCAGCGCGCGCCCTGAGAGCGCCGACGAGCGCCAGCGCTGCCTCGATAATGGCTGGAATGTTGATGACCCACGGGAGCTGCGGCGCTGGCGCGACCAAGAACCCATCAATGCGCACTCGCACCTCGCCGCGATGCTTCTCGGCAGCAGCGAGACCGTTCCAGTCACAGGCGGGAAACTTGTCCTCGGTCAGTGGCAAAGCGTGATGATGGTCGACACCGACGGGCCGCGAGAGAGAAAGGTTGGCATCCAGGCCGTCGGCTTCGGGATCAAAAGTCAGGTTCCGAAGGCGTCAGAGAGTAAGAACAAATGAACGTTCGAAGCACCGTCTATGTTTACACGAAGCATAACCATTTCAATATTGCTTCTATCAATATTCATAGGACAAAGGACAAATAGCGTGGTTTCGAGCGTTGTTTCGAGCGGCACATGCCAAGTCTGATGAGTGCCCTCGCGCCACCTTTGTCGAGCATCTCGGCGAGCGCCATCTCGACCACAGTCGAGTCAGCCGTGCGCTGGTGGATGAGCCGCAGCTCACGAAGCGTCGTGTTCGACTGCAACGCGCCAACGATGTTGGGCTCTCTGATCAGCTCCGCGGCGTTGGGACTTCTTCTTTTTTCCACGATCTGCGTTGCGACGCAGCTCCTTCGGCGCCGCTGCTCGCACAGTCCAGATGAGCCAGCAGCAAGCACACGGCTGCGAGCCAAGGAGTCGCTGCTGCTCGCCTCACGCGAGTTCGTGCGCGACATTGCGTGGCTCGCGGAGCACATTGTGATGAGTGACATACCGGACGACTTCTGGAACGACGCAAGCTCGAGCACGGCGCCTCTGTTGCAGAAGCGTTTGAACTCACGCGAGGAGGCCCCTTTCTTTGCGCCTGACAAGGTGGGCGACGTTGTCGCCAGGTCGTTTGACGAGGCCGATCAGTGTGCGGTGCGCTGGCAGCGTGCGCTGTGGACGATCAAGTTCAAAGAACGGTACTCGCCATGCGTAGCCGACTTCATCGACACTGCCGTGGGCACGGAGAAGCCTGCGGTCGTGCTGCTGCTCCGACCTTCAAGTCAGCCACCAATCATCGCCGTCGCGTTCCGCGGCTCGAAAACGATGCAGGACTACTTCCTCACCGACATCAGCCCTAAATTCGTGCCCTTGCCGCTCGGAGCGCTCGCCGCAAAGGTGCTCGCCGCAAAGGTCACTGACGGGGCTGCGGCACTACCGCCGCCGAGGTCAGCGCCGTCGCCCGAGGGTCCCGAGATCGATGCGAACGACGCTCGGCTCATGGCACTGCTGAGCGAGACGGATGCGCCGCCGTGCGCCACGCTCGGCTTGTGGCGCGCCTACGCCGGCGAGCATGCCGATACGTTGGACGGCGATACCCCGAGGGCGCGCGTACGCCGAGCTGTCGAGCGACTGCTCACAGATTACCCGGAGGCGAGGCTCGTCTTGACCGGTCATTCGCTGGGTGGCGCCCTCGCCACGCTGTGCGCCTTCGACCTGCTCGGCCATTCAGACATCGTGCGGGACGCACTATGCCCGCTCACGCTCGTGGCCTTCGCCGCGCCGCGCATGTTCAACCAAGCCTTCCAAGAGGTGATGAGCGAGGTCGAGAGCGAAGGCGCTCTGCACGCCATGCGCGTCGTTGTCGGATCGGACCTAATCGCACGCGTGCCGCCGCGGCAGCTGGGCGGCCACCATGGTGTGCGAGCACGGCTGCTCCTCCACCCGCCGCTCGGACGGGCCACTCTCACAAGTGACGACCCTGACGACAAGGAGCTATGGCGCATCGGCCCGGCGGACACGCACATCTGCCACGCCCTCTATCTCGGCGGCGAGACCACATCCACACACGGCCTGACGGTGCCGATGTCCCCGAAGTCCCCGTGGCCCTACCCGCCCAATCAGCAGGGCTCCGAGCGCTTGGCCAGCATCATCTCCGACGATCCCCTTGATAGTTTGAGAAAAGAACTGAGGCACGCCTTGCAGCTCGCGAAAGCTTCCGAGGGCGAGGCCGCAACAATCCGAAGTCGAAGCCGCACAAAAACCGTACCGGAAATCAGACGGTTCGAACGCCCGTCCGCGGACGAGGGCCCGTCGTTCGGTCCGGGAGTCGTGCCGGGAACGATCGATCGATAAGTAGAAAGTGGTAGTACTGTAATCATGCTTGAATAGAACGCTCGAGACCTCAGGACCGGACGCGAGGGCGCGATTTCGCGCTCCCCGGTCCGTCCCCGACGCGCGTCGCGGCGGGGGTTGACGAAAATACACACCTGCGCGTCATAACACACCTGCTGGCGCGATGGCCGATGCATGTCGGATTGAAGGGCCCCAGCGCGTTTGTCGGTGACACTGAGGACTTTTATGTACTGAGTACTTACTGAGTACTACGGTCGTTATGCCCCCCATGTGGGCGTGTAGGTGCGACATCCTGTACATGAGCAACCCTTTGCAATGGCACGTCGACCGCTCGAACGCGCCACGTGGTGGTGGGACCCGCTTTACCGCTTGACCCATGCGAATTTCTTGCGAGCACCCTTCTGGCCCGGCTTCTTACGCTCGCGCACGCGAGCATCTCGCGTCATGAAGCCCGCGGACTTCAGCACCGGGCGCAGGGAAGCGTCGAGGCCCTGCATCGCTGTCGCGATCCCATGCCGCACCGCCTCCGCTTGGCCACTGATTCCACCGCCCTTGACGGTGGCCATGACGCTGAACCGTCCCGCAGTCGCCGTCTCGAAGAATGGCGCAAGCACCGTATGTCGGTGCACCCAATGGCCACCAAAGAAGCTGGACAGGCTCTTCCGATTGATGCGAACCTCTGCTAGCTTGTCCTCCTTCGTCGGCCAGATCCAAACACGGGCAACAGCCGTCTTGCGGCGCCCAGTCGCATACGCACGGCCGAGCTCGTCCACCTTCACCCATTTCCGCGACGTGTCGCCAGGCGGGCGCATGTCACTCGTAAAGGCAGCGTGCACGACAGCCTTCCCATCGCTGCTGGCGGACGAAGACTCCTCGAGCCGGGCCGTCGAGAGTGGGCGCAATAAATTGCGTACTAAGCTGCTGGACGGCACAGAACGCGCGACGCATGAGACAGCGCGTCGGGTCAAGGAGATCCCCAGCATCGCTGTTGTTCGGAGCCTCGCGTCGATAGCTTCGTGAAGACGTCGTCGTGTGAAACTGCAAACGTTTCGAACACCTTTCACAGACCATCGTCTCCAGACCCTCCACTCCCGCCTTTTTGTGGGAAGCGACTTGCGGGGATGATGCGCGTCCGAGGCGGCATGGGTGCGGGTGCTTCTTCTTCGTCCGAGAGCCCGACGCAAGGCCAACTGAGCGTGCCACCGACGCTTGATCTGAAGCCTCATGACTTTCGCTAGTTGTGGCGCGAGAAGAAGATCGCGCATCTCCAAGGCACGCGCGAGTGGGCCTTTACCGAGATCCTCAACTGGTGGCTCGACGACCCGGCATCACCGCAGCTCTTCTGGCTGACGGGGGGCGGCGGCACCGGAAATTCGATGCTAAGGTCCGAGCTTTTA
>Ga0209550_10003195_pt1 | contig 15632 bp, 10 predicted proteins | sample LauGreSuBDMM15SN_2_FD_187567 | JGI IMG/M metagenome (GOLD analysis project Ga0209550, IMG submission 187567) | Freshwater lake microbial communities from Lake Michigan, USA - Su13.BD.MM15.SN (SPAdes) (version 5) | ecosystem: Environmental > Aquatic > Freshwater > Lake | place: Lake Michigan...
TAGGTGGGGACGCCCTGCGCGTTCACGGGGCCGACGCGCGGACCTTTTTCATCTTCAATGAGTTTTTTGTAGTGGCCGCGGTTGAACATGTAGCGGTTTTCCTCCCAACCGAATTTGCGCGCGGGCGCGAAACCGGGGCGCGCGTCGCCGTCGAGGTGCCACTTGCCCGCGTAGCCGGTCGCGTAGCCCACGCGGCGGAGGACCTCGGCGTAAGTGATCAGGTCGTCGCGCAGCGGCAGATCGTTTTGGATCGCGCCGGTGTTTTGCGGGTAACGGCCGGTGAGGAGTGCGGCGCGCGACGGGGTGCAGACGGGCGAGGTGGCGTAGAAGCGGTCGGCGATGGCGCCGTGGGCGGCGATCCAATCGAGGTGGGGCGTATCGACCTTGATCCCTTCGCCCCAGATGAAGGCTTGATCGGCGGGGAGCAGGGCGCGGTAGCAACCGAGGGTGCGAAAATTGTGCTCGTCCGTTTGGATGATGAGGAGATTGGGGCGGGACGGGGCTGACGCGGCGTTGGCGGTGGTGACGGAGAGGGGGAGGAAGACGGAGAGGGAGAGCAGGAGGGAAAGAGAGCGGGGGAGAAAAGGGCGGAAGGCGTGCATGGGGCGGAGTTGACGGAAACGTGTGCGCACGCGGGCGGGTTATTTTGCGGCGGGTTTGAGCCAGCCGAGGGAAACGAAAAAGGCGTCGGTGGCGGCGAGGGTGGCGCGGTAGGCGGCGTTGTCCCCGCGGCCATAGTTGAAGTAGCCGTGTTTCTCGCCCTCGGCGCCGACGAGCTCGCAGCGGTTGCCGGCGGCTTTCATCACGGTCGTAAACGCTGCGGCGGTCGCGTACGGGACGGTCGTGTCGGCTTTGCCGTGGAAGATGATGGTGGGCGGCGCACCTTTTTTCACGTGGTGCGCGGGCGAGATGTTTTTGGGATCGGTGCCCATGCGTTCGGCGGGGACGCGGTCGCCCACGTTGGCGAGTTCCAGGCCGGGGAGCGGGGCAAGGACGAGGGCAGGATTGAAGAGCACGAGGGCGTTGGGGAGCGGGCTGATCTTCGTGTCCTCACCGGGGCTTTCGAAGCCGGGGACGGTGGCGATCGCAGCGGCGAGGTGGCCGCCGGCCGAGCCACCACCCGCAGCGATGCGTTGCGGATCGATGCCGAGGCGAGTGGCGTTGGCGCGGACCCAGCGAGCGGCGGACTTGGCGTCGGCGACGCAGTCTGTAGGTTTTATTTGGTGACGAGAGGCGACGCGGTAGTCGGCGGTGATGGCGACCATCCCGCGCGCGGCGAGGGCGCGGCAGTGTTGTTCAAACTGCGCGGGCGAACCGTTGGTCCAGCCGCCGCCGAAGAAGAAGATGATCGCGGGGCGATTCGTTTTGGCGACGGCCGCGGGCGGTTCGAAAATGGAGAGCGAGAGCTGGGTATCGCCGATGGTTTTGTAGACCTCGGCGCGGGCGTCGGTGAAGGTGGGCGGGTAGGCTTGGGCGGCGACGAGCGCGGAGGGTGCGAGGGAGAACAGCAGGGCGAGGAGGGTGCGCGGGGAGATCATGGTTGGGGTGGTTTGGCGCTAAGGTCGCACGGAAAACGCGGCGACGTCACCCGTGTTTTTCGAGGCTTGGGCCACGCAGCGCGCGACCGGTCTGGGGAAAGCAGACGTAGGGCGTGACAAACGCGTGCGCTTTTCCATCGTGTGCGACCGTCGCGAGCGACCAGCCGCGCGCTCCCCCGCCTGATTCCCAAACCACACCTACTATGAGTCTTCTTCGTATTTTCTTGGCGTCTGCCGTTATCGTCGCCGTCGGCGCTCGCTCGCAGGGCGCCCAGCCAGCCAACGCGCGCGTGTCCGAAGAGGTCATTGCGCTTTCTCCCTTCACGGTCTCCGACACGGACGACAAATCTTGGCTGGCGACGACGACGCTGATCGGTAGCCGGACGAATCAGGAGCTGGCCAAGCTCCCGGTCACGGTCGATGTCATCACCGCTGAATTCATGCGCGACCTCGGGGCGTTCAACATGGAAGACGCAGCGCAGTTCGTGTCGGGCGTGAACGTCACGCCGCGGCTCGAGTCGCGCAACGACGACCGCATCACTTACCGCGGCCTAGCCGGCGGCGGCAGCTCGCGCAATTTCTTCACCTGGTTCGTCCCGTCGGACGCGTACAACGTCGAGCGCTTTGATTTCAACAAGGGTTCGAACTCGATGATGTTTGGCGACTCGAACCCCGGCGGGCAGGCGACGATTTACACCAAGCGGGCGCGGTCGCGGAACATGGCCGAGCTCTTCGCCAGTTACGGTTCCTACGAGGCCTATCGCGTGCAGCTCGATGTGAACCGCAAGGTGACGAATAATCTTTTCATGCGGATGAACCTCGTGAACCGGCGCAACAAGACCTACGTCAAGGGCACCAACGACGTGTTTCGCGCCGGCGACCTGGCGTTCACCTACGAACCGTTCAAGACGACGTCGATCCGCGTAGAGTTCGAGCGGGGCGCGACGCACCGCGTGCGGGCCGACAGCGCGCTCGCGGTCAACGATGTCGCGGCAGCGGGTCGCGGCTTCAACAACAACAACTGGTATTACACGTCCGATGGCGAAATCTTCCAACGCACCACGACGTTCCCTCCGCTCGCGATCGATCGCAGCGGGCCTTCGGGCAACCAGGTCTCGCTCTTGCAAGGTCAGACGCAGGCCGTGCGCCTGCCCAACGGCACCTTCAAAACCTTCAGCGGCTTCGACCAATACACGAACATGCTCGGCACGGTCGATTACAACAACCGTACCTTCAACGTCGCCAACGCCACGATCGAGCAACGCATCGGCAAACTCGCGATCGAGCTGGCCTACAACCAGCAGTTCCAGCACGAGGACCGAAACGACAATTCCTTCGGCACGAGCCAGACTCCGCCCGTGTTGAGCGTCGATAGTACGGGCCGTCCCTATATCGAAGAGGCCATCGGTGGCGCGGCCTTCAAGGTGTTCGGCAATGTCGTGAAAGCGGGGCGGATCGCGGCCGTGTATCCCTTCGACTTCGGCCGTTGGGGCAAGCAGCTCGCAGTCGTCACGGCGCTCAAACAGCGCGACGTGAAACTCTCGCGCCGCACCGGCCTGGCCAACGAACTCGGCGCCGGCCTCATCGCCAACAACGGTATCCGGCTGCGCGCTTACCTGGACGACCCGAATTTCGGCACGACCGCATTCTGGGACCAGTTTCTCCTGCCCAACCTCAAGTCCACTCCGACGTTCAAGCCCGTGCTCTATGAGAGCACGGCCATCACCGGCCCCTTCGTCGACGTCCGCTATGCGCAGACGCAGACGGCTTCGCTGTCCGGTGAATATTTTGGCGGTCGCGTGCATTCCCTCGTCGGCGCGAGTTGGAACAGCCTGACGCGCAAGATCCCCACGGATGCGGCCTACGCCACAGATGCGCGTGGATATTTCAAGCATCCGGGTCTGCCGTGGGAAGAGCCGAATCTCTACACCTACGATCCGCGTTTCAACCTCTCCGCCGTGAGCAAGATGGCCGGTCTGACGGTGGCCCTGTGGCGCAGCGATGCGCTCAATGTGAACATCTACGGTGTGAACTCGGAGTCGTTTAACTGGCAGTCGCGCCAGGTTTTCTTTGGTCCCGACATCGGGCCGGTGCGCGGCAAGACGAAGGAAGTCGGCCTGAAGGGCGACCTTTTCCAGCGCAAGATCACCTACACCCTCGGCGTCTTTGACATCCAACGGGTGAACGCGGCGTATGCTTGGTTGCCCGATGTGCTCAACCTCACGCAGATCGAGGATCTGATCAACCCGAACAACGTCCTGCCCGCCGACCCGCGCTACGTCGAGGTGGTGAGCGGGCTCAATAACGAGCGCCGCACCGTGAATTCGAACGAGCAATCGCGCGGCGTCGAACTCACGCTACAGGGCCAGCGTTGGAAGGGCCTGCAGACGCGCTTCACGTTTTCCACCACGAACGTGCGGTCGCAGCCGGACTTTTCCCAATTCCGCGCCTACCTCACGGCGGCGGAAGCGCGCACGGTCGCGGCCAACGCGGTCGGCGGCGATCGCACGATGGCGGAGTTGCCCGCCGTCCTCGCCAATGCGCGCACCGTGTTGGGCTCCAACACGCTCACGGACGAGATCGCGGGCCGTCGCAGTTCGCCTTATACGGGTAGTTTTGTGTTGGACTACCAGGTTCCGGGGGTGCGCGGCCTGCGCCTCGGCGGCAACGGCATTTATGGTCCTGACTACAACGTCGCGATTTTTGACGGTGTGAGTTATAAAGGCGCGGCGTCATTTCCGCTCCACGCCTACGTGCTCTACGATCGCCGGATCAATAAATACTTCACGACGTTTCGGCTCGGCGTGCAGAACATCTACGACCTCGTGAACGGCGACAGCCGCTACCGTATCACCGGTGCCACGTCGTTCAACACGACGCTCCGCAAGCCGAACTACATCTACCGCTACACGGAGCCGACGACATGGAGCTTGAGCGTGACGACGCGGCTCTGAGGAGGCGGAGACGGAAAAGACTGCGGGGAAACGCCGACGGGGAAACGCCGGCGGGGAAAGGCCGGCGGGGAAACGCCGGCGGATGGCGCGCAAACCCGCTGGCGTAGCCCTGCTCGTGAGAGCGGGGAATTCGGGAAATGCCCCGAGGGTGATTTCTCCCGCCTCTCACGAGGCGGGCTACCGACGGAGGGCGGCGAGGACGCGGGCGGCGAGGACGCGGTTGTTTTTCCTGCGCGACACTCCTTCAGCTACCGCAACAGCGCGGCTGCGCTGTCGTCACGGCCTTGGGTGGTGAGTGCTTGCGCGCGGGCGCGGACGAGGTCGGCCACGCCGGTGTCGCGCTCGAGCGCTTCGCGCAGCGCGTCCTGCGCGGCGGCGTCATCGCCCAGGTCGAGGTGACGGAACGCGAGGCGGGCGAACCCGGCGGCATCGTGGGGAATGGTCTCGGCGGCCAGGCGTTGGCGTTTGGCCCAATCCTCGAGCCACGCGAGGCGGCGCTTGCCGTCGGCCAAATACGCGGGTCCGACGGTGGCCAGGTGGCGCGCGTAGGTTTTTACGCGCTCCGCTTCGGGCCACTCGGCGGCGGCGGGGAGCCAGCCGCCCGCGGGAAACTGCGCGGCAATTGTGCGCGCGATCAGCTGGTGGCCGCCGATACTGGGATGCACGTGATCGACATACCAATCGTTACCGGGGATGCCGTCGGGACTACGCGCAGCGATGATCTGGGCGGCGTCGACGAGCGGTGTGTCAGTCTCGGCGGCGATGCGGAGGAGGGTGTGTTCGAGGGGTGCGGTGATGCGCAGCGGACAGATGTCGGTGTCCTTGGCCCGTTCGAAATACGGCAGCGCTTCGGTCGGACGGCCCAACCGGTCAAGCGTGCGCGCGATGCGGAAATTCAAGAGAGCGTAGTCGGAATCAATGGCGGCGGCTTCCTGGTAGACCTGCAAGGCGCGCGGCAGATCGGTTCGCTCGGTGGCAGTCGCGAGATCGAACGCGGCCTGCCAGTCGGCCTCTGCTCCTGGGGCGAGGCCGGTGCGGTGTGCAGATTTATAGGGCGGGCAATCACGCAGATTGGAGCCGAGGCGGACGAGCAGCACGGGCACGTGCGCGGCGCGGCACGCGGCGACGATCTGGCGGACCGATTCGTCGTATTGGGCGACGACATTTTGCCACCACACTTCGTCACGGCGATAGGACGCGTAGCCGCTAGCGTAGTCGAGGCGGGTGTTGACGTGGGGACTGAGTGCCCCGCCATCGGTCGAGACGGCGGCCGAGGAGCGTGCGGCGGCGCGGTCGCGGAAGAGCGATTGGCGGAGGAGATTAATGGTGTGGAGCGAATACACGGTGCGCTGGAGTCCGGACCAAAGGGCGGAGCGCGTCTTGAGCGAGTGGTAGGTGCGGTCCTCGAGGAATTCGTTGTGGCCCGTGGCGACGATGATGAGGTCGGGTTGATAGTGCAGGACCTCCTGCACCATCGGGGCGATGCGATAGCTGGCGTAGGATACCCCGCCGCAGTTGATCGCCTGCCAGGCGCGCGATGGATCGCGGCCGGCGAGCTCGAGCTCCAGCCACTTCGGAAACGCCGTCTCGCCGGTGTAGGGATGGCCGTAGACGGTTGAGCCACCGAAGCAAAACATGCGGAAACTGCCGCGCGGTTTTTCCGCGGGAAATTCCTGCGGTGCGATAAACGGTGCGCGGGCGCGGGCAGTGCGGTAGACGGCGCCCTGACGCTCGAAGAGTGGAAAATTCCGATTAAACCCGGCGAACGGATCGGGGGCGTCGGCCGGCCGGCCGACGGCGCACAGGCGGAGGCCCGCTTCAAGCGCGACGAGCGGCAGCAGGCCCGCGAGCACTGCGAAAACGCGAAACCACCGCCGCCGTGAAAACTCGGTGGCCGACCCGGGCGCGCGCGCCGTCGTGCCGAGGGTGGTCTCGGGGGTTGTGTTTCGTGCACTCATCATTACGCCAACATTACGTCGACGACACCATGCGCGAAACTTCACGTCCATCTCAGTTTGCGGTCACGCGGTGGACAAAAGTCGTGGCCGCACTAGGCGTGGCCGCGGTGGCCATGCTGGTGGTCGCGCTAGGATTGATGGCCACGGCAGTGCGGAAACAAAAGAGTGCAACGCGGGAGCGGGACTTTTGGGTGCTGTGTCAGCCGGGTTTTACGGCGGACGAGCGGGCGGCGGCGTTTCGCTCGCTGGTGGTGGCCGGCAACCGGGAATGGCGTGCGGCCAATGTCGGCGGCTTAGATCTGACGGGTTGGGCGCTGCCGGGTGCGGAGCTCCCGTTCGCCCAATTTTTGCGGGCGAATTTGGCGGGCGCCGATCTCACTGGTGCGAAACTGAACGGCGGTTCTTTTGAGCTGGCAGATTTATCCCACGCGAAACTGGGTAACGCGGAGATGGTCGAGATGCGCCTGCTGCAGGCGGTGCTGCGCGGCGCCATGCTGCGCGGAGCCGTGCTGCGGGCGAGCCGACTGGCGCAGATCGAGGCGCAGAACGCGGACTTCTCGATCGCGGATCTGGCGGATGCTGACTTGGTGATGGCCAATCTGACGGGTGCAAAATTGATCGGGACTAATTTCGCCGGTGCGAAGCTGGAGTCCGCGGTGCTCAAGGGGGCCGATATGTCCTTGGCGCGCTTCGAGGGTGCCGACCTCACTGATGCGAATTTCACCGATGCGAATTGGTGGACGGCGCGCGGATTGACCACCCAGCAGCTCGTGATGTTGAAAGCGAAATTCCCGCCGACGGCCAACGCACCGCAGGCGTTGCAGGATGACTTCGCGCGCTGGGCGGGCGTGCCGTTGCCGCCGCAGTAGGATCAAAACAGCGAGTAGATAAACGGCGCGGCGGCGGTTCCGCCGAGAAGTGCGACGAGTCCGAGTAACAGCAGCGCGGAGAGCAGCGGAAGCAGCCAGAATTTTTTGTTGGTCCGCAGAAAGAGGAGAAATTCGCGGACTAAGCCCGGCGGCGCCTGTCGGCCAGCTTGTCGAAACTCCTCGGTGGGATCGTCGTTCATGGGCGACAGGTTAGAATTGACGATAGTAGCGAGAGGCGGCGTCAGGCGGTGGGGCGTTGCGCCAGTAGGTCGTCGCGCGGCGATCAAAGGTTTTGGCGAAGGTCGGTTTTCCGAGCAAACGCCGCACCCAGCCGGTCGGGGTGACCAATAGGAAAAAGACGGCGGCGAGGAGGGTATTACCGGTTACGAAACCGAGGGCGCACGTGACGCCATACCAGACGACGTAAAACGGCCGCGCGAGCTGCGGGAGTGCCCACAGTATCACGCCGAGGGTGACTCCGACGGACGCCAGCGTGAGCGCAGGCGAAAAATCCCATGCGCCGTGGTGCCAGCGTTGGGCGAGCAGGACGAAGGTCGCGACGCACGGAAAGCCGACGATGAGGCTGGCGGCGAAGGTGCGCCGCTCGGGGAGGCCGGGATGCCAGTTGATCTCTTGAAACGGATTCAGCACGGGATGGAATTTTGCTCAGTCGCGAGGGAAGCTGGCAATGTGTTGTTCCCGCTCGCCGGCGGCTAGCGGGCGCTGCTCCGTGCGCCGCAGCACAAAATTTTCCAACACGAGCACGTCCATCTCAGTCGCGAGAAAACAGCGGCACGCATCCTCGGGCGTGCAGACGATGGGTTCGCCGCGTACGTTGAAACTCGTGTTGATGACGACGCTGCAGCCGGTCTGCCGTTTGAACTCGCGCAGCAGGCGATAGAAACGCCCGTGCCGTGGTTCGTCGACCGTCTGTACGCGGGCGGAGTGGTCGATGTGCGTCACGGCGGGGATCGTGGAGCGCGCGACGCCGATGCGTTGGCGCAAATCGGGATCGGCGGAGAGAGCGGCCTCGTCGGCGGTGGGTTCGCGGCGCAACGCCGGTTGCACGGCGGCGACGAGCGCCATGTAGGGCGACTCGCCGTCGAGTTCGAAATACTGCGCCGCATCTTCGGCGAGGACGGCCGGGGCGAAGGGGCGAAACGACTCCCGGAATTTCACGCGGAGATTCATGGTCGATTGCATGCTGGGGTTGCGCGCATCGCCGAGAATGCTGCGGGCGCCGAGGGCTCGCGGGCCAAACTCCATGCGGCCGTGAAACCAGCCGACGACCTGGCCTTCCGCGATCGCTGCGGCCGTCGCGCGCAGGAGGGCGGCTTCGTCGTCGACGCGTTCGTAGCGGAGGCCGAGCTGGTCGAGCACGGTTTGGATTTCGTCGGCGCAAAAGGCCGGACCGAGGAGCGCGCCGCGCAGCGTGTCGCGGCCGGTGGTGACGCGAGGGTGTCCGAGCAATTGATGGTGCACGAAAAGCGCGGCACCGAGGGCCCCGCCGGCGTCGCCGGGGGCGGGCGGGACGAAGAGCGCGTCGAAGAATTTGGCGCGGGCGAGTTTTCCGTTGGCGACGCAGTTCAGCGCGACGCCGCCGGCGAGGCACAGGTGGCGCGCACCGGTGAGGCGTTGCGCTTCCCCGGCCATGCGCAGCACGGCTTCTTCCGTGATAAATTGGATGGAGGCGGCGAGGTCCATCTCGCGCTGGGTGAGCAGTCCCTCCGGAGTGCGCGGAGGACCTTCGAACAGGGTTTCGAGTTTTTTCGAGGTCATGCGCAGGCCCGCGCAGTAGTCAAAATAACTCAGGTCGAGGGCGAGCGAGCCGTCCGCTTTGAGGTCGATCACGTGCTCGAGCAGAGCCTCGGCGAAACGCGGCCGGCCGTAGGGTGCGAGGCCCATGAGCTTGTATTCCCCCGAGTTGACCTTGAAGCCGCAGAAAGCGGTGACCGCGCTGTAGAGCAGGCCGAGCGAATGCGGAAAGTGCAGCGTCCTCAGGAACTCGATACGGTGGCCCCGGCCATGGCTGATCGTCGCGGTGTCCCACTCGCCGACGCCGTCGACGGTGAGGATCGCAGCTTCGTCGAACGACGAAGGAAAAAACGCACTGGCGGCGTGCGCTTCGTGGTGGTGGGTGAAGACGATCTCATTGCGCAGGCGGCCGCCGAGGGCGCGGCGGATTTCGCGGGGCAAGTGCAGTTTGGTGCGCAGCCACGGTGGCATCGCGAGCATGAAGGAGCGGAGGCCGGCGGGAGCGTGGGCGAGATACGTTTCGAGCAGTCGGTCGAATTTGAGAAATGGTTTTTCGTAAAACACCACGTAGTCGATTTGGTCCGACGTGATGCCGCCGGCGCGCAGCACATAGTCGACCGCCTGGGCGGGAAAACTGGGGTCGTGTCTGATCCGAGAAAACCGCTCCTCTTGCGCGGCCGCGATGATTTCTCCACCGCCGACCAAGCAGGCCGCGCTATCGTGGTAGTAACCGGAGAGTCCGAGGATAAAAGGGGAGGGCACAGCGCGACGGCCACGGAGTGCGGCCGGTGGCGATTCAGAGCCGGCCCATGGAAAAAACAAGGCCGCGCTGCGGGGCGCTCCTCGGCGCGAAAGGGGGTGTTTGACTACGGCGTCGGCGAACCGCGCTTGAGCTTCTGCCGCTCCCATTCTTGGCGGAACGCGGCGGCTTTCGTGGCAACGTAAGTCGTGTAGCCGGCCGGATCGATGAAGGGGTTGGGCCCGCCCGGCTGCATCGCCGCGAATTTTTCCTTCAAGCTGAAGTAGCCGCCGTGGGCTCCGAGAAAAAGATCCACGGGCAATGTTTTCAGCACGTCGAAGCACCGGACATAATCCTCGGCGATCTGCGGATACTTGGTGTTGCCCACGAGAATGAAGCCGACGTTCACATTGGGGCTGCCGATGATCACGGCGTCGAGGGTGCGTCCGCCGTCGGCGACGCGCATCGTCCAAGTCGTGCAACCCGGGGTGTGCCCGGGCGTGAGGCGGGCGGTCAGGGTGGAGCCGCCGAGTTCGACCGTGTCGCCGTCGTGGAGTACGCGATCGACTTTCGCGCCGGGACGACCGGTGGCGGTGCTTTCGACCTGGGCGACGTCGGGTGCCATCACCATCAAGCGCGCACCGGTTTCCTTTTTGATGATGCCGACGGCTGCGTCGTGGTCACCGTGGGCGTGGCTGATGAGAAGTATCTTCGTGTCGGTGTAGTTGAAACCGAGTTGCGTGATGCTTTTGCGCAGCAACGGCAGATCCTGCGGGTAGTTGGCGTTGATCAAAATGTTTCCTGCCGGCGTGTGGATCAGGTAGATCGCCAGATCGGCGGTGCCCACGTAGTAGAGGTTGCCCGCGATTTTCACCGGAGGAAATTCGACGTGCCAGTCCTCGCGCGACGCGGCGGCCAGATTCGCGACCGCGACGACTGACAAGAATAGGGCGTAGCAGCGGAAGAGGGTTTTCATGAAAGCGCGTTGCAATGTTGGGGGAGCCGAGGACGCGGTCAGAACGTGCCCTTGAGACCCACCGTCCAGAGCGGGTGATAGGCCTCGCGGGCGCGGAACTGGGCGTAGTCCGGCGTGCGCGGGCCGTAGATTTTTTGGTCTTCCGGGGCGTTGTTCATGTTGCGCACCGACAAGAACAGCCCGAGGGAGCGGCGCAGATAGTATTCGCCGCTCACGTCGATGAAGAGACGTTTCTTGTAGTAGCTGTAGGTGCCGGGCTCAATGTTGGTGCCGGTGACTGGGTTGGTGCGTTTCTGACCGCGGTAATTTTCGCTGATGCGGAGATTCCATTTTGCGCGGGTCACGCTGAGGCCCCAACTGGCGCTGAACGGACTCATGTCCTGCAACTCGTCCGTGTCCTTGGCGCGCTGCGAGGTGGCGTTGGCAAAAAACTGTGCGCCCCGCGCCCAGGACGGCAGAAAGGTGAGCGCCTGCCGGTAGTTGAATTCGAGACCCGTCATGCGCACGTTGGCGGGATTGTTGACCTCGGTGGCGACGGGATATTGGCCGTAGGTTTGCTCGTCCAATCCGTAGGCCGCGAGGAACTCGGGCGTGACCGTGCGGGTGACATCGGCGAAGAAGTTCGTGAAGTCGCGGATGAAGAAACCGGCTGTTACCTGGCTGGCCGTGCCGAAGTAATATTCGAGCCGCGCCACGTAGCTGCGGGCCTGCCATGCCTTAATTGAAGCGTTGCTCACGGTGATTTTGTCTCCGGGTTTGGGTTGCTCGATGTCGGGCAGCGTGAGGCCGCCGGCATACTGGCCAAAGTCGGGGCGGCCGACGGACTCGTAGTAAGAGACGCGGCCGATGAAGTTTTCGGTGAGGTTGTAGGAGGCGTTGAGGCTGGGGAAGAGCCGGAGGTATTCCTTTTGCGCCCGATAGCCGCGGTCGAGGAGCGTGCGTTGGCTGTAGGCGAGGCCGGCATTGAGGGGGACGATGAGGAGCGGCGCGCCGTTGGCGGACCGGAGGACTTTCCCCGACGCATCGCGTTGGTAGTTGCGCGTGGGGTCGTTGAGCGGGCCGTGAGCGTCAATGTTGGTTTGCTCGGCGCGCACGCCGAGGACGAATTTCAGGCGATTGCGGAAGAGGGCGAGGTCGTTGCGCCAAAATGCCGACGAGATGATCTCGTTCACGATTTTCGAGGCGTTGGTAGCGTTGGTGTAGTCGGTGTTGGCGTTGCGGGTCCAATGGCGGGGGTTGGCCTGGTAGTCGGCCCAGAGTTTCACGTTGTCCAGATGCTGCTGCTTGGGCAGGCCCCAGGTGGGGATGCGCTCGGAGTAGGTCCCATCGAGGAAGGGGAGCGCGCTGTCGTCGTTGGGCTGGCCGTTCTGTTTGAACGGCGTGGTGCTCGCAACGCCGTCGTTGCCGACCCAAGTGTAGGTCTCGGTGCCGACTCCGCGGGCGTCTCGTGTGCGGGTGCGCACGTCGGCGCCGAGTTTCACGGTCACAGTTGTGTCGCGGACCGTGAAGTCGCGGCGCACGTTAATGTAGGCTTGGCGCGCGATATCCTGCGTGAGCTTGCGCGTGCTCGTCGCGCTCGCGATTGAATAGGTGTCGAGGCGGGAAGGATCGACGACCCGGCCGACCGGATCGAGGACGGTGATTCGTCCAGGATTCAGGTAGGTGATGTGGTCGAACTTTACCTGGACGAAATTGCGCTGAAGGGAGACGCCGTTGAAGGCACCCTTGTCGACGTCCTGAAAATGGATGCGGGAGTTGCCGTAGCTTGCGCCGGCTTCCGCCGTCCAGAGCGGGCCGTTGTGGAACCAGCGCAGCGAGGGTGTGGCGGTGAAGCCGAAACGCAGTGCGCCGCTGTTGCTCATGGCGTATTGTCCGCTGTTGGCGGCGGTGCCCGTGGCGGGAAAAGTGCTCGCGGATCCGTAGGCGTGGGTGGCGTCCCAGTTACCTCGGGTTATGGTGTTGATCGTGATCGTCTGAAAGCGGTTTCCGGTGCTTTGCTTGAACAGGCCGTAGTTGAAGGCGAACGCGAGGCGGTCGTGCGGCGCCGGGCGCCAGTCCAATGTGGTGGCGAAGGAGTGTCGGGTGGTATCCTGACCGCCGTCATACCAGCCGAAGACACCCAAATACGGGTCGGTGGAGCTCGCGACGCCCGTGGACGAGGCGACGCCCCGCCAGTTGGGGCCCGCGCGATCACGCGGAGAATATTGTTCTGAGTAACCGGCCGAGACGGTGAACCCAAAATGCTTGTTTACCGGCACGATCGCAGACGCGTCTAAGCCGGGGCGAATTTTGTAGGTCATCGCGCCGCCAAACCCGGGGCCGGGCGTGCGGCGGCCGAAGGCCCGCTCGGAGTCCTTCCACATCCAGGCGAGGCTGTAAGAGTAGGTCGGCCGGTTGCGCTCGAACGCGCTGCGCGGCACGAAATTCACGGAGCCTGCAAGCGCCGAGCCGGACACGTCGGGCGTAGGCGAGCGGTTCACCTCGAGGCGCGACACATTGTTGAGCGAAACCTGATCGAGCGCGACTTGTCGGCTCATGTTCGAGCCGCCGCCCGTGCTGACGACATCGAAGCCGCCGATCGAAATGGGGACGTTGCTCGGAGGCACGCCGTCGATGGTCATCAAGCGCGGGTCGCCGTTCACGTAGTCCATCCGGACGCCCGGGATGAATTTCATGAATTCGCCGATCGCGCCGTCGACGATCGGGCCGAATTCGTCGGCCGAAAGGACGTTGACGATATTCTTCGCGAAGCGCTGCTCGTTGACGGCGATCGCCGAGCCTTCCATTTCCTTGGAACTGGTGACTTGGAAGGCGCCGAGCTTGACGATGTCGGCTGCCTTCGGCCCGGTGCCGTGATCGAATTTTCCGAACGTGAAGTCATGGGCGGAGGTTTGTCCAGCGGTCACCACCACGCTCTCGGTCTGACTCGCCAAGCCGGTGAAAAACACCTTCACGCGCACCGTGCCGGCGGTGACGCGGGATAAACGAAACTGCCCGATCCCGTCGGTCATGGCCTCAGTGTTGGTGCCCTCGATGGTGACGCGCGCGTTCTCAAGATACTCGCCGCGGCCGGCATCAAAAACGCGACCCTCGATCGCACCCGTCGCCGCCGATTGGGCGATGAGTGAAGCGCTAGCGATGAGGCAGCCGACAAGGAAGGTAAGAACGAGGCGGCAGGACATGTGGAGGGAATATCGACGTGTTGGTCAGAATTTCTCTAGGGAAAACGTCGGGCAGGGCAGCCGTGGGTTGTGGTCCTAACGCGCAGGATTTGCTGGCGTGAACGCCTTCAGGCCCGGGCGGCCTTGCATCGCCATCAGTTCGTCGTAGGCGACTTGTTGCAGGGCCGTGGCCTGCCCGCCGGAAAGCCCGAGGTCGAAGCCGGAGCGTTCGCCTTTGCCGAGCGACCGCGGATCGAGTCCGGTGAGATCGCCGAAAATCATCAGGGCTTCGAGATAGTAGCCATAGGTGCTGCCGTGATAGAAATCGTGGGTCCAGAGGCTCACTTTACCGAATTCGATTCCGTCGTAGGGATTGGGATCGGCCACGCCGCTGGTCATCGCGCGGAGCCAAGCCTCGCCGACGGGAATCACGCCGCGGATGAAAGGGCTGCCGGCGGCGGCTTGGTTGTAGGCGGCCCGAACATCCCGCGTCATTTGCTCAATCGACTTGCCGTGCCAGTGTCCGGTGGGCGGGTAAACGGCGTCGGCGCGAGCCCAGGTGGCGATCAGGCGGATGTCCACCTGCGGATTCTTGCTGTGCAGCCATTCCGCGATTTCCTTGGCCGACTGGATCAGGAGCGCGGGGTCGCCGGGTTTGTTGCGGTTGAGCAGGCTGTAGCCGAGCATGACGACGCGATCCCAGGGCCGGCCAATCACAGCGGCTTTCTCGGCGATGTGGTGGTCGAGTCCCTGGCCCGACACGGTCTCTTGGCTGACGGTGAAGTCCAGTCCAGCTTGGGCCGTGAACGATTTGAACAGGGCGGGCACCCCGCCGAAGCCAGTGCCATTCAGATCGGTGACGGTGGCGGCTCGGTAGTAACGCAAGGGCGAACCCGAGCCGAAGAGGAAGCTGTTGCCGATGAAGAGCACACTGCCCATCGGCTGGGAGGCCGTGGCGGCGACTGCAGCTTCATTGGCGCGCGGGGTCGTTGCGGGTTGACCTTGCGCGAGGAGCGCCGAGCCAATGAGCAAAATGAGCAGTGAACGACGCGCGCGGCCAGAGCGGGCCCGCGGAATCAAGGGGAACGAGAGAGGGGACATGGCGGTGGGAGAACCGTCAGAACGTCTTCGTCAACGTCAACGAATACATCCGGCCCTTGGCCATCGTGTTGAAGAGGGCGGATTCGTAGGAGTTGTTGTCGTCGGAGAGGGGCGGCTCGGCGTTGAAGAGGTTGTTCACGCCGACGCGCACGCTGGTATCCCGTAGCCAACTACGGGTATCGGTTTTGCGGAGACGGTAGGAGAGGAACGCGTTGTAGGTCTGCGTGTCGCGATGGACCATGCGATAGAGGGTGCTGCCGTTGGTGAACACGGGCTTGATGGAGGCGGGCGAGCCCAGCGCCTCGTAGGTCGCCCGACTGGTGGTGACGCCGGAGAGCGTGAAGCTCCCGGTGTAAAACATGCCGAGCCCTGCGCTCCACTGGTCGCGGCGCCAGTTGAGCTGCACATTGCCGCGCCACTTGGGCGAAGCGCCGGAGGTGGCCGCGAGATTGGTCTCCATGAGCTCAGTGCGGACGGCGCCACGCGTGGTGTAGATGAAAAAGGAGTTCAGTTTCGTCCAATTGGTTTCGAAGGTGAAGTTGCCGAGCGAGAGCGGGCGGAAGCGATAGTTCAGCCCGAAG
>Ga0209550_10003196_pt1 | contig 15631 bp, 22 predicted proteins | sample LauGreSuBDMM15SN_2_FD_187567 | JGI IMG/M metagenome (GOLD analysis project Ga0209550, IMG submission 187567) | Freshwater lake microbial communities from Lake Michigan, USA - Su13.BD.MM15.SN (SPAdes) (version 5) | ecosystem: Environmental > Aquatic > Freshwater > Lake | place: Lake Michigan...
GTATGGTAAGATCAATGACGACTATTGGATCAAATAGGTTTTTCCTACAAATTGGACAAGAATTTTTTTGCCTACATGATTGAATTAAACAACTAGAATGAAATTCATGCCCGCATTGTGTAATCGTGTAGTTTGTAGTCTTGACTAATTCATTAATGCATATAGGGCATTCATTTACTTCAATATTCATTTTTTTTTTGAAAACAAAAAGCTACTTAATGAAAATCTTTTTTAAAAATGAATAAAATTGTGATTTAATGAAAGAAATGTTAAGATATAATTTCAAAAAATCATGCGAAAAATGTTATTTTTATATTCCCAAGTCAATGGAATGTCGAAGGTTTTTGTATAGTTTTGGAAATACGTTTTTCTTTATGGATTCACGATCATGTCGTATGGACCCTAAGAAATGCGGGTTCTATGGAAGATATTTTAAAGCATGGTAAAAATAAATTCAAAAACAAAATAATAAATTATTTTTAATTTTTAATTTTTAATAAAAATGAAATTTCAAGATCCAAACATATTATACATATCCTTATTGATTCTTATTATCATTATTATCATTGTTATCAATAACCAATCCGAAAAGTATATCGAAGGTTTTTCTCCATGTGATGTAGATATTACTCGTGGCTTCGCTCTACCTTCATTAATTTCGTTGGCAACACCTTTTTTGTGTGTGATAAGCTAAACAATATTTGATTAATAACACTTGATAAGCAATAGCTTTGTGCGAAAATAATAAATGTTGTCATAAACTGAACATTAATATAGTTACCAATTTGTGAAAAATAAATAAAAAGATTTAGTAATGACATCAGAATTGCTCCGTTTACACGACATGCAACCTTATTAACACTAGTTTCTTCGGGAAATAAAATTTCTTCGTACAAAATAGATACTAATGAGACTAGAATGATCCAAATATCAGTAATAGAAATTTCGTGGAAAAATCTGTGAAGATTGTAGATACAGTAAACTGTATTTATAACTGCGTATTCAAACCAAAATGGATCATCTAAACAACCAAATAAATATGAACAGTACATCACTAGAATCGAGAAAGGACAAATAACAAACATTTGATCAAAAATCATTGTTGTGATCAGACAAATCCAAACTTTTAAAAAACACATATAAATAACATTTTTTTCTATTGGATTTTTCATGTCCACAATATCATCATAAAGTTTTATTAGAACACCAAGCATTCCTGCTAAAATATTAACATTTTCTAAATTCATTGTTTTTTTTCTTTTTTTTTTCTTTGATTTCATTTGCATATTGAGTTTCTAAACATTTGGACGAAAGAAATACAAAAAACAAAATCAATTATCTTAGAACGATTTCAAACATGCGACTTTTCAATTGATTAGGATCATTTAGGTTTAGTTTCCTTTTTGGAGCAGGCTTCTTTTTTGGGGCAGGCTTCTTTTTTGGCGCAGGTTTCTTTTTTGGCGCAGGTTTCTTCTTTGGGGCAGGTTTCTTCTTTGGGACTGGTCTTCTGTTTACAACATTGGTTTTAATGACTTCATTGATTGGTATAGGATTAGGATCCGGTATAAACTCCGGTGTGTACATCAGTGAATTAGATGAAACACTTTCGCCTGCACTATTTAACGCAGTAATATAAAATACTAGTTGCTGTGACATATCTAAACCATCGATAGGAAAACTGATACGTTTTTCAAAAGTTTTCATTTTGTTTTGTTTTAACTTGTGATGAGATATTTTTTTTTACGGAAAACATTATTTAATTCAAACAAAAATGTTGAACGCACTAGAAACATTAGAAAGATCTGTATTAGATCTCTTTTGTACAGTTTTAAAAAGAAAAATCGCTTGTTTGCGCATACGTGACGATAATCACACATCAGTGACCAATTTTTTCATTGAAGTCGATGAATCTGTAATTTCTTCTACAAATCGAAGATGTATACTGGGTGACTCATTTTTTGGAGTACAAGTTCAACAAATACCAAATGAAATGGGATATCAAATTGAATTGTATATCAAACATAGTTTGGAAACAACTATAGATATTATTCGAGTTCAAAGTTTTTCAAAAAAAGTAAATTGTCTACAGTCGGTGATACAAGTGTTGGAAGAGCTCTTTTGATAAAACGGATTTCGATTCAGATAAACGACATTTTAAAGTTTTTTCTGGTCTTTTTTAGAAATATTTTATTGCGTATTTTTTTCTTAAGAAAACAAAAACAAAAGAAAACAAACAAGATATTTTTTTTTTTAGATTTTTTTAAAATGACAAATGTGGTAAAAACAATCAATATTTCAGAATCGCTATTAGATACTTCACAAAATAATGAATTTACAGCAATAGCTATAAATGGTGCTGGATCAAGTCCTCTTTCAAATGCGTTAAATTTCGCATCAACGACTGCAAAACCATCACTACCTTCTAAAGCTACTGCAGTCTTTGAGTATGATCAATCAGGTAATGCTACAAAAATTACTGTAGCAATTGTAGAATCTGCTTCTGCTCCAACAGTTACGAACTATTTGTATAAGTTTAATTCTTTATCTACATACAGAACACTTGCATCGAATGGAGTAATTAATTTACCTGATAGTGATCCTACAGATGTTGTTGGTTCTAGACTTTTTATAGCGGCCATGAATAGTGTAGGAACTACTGAATATGGATCGGTTAGAGTTCCGTTACCACTTGTTTTAACCAGTGTTACCACAACAGAATCTTCTGCTATAATTACATACGCGGGTCAAACAGATTCGTTACGTACAAATGTAGCGTACAGGGCAGATACTACATTGAATGGTTCTGTAACTACTGTAGGTACTTGGAAAGTATGTGATCCATCTCCATTTACTGTAACTGCAAATTTAAATAATCTTGATTCAAAACGATTTACAATTGCCGCAGTCAATGATACAAGTGATTTTTTCAAGATATATTCTTATCAACCATTAAAAGATGTGCATGATTGTATTATTACAGGGAAATTGAATGCGCCTGAAATAAGCAATTTAACAGTTGCTAATGGATATGTCAGTTTTGATGTAACTTTAAATTACGATGATACAACCACAGAGGTTGTAAAATCGTTTGATATATATGTCAATGATGCATTACATAAAAATGACACAGCATAAAAAAAAATAAACACTTTATTAAAATTATAAATCTTTAAAAAAATGTATTTTGATAATTATAACGATTATGACACGTGTCTTTCTCAAAACAAATTATGTTTATATCAAACACAAAAGTTAATCAATAAAACAGTTCGTGTTCCATTTTCATTGTACCAGAATGATTTATCTGCTGTATCTATTTATCAAAAACCAGTCCTTAAAACAGGACAAAATTGGAATCAAATGAGTGATAGAGCATTGCCTCATGGTCAACCCGGAAAACCGCTATCATATGGTGTTGATGTCAAACATAATTCGTATTATAGATATTATGGTAGATTAAAAGGTAGAGGTCCTGTATTAGCTGAAAGATGGCCTAGACAATTTGGTAGTCCACAATTACCATATAATAACGCTTTTCCAATATATGGAAACAAAGTTTTTAAAACAAATATTTTAGGTATGAAATGTTCTTGTAACAAATATTATCAGTTCAAAAACTTAGCTAAACTATCCAGTTTATCCGATCTATCCACATTAGAACAAGATCCGTTGTTTCTTGGCTGATCTTTTTGTTTTACTTGATTTTCGTTTTCGAATTGATTTTGTTTTTTTAAAGCCTTTTTTCCTTCTACGACCACCTTGTTGGAGTGGTTGTGTTGGTGTTGTTGGGTCTTCTTTTTTTTCTTCTAAACCATCTGATGATGCAATTGGTGTTTCTGATGCAATTGGTGTTTCTGTTGTAGGTGATGTTTCTGATGTAGGTGGTATTTCTGATGTAGGTGGTATTTCTGATGTAGGTGGTATTTCTGATGTAGGTGGTATTTCTGATGCAACCGGTGTTTCTGTGGCAGGTTTTGATTTAGATGCAGGAGGGGGTGAATCAAATTTAAATGTTTCTGTAGTTGCTGGAAATAATACATAATATAAAAGTTCTAAATTGGTCACTTTATCTTCATCTTTATCTCCATCTTTGTCAAGTGGATTTTTCCATTCACTAATTATATAATACGATCTTTTCCTTTTTGAATCAAATTTTTTCTCTTTTACTGGAACGTTAAACTTATAATAAAAATCATTATAATCAGTTGGCTTTTGTGCAGCTTGAACGTTGGGGTGGTCAAGCAACGATTCGTTTTGAACAAGACTTTTTATTCTGGTCAATTGCATTTTGTTGCCTTCGGATGTATTCGGATCATTATTTAGGTTTTCAATACGTTGCGAAATTTCATCTATATTTCCTAGAGTTATGGCAATAGGTTTCGTTGGTGCTGGTGCTTCCGTTGTTTCCATATTTTCGTTATTAGCTTCGTTATTAGCTTCGTTATTAATAGTTTGGGCCGGAGCAATAGGATTTACAGTTGATGTTGATGATGATGATGTTGTTGGAGGTCTCGCAGAACCTGTTTTTGGTGGCTGTTTGCTATAAGGTGAACCCATTTACACAAAAAAAAAAGAGTTTTTGTTTTGTTATTATTTTCATTATTTTATTTTATTTCTTTTTGCGGAAATGGAATCTACAAAAGTTCCGGCTGATTTTTTAAGACAATCTTTTCAAACATGGATACATGACAAAGATAACCTTGAGGGGTTCATGTTTTCTTTCGACGACGACGCATGTTGGTGTTGTTGTTCTTCTTCGCATATACAATTTCAACATGTGTATCAAGCTTATGAATCCCATCTAAGCATTACGTATGATGGCAGTCACGCCGAAGACCTTCTCGAAACCTTTCGACAACTCGATGAAATCAAATTGGAACTTTTGGATGACTTGAAAGCAATTCAGATTGATTCCATCAGTTTCAATAGTGACAAGTTTGTTCACGGTACAAAACAAAATACTAAACAGGAGATTGAAACTGTATTGTTACAATCGCATTGTTTCTATTACGTGGATCTGGCCGCCAATCATAACAACCCATAATACAAAAACATAGGCAGCAACAAATTGCCATAATTGTTAATGCATAATACAAAGCATCATACGACATTTCAAAACTTTTTAACAAATGAAATCATCAAATAACTGTTTAGGTTTAACATTTTTTGTTTTTGTTTTTTGTTTGTTTTTTGTTGCTTTCAGAATCGATTCAACAAAGTGGATGGGTGCGTTGTCAACAACAAACTGGAATTGGTGGTTATAAAAACATAATGCACTACGGACAAGTACGCTTGAATGCTACAATAGTGCATGTCGATAAGAATGGATCCAAACATTTCAAAGATGTAACATATCCTTTCAAATCGACTCAAGCAGATCTTCTTACTATTGAAGATGTTGTGAACAGAATGGACAACTTTAAAGAACAAGTTATTGATGATGGCTATAAACGAGGAAATGTGTATTGGTGTGACCGTTCGATTTATAATTATCAACACAGATATCTTGAATCCAAAAAGTTCACTGAAGAAGAACTGAACAAACCAATCTCGCAACTCCTGTTTCCGACATATCGCATCGCCATTGTCATTGAAGTCTTTAAATAATCAAAAACAAATAAAAAAATAAAAAAATAAAACAATAAGAACAAAATAAACAATTTAGCTTAATAATATGTGCGACGATAATAAATTAGTTGAATTTTCAAGGGAACATATGACTTATATTAACCAAATATTTGGTGATGCAACTGTCCGAGAAATAATATCCGAAGTATTTCCCAATACGAATTATACATTTATTGTGCAAAAAACCGGGCGTAATTTTCAAAATTCTTTTCATCACGTTCTTGGCAGAAAAAAAATCAACCCAAATAGTACAACTGATACTACAAACCAACTGGATGAAATCGATGAAATTGTTTGTAGTGTAGACAATGGGTTTCAGAATCTTCGAAAAAATAAAAATGATACTTTATGTCAATCCTATTCTCTGCTCTCGTACCGCAATATTGAAATAGATCCTGATCAAAAACAACGCCAAATGGATATGATAAAAATGTATAGAACCATTATTGCTTCACCTGCATTTAAAAGGGGGCTTCAAGAGATTTGTAATGCCAAGCAAATAAATGAATCGCAAAGGTGGCTAGATACAACAAGTTCTAAAAAAAAATATGTAACAATGGATGTTAGATACATTATAAGTAAAATAAATTCCGTATTAAATAAATGGGAACAATATGGGTATTATTTTTTTATTGGTAATGGTTTGTGTCCTAACAGCAAACCAACTCCCACAAAATTACCACCTATTCAAGAAGAAAACGATGAAGAACAACCAGTTAGATCAGGTATAAGAAGAAGACACAGCAGTAGACACAGCAGTAGACACAGTAGTAGACACAGTAATAGACACAGCAGTAGAAATAATAGTCGAAGACGACTTACTAGACGAAGGACAACTTTAATATGATTGATGTTTAGTTCATTTATTCACTAAATCTGCAAAAATTTGATGATCAACTTTCACACGGTCATATTTACTCTCTACGTATTGAATAATACTATAGATTACATATCCCCAAATAATACCAAAACAATATCCAAACATCACTTGAAATTGTGTGTGACATTTTACTATAATTCTTGAATATCCTAAAATGATATCAAAACACGACAAAACACTTATAAGTGTCAAACGTTTAAGTGTAAAATGACCATTTGCATCGTAAATTAAATAAAAAATTAAACTAGTTAAATTAAAAACGTGTCCAGAGATAATACCCGATGACGTAGCAATACCTCCGGCATTCAAAGAATTACAGTTTTTAGCTTCAGGGGGTCTTTTACCAATCGATAAATTTAGAGCGCTTGAGGCATGTTTAAATATTTGTTCCGGGATATGTTTGGTAAATAAACATGCTAAAAACAATAATAAAAACCAATTTTCAAATGATATCGCCATCATAAGCAACAAGGTATTTAGATAAAACTCATACAATGAAATGCCATACGCAAATTCGGTAGAAATTAACATTTGTTTTTTGTTTTTTTTAAGTGTTTGTTTTACCATTCAGAAACAAATTTTAAAATATTTTGGATAACAGTTGTGGAGACTTTACGTTGGCTTTTTAGTTTCAACGATTTTAATACAGTTTCTTTCTGGGGATCATCTAAAAACAATTGAAATTTCTTATAATGTTCCATAATTGCTACGGCCGTAACGGAACTTACTCCGGGAATTTGACATAATAAAATTTCTCCAAAGTTATCTGGAGTAATACAATTGCTTTTTTTTGATTTTTTCAAAACATTACAATAATGTTCTTTTTCTTTTTCCTTTTCTTCCTTTTCTAATAATAATTCCGTTGAAATATTATCTGGTTTATGTTCATATAAATAATAATACGCATCCCGTTTGCCTTCTTCTTTTGCTAACTTTCGAGCTATATGCGTGATCATTAATGCTGTTTCTGATACATTTTTCGTGCGTAAAACGGAAAAACCTTTATAATAAGAAAGCGAAAACAATGCACTATATAATTGCGGTGTGTGTAATGTGGTGCCTTCAATAAAGTAATAAATATTGTGATTTATTAATTGTTTATATTCATTTAATCGAAACGATTGTTCTGTATAACGACCATCATTTATACTACTTGCCAAATCCGAGACTGTTTTGCGTTCAATCAACAACTTTGGTACGGTTTCATCATCATCCGAAACAATTAAAATGTCACCAATTTCTAAATTCTTCAGTTCAAATATCAATTCACCGCCACCACCACTACCACAACCACCACCGATGGCCAACTTTTCGAGTTCCTTAAAAAGAGCCTGTTCACGATAATCAATCACAACTTTCATTTTATATTTTTTTATATACAATGTTTATGTTTAATAACCTTTCATTACATTTTTTAAAACCTTTACTCCACTAAACAAAGTCTCAACATGAAAACCAGAAACATGAAACTTGTAGTGCCACACAAAAACACTATATAATAATAGATATAGTCAATCGTATTTTGTACGAGTGTATGATCCAATGTTCGAATGATTTCAATTGGAGCCAAGAAAATGATAAACATTATCATGACGAGATATACAATTGCCGGAGTATGTGGACGTGCTGGGCGATACATTTTTGCAACAAAAATTAAATTATGATTTCATTAATTTATTTACAACAAGACCTCAAGAAATGTAGAATGTACAGCTCTTGCTTGAATTGAAAATGATAATCCTATGCCGCCCGTATGACGAAACTCAGAAAGTTTTTGACCATCTATTCCAAATGATTGGATACCATGTCCATCCAAAAATTCTACAATTTCGTAATCTTTTAATTCTGTTTGAAAATATTCCGAATTGAAAATGGATGCATGGAGTTGTTCCAATGACCAACAACTTTTAATTTCAATGAGCATCTGTTTTATCTTTATTGGAACAAATGGATCCTTTTTACAAACCAATATTTTCAAATCACATAACATAATACCAGTTGTCGCATTGTGGGTTTCAGTAACAATCCAATCAGGTATTAGCGGGAATTCCGCTGGCTCACCCAAACCATTAAGAAATCGAATTAAAGTTATCGATGGAACCTTGGTTTTGCTTTTTTCCAAAAACATCTCTTTATACAAATTGATGGATTGCAACACTTCATTCAAAATAGTTTGATCTCTTGGAATGTTAAACAAAACAAAATGCAATTCTTTAAAAAGAATAGTACACGAATAAATTTCAAGTCGGAAGTTTTGAATCGTATCCCTTTTATCATGGCTTGATATTGGCGAATCCAACCAATTATCAAATGTGGATAACACAAACTCATTCATTATTTTTGTTTTGCTTGCTAGTTTGTTTTGTTTGTTTGTTTAAATAGTGAATTAACTGAGAAAAATCATTTCATATTTTCATTACTCCTATCCAGACTTGAACTGGAGTCCTCGGCTCATAAGACCGATGTTCTAACCAACTAAACTATAGGAGTTCATGGTATAATGATTAGAAACCTTTATATTGTTTTTTTTGAAAAAGATAAACAAAATAATTAATAAGAAGAGAATGATGATTTCATTAAAGGATTATGTGACATTTTCGTTTACATTGACATATATTTTACTGATCACCACGGGAACGATTACATTTATTGAAGCTCTGTCTACGAAAAACCCTTTTATAAGGCATGTCATGAATTTAGAGACATGTGTTTCGATTGTTGCAGGATATTTTTATGGTGTCTTTGTAAGTAAAATTAAACAAGACGATATCAAATGGTCAGCAATTACACAAACAAGATATATCGATTGGTGTATTACAACGCCTATGATGTTATTGACACTTTGTTTAGTACTAGGTAATCAAATAAATGTTCCTATCAAACTCTTCGATTATGTATTGATTCTTATCATGAATTATACCATGTTGTATATTGGTTATTTGGGTGAAAAAAAGAAGTTGACACGTAATATGGCAGATATCTTAGGATATATTGCATTCCATGGATTGTTTGGCTACATTTATTATTGTTACGTTTATCCAAAGTATGTCTATGAAAATTATATGCTTTTTTCAATTTATATGACAATCTGGTCAATATATGGATTAGCGTATTTATTAAACGAGGTTAACAAAAATGTGGCATATAACGTTTTGGATCTTGTTGCAAAATGTCTTGTCGGTCTAGGTCTATGGGCATATTATACCAAAATCATTCAATAAAAATTGAAAAAAAGCAAAACAAAAAATGAAAAAAAAAATATTATATTCCAAACATTAAACTTGTTTTATAAAATTTTCAAAAAGGTAACACTTTTTCCATTTTTTTTATTGTTATAAAATTCCAAAACTTATTTTTGAAAAATTTGAAAAAAAAACAATTAATATTATTAATCAATGGTTTTTATACAATGAAGTTTTGGTTTTTGAAAATAAATAAAAAAAACAATTATAAAAGTAAATGATTGAAAATGGAAAAATTGCAGAAAAAATTCAACACCAAAATTATGAAATCGTTTTTAGAAAAAGAAAAGGAGATCTACCATTATTGAAAACATTTGATTGCGGATTTAACAATGAAGAGTTTGACGCATTATTTGCGCAGTTATCGAAAGGAGGTATTACACATCGGCTGGAAATATATTATAAACTTGATCTACAAACATTAACAATGGTACCTTATATTAGTAATGGATATCTGAAAAAAGTTGGCAAGGATGTCGATTTTATTAAAGACGAATATACTCATATGAAAAGTTTAATAGAAAGGTATATTATTCATCAGTTAATAAACAGTGGTTTGCTAACAATGGACGGTGAAAACACTGGATTTTTACTAATGGAAAGAGAGGAGATTTCATCCGTTTTTATAAATCTTCATCCCAATATAAATCATACTGTAAAATTTTTTCACGTCGATACTGCGTATTACACATTTGTTACTGGACGCAGCAGTAAGTTGCAACCCTACATATTTGGAACAGAACTTTTACTTAGTAAAAATAGAATTAAAACTGCTCACGATTTTAATCCCTTTAAAGACAACTTGGCTGATACTCTCGCCTCCAGTTGTATTGAAACATTTTACGATTCAATGGAAAAAAGTGGTACGGAATCTACTGTTTCTTTAAGACAAGTTTATGATTGTGCTGATACTCCTTCACCAACATTACTATTTTTTGATCTCTTATGGGTCCATTCTGTTCCACATAACAACTATGAGCCAGTTTCTGTTACTCAGATTAATATACTACAACCAGAAGCAGAAACGCAGGTAATTGTTTGCAAAGAAAGACTCGAATTGACGCCTAAGGATTCTTTTCGAAATATGTTAATTATGCACGTGTATGAAAAGGATGAATCCACACTAGTATCTTTAGGTGAAGAGTTCCGTTTTTCATTGCCGCAACATCAGCCTTTACCTATTCCAAAAGTTGTATTAGATACATCTGAATCGATAGATCGTTTTATATTGGCTCTAAGTAATAGAGATGATGGATGCATAAGGTTACTCTCTAGTGATGGAGAAGTACGGCTAACAAACGCAGGAGGAAGAACTTGCAAAAAACGAAAAGCAAGAAGAAGAAGAGGAAAAGGAAGAAAGCTTAGAAAAACAAAAACAAAAACGCATAAAAAAAGAAAACACAAGAAAAAACAATAATATCATTTTTTTTTAATAATGTATTGTAAAAATTGCACACAAAAGTATACGTTGGATTTACGAACGGATCGATCTGTCTTTTTCAAATGCGAGAATTGTGGTTTTCAAGAAGACGTTCCATGTTTCTTTTATTATGCGTTTGAATCGTGTGTGTATTTACATAATCTGTTTTGCAATTTATGAAAAACAAAGTGAAAAACATTATTTAATTCTTTTTGTAAAAACTACGCCATGGAAGACGTTGAGAAATTATTGACAGATGTTATCGAAGCTGAAAAATGCAGCATGATAACAGATACTTATTTTGAAGAATCCAAAGTAAGTGTTGATGAGTATAATATCGCTTCAAAGCGTGGGTTTGATGCAAGCGAGTCATTTGAAGAAACATTGAAACGAGTTAAAACTGATCGCGCGACGCATGAATTCGCCATCAAAACATTTGAAGATATTCTTGACAGGTTAAAAGAAGAAGCTCTTTCCACGGAACAACTAGTTGCCAATGCTTGGAAGGTGCTCCTACGCCGTGGGAATTTGAAAAGAATGAATTCTTGTATCATGTATTCGAAATCTGGCCGAATTTTCAATGCATACCCTCCTTTGAAAGGAGATGAATCTAGAGGCTTAATTGTTTGGTTGTATTCTTGCGAAAATGAGATTACACTTGAATTGACTTGGTGTGAAGGTATTGACAATTATGCATTGACTTGCATGTTTTTCCAACATTTCTGCGAGATATGTCCCCAATTTCTGAGGTGCAATTTCAAGTGTTCTAACAAGAAAACAGAGGATCCAGTACGGGCTCCCCCTTTTACTGAAGATTGGATGTGTACCTGTGTAAGTAGTACGGAATTGGATCTGCACAAGGGTAATCTACGCATTCATCTAGTGATTCACGGGATTAACCGTTGTCGTGGAGATCCTGCTGTTGCTGCTGTTGTTGCTGCTGATTCAGACGAGTTGGGGCCTGTGGTAGAACATGATGTTTGGAGTGCTATTTTTACAGTCAATGATGTCTCCACAACGGTTCGCGAACTGAAAGAAATTGTGGAAGCAGCCAAAGATTCGGGCAGCCTTGAATTCAAAAACTGTGCGTATTTTTTCCAAGGAATTTACGACGAGTATCATTATAATACCGATGATGATGAAGAAATACTGCCGTTGGTTGCGCTACCAAAGGTTCTAGATCTGGTTGAGTTTCATCCGGAAACACCGACAACGGAACAAGGAATCACCGAATGGGACAAACAAATTAAAGACTTTGGATCCAACAATTGGTTTATGATTGAAGCTATCGATAACTTGTTTTTTCCTTTGCTGCATTTTCACGCTTATGTCGTTGATGGATCAAAACATGTATTGATGTAATTTTATAAAACGTTTTTGTTCAAAAAAAATAATTAAGATTTCAAACATTAAACTTGTTATATAAAATTTTCAAAAAGGTAACACTTTTTCCATTTTTTTTATTGTATTTCCAAAACTTATTTTTGCAAAATTTTGAAAAAAATGATTAGATACTAGTTGATTAATTGTTTATGGTGAAGACTTGTTCAAAATCAATGATAAATTAATAACGAAGGTTGGTTGGCCGAGTTGTACTGCCACATTACTACTGATGAAGCTCCTGTTCGAATCTCCACTGATGCTTGTAAAGCTGGCTGTGGTGCTTTTTTTTAATCAGTTTTACAAGCACCAGTGGGGATTCGAACTCGGAGCTTCATCGATAGACTTGCGACAGTACAACTCGACCAACCAATCTTGGTTATTATTGCCGAAACATTCAACAAGTATAAATAACAAAAAGACGCATCCAATAAAAGTTAGACATGAAAAAAATAGTTATATTTCAAACATTAAACTTGATAGTACTCTACATATATATAGTATTATTAGCCGGTATCTGGGCCACCGTCAAATACGATAAACAGAACCATTAAAAAATCAACATAAATGTCATTTACGGTGTCGAACCTTTGCTGTGAAAAAATAAATAAATAATTATATAAAACAAAAAAAATAAATAAATAATTATATAAAACAAAAAAAGGATGCCAGCCAAAGTCCGTCAGGTAGACAGTATACTCTCACATTTCAAAATAAATCTCGACAAAGTCCAGACAAGAAACGAACAACTTCTCGCCTACAACCTAATGAAAAAGCTGAACCCCATGGAAAGAGCCGTGCTCTCCACCTACAAAATGGGGGGCGCCTCCTATCTCAACCTATCACAATTTTTGGCATACCCCGACGAATTCGGATTTATCGACATCAAACAACTGCGGGAATTTATCATCACATATCGCATCAATTTGACAAAACAAACTATCAAGTACTACGATCTCCCCGAAGAACTCGAAGATATTCTGAAAACGATTCAAAAACGGAGAATTGAAGCCATCACTAAATATGTGCGGGTCATGGACAATGTTTTCAAAAAGGGGATCCAATGCAACGATACTGTTTTTCGTGTCATGAGCAATCCGTTTGAATCCAATGTGATCAAGAATTTCACCAGCTGGTCACTTGTGCCCATGGTCGAATTTTGTTTGGCCGAAACCTGCCACGTGTATGTCACCAAAGTACCCAAATTTGTCAAGATCCTTTATGCAGAAACCGACTGGGACGACCACACCGTGCAAATCATCAAGGAGTTTACCTCGTATGAATACGACTTTGTTTTCCCCCGTGATCTGCTCTTTAGAGAAACGAGCACGGAGATGATAAAAATTCCCAACTTTAATTTTAACAATAAACTTGCAGCCAAACGGTCTACTGTCAATTTCCAAGTGCATTACATTACAATAATAAAACAATTGCCGTTGGCACCGTTACCTCAAAACATTCCCTTGAAACTTCGGGTTGAGGTTTAGTTTTTCAAGCAATATGAACAAAACGTGTTGTCACAGGAAAGACAGGATGTGTATTTCAATGTCTTCGATTTTTTAATTCTTCAATAATTTCATACAATTTGAAAACGATATTATCAATATCTTTTTTGTCTGTTTGACAATTTATTGGGAACGAATGCTTTAGCTCAGGCAAATGTATCGATCCCACCTCAAGGATCGGCATAATAATACTATTTATAAATTTTCAAAAAGGTAACACTTTTTCCATTTTTTTTATTGTATTTCCAAAACTTATTTTTGCAAAATTTGAGAAAAAATGATAGAATATTATGAAACAATGGTTTTTTATACAAGAACGTTTCGGTTTTTGCAAATGTAAAAAAATTATTTAACAACCCATTATTCGAATTCCATTTTTTATTTTCAGAGATCTTCAAAACTAAATTACGTTGTATAAATAATCGATTTAATTCTTGTATTTGATTATTTTTTTCAAAATTTTGCAAAAATAAGTTTTGGAATTACAATGTTTATAAAAAAAAAGGAAAAAGTGTTACCTTTTTGAAAATTTTATAACACAAGTTTAATGTTTGAAATATATATTTTTTTTCCAAAGTTTCCAACGATGGTTAAAAAGACGAATAAATGAATAATAATAATTGTTTTTTTTTCACAGTTGTTCGAAACTAAAACTGCATTGTATAAATAAACGATTTAATTCTAGTATTTTATTAATTTTTTAAATTTTTCATAAATAAGTTTTGGAATTACAAAAAAAAGGAAAAAGTGTTACCTTTTTGAAAATTTTATATAACAAGTTTAATGTTTGAACAATTTTTTTTTTAAAGAAGTTTCCAACAATGGTTCAAAAGACGAAAGAATAAATTATTATAATTGTTTTTTTTTAGAGATATTCAAAACTAAACCGTTTTCTATTGATACAGTTCTTTCGCTTTTCTACGTTTGTCATATTCCTTTTTGGTTATGCGTATACCATTACGTCTGTATGTTTTGGTCCACTTGTATTTTTTAATTAAGGCGCTACTCGTGGGATGGACACTAAACTTCCCTATTCCTTTGCGAACTCGATATGACTTTCCGCGTTTGCCTTTTGTAATTTGAACGTACAAGTTATCTTCCATCTTTTTTATTCATATGAAATATAATTTTTTATTTTATAATATCAGGGTCATACTGGCAATAAGTAATAGCGCCTAGTTTCTCAACACCCATACTTTTTTCTTTACACAACGGACAAAAATATCGTTTTGCTATATTTTTGCCAATATGTGGGCAATGCGGATTACAATAAGTTCTCTTGCAATTATCAATAATATATTGTTTTCGATTCTTTATAAATTCATTTAATTCAGTAGTTGATTTGAATCTTTTGCGTTTATTTTTGGTATACATTGTAATGTACTTATCTCTACAAAATTTGTCGCATGCAGTTAATTCAGATTCCGTTATTTGTGTTGATCCTCCTGCTACTCGTTTCTTTCTACGTCGTGTTTTTCGCATATTTTTATTTACCGCACATATTTTATTTATTAAAACAGTTTAAAGAAGAATCAATCGGTTACTTTGAGCAAGAGTTCCCGAGTTGGTCAAAGGG
>Ga0209550_10003197_pt1 | contig 15631 bp, 21 predicted proteins | sample LauGreSuBDMM15SN_2_FD_187567 | JGI IMG/M metagenome (GOLD analysis project Ga0209550, IMG submission 187567) | Freshwater lake microbial communities from Lake Michigan, USA - Su13.BD.MM15.SN (SPAdes) (version 5) | ecosystem: Environmental > Aquatic > Freshwater > Lake | place: Lake Michigan...
CCTGGCACTGTCCTGTCTATCGGCTTCGGCGAGACCCTCGAGCAAGTGGTTGTCCTCACGGAGAACAAGATCGCAACCTGCTGCTATGCGGGCAAGCCTGTGTCACGCCGTGACATCATGAGCCTCGACGACTGGAAGATCCTCTGCACGGCTCAGGGCCAGCAGATCCGCTCTGATACGCCTGCACCTGCGCCTGCGCCTGTGGCTGCGCCTGTGGCTGCGCCCTCTAGTTCCACGTCGGCCCCTGTGTACGCCGTCAACACCATCCTCCGCTGGAAGAAGGACGACGACAACCGCCGCACGGCCATGGTCGTCAAGGACGGCATCCTGCAGCTCAAGGAGATCATGCTCGGCCGCCGCTCGAGCAACGACAAGAAGTTCTTCTCCTCCTTCGCCGACTGGAAGTCCACGCTGCCCTCTGGCGGCGAGATCGCAGTCCAGGTCGGTGCGCCCACTGTCCAGGCCAAGATCTCTGCTCCCATTGTGGCCAAGACCGACGTCGAGTACATCAACGAGCTCAAGAAGCGCTTCCGCGTGCAGACGGCCTACGTGCTCGAGAACAGCCACAAGCAGAACTGCGAGCAGTACACCAGCATCATCAGGCAGCATGGCCCGGTGCTGGCCAAGCTGCTCACAGAGCTCGGTCCTACTCCCACGGGGGAGAGCATCGGCTCGATCATGTACTACTGCAACCAGCTCCTCAACGCAGCCTCCTTGGTTCGCCGCAGCCAGGCCATGATCCAGTACAATCCCGCCGAGGCCGATCTGCGCAAGAAGAAGTTCCAGGCCATTGGTCGCCAGGCCATCTACGCCTTCTTCAAGGGCGCCAAGGTGGAGATCACGAGCGGCCACGGCCAGGTCGCCATCTCACGTGATTCGGAGGGCCGCATTGGTCGCTGGGCAACACCCACGACGGCCTCTACCTTCGCCGAGCTCGGCATCGAGATGGTCAACGGCAAGCCCCGCCTGGAGGTGGAGTACCGCAAGAAGAAGATCAGCATCTAAGTCAAAAACGAACAAATAAGAGAAAAAGAGAAAAAAGGAAAAAGAGGAGGAACCCTTTTTTTGACGGAAAAATTGAAGTCCTGCCCACCCTGTAACACATGTCCTCAACAATGTCCTACGCACCTGGCACTATTCTCTCGATCGGCAGCGGCGAGACGCTTGAGCAGGTCACCGTACTCACGGAGAACAAGGTCGCTACCAAGATGTTCGCTGGCAAGCCAGTGAGCCGTCGTGACATCATGAGCCTCGACGACTGGAAGCTGCTGGCGGGTAATCAGGAGATTATGGCATCTAGTTCCACGTCGGCATCTAGTTCCACGTCGGCATCTAGTTCCACGTCGACTTCTCCTGCTGCAGCTGAGTACCCCATCAACACCATCCTCCGCTGGAAAGATGTGGGGAGCAAGAGCAGTCGCACCGCCATCGTCATCAAGAACGGGGTCCTGCAGCTGAAGGAGGTGATTAACGACAAGGTGACCTTCGACTTCCTCAGGCGCTGTGCTAAGAAGAACTTTGCCTCTGTCGCCGAGTGGAAGGCCTCTCTGTCTGGCGGCGAGCTCACGGTGACCGCCGGCCCTCCCACCATCGAGGACAGGATCTCCGCACCCATCGTGGCCAAGACGGATGCCCAGTACATCGACGAGATCAAGAAGCGCTTCCAAGTCCGCTCTGATATCTACCTCGATGCAAGCGACGTGGAGAAGAGGGACCACTGCATCCGTGACATCAAGTACTCGCTAACATCCCTGCAAACCCGTGTGGCCGAGTTAGATGCCTCGAATGCCTCTGATGCATGCGACAAGATGAGACGTATCAATCGCATCAGCCGCTCTATCGCCCGCAATTCGAAGATTGCCATGTACTTTGACCAAAACATCCGCTACGAGCCAGTGAAGGCGGCCCAGAAGAAGTATATGTTCCGCAACGAGTACCGCCAGGCCATCTACGCCTTCGTCGGCGGAAAGATGGTCCATATCACCAGTGGCAATGGACTCGTCGGCATTGTAAATCACAACTACAGATGCCACGCTGCACCGGCCACCACGGGGACCTTTGCCGAGCTTGGTCTTGACATGGTCAATGGCAAGCCACGCCTCCAGGTCGCATACCGCAAGAAGATGATTGACCTTTAAAAAAATTGAACCGAACCCAGCCCTACATAGAAGTCCCACCATGCTGAACCCCTACCAAACCTCGCGCGACATGACCGTACTCTTGCTCGTAGTACTTATACTCGTATATATCTGGACTTCCGTGACCGATGAGTGAAAAAAGAAGAAAAGAAGAGAAAGGAGGCGTCCTTTTTCATTTGGCGTAGACGGTTCGGTCAAACCAATGATTCAGATATGACTGGCAACTTCTCCCTGGGAGACCTTTATCATACTCTTTTATTCTACGTAAAATGCCCTTTCCATTATAGGAGTATCCATTCAAATTACTATCCACGACTCGCCGCACCTCTGTATGGATTCGCTGTTGCTCCGTGAAAAAGCTGCCGAGAAGAACGGCTGACGTAATATCATAGGGGCCCATGCCATAGAACTCTGTCTCTACATGCTCAACTATCTTGTTAATGCAGCCAAGTAAGATGGGATTTTTCGGCTTCACCACCATATAACCGATTGACACCCCCTTGTGTGGTTCCGTGTTTCCATACGGGTGCAATCGTACTTCGGAAGAAAAATGTTCTTTGTGAATCATATCGGTCAAGCGAAATCCATCAATCAGCTCAAAGGAGATATCCATATATATCCCACCATGTATGTATAAGACACAGAACCTCCACATATCGGCCTTGTATGCATTCGGTATGATCCTTCTGTATGCATTGACTACCCTATCTCCAAAGAACTCTTGGATGAACTGGTCACACTGGGCATAATCAAAGACATTATGTTCAAAGTCGGGATTCTCTGCCCGAATACGCTCCCCTGCAGCCTGTAAAAGGGGTGGCAGTTCCTTCGTATGCCAGGTCTGGAAGAGTTTTCGGGGAATGTACTCGGGAATATCTTTCACTAACCACAGTGCTAGTGACTTGTCCACGTAGTTTGGATACATCTCTGTGCATCGCTCATTGATAATTTCCAACGGGGCGGGGAATCGAAAGGGGGGCGCAAAGAAACAAATTGGCTGCCATTCTTTCTTCCATCCCCTGTTCCCAATCTGTTTCCGAGTTCGGTTCATGAAGGTTGTTGTAAGAAAGTATTTGGCCTTGCTGGTTCGAATGAGTTCGAGGGCCTGGAGCACTTCGTTCAGATGCAGGTGGCCGAGGAGATCTCTGCAGAAGACCAGATCGACTTCGGGGATGGGATCCTTGGTTATGTCATAGGGGGTTGCGGCATTAATGTCGCCGCCTATATAGCGTATGTTGGACAATGGCCTCAGATAAGAACCGTCTCCACAGCCTGCATCGAATACACTTGTTATGGAGTATTTTTGCAGAATGTCGGCGATGTTCTTGCGGGCCGTATCGAGGGCCATCTTTTCTGTGGGAGGAAGAAAGGAGTGTGGTGGACGCATAGCTTTTTGCTTCGGCACTTGCTTCGTCTTTTGCTGCGCTGTCTGTGCCTTCGGCACTGAAAAAAAATTGAACCCCCAATACTACTCCCATACAGGTACCACCATGGATACCCTTTTGAGCGTCGCCACCTTCACCGCCAACCAGGGCTTCAGCGTGAGCCCCTTCCTCTCTGCATCCAAGACCTTTCGCAACGACGAGCTCCTATGGGATGCCGCCAAGGATTTCCAGGGTACGGGTGGGTACACACGGCTGATGTGGGCTGCCATGAAAGGCCACATCGGTCGTGTGCGCTGGCTCATCGAGCGTGGTGCTAAGGTGAACATGCAAACGGAGAACGGTCAAAGTGCATTATACTATGCATGTGAGCACGGACGTACGGACATCGTGAAGATGCTCATTGCCGCTGGTGCCAATGTGAATGAGCCGAAGTCTATGTATATTGCGATGTTCATGGGTCATACGGAGATTGTAAAAGAGTTGATTGACGCTGGTGCCAATGTGAATGCGACCGACTGGGACAACCATACGCTCCTCATGCAGGCGAGTGAATCTGGCGACCATGCCATCATGCGACTCCTCATAGCCGCAGGTGCCGACGTGAATGCGAAGAACTCCTATGGCCGCACGCCCCTCTCCTATGCGGCAGATGGCTGTGCAGAGACGGCTCGTATTCTCTTGGAAGCGGGAGCTTGTGTGGAGGGCATCGACCTCAGCAACTAGTGTAAGAAGGTGCATCGATAAAAATGAAGGGTGGGGCGTCCAATATCTAAGCAAACATGGGCTGGTATATGAATTACGAGATTGAGTTCGAGGAAGAGATTGAGTGGGACGATGAGGCTGTGAAGAAATGTCTGAAAAACTTTGATGTCGAGCATCTCCACCTAAAAGATTATATCACGACCCGTGTCATCCTCCGTGTCTATTCGCATTACTCGGTGGAACAGATCCTGGCGGTTCTAAAGGGCCTGTATGACACGCCGATGCGCTACCGTCCGTATAATTCGGTAGAATGGACTACCGTATAAGGGTTAATAAAGTTGAAACAATACACAATGCAAGATTAGGTCAAATGGAATACAATGCTGTGGTAGAAAATATCCTGCGTGACAAAGAAAGTGGTTGGGCATACGACTACTATAAAAACGATGGTAAGTCATCGATGGATGTGGCGATAGCTAAAGCAACGCGGGAAGAAGCGAGTCAAGAAGAAGATGCAGTAACCCTCCAGTACAAAAAGTTCGTGGAAGAAAAGAGATTCCTTCTTATACAAAATGTACGCAATACCTTCATCATCAACGGGGATCTTGAGTATCTGGTTCGCGAGATAAAGCGGGTGGAGGAATATGTGGCAAGTATTCGCTAAAGGCCTTACGCAGTTCGGCAATTTCTGCCTCAAGCGTGTATAAATGCTGCATGGCCTTTTTTTTCTTGGAGGCTATGAGCCGCTTCAAATCAGTTGAGCTGTAGCATTTGAAATGATCTCTTGCGTCTCTCAGAGTGAGTAAGGTGTTAAAGAGTTTATCGTAGAGGGCGTCCTCCATCTGGTCTGTAGTGGGGGCCTTTCCTTACGTCTTGCAAATAAAATTGAAACCGTCGGCTCCTGTACAATGAGTCCCCTCATGAAGTGCCAAGCCCGTGTTCTAGACAAGGTCTACCCCTTTGAGAATGTGTCGCCGCCGTTCTATAGCACCAAGGAATGTGGCAACTCGGTCAAGCGGCGTATCTGTGATAGCAACGACGACCGCTACAATTGCTGCTCTGACTGCTTCCGCCGATACAACACCAATGTCGACTGGTATGGCTGGTTCGATGGGCTGTACCCACCTGAGTCACGGGTTGTGGGGTCGCAGGCGTTTTACCAGTGCAAGGCCAAGGTAAACACGGTGGTCGAGGCGCCGAAGCAAATGAACATGAGCGCTGTATCGGGCGACGCAAAGGAGGTTGAGGTCAAGGACGAGGCTAAGGTCGAGGACGAGGTCGCAGTCGAGGTCAAAGACGAGGTCAAAGGCGAGGTCGAGGTCGTAGATGTAAAAGTGGTGGAGACGCTCGCACCCGTGGCTACTGATGACCTTAGCAATAGCTTTGCAAAGCTGCGAATCAAGATCCCCGCCAAGAAAGAGTCGATGTATCCCATTGAGACCGATCTGGCCAATCTATCCTTAGAGGAGCTGCGTGAACTGCATACCAACCTCATGCGGTGGATGAAAGGCGAAGGAAGCAAGTATCCTCGTCTCCTCGTCCCCTATTACAAGTACCGCATCCGTCTTGAGGGCCTTCTTATCAATAAAAAGTGAAGTTTCCTCCCCCTATAACTCAGTACCTACCATGCCGATCTCATCGCTCGTTGACATCTCGCTCGCCTCCGTCTTCCAGGACCTCCCCTACCTGGTGGCATCCCATGGTCTCTACGCAGATGTGTCTGGCTACGGATCGCCCACCAAGGAGTATGTGGGAACGGTTATGTTAAAGGTGTGTACTTACGATAAGGATGGGCTTCTCAAGGAGAGCCGGCTCCTCAACAAGATGAACCATTTGCCGCCCTGCTCGCTGCCTTGCAACTATTGTTCTGAAGCGTCCAGCGAAGGAGAAGATCGCTGCCCCCTGTGCCTCAGGGTATCTAAGGCCACGTGGACCAAGAAGGTCTACTCCATCAAGATGAATGTTACTGCTACTGGAGAAATCATCATCGATGAGCTGGGCGAGATTGGAAACACCCTCTATTCCTTCCTAGCTCCTCGCATCCTGAAGCTTGTAAATACCTACGAGGAGACTCACGAGTATACGGAGCAAGTGTTTGCTGATGCTCAGAAGAAGAAAGAAGAAAACAGACTGCGGCGGCGGAATACGGATGAGAGCCCTTGAATGCCTTCAAGGCCCGAAGGCCTAAGCACATCCCCCAATATAAAAACAGCATGTGCGGTATCTGGGCGTACGTTTACACGACAAAAAATACCCAGGATTTTTGGACAACCGGTGTTAAGAACCTCATTGCCCGAGGACCCGAAGGAGTAGAATTCAAAGAATACGATAACAGCATGTGGGCCTTTAGCCGCCTCGCCATCAATGGACTAACAAAGGAGGGCATGCAACCCTTTTTTTCACCCTGCGGAACTCTCTCCTGGATGTGCAACGGCGAAATCTACAATTCCTCCATGATTGAGCAGACCCACTCGATGCAGCTCAAGTCGGGCTCAGACTGCGAGTGCATTGGTCCTCTCTATGATGCGGTAGACGGAAATCCTGTAGCTCTGGCTCGTGCTCTCGATGGTGTCTTTGCCTTTATCATTCGTGATGCCAAGGGTGTTACAGTGGTGGGCAGAGATCCTTACGGGGTTCGCCCTCTCTTCTGGGGCGAGGACCTCGACGGCGGTCTCTTTTTTGCTAGCGAGAGAAAGGCCATCCAGGACTTTGTACAGCAGACCTATGTCTTCCCTCCTGGCGAGGTGTGGACCGTGGGTACTACGATTGTAAAAAGAAAGTACCATGTGACCCCGTGGCTGAAGCTGCCCCTCGCCGTCGACTCGATGCCTCTCGTTCGTGCGGCCTTGGAGGAGGCCGTGAACAAGAGAATTTGCACGACCGAGCGCCCCATCGCCGGCCTTCTCAGTGGCGGCCTGGATTCCTCCCTGGTGTGTGCCATTGCCCAGAAGTATCTGAAGATATACGGGAAGCCTCCTCTGCAGACCTTTAGTATCGGGCTCGCTGGGAGTACTGACATTGAATATGCCAGAAAGGCGGCCGAGTTCATCGGGTCCGTGCACACGGAGGTGATTGTCACCGCAGATGAGATGTTTGCTGCCATTCCGCAGGTGATTCGTGACATCGAGTCATATGATATTACTACGGTGCGGGCCTCGGTCGGCAATTGGCTCGTGGCCAAGTATATTCGTGAGAATACCGATTGCAAGGTGGTGTTAAATGGAGATGGCTCGGATGAGGTATGGGGCTCGTACAAGTATTTCCGCAAGGCTCCCAGTGGCGAGGCGTTCGAGGCTGAGTGCCAGCGCCTTCTGGATGAGATACACTTGTATGACGTGCTCCGCTCTGACCGTTCAATCAGTTCGCACGGACTGGAGCCGAGGACCCCTTTCCTCGACAAGCAGTTTGTGGCGGTGGCCATGGCTGTTCCCACTGAGTATCGCAGGCCTAGCGGGGGTGTAGCGGAAGTCACGTGCGAGAAGTGGTTTCTGCGCAAGGCGTTCGAGGGGGAGAACTTGCTCCCTGCATCTGTGCTGTGGAGAACGAAGGAGGCCTTTTCGGATGGAGTGAGCTCCACAGAGAAGTCGTGGTACCAGGAGATCCAGGAGCGGGTTGCAGTGAATGTCTGCAATGACTGGGAGAATGATGCTCAGCGCTTCTCTCCTGTTCCGCACACGGCAGAGGCCTATTGGTACCGCATCCTTTTTAACAAGCATTACATCAATGTGGGAGATTGCTGGCCCTATTGGATGCCGAAATGGTCACCTGAAACGACCGATCCCAGTGCGAGGACACTTGCCACCTAGATAAAAATTGATATGGTAGCCGGCCTATCGTTTGAGCATCATGTCTCGTTGTCACGCCCGTTTGACCAAATGGTCTTCTCGTGTCTACATCGGAAGCAGCAAGATGTACGCACTGCAGCTGTTTGTGTGTAATAGGGTTGTTGATGGAGATAGAGATAGAGAAGTCCTTTGCAAGACCTGTGCTAAAAAGAGTTTGACGCATGTGCGGCATGAGCCGAGACTGCATGGACTTCTCACGGAGCCCATTCCGGATGACTCGCACATCTTTGGCGGGGCTTGGTATATGCGGATGGTCGAGCGATTTGGGCCACCTCCTATGGAGTGGGTGATGGCCGCAGAAATTAATCAGAAGATTGCCGAGGGATGGGTGGATGGGGCATGGAAATACGAGGACAAGGCTCAAAGCAACAACTCGGGTACTGAGCAGGCTATGGAGAAGACTGTTAAAAAGGTTCCAAAGAAGGGTACTGCTGCTCCGGCTCGGGCTCCTAAGCCAGCTCCGGCTCCCGTGCCGATATCCCTAACCACTATTGCACCAGTTGAGATTATGTACAAAGAAGCGGCCAAGCCAATCCGGACCTTTGAGACGGATAGCTATACAATTACAAAGGGAGTGTTCCGAGATATTCCGGTTTGGATTCTTCCGAACGGAAAGATGTATGACATGGACCCGGCAGGGAATCCGAAGACTCTTCTGGACGAGACATATGCGTTCAAAGCTTAAAGAATGAATGTAGTTCTCTGGTAGGCTCCTATGGATGGGATGCCTCCTGCGTGGCCTGATAGCTCAGTTGGTAGATGCATTCGGCTGTTAACCGGAAAGTCGAGGGTTCGAAACCCTCTCGGGCCGCATATTTTTTGATAGTTTAACTACCTAAACATATGCAAATGGATATTTCTAGGAATGGAATTTACTCCGGCATTTTTTGATGCCTCGTCGGCCGCATGGAGGGCAAACAAGAAGAGATATGGCCAGTCATGGAGGTATGTTAGGGAAGGAGCAGGGCGGGAAGGAGCAGGGCGGGAAGTGATCCATGATTCAGACAAGTGCAACGTGCATACGACGGCCGCCGTTGAAAAATTGAAACACGGCTACTTCCTTCGGTCACGGTCCCACCATGAAATGCACGAGTCTAATCACCAGGGGCACACCCTGTAACAAGGAGGCTGTTGAGGGAAAGGAGCGGTGCAAGAGGCACCAGGCCGCCTTCGAAAAGAAGGAGGCGAAGGCCGGTCCTATTCGAGAGGGTGGGTGTCATGGTATCAAGGCTGATGGGAAGCGATGCGATATCTTTGCACTCGAGGGTAGTATGCTATGCAGGAAACATACCGCACTACTCGATGCGACACGACGAGCGGCTGAGCGGAAGCTACAAGAGGATGCCGAGATTGCAGAGCGGTCCAAGGTTCTCATTGCCGACGCAGTGCCATGGCGAATTGCCATGCAGATGGTGTTACATGAGTGGAGGGAGAATACTCTTGGGCCCCGTGTCTTCTGGCAGACAGCTTTGCGGGTAGCGAAGCATCAGGGGGCGACGGCTGAGGAAATCGACGCCTATTACGATGGCATCCGATTCATGATTCCCCTTCCGTATCAAGGAGGTAGGGAGAGAGGCCTAGCTGATCTGGCCAAGGATCCGCAGAATATCCATACTGCAGAGGTTAGCTCGCAGACCGAGAAGATGACCCAGCTTCTTCTTAGCGAGCCGATCCCGCCCGATCAGAAGACGCTAAAGATACTCTTCATGAAGTGCATGAAGCTGTGCAAGATTACCACGATGAAGAAGTTCCTTATGACAATGGACGATATCAATAGCTGGTATGAAAAGCCCTGGTGCATTAAGGAGAACGACTTCCTGTACAAGCGGCTACTCGATGCGTCCGTTGCTAAGATCGAGACGTCTGAGCACAAGATTGCCTTATACAAGCGTATATATGAGGAGGCGGTTGAGTCGCTGGGTATGTGTTGTCAGGGACACCTGAGTCGGCTGCTCAATGTGTTTGTTGGATTCGACGATGCATTTAAAAGTCCTATTTCAGCGAGGGAGGCACTGCAAGATGAGATGGCTACGCTGTCGACCATGGATATGAGCCCCGATGAGATGGTCGTGGTTGCGAAGACTATTCTGCAACGACTAGCTATTCCGACAGAGGAATGGTCACAGTGGACTCAGGCATTTGTAGAATAGATATGTAGAATAGATGGCTGCTTTCGTTGGAATACTGAGTATTATAGTACTTTCTGCTGCGGTTATATACCTTGTTGCACAGCTTGGTAAAGAGGGTAACTTTTTACCGCCGGCATCTGCATCTGCATCTAGTTCTCCTTCTAGTTCTCCTTCTGCATCTAGTTCTCCTTCTGCATCTAGTTCTCCTTCTGCATCTAGTTCTCCTTCTGCATCTAGTTCCCCTGTTGCTTCGCTTACGCCTTCTAGTTCCACGTCGCCCTCCCCTTCGAGCTCAGCAACTCCCGCTAGTTCCTCTTCCTCTGTCCCCGCCCCTGTGTAAAAAATGAAGTCTGGTAGCCATTCAAACGCATGTACCATGCGCCCTATTGCTGTAACATGTGTGATTCATCCCGTGAAAGATCAAGTGGCACCAGCCCTTGATAAAATACTTACCTACTGCGAAGAGAATTCAATACCCTTTGCAGTACGTACATTCAATCCAAGAAAATACTCGGATGATTGCACCTTTATCGAGAAGTTACCCTCCATTCATATCTACAAGGGCTCTGCCTATACCAATACGCACACTGCAGAGGAGGGGGTAACTGCACTCCAGACTATACATACGAGGCAGCAGGAGAAACAGCAGGATCTGTATAGGCGGGGCAGGGGAAATAGGATCTTCTGGTGGCTTTGAATGGTAGGTTTATAGGGGAACTGTGGTGTCATAGCATGGACACCCAGTCAGATCCTGACATGATTAATGAATACCTCGGCATGATCGAGGATTCTAATGGATGCATTCAAATGTACAAGGGTGTGGTCGAAGACATGGGAAAAGTCATCAAACAACTACGACAGGAGCTCAAAGAGAAGGAGGAAAAACTCATTCTTTTTATGCAAACGGATCCCTTCAGTGTAAGTCGCAATGATCTACGCACCTTTTTCATCGTCGTCAAGGAGCGCCACGAGACCGATGCAGAATGGGCCCTTTTTCAATCGACCTTCCAGTTCAAACTACAACGGGAGATATATAACTGGATAGATTCCCTGGAACAATAACCGGTGTAACATAGGTTACGTTCGGCGTCGTTGACGGAAGAATGAGTGCTTTCATGGACTCATTCTCTGGCAGAGCAATGACCGGCGGGCGTGGGAACCCGTTGAACTCGCTGCTCGTGACGGACGTATATGCCCCCATATTCGGAAATAGGAGCCAGTCACCCTCGAACAGCTCCTCCGTGTCGTCCGTCATGCCAATCACATCCACGCTATCGCATGTACGACCGAAGAGAATGGCCGGTGTTCTCTTTCTTACATCCTCTCCTATCCGCCGCCAGGTCGGCCGTGCACAGTCAAAGGGAATGCAGGAGAACTGGCCATACAGACTCTCATCGAGTGTGTAGCGAAATCCAGGCTTTCCATCCGCCATCGCCTTCTTTCCAATCACTTGGACAAAGAGGGACTGGCTCCCCGCTGAAAAGAATCTGCCAGGCTCGGCGATGAGACGTATGTCAGAGGGAATATAGCCACGCACGGTGCGAATGGCTGTCGCTGCCGCCTGGAAATCCTCTTCTACAAATCCCCCGCCGATATCGATGGTGTGAGCAGGGTGCCCTGATTGCTTCAAGGTTGCAATCGATACGGAGGCCGATAGGATTGCCTTAATGTACTGGCTCGGATCCTTGCATCCAGAGCCAACATGAAAGCTGATTCCTGCAATGGGAAGTCCCTCTCGTATTGCGTGCCTACCCAGTTCTCCCACTTGGGTAGGGCAGATGCCGAATTTTCTGCTAAATGGGACGACACTCTTTGCATCATCTACCCGGATACGAATGAGTGAATCGCCGTGCCATTGCTCGTCGACGACCTTATCAATCTCCTCGATGGAATCGACGACCGTACGTTGTACGCCGGCACGATTTGCATATTGGATGTCACTGGACCGCTTGCAGGGATTTGCATAGACAATGTCGAGAGGTGAGGCACCAATGTCGATGGCCGTCTCGATTTCACGCACACTTGCGCAGTCGAAGCGGACCCCCTCTCTATGCAACCACTGTAACAGGGTTGGTTGGGGGTTCGACTTGACGGCATAATATGGCGTGATGGAAGGGAGATGCCGTTTCCACGTCGCAACAGATGCTCGTACGTCGGCTCTAGATGTCACGTAAAAGCTACCCGAGTTCGTTCTGCGCTTGGCGCTTGAAATCAGTTCGCGTAATTTTCTCAGTGTAATATATTGTATACGCTGAGAAAAGTTTTTAGGCCTTTGGCGTAGCCTAAGGACGAAGTGCCACCCCAAAGGGCTTGACAAAGTGCCTTAGCCGTAGGCCAAGGACGAAGTGCCAGCCCGAAGGGCTTGACAAAGTGCCTTAGCCTACGGCTAAGGACGAAGTGCCAGCCCGAAGGGCTCAAGAACCCTCCTTACTCTAACACCGTGCATTCCAGTAAAAGGGAAAAGTCCTTTCCATTGAAGTCAACCACCTGATAAAACTCATCCCTAAATTCCACCTGGATCGTCGTAAGGCGACCAATCGGCTGGGGAAGGCTGTAGGAGATCGGAGAAAAGGTTTCCTTGTTCAGGAACTTGTAGCCATGGGTATCCTTATCCAAGTAAATAATGGCAAAGGGTGGGCGTCTCCCCGCCCCACGACTAATACAGGAGAGGTCGAGTGAGTTCTGGAAGTTCATGTAGAGATAGAGGCGTGTCGATGTCGTGTTCAGGTCAATGGAATTGGGAGATATAATTATACCATCGATGGAATGGTAGTCGGACATGTCAAATCCGAGAAGAAAGGCCGGTGTTTTCATCTCCAACAGGGCCCCATTCGTAGGGTCCAGTACATCAGGGGTTCCCGTTGAGAAAAAAAGGATCGAGAAAGGCTGTGCGAAAGTTTCTTGGATAATGATTAATTTACCAATACAACTACACCTTATTACATAACGACTCAGAGATCCTGCAGAGAGTAAGGCACCCATACTTTCCAGCAAGGCACTCTCGGTATAATACCCAGGCGGAATGACAATTGTCCTCTTGACCCCCGATTCCATGAAGGTGAACCTATTATTGGATGCATTCACATTGTTTGTCCTCGCAGGAATGGTGCCACCAATCAATTCGATAGAACGGACATCCTTTATCGGGCTCGGTAAGGTATACTGGAAGGGGTTGGATTTCACTAAGTTCAAATAGTTCCTATCACGGCTATTGAGCTCGAGCATGATTGTCTTGGATTTTCTCGATGAGAGGGGTCGCTCTTTCATAAGAAGGGCCTGTCCACTTGATTGGGTGGCCATCTACTTCTGAGCCTCCTTTGCCTTTAACCACGAACGAAAGGCACGGCACTTTTCGGGGAAATAGGAGCCTGAGTCACCTTCCTCTCCCTGCTCGGCCTTCAGCTTAATGGCAGCTAGTTCGTGGAGCGCCTTCTCCTTGTCAGTAAGAGTTGCACGCCATTCATTCAATAGAGCTTCCATGTGGACTTGGAGTAGGGTAGAGTCTGGGAACAATTTTATTTAGATGGATACAGATGTCTTCAAGCACAAGTGCATGTCAACAGAAAGTGGATCGAGTGGAACAAATGAAAACAATTCAAATGGAAGCCTTGGAGTTGTTTAGAAAGAAAAATATAGACTACGGAGACGCATTCGCAAAATATGGAGTTATAGGGGTTTTGATGCGCATCGAAGATAAACTGCAACGCTCAATGTCAATAACAAAGAATGGTGTAAATTTAATAAACAGTGAGGGCATTCGGGATACACTGATAGATTTACATAACTACGCAGCGATGGCACTCATGTTGATAGATGATTAAATAGTGTACATTAGTAAAAATGAAGTATGTAAGTCGTTGGGAAACAGTCCCCATGTTACATCTACCTGTCGACATCCTGCAATGGGATCTTGCTCCCTATCTCACTCCATCCGATAAGGTCGCCTTCAACCGTGCTGCTCGAGAGAGGATCTACGCCCGTATCCCCAAGAAGAAATTGGATGAGATAGAATGGCTAATCAACTATACCATCTTAAAACGAAGTCTGAGGCGCGTGACTGATAGTGCAACGAAAGGAGTATCCAAACGAGTTCGTAGAAAAAACTGGTCGCGATTCTATACCATGTTTGAACGATATGCCATTGTATTCCGCTATCATATGGCTGCAAGAACGTTGTATATGGAGAAGTTGGAGTATGTGCAGTTGCACGCCCTTGGTAGTCCAACTGACATACGAAACCCTGCATTTATGCAAAAGATGTTTGATCTATACACGTACATCAAGCATAGGATAAATACCGAATATTCTTATATTGGGGAGATGAGGAATGAACAGACAAATGGAAATCTACCGTCCTTTCAGTAGATGGACCCACGAGTCCTCAAAATAAAAACAACCGACGATATGCTTGCCCTGCTGAAAAAGGGGAAGCCGCTCCGTTCTTTTCATGCAGGGGATACCATCCATGTGTGGAATAAGATGAAAAAGGGGTATTCGTATACTCTTACAGAGGAACCTGGCAAGGGGTTCGCTGAAGGCTTCGAGCCATATACTACGCCTGCCGAGATCCTTTCTCTAGGCGCCTTCGGGGGAAAGTATCTCAATGACTGTGTCCTGGAATATCCTCGGGAATGGTTCCTCGATGCAATCAAGAAGGATGCCTTATCTCCCCAAGGAATGGACATTCAGAAGAACTTTTTTAAGACAGATTCAGGCCTCCCCTTATCGACGTGGAAGAAGTCTGGGTGGGTACCTAGCGAGAGCAAGAGGGGAACAAGGAAAACCAGTAAAAGGGTGAGTCTCTTATCCGATCCTACGAGGAATCCCGATGAGAGAGGGTGGTTTCAGTGGTATTGCCGCTACTGGCTCGGTCGCAGAATCCCTGACCTAGATGAAGTGCAGATCAGACGCTGGAGGAACTTTGTTCGCCACTACGGGGCCGTGAAAAAGGCGTGTGGTGACCTCACTTGCCGCCCAAGGCAGAGACAAGCCCTTTTACACTGGGCATGGCCTTACGATGTATGAAATAGACAGTTGCGAAGAGAACTCCACCCCACAGACTATCCGCTATAGCAGTCTGCAAAGGGTATGCATTGAAGATAGACAGATTGGTGAAATCGTAGACGGCGTACACAGCCACACCGGATGCGGCGGCACCGAGGACAGATGTTTGCTGCAGTAGGAGGTAACCTAGTGCAACATAGACAGGAATCGCTGCCCATCCACGGAAGCGGAGAGGGGAGCCTTGAATCTGTAGCACCATCTTCTCCCAGACGGGCATCTGGTAGACAAGCCAAGGAATATCAACGAGGAGCATGAGTACAGATGCTAAGAGCCAGCTTGTTATGGTAATCATTTGCGTCTAAGTATGTAAAAGAAGATATGTGGTAGGGGCAAAGGATGCTGATCGATTCCCTCGATGTACAATTCCG
>Ga0209550_10003198_pt1 | contig 15626 bp, 9 predicted proteins | sample LauGreSuBDMM15SN_2_FD_187567 | JGI IMG/M metagenome (GOLD analysis project Ga0209550, IMG submission 187567) | Freshwater lake microbial communities from Lake Michigan, USA - Su13.BD.MM15.SN (SPAdes) (version 5) | ecosystem: Environmental > Aquatic > Freshwater > Lake | place: Lake Michigan, USA...
TCCATTAAATGTCGCTCCGCTGGTGCGCCATACAGGATGCCTTCTCTGCAGCATAGTCACCTCCTCCGCGTAGGCATGCAAGCGGACCCGGTGGGAGAGCAGCGCGCCCCCGGTCAATTGCATACGCAAACCCAGGCGCCACCATCCGTGGGTTTTGGGTTTCGGAAGTTTCACGGCGTTAGGGTTAGGGTTAGGTAGGGTAGGGTTAGGGTTAGGGTTAGGGTCGCGAGCGCGGCGGCGGCCACACGGCCGGTAGAAGCTAGCGCGGCGCGGCGGGGCCGTTACGAGGGAACGGGCGTTAGGGAAGGGTAGAGGGCGAGAAGGCCGTCGGACGATGCCCATCTCCCCAGCCTACGAATGGTCCGAGACGCCGACGACGCTCACCGTCACCGCGCAGTGCCGCGGCGCCACGTCGGCCTCAACCAACGTCTTCTCGTCACCGCACTATGTGAGTTTTAATGCGTCGCCCTACTTTCTGGAGCTCGACCTGCAAAGTGCGATCGACAGCACGCAATCTGTTGCGACCGTCCGCCAGGGCGTCGTCACCCTCAAGCTCACCAAGGCGCAGGAGGGGCTGTGGGGCCGCCTGCTTGTAGACCTACCGCGCGCGGAGCGCCTGAAGCGCCGTGATACCAGCCGCAAACTCGCTGAGGCGGAGGCGGAGGCCGCCCTCGAGCGGAAGAAGCGTATGACGTGGGAAGAGTCGCGCTACTCGCTCGGCAAGCAGATGGATAAGGATCGCGCTGCACGGCATCGCATCGATTCACTCAAGGAGGATGAGCTCGAGGCGGAGCGCACGCGTCTCGAGAGCTGGACACAGGAGCTCGATGGCAAGCGCGTCGGCAGCCGCGCCCATCCAGCTAAGCCGAGTAGCTTCCCGAGTGGTAGAACTGCGAGCGAAACTGCCGCGCTCCGCCGAGAAGGGCTGCTGTCGGAGGATTCGGCCAGCCGTATCGTCGACGTCACGGACGAGGCGCCACCGCTCGTCGATGCGGACAAGTTCAAGGACGTGTTCAAGCATGATATCTCGGAAGAGGAAGACGATGACGACACGGCCGCGGCGACCGGCGCGCCGCCACCGCCGCCGCCGCCGCCAGCGCCTGCCAAGAAGCCCGCGCCTCCGGCCGCCGCGCTGCCGCCGGTGCGCGGCACGGGCAAGATTAAGATCGGCTTCACCAAGCAGCTTCTGACGGCGCCCGCGCGTACAAAGGGAGCGGTAGGCGACACTGACTATCCACTCGACCCACTCACTGCACCCGACCTCTTCAAGTCGCGCCCCAGTGACGGCGACATCTCGCAGCGCGACCCTGCGTGGCTCAAGGACCGTGGCGATCGCTTCTTCCGAATGGGTGACTCCCGCTCAGCGGAGGAGGCGTACACGATGGCGCTCAACCATTTCAAGGAGAGGATCATGGGGCAGGCGATCGACTGCGTGGTCGCGTGCTGGTCCAACCGCGCCGCGTGCCGCATCCAGCGCAAGGCCTTCCTCGATGCCGCCGAGGACTGCGGTCATGCGCTGGTCACCATGGCCAAGGCGCGCTGCGTCACCGAATATCCCAAGTCCGAGACGGCGCTCGTGCGCTCCAGGCTGCGTTTGCACACGCGCCGCGGCGTCGCCTTCGCCAACGCGGGCGTGCTCCACCGCGCGCTCGTCGAGTTCAAGGTGGCGCTCACGTATGCCGAGGGCAACCTGCCGTCGGACGCGGCCGACCGCCAGATGCTCCACTCGGACATCCAGGCGCTCGTCGAGCGCCACGAGGCGATGGTGAAGAAGCTTACGGAAGCGGATGAGCTGCTAGCGAGCCACCAGCAGTCGGCGGTGCATGAGGGAGGCGGAGAGGCGACCAAGGCACACGGCCCGCTCACCAAGGCCAAGGAGCTCTACGACGCGGCGCTCGAGCTCGTGCCCCTCGAGGTGGCGGCACTCGCCAACCGCGCGGCGTGCCACCTCTACCTCGGGGAGCCCTTTGCATGCGATAGCGACTGCACGAAGGCGCTCACCGAGCTCGATGCGGAGGCGAAGCGAGCCACGGAACTCGCCATGGAGCACACCGGCTTGTTCGCAGAGCCGATTCCGCCGGAGGACGTCATGGCGATGACCAACGGCCAAGCGGCCAAGGCCGACAAGCTGCGCTTCGAGCTGCTGCGCCGGCGCGCCGCCGCGCGCATCGAGGAGAGCGAGGCACACTTCCCACAGGCGGCCATGGATTTGAAGGAGTGCCTCAAGCTGCGCCCGGCCGACCCGGCGACCATTCACAGCCTCGACGAGCTTTCACGCCGTGCGGCGGCCGCGGGCGTCGAGCTGGAGCCGTTGCCGCCGGCGATGCCCTCGCAGCTCGCTCTCACTGACAATGGCTCTGCGGCCGACGACGCGGACGACGATGACGATGCCGCGCCTGACGAGGTCGAAGCCAACGATGGTGACGCCGAGGGTCAGAAGGACGCGGAAGGGGCCAAGGAGGGCGGCGCCGACGGAGCGTCGAGTGCGGCGTCGCGCAAGCCGCCCACGGGCACGCGCTCAGCGGCCGCGCTCAAGGGCGACGCGGACACGGCCTTCAAGGAAGCACGGCTGGGGAAGGCGGTGGCTCTCTACGGCAAAGCTCTCAAGGCGGACGCGCAGGCCGAATGGTTTGGCGAGGGCAAGGGGCTGCTCTTCCGCTGCCAGTGCCTCGCGAACCGATCGGCCTGTCACCTCAAGATGCATGCCTTTGCCGACACAGTCGAGGATGCGGGCGCCGCGATCGCCGCGCTCTCCACGGGCCTCGTGCAGGGGCAAAATGCGGCCGAGGCGGAGGCGCTGCTGCTCAAGCTGCTCGCACGCCGCGGGATGGCGCTCTGCCAGCTCACGCGGTATGATGAGGCCGCGGCCGACTACACACGCGCAGCGGAGCTCGACCCGCAGAATGAGCAGCTCAAAAAGGACTTGCAGCTCATTGAGGCGGCGCGCGGCAGCGGCCAGGTGGTTTGAGCTGCGATTCGACGACCTGTAGCGGAAGGCTATCGTATAGCTCTCGTGCAGCTCTCGTGGAGCTGTCGGGCGGCGCACGGCAGATCGGCAGTTTGGAGCGAGCGAGGACGAAGAGGAGATGAAGAAGGGGTGAACCTAGGTTGAACCAGGTGCGCGAAACTGCAAATCGTTGTTCTGATGGTCTGTATGAATCGATGGTGAGAGCCCCTTAGTTCAATCGATAACGTGTGAACACACATGACAAAAGCGTGTCCGAGATTTGGTAGCAGGTCTTCAGTCTGTGCTCGTTTCACAGTTAACAAGTAGGCCCAAAGCAATCAGCAATCATCACGACATGTGAGTTCTTGAGATCTCCCGGGGAAGCACGGCCCGGGGACCGTGATCATGTTGTCGCCGATTTCATTAGGTCGCCTGACCCTCCTCGCAGTGCTTCCGGCCGCACACTGCTGGCTCGCTTCCACGACAGCGACGCGCGCCCTCCCAGCAGTTCAGCGCAGCAGCGGCGTTCGCGCGGCGCTCTCGGGACCGGAACTTGGCAGCTTCCTGCAGCTTGCTGATGCCGAGCCGGCCGTGCGCATGACGGCAGAGGCAGTCAAAGCAGCCAGCGGGGAGCTCGGCTGGTGGGACACGTACATCAAAACGGTCGAGGACGGAATCTTCACCGTCCACGACTTCCTGGCGGGCATGGGCGTGCCGGGTGCGTACGGCCTCTCCATTTTCCTTTTTGTGCTCGCCGTAAAGATTGTGACGCTGCCCCTGAACTGGAAGCAGCTGGCGACGTCGGCGGGCATGAAGTCGATGAAACCGCAACAGGAAATCGTCAAAAAGTGGTATGGAGATAACACGGACCTGCTCAACGTCGAGACGGGCGCGCTCTTCGAGAAGTTCGACGTCAACCCGCTCGCCGGCTGCCTGCCGTCGCTCGCACAGATCCCCGTCTTCCTCGGTGTGTACTACTCGGTCACCTCGATCGCCAAGGCGCAGGTCTACAGCGAGGGGTTCCTTTGGCTGCCCTCACTCTCGGGGCCCATAGCAGACCGCAGCCAGGGCCTCAGCTGGCTCACCGAGAATTGGGCGAACGGCGCGCCGCCCCTAGGCTGGCACGACACGCTCTGCTACCTCACGATTCCGGCCATCCTCGTGTGCACGCAGACGGCGGCGCTGTACCTGCTGGGCTCCTTCGAAGCACTCGAGGAGTCGGGCGATAAGAACAGCCAGACTACGGGCTATGTGCTGCGCCTTCTCCCATTCATGCTCGGCTGGTTCGCGATGAATGCGCCTGCCGGGCTGGGCGTCTATTGGATCTTCAACAACATCCTGACCACAGCCACGACGGTTGCGGTCAAGAAGCTCGTCGAGAAACCGCCGGTCGAAATCCCAGTCGATTTGGCGGTGCTAGGGCCGCGTCGCGAGATGCAGTCCATCGCGCCGCTCGGCGTCGTCCCTGACTGGATCACTGGAATCAAAGACGAGGTGGAGAAGCGTAAGGCGGCAGAGGCCGCCGTCGCAGGGCTACCCCAGGAGGCGGCCGCGGCTGATCAGCCAGCTGAGAGCAGCAAGGCCTGAGCGTGCGCGCGCCGAATGCGCCTGGGTAGGGCGGCATGAGCGATGCGGGAGCCCTGTGTGTGTGTGTGATCCGCTCTCGGCAGTCGGCGCACCTCCGAGGCCTGGGCGACACACGTGGAGGGCATGTATAGATGTACCACACGTGGGGTCGCGGTGCGCGCTGCAGCCGCCGCGTGATAACGGCGCGCGCGTGTGCCCGCGGTCCGCTCTGCTCCGGAGAGCCGGGCGGTGCGGTCGCGGCGCGTCCGGTTTACCTAAGCGTGCCGCGCTGCGGGCCGCAAGCTGCCGAGCTGGGCGGCTGCCGCCGGGGGCGTGTAGGAAAGTTCCCGGCGACTTTTTCGAGTCTATAATTATCTTTTGGCTTTCACGCATTACGCGGCCGGCCGGCGTGGCCGATGCGCGCGGTCGTGATGCCGCTAAAAACACTGTAGCGAGGGCCTTAATAGATATCGATCCCGTCCGGTATGATATGTCGATATGATTTCGGGCATGACTGCGATGGCGCGGCTTTTCCCGTGTGGCGCTCCGTCTCCCGTGAGCAGGTAGTGAGCAGGCAGGAACAGATCACAGGCCTGTTCAGATGAGACCCACGTCCCTCTCGGCCAGTCCCTTTCGGCCGACGGGACCGGTCCCCAGAGCGAGGAGCCCAGTCTTCACACCAGTCTTCACATTGAGCCTGCTCTTACCACCGCGCGGCCCATCGATGATAGCGGGGTCCGCGGGCCCGGCGCCTCGCATCTTGTGCACTGCTTCGAGGATGCTCTCGCGATGCACGCGCGCGAAGCACACGGCAAAGGTGAGCGAGATGCCCATACACAGTAGCACGGCAAAGACGTCGCCGTACAGCGAGAGTGGCTCCGACACGTCGAGGAAGATACTCCTCTGGTCTGTGCGTGCGACCCAGCACTGTGTGAAGCCGCCGTCCATTTCGTTCGGGGCGCTGAGCGCGTGTTCCGGGTCGGCGATGCCGCGAAATCTCTGAGGGATCCATTTGAGGTCGCTGCAGTCACGCCTGGCCTCGTTGAGCGATTCGAGAACCTCGCCCGTGCAGTACGGGCGGTCTGAGTCGATCACGTACGTGTGCGCGACCGCCATCCAGCGGTCGGTCCACCCTTTGCGTCTCCACGATGCGGGGAGAGGGTCGAGCAGCGTAACCGTCACATTCCACACGGGCTCGAGGCGCCACTGCGTGCCTTCCTGGTTTTGCTTGTTGCGCGCGTCCATGAACTTGCCGTGGTGGTACACCATCTGGGCATCGAGCTCGAGCGCCCCGAGTTCGCAGCTCGCCTCGAGCCATTGCTCGTAGCCCTCCTCGTTCTCTCCCGAGAACGGGTGCGCCGTCTCCTCGTAGATCCCGGTGGTGTCGCGCAGCCAGTAGCCCGCGAGTGCGAGCGGCATGCACACGCCAAAGATGAGCGCCTCGCACGGGTAGTGTCGGCAGCACTCGCCCGAGAGCAGCCGGCCGTACAGGTAGTCGATCATCTCCGTGCAGCCGCCAAACACACCCAGGAGGGAGTGTACCCACGTCGGGGCGGCCACCCCGCCGTCCACTCCATCCGCGTACGAGGACGAGCCGGCGTCGTCGCGCAATGGCGCTCGCCGGTCGAAAACACCACCGCCGCCATCCTCGTGTAGCGGCTCCTCGTGTGAGGCTCGACGTGTGCGCCCCGGCCTGTCCATGCCTTCGGACAGTTCACACAGCTCTTGGAGCAGCGACACCACATCCGCACATGCGCTGGCGTTCTCTAAGAAAAACACCTTGGGCCTCGATTTGTAGCTGAACTTAAGCGAGACGCTGCGCTCGGCCTGATTCGCCCAGGCCGCCTCGATGGTGTCAAGATCGATCTCGTTGCGGCCATATAGCAACGTAGTCTCCGTAATCTCCAGCACCGTTTCGGTCGTGATGCTAAACCGGCCATTCGTGACCGTCCTTACCGAGAGCAGCACCTCCGATGGCAGTGGTTCCAACTGCGATCTCGCACTTGGAGGTGGAAGCAAATTCTCGCGGAGAACACTCGGCGTGGTAAACGAAGATCTACGAGGCGTTGTCGGTGTAAATGCAAAGCACGGGGCCGATTTGGATGCTGGAATAGGCTTGCGAGCGGAACTGGGACGCGTGTTGACCGGAGCCGGTGGTGGAGCCGGTGGAGCCGGTGGAGCCGGCGGTGCCCTCGGTGAGGTTAGTGGAGCCGGTTGCATTGGTGAGGGTGGCTGTCTTCCGTCTCGTCGACAGCGGAGGGTCACGCACAACTTTTGCGTTGGGGAAGTCAAGGGGCTCCCAGCCCCTTGGGGAAGTTTTACAAGAGATTCCTAGGAAAGGAGCAAAGAGAAGCGTCAACGAAGACAAACATATCCTGAAATAGGAATAGAACATCCCACACTTCGACAGACTTCATGTCACGTCCATCCATCTCGAGGTCTTGGTAAATAGTAGTAGGCTACGGCAACGGCCAGGCACCGCACCTCCGCACGCCATGCCGCACGCCATCAGGAGGATTACAGGAGGACCGCGGCGTCCGCTCAAACGCACCACTTCCTACCTGCTGCTGACATCGCTCTGCGTGAGTGCCTGACAGCGGGTCTCCCAGAGAGTGCTCTCTTTCTCTCCTCTCCTCTCTCCACGGGGGCCCCACCTGACTCTCCGAGCCACGCGCCGCCGTCCCCGGTCGCCGCGTCGCTGCGATGGCCCTACCGCGCGTCGACGCAGTGGTATACGCCGTCCACCTGCTGCACGACGAAGTCGAGCGACCCTCGAAAGCTCTGGAACTTATAGCCAGCAGCCGTGTCGAAGTGGTTTCCCCACAGCTTGAGCTCTACGAGCTTCGGGTGGCGCATGACGTTGTGCGCGATCGCGCACAGACCCCGCGACATCAGCCCATTCGAGCCCACGTCGACCGAGCGCAGGCTCGCATTCACATTGAGCATCTCGGCGAGCTTCTCGGCTCCGTCGTCCCGTAGCTGGTTGCCCCCAAGGTCGAGCAACTCGAGCCGACATGGGCGCCCCTCCTCATACATGAGCAGGGAGCGGAGCGCCAGCACGCAGTCGGCATCGGTAAGCTCAATCTTGTTGCAGCGCAAGCGAAGCGCAGCCAGCGCCGAGCTGGCGCCGGCGCGGAAGAGGTTCTCCGCAATGAGACGCAAGCCAAAGTCGCGCACGCCCGCCTTCGAAAGATCGAGCTCGACGAGGGACGAATTCACCTTGAGCATGCGCGCAACGTGCGAGGCCGGCTCGTCCATGATTGTCCGTGCGAGCGGCCGGCTCACGTCGAGCGCCCGCAGAGTCACGTTCTCGTGCAGCACCGTTGCGAGCGCCACAAGACTCTCGGTAGTCAGGTTGCAGTTGGCGAGCGACAGCCGCTCGAGCGTGGTGTTCACCTGCAGCAGCTCGGCGACCGCCATGCCGCCGCTGCCGCCGATTGCGTTGCCGCTGAGCGAGAGTTCGCGGATCGTGCCGTTGGTCTTGAGCGCCGCGCACAGGCCCTCGACCGCGTGCGCGTTGATGCCATTCTCGGAGAGGTCGAGAGCCGTGATCACGGTGTTGCTCTTGACCACCTGAGAGAGCGACATCGCCGCGCCGGCACCAAGCTCGTTGTAAGAGAGGTCGACGACCTTGAACTTCTTGGTCTCGGTCAGCGCAACGGCCAGCGTCGCGACGTCCACGTCCGTGAGCCGCTTGTCGACCAGATCGATCGTCCGGTGGCCATTGAGCAGCAGCTTGTCGGTTCCCGCGTCGAATTGCGACACGGCCGACTGCAGCACACGCGTTCCCGCGGCCTTGGCTGCAGCGGCGTACGCCATTTCTACGAGCAGGCCGGCTCTTCGGCAGAAGAGGCGGCTAGTACTTGTAGGACAGCAACCGCTTCAGCCTATGATCGAGTGCCCGTAACGGAACTTCGACCAATAGCAGTGATCGGCAGTGTGGGTGAGTGTAGAGGATTGGGTCGTCACGCGAGGTTGACTGAGATTTTTTGTCGAAGACCGAGATGGACGTCGCGACATCCACGCTCGTGGCGTGCGCGGTCGGCGGCTTCGCCTTCTTCACAACAACTACGGTAGTGAGCAAGGCCTTGCTCACCTCGCTCGAGCCCGACCGGAGGCTCTTCACGGCCACGTGCGTCACCTCTTTGATCAATGCCTCCATACTGTCGCCGCTATCGCTATATGCAGGATGGCTTTTCATGAACAGCCCGTCGGGGTTGAATCTCGAGTGCGCTTCGGGCGTGAAGTCGCTGATCACGACGCCCTCGAACCTGTACGGCGTCGTCGCAGTTGGCTTAACCTGCGGCTACTTTCTGGCCGATTGCGTGTGGCTCATCCTCTATCCAAAACAGATGAAGAAGGATCTCGGCAGCCCGACGCAGTACATGATTATGTGGGTGCATCACGTGATCTCCCTCATCGCGTGGCCGTACTCAGCGTTACGCGGCAATGTGTTCTTCTTCGTCCTCTATTACTTGGGGACCGAGGTGACCAATATCGGCCAGAACTCGTACCTCCTCCTGCGCGAGTTCAAGTCGCCACTCGAAAAACATGTGGCTGCAGCGTGGATGTTGAGCTTCTCCATCGTGCGCGTGCTGCCCGTGCCGTTGCTCCTCTACATTTACGCCGAGATGTTTTGGCTGCAGAGCTGCGGGCTCCCCAAGCTCGACCTCTGGATCGGGAGGCTAACAGTGCCCATCCCCGTCGGCCTCAACCTCATGTGGTTCAGCATGATGATCCAGAAAGTTCAGCGCATGATGTCCAAAACGGCCAAAACGGCCAAGCAGTGACGCCCGCGCCGCAATTCAATCGGGGATCGGGGAATTCACATCAGCTGTACAAGTGCAGGGTTTTCATTTTATACCGATAGCGTGTGAGACGTCGTGAGACGTGAGCATGTGAGCGGCGGCGGCCGGCTGGCGGAGAAACCGCACCGAAGCGGCGCGCCGATGAAAAACACGATTTGATACCAACAAGCGCCGCACACCGAGCCCTTGAGCGCTCCCTCTGCCTCTCATGCAAGTCATTGGACATTGCTGGGCGAGGTCGGTATCACAACTCCGACGGTGCCTTTCCCGCCTGCTTCAGCCCAGGTGCCCACGTACTCTGTGGGGAGTTTAACCACACGGCTCACATGAACCTCAGATGGTTGACTCCACCTTAACTGTGAAATACCCTGGCACATTCTCACCACGATTCTCAGTTTCCTCGCTCATTCTCAGCGCTCACACGCGCGAGGGTCAAGGCCGTCACTGGCCTGGCAGCGATGAATGTCATGTCCACTTCAATTTCTTTTTTCGCTATAGACTACCATCGCTACGACCGGCTGTGCATCGTGCTCACGCCGATTTTCATCTCCTCGCAGTACCTCCTATTCCTCTACATTCACCGCGTCATCCGCTGGAGGCCACCGCTCACCAAGGATGCAATTTCGGCAGCGAGTGGCAGTGCCACGATGACAGAGGCAGGGTGGCGCAACTTCTCGATCGAGGCTGCGCAGCTCATCTGGTCGGGCTTCTTCAACACCGCCTACGGTTCAGCCGCGTTCGCCGCCGTCCAAAGCTACGTTGACGTTGAGCCCATCCGCGCCCTAGGCGACCGTGGCGCGCTGCTCGCCGCGGGCGACATCGACTACCTCATGGTGCAGGAGTCGGCCGCTTTCCTCGGGTCCGTCTTCGGAGCGCTCATGCTCTTCTACCTATTCTACTGGTGCATCGGTTGGGATAAGGGCAATGAGCAGCTCTTCCATCACGTCACCTTCTTCGGTGTGACGATTGTTCTCGCCCGCCGTTCGGCTCTTCCGTACTCGGGCCTATGGGCGATGGCCATGGAGTTCTCTTCGCCCGCGCTGAACGCGATGAACCTGGTGCGTCAGCTCGACGGCTCCATTGCCGAGAAGAGCACCTTACTGTGCTTCGCCATCTTCGCCCTCAGCTTCTACGCGCTCAGGTGCGTGCTCTTCGGCAAAGCGGTGATCCGCACGTGCTACCTGCGCATGTTCGCCCCAGATGGCTTCCCAGTGCACGTGCCCTCGTGGGAGGTGGACGCCGTCGTGCTGCTCTGGCTGGCCGGCTGGCTGCTCCAGCTCAAGTGGGGAGTCGACATCTACAAGAAGGTGAAGCGCAAGTTTAGCAAGCCCAAGCCTAAGTCCGAGTAGGATGCTGGGCCTCTTCTCGATGACTCGACGTGAGCGGACTCGGTGACGAGACATCGTCAAAGTCTCGTCAAAGTCTGGGCGAGTGCGAGTAGAGGCCAAACCCACGGTTGAAGATCTTCGAACGGGCTCGAAGAGGGCTCGAAGAGGAGCATCTTTCGGTCCGGACGAACCAAGCGCGTGCTTGTGGTCTTCTCGTAGGAATTCTACACAAGTCGACTCGGCGACGAGGCAGCGTCAACGCCCACACCGGAAGGAAGAACGGCGGCAGTCCAGGGCGAAACGAAGCATGCATAGAGCAGAATGCTATAGCGCCGACTCTGTGCACATGGGCGAGCGTCGGCGTGCGTGCATTCGTCGTACTCGAGTGGAGGAGCAGCTCCCCGACCCCGTGGGCGACCGCGTCGCGTCGCCCCGGCGAGTCTGCAGTCTCGGATCTCATGCGTCGAGTGTTCTGCACGTTATGACGTGGTCTCGTTGGCGAAGATTAGATCTAATATTAGACATCTAACTCTCTGTCCCTCAAAGCACTAACTTCGAGTCTTCATACACGCGGTGACAGTCCGGTCACAGACGCGACTCCCGTCCGAGGAGCAGAGTAAACGCGCGCACATCGTGACACGACTATCGTACAATCGTACTTGACCGTCTTGAGACCCTGCCGGCGCTCGGGACACGGGAGCGACCCGCGCTGGTGACTCGGCCAGTCTCGCTCTTCGTCACCTCTCTCTTCTGCCTCGTCGGAGGGGGGTGTGGACGTTCCGAATAGGAAAATTCGTCAAGAAATTGCATCCTCACAAAAGAACCACTCACCTTGGGTCGTGTGTCATCATGCTTGCGAGTCCTTTCGTGGCTGCGCCGCCGCCGCGTTACGGTTTCGTGGGCGTCGGCACCATGTCGTCCGCCATCGTCCGTGGCATGTGCACGCTCAGCACTTTGCCTATGACGAGCATTGTGCTGTCCCCGCGCGGTGCGGATAAGGTGGCGACGCTCAAGGCCCTGTTCCCCGATATGGTGACGATCGCAGCCGACAACCAGGCGGTCCTTGACGCGTGCGACATCGTGTTCGTCGGCGTGCTTCCCAAGCATTGCGAGGAGGTTCTGCGTGGGCTGCGCTTTCAGGCCCGGCACACTGTTGTATCGCTAGTCTCAACGGCGCCACTCGCCCTACTGCAGGAGGTGTGCGCGCCCGTGCCGACAGAACAGGTCGTACGCGCCATCCCGCTGCCGCCGGTAGCCAAGCACAACGGCGCCACCGTCATGACACCGCCGCACCCGACCATAGCTGGCCTCTTCGGCGCGCTCGGCACGGTAGTGCCCGTGGCGACGGAGGCGCTGATGAAGAAGATGATGCCCGTTACCGCGCTGATGGGCCAGCTGTACGCGCAGCACCTCGCCACCCAGCAGTGGCTCGTCGCGCAGGGCGTGGATGCCGAGTCGGCCGCCAAGTGGACTGGTGCCGTGTTCCACACGGTCACATACGACTCGGCGATCGCCGGCCCCTCGACCTTCGAGGAGCTAGTGCACGAGCAGACGCCGGGCGGGCTGAACGAGCAAGTCATACGCGAAATGACCGAGGCGGGCGCATATACGGCGCTGAGCGACTCACTCGACAACATCCTCGCACGCATCGAGGCCCGCCCAGCGCCGGTGCGCTCGACGACCCCGTACAGCTCCGCAATCGATGTCGACCCTGAGTGACGCGGAAGGACGACGTTCCCGCAACAGTCGACCGGCCTCGAGTCGACTCGCGAGAGTAACGAGCACGCGTTTTAAAATTGGCTGTTCAAGGTACACCTGTGACATCAGGCCATATCCCTAACCACATACACCAAAGTTAACTAGAAGGTGCCGAGGTGCTTCCGCCTGGGGCTCGCGGCGCGGGCGGCACGTATTTCAGCCTCCTCGAGGGAGATTGCCTCTCGCAGGCACGCGCGGGCGAGCGCCACCGCGCCATCGCTGAGGGCCGAGCGCTCACGCTCGCCTAGCTCGAGCGCCTCTGCAAACGAGTGCACGATCTCACCGTTGGTGGAGACCCCCATCTCAAGTGGCTTCGAGGGCGGCCGCGGCCACGCATCTGCAATCGGAGGGCGCATGCCGCTGCGGCTGTCCATCCGATGGCCATCTGCGAACGTGGGCTGCTGAAGCGCCAGACCGATCCCACCGCGATGCGTGGATTGGCCCCGCCCTGCGCTCGACGCGGCGAGCGGATTGATTGAGTTGGCCGCGTGCTCGGGTGGACGGGCCGAGTAAGGCATCGGTGGCAGCTCACTCGTGGTGCTCCTACCTCGAGCATCGCGTGGCGAGAATGCTCCGTCAAGCTTAAGGGTGCTGCTGCCGACCAAGAGGTCGCCGGCGACGCTGCTGCTCGTGCTCGGGGCGACGTACGTGAAGCCCCACCGATGACGACTCTTGCCACCGGAGAGCGCCGTCGCGGGCGGCGGGTCTGGCGACGCATGGAGCGCACCGAGCCAGCCCAAGGTACTCGCCACGTGCTCCTGCATCTGATGGACGGCGTGAAGGGCCGCCTTTGTTAGCAGCTCGCGCTCCACCTTGGCGGCCGAGAGCACCTGATTGACCCGCGCGTCTGCGTCGTTGCGCGCCACGCCCGCCTTGGCGTACGCCTCCGCCTTGGCCTGCGTCGCCTGCTCGAGCGCGATCAAGGTGGTGCCGAGCTCCTTGGACGTATGAACGAGGGCCGCCTCCGCCATCCGGTAGCGCCGGCTCATCTCCTTGTGCTGCACCTGCACCCGCTCAAGTTCTTTGGTGCGGTTCGCCTCGCTCTTCTTCGCCTCGGCCTCGTGCCGCCTACTCTCTCGAAGCTGTGCCTCGAGCTCCGTGATGCGCGCCCCCAGCCGCTCGCGCACAGATTTGGTCTCTGCGATCGCCCTGGCGACTTCAGCCTGCTCGGCCTCGAGCCGCTTCATCAGCAGGTCGCGCTCACTCTCGACACGCTCGAGAGTGCGCAGCGCCTTCGTGCGCTCGTCGAGCATCTGCGCCTCAAGTTGCTCCTTCAGTGCCTTGAGCGCGCCGCTGCCCTGCGCCTTCTCACGCTCGTAGTTCGCGGTGATCTCGGCGAACGCTTTCGTGAGCGCTTCAATGTTCTCGGCGAGCGTCTTGTTCTCGTCGATCTTGAAGCCGAGATCGCGCTTCAAGTGCTCGAGCGCCGCCATCATGCGCGCCAGCTCGTCCGCCATTTGCTTCGACGCTCTGGCAAGGTCCTCGAGTTGCTCCGAGAGGCTTCTGTTCTTATCGACGGTGAGACCAAGCATCTTGAGCGTGTCGTCGAGCTGTATGCGGCACTCGCTGACCTGCTTGGTCGCCTGCTGTGTTGCCTCGGTAAGATCGCGCAGGCGCTCGCTGAGGGTCTTGTTCTCATCCGTCACGATGCCCAGCTCGGACAACGTAGCTTGCAATGCGGCGTTGCAACGATTGATCTCGTCGTTGAGTTTCTCAGAGGTGCTTCGCAGCAGCAGCAGCTGCTCGGAAAGTGTCGTGTTCACGTCCACCTGGATGCCAAGCTGCTTGAGCGTCTCTTGCAGTGCGCTCTTGCTCTGATCCATCTCATTCTGCAGCGCAGACGTGAACGCCTCGCGATGCGACATCTGCTGAATGAGTGTACCATTCTCTCCGAGCGCTTTTTCCAGCGACGATTGCACCCCGCTCACGTCGTTGCGCAGCTTGTCGATCTCTTTGCGCAGCGCGACGATCTCCTGTCGCAGCGCAACCTCGTCCTTGTTGGAGCTCTTGCTCAGCTCATCCAGCATCCGCTGCACCTCCGCCTCCGCTCGCCTCGCACGCTCGAGAGCCTCATCTCTTTGTCCTTCGAGCGTCGTACATAGAGTCGCCACACGCGACGCTTCGGCGGCGGCGGCAGCGGCGGCCGAGTTCAACTTGTGCATCTGCTCAGCCATCGCCTCCTCATGCTCCGCGAGCAACCGGGCGTTCAACTCCCCGAGCTGCCGCTTGAGCTCCTCGGCCGCCTCGATGCGCGCTAGCTCGGCATCGTTGGTGGCCTTTGCCACGGACTCTTCGAGCTGCTTGACGTAACCGGCCTCGACGCTTGCTAGCTGGTCGCGCCGCCTGCAGTACGCGCCCAACCCACCGGCGAGCGCGTTGATCTGCACGAGAAGCGCATTGTCCTCGGGAGGCGTCATCTCGACCAACGAGAAGCACGGCTTGAGCCCAGCCTGCGCCTGGCTGGCCTGCTCAAGCACGGTCTTGCATTTTGCGTTTTCCAGAAGCGCGATCGTGAGCTGGTCCTCCGTCGAGGTGCATTTCATCTGAGTCTCGTGCAGCTGCTCGCTCAGCTCCTTGTTGCGCTGCGTCGCCTGGCGCATCAACGCGTCGCCGCCCTTGGAGAGTTCCTCGACCTTGTCGTCGAGCATCTTCATAAACTCAGCCTGCATCTTCTTCTCCTTGTTCTCCATCATGACGTTGGACGCGATGCGCAGGCGCTCGAGCTTAGTCTGGGCGTCGAACGTCGCCTGCTTAATCGCCTTTCCCCTCGCCTTAGATTCCTCATCGGCAAACTGATGAAGATGCTCGAGGACCTCCGCCGCTGCGCCCTTAAAAGTCTGAGACAGCTGGTACTCAAACTCTTCGAGCGCTTTCGGGTGGCTGCTGTCGGACGCTTCGCGCCACAAGGCGGTGAGTGTGGAACCACGCTTTTGCATACTGCTCTCGACGAAGGAGATCAGCTCTTTGAGCCGCTGCTTCGAGCCACCCTCTCCGTCCTCCTTCTTCTTTGACTCCGCCTCTGCCTGCAAGGCCTCTTTCCCGATGCGCAGAGCGGCTGCGAACGGATCGGCACCTTTGGCCGGGCTCGGCACGATCACACTCTTGGCCAGACCTTTGAGCCGGTTCATGGCGGCTGCCTCCTGGATGAGCCGCAAAACCTCTCTCCTCTCGCTGAACAGCTATCGCGCGGTTCCTTATAAGGAAGTCCGAAGTTTCAGC